>Ga0137375_10009737_pt1 | contig 11405 bp, 12 predicted proteins | sample SagtaG_24_FD_104936 | JGI IMG/M metagenome (GOLD analysis project Ga0137375, IMG submission 104936) | Vadose zone soil microbial communities from Sagehorn Ranch, Mendocino, California, USA - Sage1_R_113_16 metaG | ecosystem: Environmental > Terrestrial > Soil > Vadose zone | place: USA... | reverse complement strand
CGGCTGGTAGTGGTGGCGGCCGGATGACTCGGCGACGGCGACGTTCGTCCACGCTGCCCGGACGAGCCGGACGGCGACGGTGACACCAGCCGTGCCGCCGCCGACGACCAGGACCTTGTGGTGCTCAAAGACCCGGGTGGATGCGCTCAACGCGGCGTTCTGGCCAACGGATTTCTGGCCGAGTGAGGGAAGCCCGGTGGTTAGATCGGCTGCACGATGCGGTGCGGGTGCTGGCGACGCCCGGGTGCGCTGCGCGCAGTGGCGGAGATCATCGGGCTGCTGTCGCGTTCGGGCCGTCGGGTGCTGTGATGCTGATCGACTTGGTGAGCAGCAGGCCGCTCGTTACGTCGCGCTCGTCGGCCGACACCGGCCGGCGCGCTGGCTTGCGGTCACACCGCTGGCCGACGCGGTCACGCTGCCGTGTGCAGACTGCCCTCCAACGTTGTCGTATGTCCCGGGGGGCCATTGTGGCCTGCTCGGCTACCAGCGCATCCAGCAAATGGTGCACACTGTCCTGATCGGTCGGCAAGTACGCGGACGTCAGGACCTCGAAGACGCCGCCGGGATTCTTGCCGCAGCAGGCGGGCTGCCGGATGACGGAGATCGGCTCGCCCTCGCTGCCATGCCGCGGATAGCCGGGCGGCTGCACGAGGCCGTCTCCCCGAGGGACAGCCTGGAAGGCCCGGGAAACGGCGAAGCCCACCGCGTTCGTCCGCCTGCAGGCCGGCGGCGGCCGCCTAGTGACCCGGTCTTGAGTTCCTTCGTCACCACTTGAGTTGTCTTGTGTCCCAGTTCGGGCCTGAGGCTATCGCGGCCCCGGCAGGTGCGTTCTGCTGGGGAGATGGGAGATACCAGGCTGGTGCCGCTGGTGCTGACCGGGGACGAGCGGCGGACGTTAGAGAACTGGGTCAAGCGGCGCAGCACTGCGCAGGGCCTGGCGCTGCGGGCGCGGATCGTGCTGGCCTGCGCGGAGGGTGGCAGCAATGTCGCGGTAGCGGCGCGGTTGGGCGTTGCCCGTAACACGGTCAGCAAGTGGCGGGCCCGTTTCCTGCGGGAGCGGCTGGATGGGTTACACGACGAGCCGCGGCCGGGGGTGCCGCGCACGATCGCCGATGCCCGGGTGGAGGAGGTGGTGGTGCGGACCTTGGAAGAGGTTCCCGAAGGTGCCACGCACTGGTCGAAGCGCGAGCTGGCCCGGCGGGTGGGCATCTCGCCGTCCAGCGTGCTGCGGATCTGGCGGGCGTTTGGGCTGCAGCCGTGGCGGATCGAGACCTTCAAGATCTCCCCGGACCCGCTGCTGATTGACAAGATCCGCGACGTTGTGGGCCTGTATCTGGCCCCGCCCGCCAACGCGGCGGTGTTCAGCGTGGACGAAAAACCGCAGATCCAGGCCCTGGAACGCACCGCCCCGGTGCTGCCGATGATGCCCGGGGTGCCCGAGCGGCGCAGCTTTGACTATGTACGGCACGGCACGATCGACTTGTTCGCGGCGCTGAACATCGCTACCGGCAAGGTGATCGGCAAGCTGTCCGCCCAGCACCGGGCCGTCGACTTCCGCGACTTCCTGGACCAGATCGACCGCCAGACCGACCCTGGCCTGGCGGTCCACGTGATCTGCGACAACCTCTCCACCCACAAAGCGCCGGTGGTTCACCGCTGGCTGCTGGCCCACCCGCGCTTCGTGCTGCACTTCACTCCCACTTACTCGTCGTGGATCAACCAGGTCGAGCGATGGCTGGCCGAATTGCAGCGGCGATGCCTCGAACGCGGGGTGTTCTGCTCACTGGACGAGCTCGCCGCTGCGCTCGAAGAGTGGATCAAGCTCTGGAACGAAGGCGCCCGGCCCTTCAAATGGACCAAGACGGCCGACCAGATCATCGACCGCATCTGCCGCTACTGCGCACGCATCTCCGAACCGGCTCACTAGTCACCGGTGGTCGGCGAGGGTGCGAGCGCCCGCGTAGGGTGACACGTTTAGGGCTTCATAACGGCTGCGCGTGGTCCGCCGTGCGCGGCGCGGCAGCCGTTCCGCCCCGCCGGTCCCGTGGTGGCCAGCGGCAGGATCTCGCTAGCGGGGACAGGCCGCTGGCCATGGGATCAGAGTGCCCGGAGTCCATTGAGCACTTGCCTCAGCAGGCGCTCGTCTGTTACTGGTCCCCGCGGCGCCGGCTGCAGCACCTTGATCATGCGCTCGCAGGCCAGGTCACCGAGCAGCACGCGTACCACGCCGAGCGGGAGGCCGGTATCAGACGCTAGGTCCGCGACCGCAATGGGGCGGCCGCACAACTGCAGGATTCGCCTATGTTCAGGGCCGGCGAAGGAGACGCCAGCAGAGTTCGGATCAGTCGATACAACGATGTCGATGAGATCGAAATGCGTCTGACCCCTCGGCCGTGTCCGCCCGCCGGTCACGGTGTAGGGCCGGGCGACCGGGCCCGCGTCCTGATCCAGCCACCTGTCGTCTGAGCTCATTGTCCCGGCTCACCCAACGACCGTTCCCTGCCCGGGGAATCTCGGGTCCGCCACGAGATGCTGGCCCACCCGCTTGACCAGCATCGCCATCTCATAGGCGATGAGGCCGATGTCAGCGTCTGCCGAGGTAAGCACGGCGATGCAGGTGCCGCGGCCGGCCGCGGTGATGAACAGGAACGCCGACGCCATCTCGATGATGGTCTGGCGGACCCCTCCGCCCTCGAAGCGGCGGCCCGCCCCGCGGGCCAGGCTCTGCACGCCGGCGGCCAGGGCCGCCAGGTGCTCAGCGTCCTCACGGCTCATGCCCTCAGAGGTGCCCAGGGCCAGGCCGTCGCGGGAAAGGATCACCGCCTGGCGAACATGGTCAACACCTCTGACGAGGTTGTCGAGCAGCCAGCTCAGCTCGCCCGCTGCAGGTGCCTTGGTCATTACCTAGCCTCACTGCTGCTCGCATCAGAACTCGTGTCCGGCGCTCCCGCGAGGCCATCGCCCGGCTGGCCGGCCTCGGCACGCCCGCGCCGCCATCCACGCTGAAGGGACATGAACAGCGATCGCGCCTCCTCGGGCGAGCGCGTGTCGTGCGCCCCATCCCCGAGCGTGGCGGCCTCCGCAGACGCGCCGTCGCGGAGCTGGGGGGCCAGGCTGGCCTGGCGCACTCGCCGCGGCAGACCGAGGAGTGCTCGTGCGGCGGCCGGCACCTGTCCTGCTGGCGTGAGACTCTGTTGATGCTCGTGTGGGACCAGCTCCGTGGCCGAACCGGCGGGCGACGGCGGCCCAGCGGAGCGCCATGCTTGGGCGCCAACAGGTTCAAGGTCCGGGGGGTCTTGTGACGGGCCAGAGCGCATCAGGCCGCGCGGGCCATCGTTGGAGGATGTGGGATCCCAGCCTGTGGAGCGGGTCGCCATCTGTGGGGATGGCGCGTTCCCAGCGCCGGAGGCCAGTGCCCGGGCATGATCATCTGTGCCGGAATAGGTGCCGGCCTCGCCTTCCGGCACCACGATGCCGTGCGGCATCAGCACGATCGCTGTCGTCCCGCCATAGGGTGATCCGCGCAGCGAGACCCTGATCCCGTGGCTGCGGGCGAGCTGGCTGACCACGAACAGGCCTAGCCGATCGCTGTCGGCCAGGTCGAACTCGGGTGGGTTCGCCAGCCGGTTGTTGATGGCGGCAACCTGCCCGGTGGTGATGCCGAGCCCGCGGTCCTCGATCTCCACCACGAAGCCGGTGCCGACCCTGTCGGCCTTGACGCTGACCCGTGTGTTCGGCGGTGAGAATGCCGTGGCATTCTCGATCAGCTCGGCGAGCAGGTGGATCACGTCGGCCACTGCGGCACCGGCCACCGCGTCCTGGGAGTCGGTGCTCAGGTCGACCCGGACATACTCCTCGATCTCGCCGATCGCACCGCGCAGCACGTCGACGACCGGCACCGGGCTGCGCCAGCCCCGCCCCGGGGCGGCGCCGGAAAGGATGATCAGGCCTTCGGCGTGCCGGCGCATGCGGGTGGTCAGGTGGTCAAGCCGGAACAGGTCCGCAAGCGCGTCAGGCTCCTCGGTGCGGCGTTCCATCGAGTCGAGCATGCGGAGCTGCCTGTGCAGCAGCGATTGGCTGCGCCGCGCCAGGCTGCGGAAGACCTGGTTGACTCCTTTACGAAGTTCGGCTTGCCCCACGGCCGCCTCCACGGCCGTCCGCTGCACCGTGGAGAACGCCTGTGCGATCTTGGTGATCTCGGTCGTCCTGCTGCGGAGTGTCAGCGGCGGCGCATCGGTGGCCACATCCACATCCTCACCGCGTCGCAGCCGGCTGACCACCACCGGCAGGCGATCCTCCGCCAGCGTGCGGGCCGCGTCCAGCAGGCCGGTGAGTTCCCTGGTGATGCGGCGGCCGAACCGCAGCATGAGGAAGATCGACGCCACGACCGCGGCAAGACCGGCCCCTCCGGCCAGGACCAGCCGGAGCTGCAGCCTGTTGCCGAGCTCGCTGCCTCCTTGGGTCAGGTCCGCGGCTTCCTTGTTGGTCCACGCAGCGGCGAAGTCCCTCAGGAATGACTGTGAGGCCGCCTGCCATGCCCTGGGGCTGACCGGGATCGGCGCGTTGCTTCCCGCGCTGCCGGGGATACGGTCCTCCATCAACTTGAAGCTCGCATAGGCGGGCGACGCGTAGACCTGTGCGTAGGGCGCCCTCAGCTGCGGGTTCAGCTGTGCGAGCGCCACGCCGATCACGTACCGCTGGTTGGCCACTATCTGCGCGAACAGTTTGCGCTCGCCTGGGCTCATCCGGCCGCGTGCCGCCAGGGCGCCGCCGACAAGCGCGGCCTCGCGGCCCGCCAGTTCGAGCGCGTAGCCCGCCTGTACGGTCGCCACCGACTGGCGGTAAAGCGGCACGTCAGGAACGGCGATCGCGGCGTCGTAGAACTTGTACTCCGTGTCGATGATGCTGTTGTACTCCTGGAACGCGTCCACCGCCTTCATTGTCCCGGCGTCGATCGCCGCCCGGATGGTGTTTAGCCTGCCGAGTTGCGCGATGAACGCCGCCAAGGCGGGCTTTGCTGTCGCGAACGTCACCCCCTGCGCCCGGACTGCCGCGTGGCGCAGCGCCGTGACCGCCGCGTTGGTGCGCCTGCGCTCGGCGTACATCTGCGCGCCCGGGGCGCGGGGGCTGGCGCTCAGCCAGATGAAGGATCGCAGGCGTTCGGCCGCCAACCGGACGCCCAGCACCTGCGCCGGTCGGCCGACCGCGTTGTACTCCGCCTTGTAGTTGCCTTCCTGTATGGATGGTCCGAGCGTGACGCTTGCCGCGAATCCCCAGAGCGCCACGAGGGAAAGCAGGGGGATGACGAACATGCCGACGAGCGTGAGCCTGATCGGCAGTGTGCGCGCCGGTTGCTTGCGCGAACCCATGCGGTCCCCCTCCGGCGCCGTTGTCCGGGCACCTCTCGCGATCAGTGCGGGAATGGTCTCCACGGAGATTGGCGGCCTGGACAGCGCAGCACCTACGATCCCGCTCGTGCAGGTGCCAGGCGCGCTGGCAACGTCCCCTACGGGTGGCGTTGATGAGACGTGGAACACATTCGCGTGTCGACATATGCTGATGTGTGGTACCGAGGTTTGTCTAGCGTTTCGGTGAATCAATTCCCCCCCGCTCGCGCTGTGCCACGATGTCTGCTGCGGCTTCCTGACCGGGGCCCGCCGCTTACTCGCCGTCTCGGCGACGCCCACTCCTGCAGAAGTGGATGTTCGGCCTGAGGTCAGCGGACGCGAAGTCCTCGCGGAGCAGCTTGAGGACGCCTGGGGTGGCCTCCCGGTCGCCCTCGAGTTTGCCGATCCATGGTTTCCTGTGTGCAGGTGGTCGCCGTCAGCCAGGTACAGCCATTGGCCAGCACCCGCAAGCGGATGCTCTGGTCCTCCTGTCGGCCGGGGAGTGGGTGGCAGACCTGCGCACCCGCACGGCGTTCGCGGCCGGGCACCTGGCAGGCACGTTCAGCCCTGGCCACCTGGGCCTAGGCCGCGGCCCCGGCGGGGCCACCACAGGGCCAAGCCAGGCCCGGGTCCGGGCCGCCGGACACCTAGCACCGCAAAGCAGCGACCAGCTAGCCACCCCAGCGCGGCTGGGCATCCCGGGAGCCAGGCGACAGCCTCGCAGCTTCCAACGATTAACCACGATCTCGGAAGGACGCCGTGAACACTTTCGGTCCGCGGGGCCAGATGGCGGGGCGGCCAAACAGGTGGCAGGCCCGTGGATTTGCTCTCCCGACGACGGTCGGCCGTTGTCTAACCCGCTGGGGCCGATGCCTCCCGGGCGCGTCGGCCCCGCAGCACCCGCCGCTCTCCCTCGCTCAACCCGCCCCAGACGCCGTGATCTTGGCCGGTGTCCAAAGCGAAGCTCAGGCACTCCTCGCGCACCTGGCACTGCGCGCACACGGCCTTGGCGCTGCGCAGTTGGTCCTCCGCCGGGCCGTAGGAGGAGATGGGGAAGAAAAGCTCTGGATCGCTGTGCCGGCACGCGGCGAGTGAACGCCAGCCGGCCTGCCGTGTCGTCATTGTTACCGTTGCAGGCATAATCGGCCCTCGCGTAGTCCGCCAATCTGGCCCGTGCGGCGGCTCCGTGGCTGGCAGCCCGTCGGCCTGCTGCGGCAGCCGGGCCACCGGGGCCAGCTTTGCGCCCGGGACGTGTTCCGCGATGTACTCGTAGGGTTCGCGGGCGCCGATGACGAGCGCACCATCTGCGTGCGCCACGGCGAACATGTCGAGGTCAACTTCGGGAACCACCGAGACCTCCTATATACCCATCGGGGTATAGACCTTGGTCCTGAAGATAGCGGACGAAGGTCCCATCGCGCAAATACCCCGACGGGTATTGGCGGAAATCGCAGGCGATGCCCGATGGGCCTTGCCATCCAGCGGGGCGGGCAGTCACGGCCCGGCTGCGGGGAACTCGCCCGCGGGGTCGCGGACGCCCGGGCATCGGCTGGCCCTTACAACGATCCTTGTATCTGGTACAGGAAATGCCTGGTTATCCGCGGGGCGGACCTCACGTACGGTCACATCATGGTGCCAGCGAGCAGTCTGCTTGCGCGCTGGGGGAAGGTGCTCGAGCGGGACAGGTGCATCGGATGTCACCCGTGCACGACGGCTGCAAGAGCGAGAACGAGGTCCCGGTCGGGGTGGCGGACCTACGTCAAGTCCGTGGACATCGCGGTGCTCCTGCAGGCACGCCGCGTTTTCTAGGTGACCGGCTGCGACCAGTGCACCGAGGGGCCCTGTGTGACGGACTGCCCGACCCAGGCGATGTTCCGCCGCGAGGACGGCCTCGTCGATTTCGGCAAGGAAATCTGCATCGGCTGCGAGGCGTGCATGGCCGCGTGCCCTGCTTGGCGAGACCGCTGAACAAGTCGCCGCCGCCCCAGCAGGAACCAGTACGCATTGGCATCGACCGGGCCGTCGAGGCACCCACCGGCACCACGCACGACTGGGGCTGGTGACGGGCAGCTGGCCAGCTTCCCCTGGACCATGTTCGCCGACCCGGGCCGGGGAGCCCACCGCCGCAAGGTCATCGTTTTGGACACCAGCCGGCTCGACTGGCCGGACGGGCACGATCGGGGTCTGGCACCAGCATGGTGGACCCGGCCTCGACCGAGACGTGGGAGCCTGCTCGGACGCTGCTGGTCGCCGCACGATAGTCCCTGGAACAGCTTCAGGCACCGGGCGACCCGGCTGGAATCGCCCGGATCCGCCTTCGGGCAGATGCGGACCTTGATCGCGACCACGCCCAGTCGGCCACCCTCGTTACGTACCGGCAAGGCGGTCGCCGCCGACCGCATGCCCGTACACCTGAGCCTTGCAGGCTGAACGGAGCACTCGCGGAAAGGCGGTTCGCCACAGCCGGCGGCAAAGCCGGCCCGCACGAGGAGATGGCGGGGTGCTCACGCTGAACCCGTGGGACCCCTGGCCACGGGTTTCAGCGGACTGGCCGGTTCGCCGCGAGCCGACGGCGTGTCAGGGTGTGTGGCGCAGGAGCGCTGCGTAGCGGATGCCGGTGGCCTGGATCGCTCCGCAGTCGATGGCCGCCTGTTCGGCCGTCTCGGTCGTGCCGGCCAGGTCGTGAAAGAAGTACGGAACGCGCATGCAGGTCCTGTGGTCGAACCGTGTGTCCAGTTCGCGCAGCATCACCTGGCCGGAGTGGCAGTGCTCCCGGGCCGCCCAGCCCTGGCGGTAGGTGTCCCACGCCAGCCCGGAAGTGATCCACTCCTCCCGCCGCTGGTGCAGCCAGCCTGGCTCGCCGTCGGCCGCGCCCAGCCGCGCGAAGCACCATCGGGCGGTCGGCTCGTCGAACCGCTCCCAGGCCCATTCGGCGACGGCCAGCGCACCGCCGGGTACCAGCGCGGCGGCGACCCGGTCCAGCACCAGGCCCAGATCCGCCACGTGGTGCAGCGCGGCGGACGCCACCACCGCATGCACCGGCTGGGGTGGCCGGTAGCGCTCGAACTCCACCCGTTGGTACGCTCCGGCTTCCGGCGCCTGCGGGTCGACCCCGACGGCGTCGTATCCCTCTCGCTGCAGCATCGGGACGAGCCCACCGTGCGGCCCACAGCCCAGCTCAATCACCCGCGCCGGCGGATCTGGCAGCTGGGTGCGGATGAACCGCCAGATCATGGCCGCCCAGCCGTCCGTCATGCCGCCAACCCTACGGATTCACCGCGCCGACGACCACGCTGGCGAAGGCGCTGCGCCCGCCGTCGGCCTGGCGCCAGAGTCTGCTGCTAGCGACTCTGTCGCACTTTCGGTGGTGACGGTGCGTGGTGTCAGCCCAACAGGATCCGGTGGCGCAGGAGAGTGAATCGGGCCGTACATCTGCCGCTTGATCATCTTGGTCTTGGTGTTCACGCCCTCGGTCCGGCCGTTATGGAACGGCAGGGTGAGGGCCGCGATGACAGCCGGCGCGTCCAGGTCCAGCCTGCGGGTGAAGGCGTGGACGTTCGGGAGGTCGCTGGCGCGTGCGGTCTCGGTCCAGCCCTTGAGCCGGGCCTCGTTTGCGGGGTCTGGCCCCAGGCCGGTCCCGAGGATGTGATCGGGTACCTGCGCGATCGCGGGATCACCCTCACCTACGACCCGGCCGCCGGAACCCTGCAGGCAGATACCGCCAAGACCCTTATCAGGAAAGCAAGCTAACCCCAGGGCGCAGAGAACCCCGCGCCGGAAGGAGGAGAAGAAAACCGCTGGTCGCCCGGCACAGGAGCAAGCCTGCGCCCGGGTGACGTTGAACGATGAGGGTGGTGTGGGGATGCCGAGCACTGTCGCAGCGTGGCTGAGCGAGGGGTAGCGGCTGGCTTCGGCGAGGCGGTCCTTCATGCCGGTGTTGCCGGTCAGCCCCACGCGGCAGACCGGCCGCCGCTCGTGACCCCTCCAAGTGTGGGTTCTCATCTCTCTTCTCACCCGGCACAACGCTGACCTGGCCTGACGGAGGTCGTCGCATCGATCTGCCGCCGGCGTTTTCTCACTGATCTGTCATTTCCTCAGAGATCGGGTGCGGAGGGCTGCCGCCATCTGCCCGATCGAGGGCATCCGCGACACCCTCACCGTACGCATCGCGCTGTCGGCGCTCATTGCTTGGCTAGCTCGGCCTCCAGTTCGGCGACGCGCTGCTGGAGCCATGCTTTGGTCCCTTGCCGCGGGGGCGGAGGGCTCGCTGGTGCAGCTATCGGCGGCGTAGCGGACGGCTGCAGGAGGATCTGCCATGCCCTGGCCCATTGCGCCGTGAAGCCGGGCCACGCCTGGCAGGTGGTTTGCCGGACGAGTCCGCTGCCATCTGGATGAGGGCCGCTTGCGAGCAACCCGTGCGTGTCGGCCACTGTGGCCCACTCAGAGCACATGTCGTCGGCGGTGAGGGCTTCAAGTGCGGCGGAGCGCTGGCGGTAACTCCTGCCTGAGATGTTCGAGTTCTTTGGTGATTGCGCGGCGGTCCTTCGCGAGCGTGGCTTCGGACAACCGCGTCTCGATGAGCCCGATCTTGCTGTGGAGTTCCTGCAGCCCCGTTTCCTCCCGCGGACGGTATTTGTGGAGATTCACCGCCCGTCGTCCTGCCGGGAGGGACCCGTCAGGGTCGGGCACGGTCTCGGGGTCGGCGCCGAGCAGGGCACTCAGCCGGTCTGCCTCTGCCTGTGCGGCGTGGGCTTTGGCAGTGTCCTCGTTGCCGTGGGCGAACACGGTGTTGTGGCGCAGGATGGCCTGCGCCTGGAGAGCTTCCGGCGTAAAAGGTGGGGGGCGAGGCTTCCACGCTGACTGGTGCGGGTGCGCGGTTCATGCAGGCCGGGCGAGTCTGTCTTGTATCCGTTGGCTTTGAAGCTCGCGCAGCGCGTCGGCGGCTATCCAGCGTGCGCTCCGGCTTGGTCGGCACCGGAGCTCACAGGCGGTCTGGATCGCGAGCGCGTTGAGACGCGTGTTGCGCTTGCCGATCTGGCGCAGCGCCCAGTTGATCGCCTTCTTGACCGGGTTGCGGTCGTCGGCCTCATGGGCGACGACCGTGAGGAACGCAATGAAGCGCTCGTCGGACGCCCGCTTGTCGGCGACCGCGAGCCCGGCGATCAGCGCGAACCCCGCGCGCTTGATGAACTCCTGGCGTCGGCCGCTCCACTCAGCCGCCTTGGCATAGGCGAACTGGGTGTGGCGGAGGAGGTTGGCGCACACCTGATCGCAGAGGTCCCATGAGTCGAAGCCGGCCACCCAGCGATCCATCTGCGCCTCTGTGACCAGCGCCGGATCAGCGATCATGCTGGCAAGGATGCGCGCTTCATGAATGCCCGAGTCCCAGAGGCTCGCGGCGAGCAGATGATCGGTGCCGATCTCTTTCGCCAGCGCGCGCAGTTGGGGAATGGAGACGCCGTAGGCGTGTTCGGTAACGATGGCGTACCGGGCCATCCCGTCGAGGCGGGCGGGGTCGCCGATGGAATGAAGCCTGTCGATCACCTCGCGGTCGCGCATGTCGCGAGCCTAAGCCAGGGGAGCAACAAGGGCCGGCTCCCGGCCATCCCCCAAGGTAGTGACCCGGCAGGGATTGGCCGTTCGGAAGAGGCCGTTTCCGAGGTTTGGGCGAGCCGGCGCGCAGCGTGAGCACGAAGCAACACCCCGGCCCCATCCGTGCGGCGACTAGGTATCGCGTGAGCTCGCCTGGCATCACGGAGCCGGTTCCGCTCCGGAAACCGCGTGAGCTGGGAGCGAACTGGCTCTGCGGCTAGCGCCGGGCGTCAGCCTCACCTGACTTCGCCATCGGCTGGCGAAGCACGGTCTTCATCTTCCCGGGAGCGGCGCGCCTCGGATCGCTCAGGTAGATCTCGTGGTGCTTGCCGGCGCGCTCATAGCCCTGGTCGGCGATGAACGCGTGCAGCCGCTGAATCGTCGGTCCCTCGGCCGAGTATGGCCCGATGTGCATGACCTGCGCTG
>Ga0137375_10009735_pt1 | contig 11406 bp, 12 predicted proteins | sample SagtaG_24_FD_104936 | JGI IMG/M metagenome (GOLD analysis project Ga0137375, IMG submission 104936) | Vadose zone soil microbial communities from Sagehorn Ranch, Mendocino, California, USA - Sage1_R_113_16 metaG | ecosystem: Environmental > Terrestrial > Soil > Vadose zone | place: USA... | reverse complement strand
GGGGTCTGTCAGGCGGCGAGCCGGAACGGTGGGTACTCGTCGGTGACGAGCACGACCGCGTAGGCGACCACCCGGGCCTGCCAGCGCAGCACCCCGGCCACGTAGTCGAACAGCCCCCGCGGGTACCGCCCGGTGAACAGGATGGCGAACCAGGCGATCACGACGGCGACCAGCGCACCGATATCGAGGAAGATCAGCACGACAAAGTGCGGGATGGCGAGCAGCCACTTCACCAGCGGGAGCCAGCGGTTGAGGTCGCGCCCGGCGTCCGGGTACGGGTAGTCCAGGTGCACGGACTGATGGTCGTCGGTGGACGGATAGCGGTCGTCCATCAGGGCCAGGTACGCCGACACCCGGTTGCTGAACCGCAGCAACTCCAGGTTCCAGTCGAACCACCACCGCGGGTACTTCTGTCGGAACACGATCATCAGCAGCGGGCCGAGCACCAACACACCGCCCGCACCGGCCCCGACCGCGGTGGTGCCGTGATCGGAGGTCCACTGCCAGGTCCCGCCGGCCACGCTGCCGAACAGGATCAGTACCGGGATGGCGACGATGATCCGGAAGGCGGTCGTCAGCCGGTCGAGGTCTCGGTCCGGGTAGTCCACGCTGAACTGCACCGGGTATCTGTTCGGCTCCATCGGGCGCTCCTGAGGGTCCGGCGGCGGGTACTGCTCTCCGGCTCGCAGGCGCCGTCCGGAAAGACGAGCCACCCTACCGCCCTGCCGCTGCGCCAAATGGGTCAGGTCTGCCCTTCTTGACAACCAGCGTTCCGGGCGCCCACGCTACATCGACGCATCCGGTACGTCGGTGTATCAAACGGGGCAGGAGTGCCCATGACGCCATCCCCGTGTGGCCGCCGCCATGGTGGCGTGCCCGGCGCCGTGCGTACCGGCGTCCCGCGTACCGGTATCCGGCTCGGACGTTTCCCGACCCTGCCGCGCACCTGTCACCCGTTCGGCGGCGTCGGCGCATCCCCGCGCTGACGCTCGGCGTGCCGCCCCAACCCGGACCCGTTGGATCACCGATGCCCAGACCGCCCCCTTAGCCGGCCGCCTCGCCGCCCAGCGCTACGGCTCGCGCCCAGGGCTCCGGCTCGCCGCCCCGGGACTCCGGCTCCCGCCCGCGAGGCTCCGGCTCCCGCCCCAGCCCGCCGCCGCCGCGCCCTTCCCTAGGGATGGCTCGTCATGGTCACGGGACGACTGGGCACATATCGTACGAATCACGGGGTGAAACGCCATGAGCGCGCCGGCGGCCGGCGCGGCTGAGGGGTCTCCGCCGGCCGGCCCGCGCTGCTGACGAGATTCCGGACCCTCCGCCCTGCCGGTCCGACCCGACCGCAGGTCCGGCATGGCGTACCTCTGGCGCCCGTGGAAGGCAGCGATGGATCAGCTCCCGGCAGCCCGGGCCGACGCTGTGCTGCCCGGACCGGTCGGAACCACAACCTCGACGCAGGCTGCGCCGGAGCTCCACCTCACCCGGCGCGAGCTCGGGATCCTGTACCTGATGGGTACCGGGCACAGCACGCCGGAGATCGCGATGATGCTGGAGCTCCGGCCGCGGACCGTGGAGAACCACAAGCGGCACATCTACGAGAAGCTCGGGGTCAGCAGCCAGAGCCACGCGGTCGCGTTGGCGATCTGCCTGGGCCTGCTGGACCTGCCCCGGCGCCCCGCCGGTCCGGGCGCCGCCGACTCGCCGGTCGGCCTGGTGCGCGGCCGGGCCGGGCAGTGCCGCGACGACGTGCTCGGGTCGCTGGTCAGCCACGGGCTGTCGTTCGTGGTCGTCGACCGCCACGGCCGTCCCGACGACGAACGCTGGCACCGCTGGCACCGCCGCCCGGTCACCGCAGTCGCCCCCGTCACCGCAGTCGCCCCCGTCACCGCAGTCGCCCCCGTCACCGCAGTCGCCCCCGTCACCGCCGCCCCGGTCACCGTCGTCCTGGTGGACCCCGAACCGGCCGACTGGTCCCTGCCCGCCACCCTGGACGCTCCCACCGTCGTGGTCCGCTCCGGCGTCCGCGACCGGTCCGCCGTCATCGACGCGCTGTCCCGCGGCGCCAGCGGCCTGGTCTTCGCCGACGACGTCGCCACCGCCCTCGGCCCGGTCCTGCGGATCGTCGCTCGCGGACTGTTCGCGATGAGCGGCGTCTACGCCGCGGCGCTGGCCGACTGGGCGCAGGCCCGGGCCGCCGCCGCACCCCAACTGACCGGCCGCGAACGCGACATCCTCCGCTGCATCGCCAGCGGCCACACCATCCGCCAGACCGCCCGCGTCCTCGGCATCGCCGCCAAGACCGTGGAAGCCACCCAGGCCCGGCTCTTCCGCAAGCTCGGCGCCCGCAACCGCACCGAAACCCTCACCATCGCCGACCGCTGGGGCCTTGTCGACTGGGCCGCCGCCGGCGCCGGCGGCCGGCCGATCCTGCCGAGATAGGCGCCCGGGGCGCTGTTCACGCCTCGCCGGCCGCGCCGCCCCAGTCCAGTACCAGCCGGGTGTGACGCTTGTCGATGACGGTGCTGCCGACGGCCGGGGTGCCGGCCGGGTAGGCCCGGATGCGCAGGCCGTCGGTGGAGGGCCGCCCGTGCGCGTCCCAGGCAGCCACCTGGGCGGCCAGCCGGTCGGCGAGCGGGCCGCTGCCGGCGCCGAGGCCGCGCACGGCCAGCTCGAAACGTCCCCCGTCCTCGGTGCCGTCCACCCGCACCAGTGCCGCCAGGCCGGCGGCCCCGACCAGCACCCTGGTACCCACCTGACCGGGGAAGACGACCAGCTCGGGAACCAGGCCGAGGCGCACCGCCGCGCCGATCGCGGACAGCCCGCCCAGGTCCGGCTCGTGCAACGCCAGCCACAGCGACAGGCCGCCCCACAGCTCACTGGCACCGACCCGCACGCCGGTACGCACCTCGGCGCCCGGCTCGGACAGCGCCGCGTACAGCGCGGCGGTGTCCACCGGACGCTCGTCGTCCAGTTCGACGAACAGCCCGGGCCGGTCGCCGAGCAGCCGCGCCGTCTCCGGCCCGGCGAACGCCCCGCGCAGCCGCATGAACCCGCAGTCCTTCACCGACACACTGCGCAGGTGGTCCGCGGCGCGCTCGAACGCCACCGCGCGCTGCACTCCGCCCAGCGACAGCGGCAGCAGCATCCGCCCGCCCGCGCCGAGCTGCTCCAGCCAGGCCGGCGCCAGGTCCCACGCGCCGACGGTGAGAACGATCCGGTCGTACGGCGCGCCGCCGGGCCAGCCGGCGGCGCCGTCCGCGCAGACCACCGTGACGCCGGGCATCCCGGCGACAGCCAGGTGGGCGCGCGCCTCCACCACCACGTCGGGGTCGATGTCGACGGTGACCACCGTGCCGGTCGGGCCCACCAGGCGGGAGATCAGCGCGGCGTTGTAACCCGTGCCGGCGCCGATCTCCAGCACCCGCTGTCCGGGCTCCAGGCCGAGCTGCTCGAGCATCACCGCCATGATCGACGGCTGGGACGAGGAGCTGATCGGGAGCCCGTCCGGGGACCACCTGGTCGGGATCGCCTCGTCGGCGTAGGCCTCCCCGACCGCCACCTGCGGCACGAACAGGTGCCGCGGCACCGTCCGGAACGCCTCCGCCACCGCGCCGGAGCGGATCACCCCCGACTGCAGCAGCCCGTCGACCAGCCGCGCCCGCAGCTCATCCGCCGGCCTGCCGCTGTCCGCCGCCACGGCCCCCACCCTAGGCTTCGACATGGCCCGGGGCGCGGGGGATCCAACGGGGGCTGATGGCGGTGCTGGTCGGGACCGGAACAGCGAGGTGGACGGACGGTCAGGCGGCCGACACGCTGCCGAAGGGGCCGCTGGCGGTGAGGCGGAGCGCCCAGCGCATGCGCTCGGCGGCCGCGTCAGGGTGGTCTCCGTACTCCGTCGCGACCGCCGCCGCGCAGCCGCGCTCTCCACCGTGGGCCAGCAGGCTGATCCGGATCGCGGCCCCGATCTGCGCCGGAGTGGCGCGCTCGGATGGCTGCAGCGTGCTCGCGAACAGCGCCTCCGCTCGTCCCTCGACAGTCATGACAGACCTCCCCATCACCGCGGTCGTTCAGGGGGATGCCACGGTCCTCCCGCACATCCGTCCCACCCTTGCCGGTCCCCGCATCTGGTCGTCCCTATTCCCCGTGGTCGCGCTCGCCGCCGGATCCCGCACCGGGGGCCGACCCGGCAGCCGACCCGGCGGCCCGGTCGCGCCCGTCGGGTCGGGGGCGGCGGTGGCCGCGAACGAACAGGGCCCCGAGCACCAGCACGGCCAGCCCGTTCGCGCCGAGCACGGCCAGGGTCAGCCCGTCGATTGCGCCGTGGTCGTGCTGGTGCGCCGGCGCCGTCGCCAGCGGCGGTACCGGCGCGGGGCCGCCGGACCTGCCGGACCTGCCGGACCTGCCGGCGGTGAACGACAGCGACCCGGCAACCTCGCCGCCGCGGGTCACCACGTGGTACGTCACGACGTGCCGGCCGGCCGCGGTCATCGTCACCGGTTGGGTGACGGTCCCGCCGGAGATCGCGGGCGGGCCGCCAAGATCGGCTCCGGACACCGCGACATGCGCATCGGCCACCGGGGCGGTGAAGGTCAGCGTGACCGCCGCCGGAGGGGTGCCGACGCTCGTCCCGTCCGCCGGCGTGGCGGCGGACATGGCGGTGTCGGCCGGCCGGCCCAGCACGGTCACCGTCAGCACCGCCGCGCCCACCATCGCGACCGGGATGATCAGACCCGCGTGTCGGCCAGACAGCTGCATGACATCGCCTCGGACTCGCGCCGCGACGGCCGCAGGTGCAGGTACATCGCGACGATCATCGGCAGGAACACCACCGCGTTGTAGAACAGGTGCAGCTCGACCCGCGGGAAGACCAGTTGGAGCAGGCTCGTCGGCTCCTTGCGGCCCAGCAGGTAGGTGTGGGTCTGCGCCTGGATGAGCAGCAGCAGGTGCTCGAAGTGGTGCCAGAACTGGATGGCGAGCGCCACCGTCCACCAGGTGCGGGCCCGGCCGACGAAGCCGCGGCGCAGCACGATCAGGCCGACGAGCATGACCAGGGCGTACCCGTAGTGCAGCCACTCCTGCTTGACCAGCCACGGGAACGGCACGCCGAGCACGCCCCGCGCTTGCGGCCGCGGCCAGCCCAGGCCCCAGATCTGTACCGCCTGGGTGATGTGCTCGGCCCAATGGGCCAGCACGATGAAGAGAAATACGCCGAGGGCAAGGCGGTGCGAGCTGCCGTTGAGTTTCGACAGGAAGGTGCTCTGGTCGCGGTAGGTCGTCATCATGCCTCCTCCTGCTGACGCTATCCATCCGGCTTCGCTCGCTGTTCTTCCTGAATGCCGACTGACCGGACAATGCGCCGCGGTTTCTTCATGCGTGCGCAATGTATTCGCAAGCCTCACCAAAAGTAGCCGGATCAGGCGCTCGTGAGCAGCCGGCCGAGGGCGGCTGGCGGCTCGAGGCCGAGCTCGTCCCGGAGCACCCGGCGGTACGCGGTGAAGTGGGTGTACGCCTCGTGCCGGTTGCCCTGCGCCAGGCTGGCCCGGATCAGGGCCTCGTGCGCGCTGTCGCGCAGCGTGTCGGCCTGCACCGCGACCAGCGCGGCCTGTACCGCGGCCCCGTGGTAGCCGGCGGAGGCGAGGTGGGCGGACAGCGACTCCAGCGCCGTGATCCTGAGCTGGCGGTACCGGTACTGGTGGTCGGCCAGCCACTCCTCGTCCCAGTCAGGCAGCAGATCGTCGCGCAGGTTCGCCTGCAGCGCGTCGTTGAGCAGGGCCTTGTCGCCGCCGCGGGCGAGGATCCGGTTGGCCAGCCGGGTGCTCTGCTCGAGGTCGATCCGCATGCCGACGGCGAGCTGGATGTAGGTGCTCGTGGCGTGCGCGACGCCCGGCGCGCGGCGGTTCAGCCGGTACAGGGCGGTGCGCAGGTTGCCGTGCGCGCGTTCACTGGTGGTGTCCGGCCACAGCACGTGCGCGATCTGGCTGCGGGTCGCCTGGCGGCCACGGCAGGCGACCGCCGCCAGCACCCGCTGGCCGGTCTCGCCGATCTGGGCGAGCTCGCCGCCGACCAGCAGGCGGAAGCCGCCGAGCAGGTGCAGCTCGATCGGCCCGGGGTGAGCGGGCTGGGCCGACGGCGACGCCGCCTGGGTACGGCCCGGCAGGGTGAGCACGTCCGCATGCCGCTGTCCGGCGGTCCCGGGCATCGCCATGGACTCCGACGCCCCGGCGGTCCCGGTACCCCCGATGGACTCCGACGCCCCGGTGGACGCGGACGCCACGGAGCCACCGGCAGCCCAGGGGATCTGCGGACGGTACGGAGTCTCGGGCGAGAGTGCTGCTGCGGTGCCGAACATCTGTCCTCCCAGGGGGCCTTCAGGCTGGGATGTCAGTGATACGGAGGCGCAGCGTGCCAGTGTCGTTACACGGTCATGGCACGATTCCCGCGCCGAAGATGACGGCGGCGGGAAGCGGAACGGGCTGCCGACCTAGCCCTCTAGGCCGCGACCGGCGGTTCGAGGTAGCGCTCCAGGGCGAGCCGGACCCGGCTGCGCGCCCGGTGCAGCAGGACCCGCTGGTGACCGTCCTGGATGCCGAGCAGTTCGGAGACCTCCGCCGTGGACCAGCCCTCGATGTCCCGCAGGGTGATCACCTCGCGCTGGGCGGGGGGCAGCTTGGCGATCTCCGCCTTGACCATGTCGCGCAGTTCGTACGAGAGCAGCTTGTCCTCGGGCACCCGGGACCAGTCGTCCGGTACGGTGACCCAGCGCCCGGTCCGCGGCCCCTCCTTGACGAACGAGTCCGGCGCGACGGCCACGAAGTCGCCGCCATGGTCGTCGTCCAACGTCGAGAACGGCGTCGAGCGCGATTCGATGCCGGCCCGGCGCTGCGCGATACGCACCAGTATCCGGCAGATCCATGTCCGCAACGAGGCCCGGCCGGCGAAGCCGTCCAGACCACGCAGCACCGCTATCCAGGTCTCCTGGACGGTTTCCTCGGCTATCGCCCGGCTCGGCGAGTACATCATCGCCAACCGGATCAGCGTGGGATGGCAGTCCTTCACCAGCGTCCGAAAGGCGGCCTCGTCGCCCCGCCGAAGGGCGATCAGGTCCACCTCGGTCATAAGCTGACGCTGCCGGTCCACTCACGGTACGAGGCGAGCAGAGCCGACTCCAGCTCGTTCGACATTCGTTCGGTGGCCAGGCTCGACAGCACCCGCAGGGCGACGCGGACCTCCCCGAGATGGCCCTGGCACCCGATACACACCTGGACGTGGTCGTCCCATCGCGCCAGGTCCGGGGAGCTCAGCGCCTGCTCCAGATAGTCGGTGACCTTCTCGACCAGCTCATCGCAATTCATCTCATCCACGCCGGCCATGGTGGCGGAGCAAACTGGGATAACCCTCGACCATCACTTGTCCGCGGCGGCCGGATTCCGCGACGGCCGGGGACACGCGCTGGACACGCCCCGGCCTGCCCGGTAGGCACCTTCGAAAGAGCACGGACAGAGAAGACAGCACACCGCCGCCGGCGCATTCTGGAGCCCACGACGTCAGTGCAATGCGGTCGCCGCGCCCGTCGACGCCATCAGGGACTCGAATGTGGCCTTGCGTACGAACTTGAGAATTCCGGTGTACGGCGGACCGAGCCTGACGACTCCGGCGTGCGGGCGAGCCGCCCGCCTCGCGCGCCGCCACAGAGCCGCTCGACGAGGCCGTACCGGCCGGCAGATGAGCTGGACATTCCGACAACCCGCATTCCCTGACGAGAGGACAGACGCGTGACCGTGACGGACGTGGTCTCCGACCTGAGCGCGGAGAGCGACGAGATCGACGACCTGGTGGCCGGTCTCGACGAATCCGGCTGGACGCTGCCCACCCCGGCGGTCGGCTGGACGGTCGCACACCAGATCGCCCACCTGGCCGCGACCTTCCGGCTGGCCGCGGTGGCGGCGGCCGACCCGCCGACGTTCAAAGCCATCACCGACCGGCTCAGCGACGACTTCGACGCGAACGTGGACGCCGCCATGGCGGAGTACCTGGCCGAGCCGCCGCAGACGCTGCTCGCCCGCTGGCGGACCGAGCGCTCGGCCGCGGTCGGCGCGCTCGCCGCGCTGCCGCGGGACCACATCGTGCCGTGGCTGGTCCGCCCGCTGCCGGTGGCGGTGCTGGCCAGCGCAGGGATGATGGAGCTGTTCGGGCACGGGCAGGACATCGCCGACGCGCTCGGGGTGCAGCGGGAGCGGACCGACCGGCTCCGGCACCTGGTGGCCTTCGCGGTGCGTACCTGGGACTTCGGCTACCTGGCGCGCGGCCTGACCCCGCCGGACGTGGAGTTCCGGTTCGAGATCACCGCACCCTCCGGGGAGCTGTGGCAGTTCGGCCCGGCCGACGCGATACAGCGGATCTCGGGGCCGGCCGCCGACTTCTGCCTGCTGGTGACCAGGCGCCGGCACCGCGCCGACCTGGCGCTGACCGCCACCGGGGCGGTGGCCGACCACTGGATGGACGTCGCGCAGGCGTACCGCGGGCCGGCCGGCCCGGGCCGAGCCCCCGGCCAGTTCGCCCACCTCACGGCGGCGGCCCGGTAGGGTTCCTGCCCGATTCCCGGGCCGGTGCGCAGGCCCGCTTCGGCCGGCGCGCGCCGGCCCGGCTTCCGGCCGGTGCGCCGGCCCGACTCCCGGGCCGGCGCGCCACCGGGACAGTCGCGCCACCGGGACAGTCAGGATGGCTGGCGGCGGATGTTCACCGCGACGTTCCGCTCCAGCCACCACTGGGCGGCCAGCAGGTTGATCACGAACCCGATCCAGGCCGCCGTGTCGAAGACCAGCGTGAGGGTGTGCGGATCGCTGAGGTCGACACCGGGGATCAGCGCCAGCACCACGAACATGACCCGGCCCCAGATGATCTGCATGGTCAGCGCGAAGCTGTAGATCATCCAGCGGCGGTGCGCGGCGTACCGGCGCTGGCGGACCGCCCGGAACCCGGCGACCGTGGTGGTCAGCCACAGGACGGCGGCCACCGCGTTGCCGGCCGGTCCGTGCGAGAACGGCATGATCGCCAGCGCCAGCAGCCCGGTGGGGATGACGCCGGCGAAGATGTACGTCCGGCCGATCGCCCGGTGGACCCTGGGGTGGTGGTCACGCAGCCACGTCCACATCTGGAAGCAGACGCCCACCAGCGCGATGCTGCCGAACATGACGTGCGCCACCAGGAGCGGGTAGTGCAGCGGGAAGCCGGGATTCAACTGCACCGGGGTCCGGGTCCGGTCCCCGGACAGATACCGCGGCAGGGAGAGCGCGAGGAATCCCACGACGGCCACCGCCAGCGGCACCATCCACTGCCGTCGCCACCATGCCCGCGGCACGGGGGGTGGTCCGAACATCGGCTCGGCGGCCGGCGGGCGCCGTTCCGGCCGGGCGGCGTCGTCGGCCCGGGTGACCGGCGCGGCGGCCGCCCGCGCGGACCGCGTCGTCGCCGCTGTTCCGTTCTCGTCCATGGGCAGGCCCCACCTCTACGTCCGCACGGTGTCGATGTCGTGCCCGGCCGCCACGGCCAGGCTGGTGGCCGGCCCGCCGGCGGCCGTGGGCGCGGCCGGCCGCCGGCCCGTCATGAGGACCGCGAGCAGGCAGCCCACCAGGACCACCGCGGCCACCACGGTCAGCGTCGGCCTGGTGGCGGACAGGAACGCGGCGCCGAACGCCTCGTGCACCAGCCGGCCGAAGTGGTCCGCCATCCCGGGCGCCAGGCCCGGCGGCACGCTGACGCCGCCGCTCTGCCCGTTGCCCAGTTGCAGGCCGTGCGCGGCCGCGGCGTCGAAGCCCGTCAGGTACGGCCCGCGGGCGTCCGGGGGTAGCTGCGCCACCCGCTCGGCCGCCTCCCGGTGCAGCGACGAGGTCAGCCTGTTCTGCAGGACCGCCCCGACCACGGCGGCTCCGATCACGGCGCCGACCTGCCGGGCGGTGTTGAGCACGCCGGAGGCGGCCCCGGTCTGCTCCGGGGCGACCGCCCGCATCGCCTCGGTGGTGGTCGGCGCGACGGTCAGGCCGATTCCGGCGCCGACGAGGACCAGCGGCAGGGCGAACGTGGCCGGCGTCGACGTCGTCGTCGGCAGGAACGCGACACAGGCCACGCCCAGCGCGAGAAGCGCCAGGCCGGCGATGAGCAGGACCCGGCCCCCGATCCGGTCGGCCAGCCGGCCCGCCACCGGAGCCACGGCGCTGAGCGTCACCGTCCAGGGCAGCGCGCTCAGCCCCGACGCCAGCGGGCTCATGCCCAGCGCCGCCTGGGTCTCCAGCACGTAGACAAGCAGCAGCCCGAAGAGCGCGAACGACGAGATCAGCGTGACGAGCGTGACGAGGGCGAAGTTCCGGTTGCCGAACAGCTCCAGCGGGAGCAGCGGCTCGGGGTGACGCCGCTCCCACAGCACGAAGAGCACCAGCAGCCCGGCGGCGCCGGTGAGCACCACCGGGACCGTCACCGGGCCGAGCACCCGCCCCCAGTCGTGCCGCTGGCCCTCGACCAGGCCGTACGCGATCCCGGACAGTCCGGCGGTGGCCAGCAGCACGCCGACCAGGTCGAAGCGGTGCCGCCGCCCGGGCCGGCCCCGGGTGCGGGTGTCCCGTGACAGACGGGGCACCAGGCGGTAGGCCAGCACGATGCCGAGGACCCCGAAGGGCACGTTGAGGTAGAAGATCGACTGCCAGCCGAACTCGGTGATGAGCAGCCCGCCCACGGTCGGCCCGCTGACCGAGGCGATGCCGGCTACCGCGGTGAAGATGCCGAACGCGGCCCCGCGGCGCTCCGCCGGGAAGATCGCCGTGATCAGCACCAGCGCCTGCGGCAGCAGCGCCGCGGCGCCCACGCCCTGCAGCACCCGGGCGGCGACGAGCTCCTCGGCCGACCGGGACAGGCCGCACAGCACCGAGGCGACCGTGAACAGCTCCAGGCCGGCCACGAACACGGTGCGCGGGCCGATGAGGTCGCCCAGCCGGCCGGAGACGATGAGCAGCGACGCGAACGCCAGCAGGAACCCGTTCAGCACCCACAGCGCCTCGTCGATGCCCGCGTCGAGGGTGCGCTGGATGTCCGGCAGGGCGGTGTTGACGATCGTGGTGTCCAGCAGGATCAGGAAGTTCGCGACACACAGCACGAGGAGTGCGGACCACGGCCTGGTGCGGGCGGGCGCAGCGGTCATGTCACACCTGTCCGGGCCCGGCTCCCGGCCCGGGCGCCTGCGCCACCGGTGGGCTGGCCGCGGCGGTCCACAGCCAGCCGCCGGCCCGGCGTGCCGCGGCCAGGCTCGCCCACGAGGTGAGCTCGATCAGCGCCCGGTCGTCCGCCCCGCCGGTGCGGAACCCGTCGATCACCGCCTGGTCCACCTGGTACGCGGCCTTCGCGGTCAGCAGCGCCAGCCGC
>Ga0137375_10009731_pt1 | contig 11406 bp, 8 predicted proteins | sample SagtaG_24_FD_104936 | JGI IMG/M metagenome (GOLD analysis project Ga0137375, IMG submission 104936) | Vadose zone soil microbial communities from Sagehorn Ranch, Mendocino, California, USA - Sage1_R_113_16 metaG | ecosystem: Environmental > Terrestrial > Soil > Vadose zone | place: USA... | reverse complement strand
TGGCGGGAGCGGGCCGCGCGACCAGCCTGGCCACCGCGCTGCAACAGGCTGGCGCCGAGGACGGCGGACGGGCGGCGGCGCTGGCGGCGGGCGGCGGCGGGCCGCGGGGCCGGGCGGCGGCGCTGGCGGCGGTGGCGGAGGGCACGGCCCTTGCCGCCTACCGGTTCCAGCGTCACCGGTCGCGGCCGGAGCCGGAGCTGGCCGCGGCGACGCTGCTGGTGGACGGTCGGCGGTGGCTGGCCGCGGCCGAGCCGGTCCTGCGCCGGGCCCAGATCGCCGCCCGGGCGACCAACCTGGTCCGCGACCTGGTCAACGAGCCGGCCGGCCAGCTGACCCCGGCCACCCTCGCCGCCGAGGCGGTCCGGCTGGCACGGCGCGCCGGCCTGCGGCACCGCGTCCTGCAGGTGCCGTCGCTGCGCCGCGGCCGCTTCGGCGCGGTGCTGGCGGTCGGCGGCGCCTCGGCGGTCGCGCCCCGCGTGGTGGAGCTGCGCTACCGGCCGGCCTCCCCTGCAGGGCATGTCGCCCTGGTCGGCAAGGGCGTCACCTTCGACAGCGGCGGGCTGGACCTCAAGCGGGGGGACGGCATGGTCGGGATGAAGGACGACATGGCCGGGGCGGCCACCGTGCTCGGGACGATGACCGCGCTGGCCGAGCTGGACGTGCGGGTCGCCGTCACCGGGGTGCTGCCGCTGGTCGAGAACATGCTGGGCGGGTCGGCGATGCGTGCAGGCGACGTCGTGCGGGCCCGCAACGGCGTCGCCATCGAGGTGACCAACACCGACGCGGAGGGACGCCTGATCCTGGCCGACGGGCTGGCGCTGGCCGCCGAGGCCAGACCCGACGCGATCCTGGACCTGGCGACCCTGACCGGGTCGGCGGTGGTGGGGCTCGGCCCCGGCTGCACCGCGGTGCTCGGCAACCACCCGCCGCTCACCTCCAGGCTGCTGGCCGCCGCGGCCGGCGCCGGTGAGGTCGCCTACGAGCTGCCGCTGATCGAGGACTACCGGCGCTTCCTCGACTCCGAGGTGGCCGAGCTGGTCAACTCGACCGACCAGCCGGGCGATGCCATCCAGGCGGCGCTGTTCCTGCGCGAGTTCGTGGCCGGTGTGCCCTGGGTCCACCTGGACATCGCCGGCCCGGCGTCCGCCAAGCAGGCCCGCTACTACCAGCCGAAGGGGGCGAGCGGTTGCATGGTCCGCACCCTGCTGGCGTTCCTGGAGGGCTACGGCTAGCCGGCCGTGTGCCGGCCGCCCAGGTTCTTGAGCGCCTCCCGGCGGCTCAGCGGGGCCAGCCGGTCCCGGTTGGCCTCCACGTAGCGGGCCACCTCGTCCGGGTCGGTCCAGGCGTAGGCGCGCAACGCCCAGCCGATCGCCTTGCGGACGAAGAAGTCCCGCTCGCCCAGGTTCGGCTCGATGCAGCCGTACAGCAGCTCCAGGTCGGTGGCGGCCTTGGCGTGCACCTGGCAGATGATCGCGCTGCGGCGCAGCCACAGGTCCGGCGTGCGGCTCCAGGCCAGCAGCGCGGTGGTCATCTGGCCGCGGTGGCGTGCCAGCAGCTCGGCCACCGTGCGGGTGGCCAGCGGGTCGACTAGGTCCCACCAGGCGCCGTCCACGATCAGCTCCTGGTAGGTCGGCAGGGCGTCCATGCTGGTCCGGTGCTCGCGGTAGCGGCGGTCGGCGATCAGCGCGATCGCCGCGTAGCGCTCCTCCCGGTGGCTGGCCTCCCGCCAGAGGGCGAGCACGGTGGCGCGCCAGGCCGCGAACGAGCCGAGCGGATGGTCGCCGAAGACCTGGCCGCAGATCTCCCGCAGCGCCGGGGTCTGCACGCCGTGGTAGGGCATGGCGGACTTCATGTAGGCCTGCATGCCCTGCGCCTTGGCCGGGTTGCGCTGCGCCAGCAGCTGCAGGCGGATGGCCTGGATCAGCGTGCGGTCGGGGTCGGGCGTGGCCGGGTCCATGCGCGACAGTATCGCCGCTACGGTGTGGTGGCGGCGCGGCCGCGGTCGGTCACCGCGCGGGCGGCCAGCGCCAGCAGCAGGACCGGCACCACCAGATAGGCCTGCCGCAGGCCGACGCCGTCGGCGAGCCGTGCCAGCAGGTAGGGGGCGCCGCCGATAGCCAGGCCGGAGGCGAGGGCCGCGCGCGCGGCGGCGCGGTCGGGGGCCTGCGGCCAGGCGGCGACGACGCGGCTGACGGTGGTCGGGTACAGCAGCGCCACTCCCAGCCCGGCGAGCAGCAGCCCGGCGCCGGCCAGCGGCAGCGTCGCGGCGGCCCAGAAGACCGCGAACCCGGCGGCGGCGACGCCGCAGCCGGTCAGCAGCAGGGCGCTGACGCTCGGCAGCCGGGCGGTGACCGGGGTGGCCACGGCCCGGCCGGCGGCCATGCCGAACAGGAACAGCGCGGCCACCGCCGGTGCCTGCCCCGCCGCGGCTCCCTGCCAGTCGGCCAGGGCGATGGCGCTCCAGAAGACCATGCAGAACTCGACGCTGACGGCCAGCAGCACGTCGATCCAGGGGCCGAGCAGGGGGCTGGCGACCGCGGCGGCGGCTGCCGGGGAGGCACGGTGCTGGGGCGGGAGCGGCAGGGCGGCATCCCGGACCTGGGAGGCCACCACCAGCAGGGCCGCCAGCGGCAGCGCCAGGTAGCCCACCCGCCAGCCGAACCCGCCCGCCAGGGCGCCGGCGACCGCCAGCGGCGCCAGCACCGAGGCGGTGCTGCTGACCGCGTTGGCCTCCCCCACCGCGGCGGTGGCCGTCCGCGGGTGCAGGTCGGTCAGCAGCGCGGGGACCAGCTGGACCAGCAGCGCGCCGCCGGCCCCCAGCAGCACCGCGCCGGCGAGCGTGACCGCTCGGGCCGGGACCGCCAGCAGCAGCCCGCCGAGCAGCAGCCCGCCGAGCGCCAGCCGCAGCGCCGCCGGCCGGCCGATGCGGAGCACCACCGCGCCGCCGAAGGCGCCGACCGCCAGCAGGCCGGCGGCGAACAGGCTCGGATAGAAGGCCACCTGCGCCCGGCTGACCTGCAGCTCCGCCTGCAGCGGCGCCAGCACCGCCCCGAGGCCGTTGAGCAGGAAGCCGAGGCAGCCGAGGGCGGCGTACAGCAGCCAGGTCGAGGCGTCTCGGCTGCCCCGCACGGGCGCTGGGTCCCTCCCCGGTGCGCGCTGGTCAGCCGGAGCGGCCGGCGGCGGCGCTGTGGGGGTGTCGGGGCCGGGCGCGGCGGCGGCCGCCCGACAGCGCCCACAGGGTCACCCGCCACAGCGCCTCGGCCACGATCTGCCGGCTCATCTTGGAGGTGCCGGCGACCCGTTCGGTGAAGGTGATCGGCACCTCCACCACCCGGAAGCCCTCCTGCCAGGTGCGGTGGGCCATCTCGACCTGGAAGCAGTAGCCGTTGGAGACCACCGCCGCAACCGGCAGCGCCTCCAGCACCTCTCGCCGGTAGGCCCGGTACCCGGCGGTGCTGTCGCGGATCGGCACCCCCAACGCCAGCCGCACATAGGCGTTGCCGCCCCGCGAGATCGCCGCCCGCAGCCGGCTCCAGTTCTCGGTCCGCCCTCCAGCCACATACCGCGACCCGATCACCAGGTCGGCCGCAGCGAGCCCGTCCAGCAACGCCGGCAGCCGCTCCGGCGGATGCGAAAGGTCGGCGTCCATCTCCACCAACGCCGCATACCCGCGCGCCAGCCCCCAGGCGAACCCCGCCCGGTAGGCCGCCCCCAACCCCTGCTTGCCGCCCCGCTGCAACAACTGCAGCCGCGGTTCCCCCTCCGCCCTGCCCGCCACCAGCCTGGCGGTCCCGTCCGGACTCCCGTCGTCCACCACCAGCACGTCGACCCGCCGATCCACCGCCAGCACCCGATCGACCACCTCGAGCACCGTCTGTGCCTCGTCATAGGTCGGTATCACCACAAGCGTCTTCATAGCTTCATAGACTTCCTCGCCCGGATGGCGCTTGAAACCCGGCCCCGGGTTGTGGCTCGCCCCCGGAAGCTGCTGTCGCGTCCCCGGAGAGTGGTGGTTGGCCTCCGGAGGCCGGCCGGGGGCCCCGTCCGACCGACTGTACTTCCCGGAGAGAGGGCGGGGCCTCCGGCCGGCCCACCCCGCCAAGCAACCCCCGCCGCCATAAGGCCAGCAACACGACAGCGACCACCCCGCCCACCGCCACCCCGACCCGCCCCGCCTCGACCCCCCGCCCGAACCGCGCATAGAACGTGAGCCCCGAGCGCACCCCGACGGAGACCGGCACCGTCGTCTGCTGGTACAGCCCGGTCTGCTGCCTGGCGACCCCATCAACCCCGACCACCGCGCTGATCCCGGTGACCGCCGCGTGGACCACCGTGCGCCCCTCCTCGACCGCGCGGAGCTGGCTGGTGGCCAGGTGCTGGCGGGACCCCGGCCCGTCCCCGAAGGAGGCGTTGTTGGTCATCACCAGCAGCAGGCCGGCGCCGTCGCGGGTCAGCTGGCGGGCGTCCTCCTGGTAGGCGGACTCCCAGCAGATCACGGTCCCGACCCGGACGCCGTCCACCAGCAGCGGCTCCAGGGTCCGGCCGGGCGCCTTGTCGTAGGGGACGCCCTCGCGGGTGGCCGGGACCAGCCGGCCGAGCAGCCCACCCCACGGCACGAACTCGCCGAACGGGACCAGCCGCCGTTTGCGGTAGCGGTCGGCGAGCTGGCCGCCGGGGGTGAACAGCAGCGCCTCGGTGGCCCGGTGGGTGGGGTCGACCAGGGTGGTGGCGCCCAGCAGGATCGGCGCCTGGATGGTCTCGGCCGCCCGCGCGACCCGCGCCAGCCGGTCGGGGTTGCGCAGCGGGTCCGCGTCGGCGGCCCCTTCGCCCCAGACGACCAGGTCGGGCCTTGGGCCGCCCGCCCCCTCACCCAGCTCCTCGGTGAGGCGCACGTGGTTGGCGAACACCGCCTCGGTGCTCTGCCCGAGGTCGATGCCGTGCCCGCCGCGCAGGCCGGCCTGGACGACCACCAGGTCGAGGGTGGGCCCGGCCGCGGGCGGGGCCGCCGGCGCCAGCAGCCCCGCGGCGACCAGCCCGGCGGCCAGCGCCGGCCAGCCCGCGACGGCCGCCAGCCGCCGCCACCGCCAGGGCCGCCGTGCGGCGGCTGCGGGCAGGGCGCGCAGCCAGCAGGCGACCACCAGGTTGACGGCGACCAGTACGGCGGCGAGGCCGTAGCCGCCGAGCACCCGGGCCAGCGGCAGCAGCGGGCCGCCGCCGTGCTGGCTGAGGGCGAGCAGCCCCCAGGGGAAGCCGCCGAGCGGCTGATGGGCCCTGAGCAGCTCGATCGCCGCCCAGCAGGCCGGCAGGACCAGCAGCCGCCAGCCGCCAAGGCGCCTGGTCGCGGGGACCAGCGCGAAGAACGCGGCCACGAACAGCGCCTCGAACGCGCTGAGCGCGCCCCAGGCGAGCCAGGCGACCGCGCCGGTCCACGACAGGAACTCGGCGATCCACAGCAGGTGCAGGCCGAAGAAGGTCAGGCCGGCCAGGTAGCCGAACGCCCCGGCCTGCCGCGGCCGCGCCGTCTCGACGGCGAGCAGCAGCGGGACCAGGGCGATCAGGGCGAGCGGCCCGATGTCCGGGCCGGGAAAGGCGGCGGCCAGCAGGGCGCCGGTGGCCACCGCGGCGGCCAGCCGCAGGGCGGCCAGCCGCCGCCCCCCCGGCGGCCCGCCAGGTGCCTCGTGCACCGCGCGGGCGCCTCCTATGCGCAGTCGCGGCACAGCTGGCGCCGGCGGTCGGCGAGCTGGCTGCGGTGCTTCACCAGGAAGCAGTTCTTGCAGACGAACTCGTTGTGCTGCACGGGCAGCACCTTGGTGGTGAGTGACTCACGGGCGTCGTCGCGGTTGAGCGTGAGCAGCGACTCGTCCTCGTCCTCGTCGTCGGTGACGGCGGGCCGGTCGGCCTTCTTGGCGATCAGCTCCTCGAGGGAGGCCTCGACCTGGCCCTCCTCCTCTTCCTCTGCTTCTGCCACAGTGATGCATCTCCTTGTCGATTCGTGCGTGGCGTCCACCCGCTAACGTTCGCCGGTGAGCGGTTGTTCCCGCCGCCGCGGCCGTCACACGCGCGGCGCGCACGCAGGTCGGCGCAGTATGGGGTAGCGCTCCCGCGCCCGTCAACGAGGGCAAGCCCCCGCGGGCTCAATCCCGCAGCGTGGCGGTGGCGGTGCGGTCGGGTCCCCTGCGGACCTCGATCGCCGCCGGGAGCAGGTCTTTGACCTCGTCGTTGTGGGTGACCAGCAGCACCTGGCGGAAGCGGCCCTGCAGGTGGGTGAGGGCGTCGAGCATGCGCTCGCGCCGCTCCCGGTCCAGCGCGCCGAGCACCTCGTCGAGCACCAGCAGGCCGAGCTCGCCGGCGCTCTCGGCGATCACCAGGCTGACCGCCACCCGCAGCGACAGGCTGGCCAGGTCGTTCTCGGAGCCGGAGAAGCGGGCCAGCTCGTACTCGGTGCCGGCGTCGGCGATGCGGATGGCGTAGTCCTCCGGGTCGACCACCAGGTCCTGGTACTGGTGGTCGGTCAGCTCGGCGAACAGCGCGGCCGCCTCGACCGACAGCCGCCGGCCGAGCCGGCTTACCAGGTGCAGCCGGAAGCCGGCCACCAGGTCGGCCAGGCGGGCCAGGTAGGCGGCCTCCTCCTCCAGGCCGGCGACGCGTTCGTGCTGGGCCTGCCCGGCCTGCAGCGACGCCTGGCGGTCCTGGGCGCGCCGGCGCGCCCCGGCCAGCGCCTCGGTGGTCCGCTGCCGCGCGCCGTGGGCGGCCTTGGCGGCCTCGGCGGCCGCCTCCTGCCGCTCGCGCGCCGCGGCCAGCTCGGCGTCGGCCGGGCCGAGCCGCTCGGCGTCCTGCTCCAGCCCGGCCGCGCGGAGGTCGGCCTGGTCGGCGCGGGCGAGCGCCTCCTTGGCCAGCACCCGCTCCTCCTCGGCCTGGCCGCGGCGGCGCTCGAGGTCGGCCAGGCCGAGGGCGGCCTGCTCGCGGGCGTCGGCCGCCTGCCGTGCCCTGGTGTGGGCGTCGGGGTCGAAGCCGGGGTCCGGCACCTGGTGGAGGGCGGCGCGGCGTTCCTGGACGTCGGCGGCGGCCAGCTGGAGGGCGGCCCTGGCGCCGTCGGCCAGGGCGGCCGCCCTGGCGGTCTTGCTCTCGGCCGTGCGCGCCGCCTCCAGCTTGCGGACCAGCCGGTCGCGCTCGGCGGCCAGCTCCCGGCCGGCCTGGACGGCGGCCGCCTTGGCGGCCTGCGCCTCGGCGGCGGCCGTCTCGGCCGCGGCGAGCTCCTCGGCGTGGTCGTGACGCACCCTCTGGTACGCCTCGCCGAGGGGCTGGCCGCAGGTCGGGCAGGGGGCGGCCGGGTCCAGCCGCGCGCTCCGTTCGGCGGCCTCGCGGGTCGCGTCCAGCCGGGCGGCGGCCTTGCCCGCCGCCTCGCTGGCCTCGGCGTGGCGGTCGCGGGCGGCGGCCAGCGGCTCCTCGGCGGCGTCGACGTCGCGTTCGGCGGCGGCGCTGGCCGCGGCCAGCGCCTCGGCGCCGGCGGCGTCGCGTTCGGCGAGGGCCAGCGCCCGTTCCGCGGTCCGCTGCCGGCCGCTTGCCTCCTCCAGGGCCTGCGCCAGCGCGGCGCGGCGGGCGGCGGCCTCCCTGGCCAGCTCCAGCTCGGCCAGCGGCGCGGCCGCCGCGGCCAGCTCGGCGAGCCGGGCGGCGGCCGCCTCGATCTCCGGGCCGAGCCGGTCGGCTCGTGCGGCGCGTTCCTCGTGCCGTTCGGCCTCCTGGCGGTGGCCGGCCGCCTCGGCGCTGGCCAGCCGCGCCCGGCCGCGCAGGTCGTCCAGCTCGCGGGCGCGGGCCTCCGCCGCGGTGGTGGCGGCGCGCTGGCGTTCGAGGCCGGCCCGTGCGGCCTCCTCCGCCTCGGCCGCGTCCCGGTCGGCCTGCTCGGCGGCGGCCTGCTCGGCGGCGGCCTGCGAGCAAGCCGACGCCAGCTCGTCCAGGTCGGGCAGGCCGGCCCTGGCGCCGCCGGCCGCGGCGCGGGCGTCGCGGGCCTCCTCGCGGACCCTGGCCAGGGCACGCTCGACCGGGCTCACCCCGAGCAGGTCGAGGACCAGGCGGCGGCGGTCGCCGGCGTCCATGGTCGCGAACGCGGTCAGCTCCTTCTGCTGGGCGCAGACCGAGGCGAGGAAGGCGCGCTGGCCCATGCCGAGCACCCTGGCCAGGTAGCCGTTGGCCTCGCGGGCCGACTGGGCCGCCAGCTGCCCGTTCAGGAACACCTCGACCTCTGGGGTGAGGTTGCGGCCCTTCAGCCGGCGGCGGACCTCGTAGGTGTTGCCCTCGTGCTCGAAGACCAGCCCGACCCGGACGTCCTCGCCCACCCCGGCCGTGCGCAGCTCCCACTTGTCGGTCCGCGAGTCCCCGTACAGGGCATAGCGGACACCCTCGATGATCGTCGATTTTCCTGAGCCGTTCGGGCCGTAGATGCCGACCAGGCCGTCGGGGAACTCCAGGTCGACGGCCCGGTACACCCGGTAGTTGCGCAGCGACAGGGAGCGCAGGTGCATCGGCTAGCGCGCCTCCTCCTCGACCCGTTGCAGCACCGCCCGGCCCATGCCGGCCAGCCGTTCCCGGTCGTAGCCCTCGATCGGCACGCTGGCCAGGTAGCGGTCCCACTCGTCGGCGAGGTTCGCCACCGGCTGCGCGGCCAGCTGGGCGGCCTGCTCTTCCTCGGCCACCTCGACCAGGACGGTGACGACCAGGGCGCCGGGGAACACCTCGGCGACCTGGCGGCGGTCCAGCAGGCGGCGGGCCTCCGGCCTGGCGCGGTTGACGAACAGCCGCACCACCGCGCCGTCGGTCTGGCCGGGCGCGGCGAGCCCGGCGGCGGCCTGGTGGATCTCCGGCACCGACAGGTCGAAGGCGTCCAGCCGGTAGCTGAGCAGCGGCCGGCCGCCGGGGACCGGATGGTGGCGGACCTGGCCGGAGCCGGTGTCGAGGCTGAGCACCCCTTTGACCGGCGGTTCGCCTTCCTGCGGCAGGTCCTTGAAGCTGAAGCTGTCGGTCGAGCCGGGGTACCAGGCGTTGGGGGCGACCTGGGCGAAGTTGTGGAAGTGGCCGAGCAGGACGCGGTCGAAGCCGGCGTCCAGGGTGGCCAGGTCGACCTCCAGCTCGCCCACGTCCCCGTAGGTGTAGCGGCGCGACAGGACGGTCACCGCGATGTGGGCGATCAGGAGGTTCAGGTGGTCGCTGGAACGCGCCTCGGCCGCCCGGCCGATCTCCAGCTTGACCTCGTCGGCGCCGGCGCACTGCGGCACGGCGTGGACGCGGACGCCGGGCAGCAGGTCGACCGGCTCGTAGGCGCCGCGGTAGACGAAGCGCAGCGCCGGGAAGGCGTCGGCCAGCACCGCGTAGGGTGCGCCGGACTCGCGCAGCCGCGGGGTGTCGTGGTTGCCGGAGATCGCCAGCGTGGGCACGCCCGCGTCGGCCAGCCGGCGCAGGCCCCTCGCCCCCTCCCGGAACGCCCGGTAGGTGGGCCGCGGGGCGTCGAACAGGTCGCCGAGGACCAGCACCGCGTCCGGGTTCAGGTCAAGGGCCGCCTGGACGCTGCGGTGCCAGGCGGCGGTGAAGTCCGCCTCCCGCTGGTTCAGGCCCTGCTCGTCGACCGCCTGGTAGTGGGCGCGTCCCAGGTGGGCGTCGGCGATGGCGACCAGCCTGGCCATCAGTCGAAGAACCCCTCGAGGGCGCCGGCCGGGCGGGCGGGGGCGGCCTCCGGCGCCGGCACGGTCGCCAGCCACTCCTCGTACAGGTGCACCCGTGCCGGCAGCGCGAACGGCGCCTCCGGGTTGGTGACCAGCGCCTCGCCCGGCATCAGGGTCTGGATCTCGGCGCCGAGGTCCGACAGGTCCTGCTTGGAGGAGGACCGCAGGGTGTTGCGGTCGCGCTCGTCGGCCAGGCCGAGCACGAAGTAGGTGTTGAACTGGCTGAGCAGCTCCGGGTCGATCAGCTTGGGCTGCTGGCTGACGGCGCAGAGGCCGACGTTGAACTTGCGTCCCTCCCTGGCCAGCCGCGGGAAGACGTTGAACTCGGCGTCCTCCAGCCGGGTCAGCACCCGCTGGGCCTCCTCGAGGGCGACCAGCGTGCGGGGCCACTGGCCGAAGCGCTCCCGGTCGGTGCGGTAGAGGTTGGCCCGCTCGTCCAGCAGGCTGCGGGTCAGCAGCGAGGCCACCAGCGTCTCCTCCACCGCCTCCAGCCCGGACGTGTCGACCAGCACGACCTTGCCGGCGGCCAGGTCGTCCAGCACCTTGCCGGTGAGCGACTGGCTGGGGTCGTCGGTCATCAGCGGCAGGCGCACGATCCGCTTGGCGCGGCGGCTGAGCACCTGGATGGTGGCCAGCGCGTGGCGGCCCAGCTCGGCGTCCTTGAGGACCTCCGGGTCCTCGTCGGCGAGGCGGGTCAGCCACACCCCCTTGTCGCCGAGCAGCGCGGAGGCGCTCTCCAGGGCCTCCCCCTGGGGGCCGCTGAACTTCCAGGCGGTCTTCAGGTCGTCTGGGGTCAGCTCGGCCAGCGACAGCCGCAGCAGGCTCGCCTGGCCGGCGCGGGGGCTCGGCGAGTAGACCCGCAGCCGCTGCTCCGCCCAGGGATGGTGGGCGAGGCCGCGGCGGCCGGCGGCGCCGCCCTCCAGGTACTCGCCGTGGGGGTCGAACAGCAGCATGGCGTAGCGGCCGCCGGCGGCCAGCAGCTGCCCGGCGAGCACCTTCATCAGGTTGGACTTGCCCATCCCGGTGGTGGCGAAGACACCGACGTGGCTGGGGAGGGTCTCGCCGCGGACGCCGACCGGCAGGTCGATGGTGTCCTCGCCGGAGCGCAGCCGCCCGACCTCCACGTCGCCCATGCGTTCGCGCAGGAACGCCAGGTCGGCCTCGGTGGGCGCCGACACCTCGGCGAACTGCGCCGGCAGGCTCTTCGGCTTGTGGAAGCCCTTGCCGTCGACGTAGCCGAGGGGGACGACCTTGGCGACCTTGTAGAGGCGCTTCTCGAAGTCCCGCAGGGTGGTCGCCTCGCCGACCTCGTCCATCGCCATCAGCCCGCCGGCGGTCCGCTCGGCCCAGCCCTCGTCGGAGGACTCCGAGCCGTAGGCGACGTCGGTGACCCGGAACAGGTAGCGGCGGCCGCGCTGGCGGTCGTCGCCGGCCAGTAGCTCGCCGAGGAACAGGTCCTCGCCGTAGAAGGCCCGGAAGCGCACGTCGAGCACGGAACGGCCGAAGATGCGTCCCTTGTAGTCGGAATCGTCGGGCATGGCGGGGATCCCCTGTGGTCAGGCGTTCAAGGTCAAGTGGAAGTCGCGCATCACCAGGTCGACGTCGTCCTCGGACAGCCCCTCGCGCAGGAACGCCTCCCGCAGGTCGCGGCGGAGGTCGGCGAGCAGGTGGCCGGGGAGGGAGACGGCCTGGT
>Ga0137375_10009726_pt1 | contig 11410 bp, 9 predicted proteins | sample SagtaG_24_FD_104936 | JGI IMG/M metagenome (GOLD analysis project Ga0137375, IMG submission 104936) | Vadose zone soil microbial communities from Sagehorn Ranch, Mendocino, California, USA - Sage1_R_113_16 metaG | ecosystem: Environmental > Terrestrial > Soil > Vadose zone | place: USA... | reverse complement strand
GACACGTTGGCCCAGGCCGTCGACGCAGGGCACCAGTGCGGCGTACCGCGGCCCAGCGTTCGAGCTGGAAGCGATGCACACCCTCGCTGCCAGGCGATTTACATGGCGCGGTCTGCCCGGTGGCATCAGATCCCCAAGGCACCGCTCGGCGTCGGCTACGTGGGCATCGACGGCGTCGCGGAGTCGGCGCGTGTCCGGTTCAGCCACGTCACCTACTCCGACATCGACCGAGCACCGGCGAGGCAGAGCAGTGATAGCGGCGCCGAACATGCTGCACGTGTTCGACGGCGTCACGCCTGCCCACCCCGCCGGGCTGCTCGCTGATGTGGTCGCCGACACCAGTCGCTGGATATGGCGTACCAGTGGACGGGGCCCAGCCATGGCGGCGGCATTGCGACCCCTGGGCGAGCGACGGCATCGTGGGGCGGTGAATTGCGGTCGCATCGCTGTGCTGTCGGCTTGTGCTGTCGTGAGAATCGCGCTATCGCACCTGTGAAAGGCTCGCGCCTCCCCGCGCGTGCCATGTCAGGGTCCGGGATGGTGGAATGATGACCGTCACAGTGGAGACCGTGGACGGAAGGACTTTGGAGGTCCTGACAAGCGGGCCGGATGACGGGCTGCCCCTGCTCTTCCATTGGGGCACCCCGCAGGGAGCTGTCCCATTCGGGATCTTGGAGCGCCCGGCCGCTGCTCGGAAGCTGCGAGTTGTCTCCTACTCTCGCCCCGGATACGGCATGTCATCGCCGCGGCGAAACGGGGCGGCGGCTACGGTCGCCGATGACGCGGCGGACGCGGCCGCGGTCCTTGACTACCTGGGGCTGGACGGCTTTGTGACGCTGGGTTGGTCTGGCGGAGGCCCTCGCGCGATCGCTTGTGCGGCGCTCATCCCAGGACGTTGTCTTGCCGGGGCGAGCGGCGCGGGCGTCGCACCAGCCGGGGTACAGGGGCTGGATTTCTTGGCCGGGATGGGGCCGGAGAACATCGAGGAGTTCGAGGCAGCCATGGCCGGCGCCGAGACGCTAGAGGACTGGCTGAGCAGGAACGGACCTTCCACATTCGCTGTCACCGCCGAAGATCTGATCGCCTCGTTTGGCCAACTGCTGTCCGAGGTTGATAAGGCGGCGTTGACCGGCGAGCTGGCGGAGTGCATAGCCGAGTCACTTCGTCGTGCAGGCCGGCAGGGCATCGTCGGCTGGCGAGACGATGACCTCACCCTGATGCGTCCTTGGGGCTTCGACCTCACCGCGATCGAGGTCCCGGTCTCGGTATGGCAGGGCGCCCAGGACAAGATGGTGCCCTACGCACACGGGGGCTGGCTCGCCGAGCACATCCCGGGTGCCCGCGCTCACCTCTACGACAACGAGGGCCACATCTCCCTCATCATGCAGATGGACCGGATCCTCGATGACCTGCTCGACTGCGCGGGGCTGGCCGGCCAAACAGGTTCCGGCTGATCATCGACGGAGAGACTGTCGGTGCCGACCTGCCGCCCGCATCTGGTCGTCGCCGATCTTGAACGCCGTGGCCAAGTAGGCCAGGCTTGCGGAGCCCGGCCCGGGTCTTGGACGTTCCCGGCGCCGGGACGCCGAGGACTGATGGATCTACACGACCAGCCGCGTTTCGGGCGACGGGAGTTTCATCCGTGAGCACGCTGACCATCGACCTCTTCAGCAGCCTCGACGGCTTCGCCGCGGCTGAGGATTGGCCGGGCTACTGGGGCAAGGAAGGTCCCGAGCTCATGGCGTGGCTGGAGGAGAAGCTGGCCCAGGACCACGTCATCGTGATGGGCGCGAATACCTACCGCACGATGTCGCAGATCGTGGCCGAGGAGGAGGATCCCACCTTCGCGCGGATGGCCGAGATTCCGAAGGTCGTGTTCTCTACGACGCTGGAACCGCCGCTGACGTGGGCGAACACGCAGGTGGTCGCCGAGGACGCCGTCACGGCGCTGCGCAGGATGAAGGAGGAGGGCTCGGCCCCGATGCGGACGATGGGGAGCATCTCGCTCAACAAGACGTTGCTGCGCGAGGGTCTGGTCGACACTCTTCAGCTCGTGGTCTTCCCCGTGGTTACCGGCCAGACCGGCCTCGAGCCCATCTTCGCGGACTGGCCCGACCTGGACCTCGAGCTGGTCACGTCGCGCACCTTCGACGGGCGCATGCAGCTGCTCGAGTACGTGCCGACCCTGCACTGAACCCTGACGGTCGCCGGTCGGCGCGCAGCGCCCGGCCCGTCTCGGAGGTGGTGACAGGTCCCGGCTCTGGCCGGGCCGAGCCGAAGGACGTGGCCGAGGTGTATGCCTCGCTGCGGCTCTCGATGACGTACCACCACACGGAACGAGTCCTCGCGAGCTCACAAACCGACCGAGTCGTCCGCCCGTAGCCTGGGCGCGCGGACCAGATCGCGTGTGTGATCTTGTACGTCTCCGATCACGACGCGTCCATCGCGTTCTACCGGGGCGTGGTCGGCCCGCCGTACCGGTTCACGAACGCCGGGTACGCCGAGTTCGGGCGCCGACGGCACCCGGTCGCGCTGTATGAACGCTGTCGTGCTTCCGCCGTACTGATTGGGCTCCGGCACGTTCCGGGGGTGTACCGGCGCCGGTCGAGTGTCAGCCAAGCTGGGGCTCAGCCGAGGGAATACGGCGGATCAGGGCGACGGCGGTGAGCGCTCCGGCGAGGGCGATGGCCGCGGCGACCCGCAGACTCGACTGGAAGCCGTGCACGAACGCGAGCGGGCGGGGGTCGCCCGCGGCCAGCGACGAGCTGAGCACGTGCGCGACGATTGCTCCCATGAGCGCGATACCGATCGAGCCGCCGATCTGGCGCATCGAGTTGAGCACGGCGGAGCCGACGCCCGCCTTGTCCACCGGCACCGATGCCATCGCCGCGGCAGTCGTAGGCGCCATCGACATAGCCATCCCGACGCCACCGAAGAGCAGGCCGGGAAGGAGGTCGGTGAATGTCGCCGTCTGACCGAGCCGGGAGAACAGGGCGAGCGACCCCGCGACGAGTGTGAGACCGGCCCCCACGATCCACCGGGCGCCGACGGTGTCCGAGATCCGGCCGGCCTGCGGGGCGACGGCGATGATGAGCACCGTCAGCGGAAGGAACGTCAGGCCGGCCTCCACCGGTGAGTAGCCGAGGATCTGCTGCATGTAGAGCGAGACGAAGAAGAACACGCCGAACATCGCCAGCGCGATCAGGAGCATCGCCATGTTCGCGCCGGAGAACGTCGGGTTACGGAACAGGCTCAGATCGAGCATCGGCACCCGCGAGCTCATCTCGATGACGACGAACGCCGCGAGCGCGGCGGCGGCGACTGCGAAGGCGCCGATGATCCGTGCCGACGTCCAGCCGTAGGTGTTCGCCTGGATCAGCGCGTAGGTCAAGGCAAACAGGCCGACGCCCGACGTGACCAGGCCGGGTACGTCGACCCGCTGGACCTCCGACTGGTCGCGCGACTCGTCGATGAACAGGTAGCTCGCGCCGATGGCCAGTACCCCGACCGGCACGTTGATGAAGAAGATCCAGCCCCAGCCGACGTGTTCGGTCAGCAGGCCGCCGATGAGCGGACCGATCGCGAGCGCGAGTGCCGACACCCCGGCCCACAGGCCGATCGCCCTGCCGCGCTCGCGGGGCGGGAAGGCCGCGGCGATGATGCTCAGCGTCGCCGGGTTCATCAGCGCCGCGCCGATGCCCTGGACGATCCGCCAGGCGATCAGCAGCTCAGCCGTGCCGGCCAGGCCGCACAGCAGAGATGAGACGGTGAACACCACGAGCCCGGCTACGAAGATCCGCCGCCGTCCGAGCAGGTCGGCGAGCTTACCGCCGGTCAGCATGAACGCCGCGAACGTGAGCGCGTAACCGGTGACGACCCATTCGAGCTCCTCGAGCGAGAGTCCGAGGTCGCGCTGGATCGATGGCAACGCCACGTTCACGACGGTGTTGTCGAGCATGATCATGAACAGGCCGAACGCCACCGCTCCGAGCGTCCACCACTTGCGCTGATCACCACCGACGCTGCGAAGCTGGGCCCGCTGGAACACCGCAGGTACCTGCATGTCTGATCCTTCCTGCTGCGCTGTTCGCCGCGTGCCGCATCGGACACGACACCTTGGCGGTGGTGCCGCGAGCGCGGGCTTCACGCAGACGTCGTTGACCCACGGTGCGGCGCGGATGCCGGCGAGGTCGAGGTGTGGGTCGTGGAGGGCTTGGTGGTCGTGCACATGTTGCGCCGGAACTCAGGTCGCCGAGCAGTCGGATGCGTCCCAACCAGTCCCGGTTGCCGGAGCGGCAACGCCTGGCACGCAGGAGTGTGCGTAGCTTCGTACCAATGGAGCCGAGCCGGTCATCCGGGCCGTGCTTCCGGACGCCAACGTGCCGACCTCCATCCGCAGCAGCGACGTCCGCGTCGTGCACGGATCCACGTCGGAACTGGACTCGGTCCTCGCCGTTCGAAGGCGGCGAAGGCGTCGGGGAACCACGAGTCCGCACGCCTTCGCTCGGCCACCTCACGCCGGTCCTGATCGGTGATCACCACTCCGACGACCCGCGGACTGGGGGTATCAGCGCCAGCGGTTGAGGTGCTCCGGATGCCAGGCGGCGTACAGGACACCGATCGCCGCAGATTCGAACAGATGTATGAGTGTTCGACCGGGTCGTGCACGCTAGCCACACACGCCCTCCGGTTGGCCGGCTGAGGTTCCAGATGACGTGATCCCGGCAACTGCCCACACTGAGGCGCTCCTTGCTAGGTTCGGCAGATCCAGCCGAGGGACAGCGTGGATCGGACCCGTCCGGGCCAACCCTGATGACGGCTCGGCAGGGCAGGGGCGAGGATGCGAGCATGCGCTCGCGGATTCTGATCGTGGACGATCACGACGGGTTCCGCGCGATTGCCCGGGCCATGCTGGAGAGCGAGGACTTCGACGTCGTCGGTGAGGCGGTCGACGGCGGTCACGCCGTTTCCGCTGTCGCCCGGTTGCGGCCGCGTATCGTCCTGCTCGACGTGCACCTGCCGGACATGGACGGGTTCGCCGTCGCCGAGATCCTGGCCCAGATGCCCGGGCCGCCGGTGGTGGTGCTGATCTCCAGCCGGCCGATCGCCGATCTGCGCCGGCGGGTTCGGGACTGCCCGGTGGCTGGCTTTCTGGCCAAGCATGAGCTGTCGGGTGCAGCCGTGACCGCGCTCGTCGGGTGAGGGACGATGCTGGCCTGGCTGGACGCTGTTGCCGGGATCTCCTGGCTGGCGGTGGCCGTCGCCGGGTGGCGGGGTTCCCGCCGGTTCGCGGTCCTGGCCGCGTTGGCCACGGTCGGCTGGTTCGCCGGGAATCTCGACAGCCATCTGCTGCTGATCCACCGGCCGTTGATGCTGCACGCCGCGCCCGCTTATCCGGACGGTCGTGTCCCCGGTCGCTACGCACGATTCCTGCTGGCTGCCTCGTGGGTCGCCGCGCTCGTGCCGCCGGTCGGCGGATCGCCGGGCTTGGCCCTGGCGATGGCCGGGCTGGTCGCGGTCGAGGGGTGGCGCCGGTGGTCTCGTCCGGCGTGGGGCCGAACGGTGGCGAGCCGCACCTCGTCGCGGGTCATCGCGGTGCTCGCGCTGAGCCTGGCCGCACCTGCGGTGGTGCGGTTGGGATGGTGGCCGGGCGCTGTGGCCGCGGATGTGCTGATCGCCGGGTACACCGGGCTGGTCCTGGTAGCCGGAGCGGTGTTGCTGAACGGACTGGTGCTGCATCCGTGGTCGAGGGAGACCGACGCCGTGATCGAGCTGTCCGACGCGACCCCAGGCGAGACCCTGGCGGCGCTGCGCGACGAGGCGAGTACGTGCACCCACCCGGGTGATCGCGCCGTCCTGAATGCCGCAGTGGCGCTGCTGGAGTCCAATTCCGCGTTGCACGCCGACCTCCGCGCCAAGGTCGAGGAGGTGCGAGCCTCCCGGACCCGGTTGGTGGAGACCGCGGAGAACGAACGGCGCAGGCTGGAGCGGATCCTCGCGGACGGCGCGTTGGCCTATCTCGATGAGCTCACTTCCGTGTTGCGTGCGCTGGGCCGCGACGCCGACGGCACGACCCGCGAGCTGACGGCCGCCTGCCTCGACGAGGTCTCGCACGTCCGTGAGGACCTCGACCAGTTGGCGCGCGGGCTGCATCCGCGAACCCTCGCGGCACACGGCTTGGCAACGGCGCTGACCGAACTGGCCGCGCGCAGCCCTGTGCCGATCGCGGTGTCCGCACCGGAGGGCCGTTTCCCGGTGCCGGCCGAGACGGCGCTTTGGTACGCGTGTACCGAAGCACTGACCAACCTGACCAAACATGCGCGGGCCACGCAGGCCACGGTCAACGTCCGGGCCGGCCCGCAAGAGTTGGTGACGACCGTACGGGACGACGGGGTGGGCGGGGCGCGGATCGTGCCCGGCGGGGGCCTGGCCGGCTTGGTGGATCGGCTAGCCGCGGTCGGTGGCGCCGTGGCGGTGCGACCGGCTCCTGGCGGCGGCACAGAGGTGCGGATCCGGGTGCCGCTGAGATGAGAGCGTTCCGTCTGCTCGTGTGGCCGTTAGGGCTGGGTCTGCTCGCGCTCACCGCGCCTTTGACCTGGCGGCTGCCGGACACCACGTACGGCGGCTCTGCGTGGTGGCTGCTGTGGTTGGAGGTCGCGGCGGCGTTCGCCCTGCTCACGGTGGCCTTACTGCGGCCGCTCGGGGTCGGCGGGCTCGCGGTTGCGGTGTCCGGCGCCACCTGGCTCGTTCCCGAGTTGGCGGGCTGGACGTCCGGCCCCGCCGTAGTGAGCACGGTGGCCGACGCCTGGTCCCACCTTCTTCCGGCGTTGATCGTGATCGGGCTGCTGGCGTCGTCGCGGGCTGCGGTCGTGCTCGTGGCGGCGGGTGGATTGCTGGGGGCGGGGGCTCGGCTGCTGCTCGTCGACCCCTTCCTCGATCCGGATTGCTGGCGCCGGTGCGACCACAATCCGGTGCTGATCACCGGCATGACAGGAGCCGGCCGGTGGCTGGAGGCCGCCGGCGTCGTGCTGACCGCATCCGCCACGCTGTGGGCGGCCGGGGTCTCCATGGCCCGGGGACGCGGCCGTCTGCTCCACGAACTGCCTGAGTTCGTCGGCGCGTCGGTGCTGGCGGCGGGGCTGATCGCGCCGGCCGTACTGCGACTCGTCCGGCCCGAGGCGGCCACCCACCCGGCGTACCTGGTCTGCTTCCTGCTCGCCCAGGCGGGCGCCGTCGCCCTCGCGCTCGTGCTGATCCGGGACCGCCTGGGGCAGTGGCGGCTCAGCAGGCGGCTGGCCCGGCTGGCGGGTGCGCTGGAGTCGGCGCCGCCGCCGGGCGCGCTCGCTGGGGCGTTGCGTGACGCCGTCGCTGACCACGGGCTGCAGGTGCGGTACTGGGCGCCCGCGAGGGGCATCTACGTGAACGCCGAGGGGGAATCGGCGGAGTCCACGACGGCAGGTGACAGGCAGGTGACCCTCGTGACGCGGCGCGGACAACCGGTCGCAGCCTTCACGCACTCCGAAGGGGTGAGCGGCAACCGCTTGGACCGGGCGCTGGGGGCTGCGCTGCGGCTGGCCCTGGAGAATGACCAGTTGCGGGCGGCGGCCCTGGCCGAGTTGCGTGAGCTGCAGCTGTCCCGGTCCCGGATCGTGGAGCGGGCCCAGCTCGAGCGGCGCCGGCTGGAGCGCAACCTGCACGACGGCGCCCAGCAGCGAGTGGTGTCTCTGGCGCTGCTTGTCCGGATGCTCGGGCAGCGCCTGAACGGAGATGGGCAGCCCGGTCTGGCCGCACGAGCAGAGGCGCTGACCCGAGCCACCGTCGAAGAGCTGCGGCGCGTGGCCCGGGGCATCTATCCGGCGGTGTTGGCCGACGCTGGGCTGTCCGGCGCCGTCCTCGACCTGGCCGAGTCCTCCACCGACCTGCCGGTCAGCCTGGACACGCTGCCCCCAGGCCAGTACACCGGACCCGTGGAGGACACGGCGTACCTGGTGATCGCAGCGGCGATCGCGGAGGCGCGCCGCAGCGATGCGACGCAGGTGAGTGTGTCCGGGCACGAGCGCGACGGCCGACTGGTCATCGACGTACGGGACGACGCCGCGCCGGGTCGCCGCACGGCCGTCACCGAGCTTGCCGACCAGGTACGCGCGCTCGCCGGGGAGATCATGGTCGAGCCGGAGAGCGGTGGCGGCACCCGGGTCCGGCTGGAGCTGCCGTGCGGGTGGTGATCGCCGACGACGCGGTGCTGATTCGTTCCGGGCTTTCGGCGCTGCTGGCGGAGGCGGGTATCGAGACGGTCGGGCAGGCCGCTGATGCCGAGGAGTTGCTGAGGCTGGTGAGCCGGATGCAGCCGGATGCTGCCGTGATCGACATCCGAATGCCGCCGACGCATTCCGACGAGGGCATTCTCGCGGCACGCCGGATCCGCACGGAGCATCCCCGAGTGGCCGTTCTGGTGCTCTCGCAGTACCTTGACTCCTCTTACGCGATCCGGCTTGCCGAAGAGAACCCGGCGGGCGTCGGATACCTGCTGAAGGACCGGATCGCCCATGCCGCGACGCTTACCGACGCGCTACATCGGGTGGTGGCCGGTGAGTGCGTGGTCGATCCGGCGATCGTGAGCAGGCTGCTGTCACGCGCCCGGCGTCACAACCCCCTGGACGACCTGACCGCGCGCGAACGGGAGGTACTGGCATTGATGGCCGAGGGACGGTCGAACGCCACGATCTGCCGGGTGCTGTAGCTGCAGCCCAAGACCGTGGAGACCCATGTGAGCCGGGTCTTCACCAAGCTCGGCCTGTCCGAGGAGGCCGAGGGGCACCGCCGGGTGCTCGCCGTACTGGCCTACCTGCGTAAGGGCGCACCCTGATGCCTTTGTACGGGCTGCTCCCGACGACGCCGCAGGGCTGAGCCGCCAGTGTGAAAGGCGACCGAACGTCGGCCACACCCAGAAGGGGGAACCACCATGCGAGCTCTGCGTCGTCGTCGCGTGCTAGCGCTGATTGCCACCACATCGATGCTGGTCCTGACCGCGGGGAACGCCGCGGCGAGCTCCACCACGATCAGCCCCTCGGATCCACGGCTGGTGCCGAACCCGATCGAGTCCTCGGACGAGGGGACCGCATGGTCCTGCCAGTTGACCGGCAGCGACGTCCAGTGCGAGGGCGCGCGTTCGATCTCATGGGACCTGACCGATGGCCCCGGCGACTGGTGCTCTGTCCCGCTCTACAGCATCAACGGAACCTTCACCCGAAGCCAGACCCGGTACTACAACTACGACGCCGCGACCGGCGACTACCTGGAGGTCAAACGGCTCATCCACCTCTCGTCGAACGAGTCGCTCACGCCGCTGGCCGACCCGAGTTCCACGAATGTGGTCACGGGGCGGCTGACCATGACGTGGATCACGACGTTCGGCACCCCGGGCGATCTCGACTCGCGCGTCACGCAGAAGCAGGGCATCGACACCTTCCTCAAGCCGCCGAACGCTGGTCTCCTGGTGTTGGACGTGGGTCAGAAGATGACCACGTCCCAGGGCGACGACTTCGACTTCAAGGGTCGGTGGGATATCGCGCTCGGGGACCCGACCGTGGAGTTCGGCAAGGTGTGCACCGCGCTCGGCGTCTAGGAGGACGACGCTGACGCCACACCCCGAAGGAAAGCGATGAGCCGGAGACGATTCACCACCGCGGCGCTCGTGGCGGTGTCGTTGCTCTCGGCCGGCTGCGACGCGGAGGCCGGTGACAAGTCCGGCGGTCCGGCGCAGCCGCGGGTCCTGGTCATGGCCAGCAACGACGGCGAGAGTCTGATCGGTGCCCCGGCGGTGGCCCGGTTCGTCGATCGGGTGCAAGAGGTCTCGGGTGGCCGGCTGACCGTGCGCGTCGTACCGAGCTGGCAGGGCGGGGGCAGCGAGGCGCGGGTCATCCGGGACGTGGCGGCCGGCAAGGCCGATCTCGGCTGGAGCGGCACCCGCGCGTTCGACACCGTCGGGGTCACCGCGTTCCAGCCGTTGCACGCGCCGTTCCTGGTGAACTCGTACCCGGGCCAAGCCGCAGTGGTCGAGGACGGCGTGGCGCGCGACATGCTGGTCAGCCTGGACGCGATGGGGTTGACCGGCCTGGCCCTGGCCGCAGACCAGCTTCGGATGCCGGCCGCGGCGGCCAGACCGCTGCTCACCCCGGCCGACTTCCGGGGACTTCGGTTCGGGACTGTCGCGTCGACGGTGCAGGCTCAAGGTCTGCGGGCATTGGGCGCGGAGCCGGTCACGATCGAGTTTCCGCGGCCGCCGGACACCGACGGGCTGGGTGGCCTGGAGACGATGTGGTGGACCTACCAGGCGAATGCCCAGCACGAGTGGATGCCGTTCGTCACCGCCAACGCGGCGCTGTGGCCGCGCACCGTGGCCATCTTCGCCAACACCGAGCGCCTGGGCCGGCTCGACGAGACGACGCGAGCCTGGGTCGCGCGCGCCGCCGCAGACGCCTCGACCTGGTCTAGAGGCCACGCGAGCGACCACGTGTCCAGTCAGATCCAGCAGGTCTGCGGTCATGGAGTGCGGATCGCGACCGCGACCCCGGCCCAGGTCGATGCCCTCCGCACGGCCGCCGAGCCGGTTTACGCATCCTTGCGCGCCGACCCGGCGCTCGCGAAAACCCTGACCCGGATCGAGGAACTGGTCCGCTCCGCAGGCCAGGCAGTCACCACCTCCGCGCCGGCCGCGTGCATCTACCACCCGGGCGATGAGAGGCGCGGCGCGCCACCCGGCCGCACCCTGACCAGCCCCGGCCGGCCGGGGGATCTGCCGCAGGGCAGCTATCGATACGCGTCCAGCGTGGACGAGCTGCTCGCCCACGGATTGAGCCAGCACGACGCCGAAAACAACGCCGGCGTGACGACCTGGACCCTGCAGGCCGGGCGGTGGCACTACGTCTGGAAGCCCGCCATCGGCGGCCTCAACCGGCCGGGTGCCTACGCCACGTGCGATGGGTGGTACGACGTCCAGGGCGACACCGCTTGGTTCACCACCACCACGAAGTACAGCGGCGGCGATTGCGCGCCGCCCACGTGGTCGGCCCGCTGGACAGTCCAGGGCCGCACCCTCAGCTGGACTGCCGTGGGCCTCGCCGACTTCGCCTACGTCTGGGCCGGCAAACCCTGGCAGCGCATCCGCTGACAGGATATCGACATCTCGGGACAGGGCATGCGCTGACCGAGGCCGGGCGCGGCCACCGAGACTACAGTTGGCCGTTGCGAGCCCGCAGGATCCTGAGATAAACTATCGAACGTTTGTTCGAGTGTCCGAGGGTCGTGCACGCTAGCCACACACGAGCTCCGGCTCGCGGGCTAGCTGCTTCCTGTTCGGCAGGTGACCTGAGCCGAGGCGACTCGGTGCGGTCGGACTTCTGGAACGCAG
>Ga0137375_10009725_pt1 | contig 11410 bp, 9 predicted proteins | sample SagtaG_24_FD_104936 | JGI IMG/M metagenome (GOLD analysis project Ga0137375, IMG submission 104936) | Vadose zone soil microbial communities from Sagehorn Ranch, Mendocino, California, USA - Sage1_R_113_16 metaG | ecosystem: Environmental > Terrestrial > Soil > Vadose zone | place: USA... | reverse complement strand
TATGGCCGCGCATGAATCCGGCCAGCCGCTCGTTCGCGACGAGCACGCTGAGCAGCGTTCCGCGCGCCTGCGCCTCATCAGTAAGCTGATTGGCTTCGGCACTCAAGAGGAGCGCACGATCCGGCTGAGTCTCTGCATCCTGTTCCGCTCGCGTGACCAGTTGGCGCGCGAGCGCCAGCATCGCCGCTCGTTGCGCTGCAACCCCAAACCATCCAGCACCGACGGCCGCGACTAGCGCCAGCACCAGCGCACCTCTCAGGAAGATCGCCTGCCCCCGCAGGCGCCGGCTCGCTGCTGCCTGTTCCTCGGCACGCTGTCGCTGTTCCTCCGCGAGCTTCTGCTGCTCCTTGGCCAGGGCATGGGCCTGCGCCAGTTCGCGCTGGCGGGCTATTTCCTCGGCAGCTTTGCGCGCCAGCTCCGCTGCGCGACTAGCGTCGAGGAACGCCTGATCGCGGGCGTTCAGCCGTGGCTGCGCGTGCTCCAGCCACGCTGTGGCGTTCGAGAGGCGCAAGCCGCGCCACAACAGATCGGGATTTTCTGCATTCGCCTGCCACTCATGTGCGGCTTCCTCAAGGTGGAGCTGGAAGCGCAGATCGGCGCGTGCCTCGTGGATCCAGCGCCCGAGTGTTGGCCAGACACGGATCAACGCCTCGTGCGAGACCTCCAAGGTTTCCGCATCGCTCGCGCTGTCGCGTCCAGTTGTCAGCAGCCGCTCGTCGATCAGTGGCTTGAGCAGCGCATAGAGCGAGTCGTGTGACTTGCCGACCAGTATCAGGTCATCGAGCCGCACGCGCCGTCGGGTATCCGCCACACCTTCACCAGGCTGCACCAGCCGCAGCAGTACCTGGCGCAGCTCGTTCTGCTGTTCCAAAGTGTAGCGCTCGGCCAGGATGGCATCAGCGCGTGCGGCGAGCGCACCTTCGACGCCACCCAACCGCCGATACGTCTCCCAGGTCATCATCCCATTCGGCTCGCGCTTTTTCCACAGTTCCGCCAGCGTGTATTCCAGCAACGGTAGCGCACCAGGCCGGCCCGTCACTTGTGCGATCAGCTCATCCACCAATCCTGGCTCGAAGTCGCCGTCGAGCAACGTCGCCGGGCGCACGATCGCATCGCGCAGCTCGTCGGGCGTCATAGGACTGACGATCAGATCATGCTCGCCAATCGCACGGGCCAATGAGGGATCTTCGGCGGCATGGTGCAGGAAGTCGGCCCGCATCGTCAGCACGACCATGAGCGGCATATCCGGCGCTGCTCCGGCGGTCAGCAACAACTGAAGGAACGGCCGCTGCTGGTGCGCGAGGAAGGTGTCACGTGGCTCGCCTTCAGCCGGAGCCAGCGTCCACAACTCCTCGAATTGATCGACCACCAGCACGAGGCGCTGACCGGCGGCGCGGTCGAGCAGCAGGTCGGCGACCAGTAGCAGTGCGCGATCGTTCTCGGCGAGCTGGTGGCTGAGCGTCAGTGCCAGGCTCAGATCGCCGTTTTGGAGCTTGGCCAGCTCGGCGGCCAGTGTATCGAGCGGGCGCGCACCTGGCTTGAGCGTGATGTAGCGCCAGGATTGGCTGCTTGGCAGCGCGCCGCCTTTGAGCATGGGGATCAGACCGGCGCGTACCACCGATGACTTGCCGCTGCCGGACGCGCCCAGCACGGCCAGGAATGGCGACCGGCGCGCCCGCTCGACCAGATCGGCGACCAGCGCGTCACGTCCGAAGAAGAGGTTCGCGTTGGTTTCCTGAAAGGTGAGTAGGCCAAGATACGGGGATTGCTCGGCGACTGTCCCAGGACGCATGCGCCGTAGATTGGCAAGCGTCCGTGTCAGCTCGCGCCGTGTGTCTTCCAACTCCAGGACGATATGCGCAGGAACAGCGAGCGCGCCAAAGCCGGCCGCTTGGGTCTCCAGTACCCGCAGTCGCCGTTGGAGCGTCATGGCGAGCTGTTCAAGATGCGCGATGTCTTCGGCAGATACGTCCGCCACAGCAACCGCTCCGTATGTAGAGGAGTTACGAGTCTCTGATAAGAAAACGCGGAATGCGCCTGTTTTGGGAGAGGGGTAGCGCGCACAAGGATTATATCATGCGCTATCAAGGCATGACTGCCTGCCTGTTGGGTACGGCTTTGACTCAACCGTGGTCTGCCTGGCAGAATGGGTGATAGTGTGGCCCGAAGTCATAGTGCGTACGCATCCTTCCCTCTGCGTGCATCGTTTCAGCCTACAAGCGTATCCCACATACAGACAAGAAGCAAATAACTATCGCTACGCATTAAATAGACATATACATACCCTTACTATCTCGTTGATGTTAGTGTAGCGATCCGCGCGCCCGTGCCGCGCCTGTGCTCTGCCCGCGCGCTTCGGTGCTGTCATTCCTGCTTTCACTCAACAGAAAACCCACTCAGGTGAAGCGCCCCAGCGCAGTGAGCAAAAGGCAGAAGCCAATCGGGATGTGGGCGAAGCACCCCGCCCGTACCCCGCCCCATCCCCACACGGTACATCACTAGCATACCCGAAGCATCGGAGCATCACCATCACCACCACTGCTATCATTGGCACCGTCGTAGCATCTCTCCTCACCGTGGCCGCGATCGCCATCTGTATAGTCACCCTGCGCGCCATTAGCCGCCCGTCTCGCCGTACCCCATCGCCCCAGGGCTGTTTCATGTTTTAACGATTGATCCATCGGGTATCCTAGCGCCTATCATCAATCGCGCTCGAAGGAGGCCCCGATGGATCAGCAGCAGTATACGACACTGGTGGACGTCTTGAAGCAAGTACCCGATCCGCGCAAGCGCAAGGGCCGACGCCATCGCTGGCTGACGCTCTTGTGCCTAATTGTGGCGGCCGTAGCCAGCGCACAACGTACCCCGCGCTCGATTGCTCGGTGGGTTCAAGAACATCGCGAGGAGCTGTTTGCCGTGCTGCCGCCGTCGGTTTCTCGCCTGCCCAGTGATGCGACCCTGCGACGTGCCCTGGCACGGCTGGATGTCGCCGTCTTGGAGCAGGCGTTGACGGCCTTCCAGCCACCCACAGCACCAGCTCGCGATGCTCCTGCACCTGCACCCGATACGCTGCAAGGTGTTGCTTGCGATGGCAAGGCCATCCGTGGCGTCGGACGCAGCGGTCATCCGTGTCATCTGGTCTCTCTGGTAGGGCATGCCGATGCGCGGGTGCTGGCTCAGGTGGCGGTCGCGCTCAAACGTGACGAGCGCAGCGCGGTTCCAGCACTGCTGGCTGGGCGTGATTTGACGGGAAAGGTCGTGACCTCTGATGCGCTGCACACGTTGCGCACGACTGCCAGGCAGATCCGCGCTCAGAACGGCCACTATCTGATGATTGTCAAGAAGAACCAAGCGGCCCTGTACGAGTATTTGGACATGCTCTTCACGTTGCCGGCGCATCCGGCCGATCACGAGGTCTGGGATACGCTCGAACCGCGCACCGAGAAGGGGCATGGCCGTTTGGAGACGCGTCGTTTGACCTGTGGCAACGCGCATATCGAGGACGTGGACTGGCCGGATGTGCAGCAAGTCGTGCGGCGCGAGTGCGAACGGATCGTACTCAAGACGGGCAAACGCAGCTGTGAGGTGAGTTATGGGCTGGTCAGTATGACGCCAGCGCAGGCGGGAGCGGCGGCCATCGAGCGGTTGTGGCGCGGGCATTGGACAATTGAGAACCCGGTTCATCATGTGCGGGATGTCACGTTTGGCGAAGATGCCGGGCATGCCGCGCAAGGAAATACCGCACATGTGCTTGCCACAGTGCGCAATGGCTTGCTCACGCTGTTTCGGAGTGCCCACTGGCACTCGATACCCGATGCCCTCGCGCATTATGGCGCCTCAGTCGCTCGCACATTTGCGCTCATTGGCCTAGAAGTTAAAACATGAAACGGCCCTGTGGGTTCTCCCGAGCGTTCGCCAGAATGAGCACTCCTGCGTATGATGGTCGTTGCTGAAAGCACCACCTACCCAGGAGTGCGCTGTGCAGTATACTGCAACCGCGTCCAGTGGCGCGACCGTCACCTTTGCTGTGGAGACTCTGCCGCAGGCGTTTGCTCGCATTCCCGACCCGCCGCAAGCAGGGCACCCGCTACTCCGTGGCCACCATCTTGTCGCCGGCGGTCGTCGCCGTGCTGGCCAACCACACCTCCGTGCTCGCCATGGCCGGGGACCGGTGCTCCCTCTCTTCATCGTGGATAATTCCATACCCTGCTTCTTAAGCGGGTTGACTCCCCCCGCTGTCCTCGGTATCCTGCCTGGGTACTCCCGTTCGTTCTGAACCCATGTCGCGAGGTCGCCGATGATGGCCGATTCATGCTGGCTTGTGCCCCTGATGCTGCTGTGCCTGGTCTGGCTGGCCTGGGTCTGGCGGTGCCATCTGTCCGCCGCGCCCTCCTGCGCCGCCACCACCGGCAGAGTCCAACGGCTGCTGCAGCCACGCACGCCGGATGACTGTCCGGCCTGCCGCCAGCTGGCGACGGCCCCGCCGTCAACCATGCCGCCGCGTCCCCCCGTGACACCCTGGCGCGAGCGCAAAAGCCGCCGCGGCGCGCCCAAGCGGATTGCCACACAGGGGTTCGCCTGTCCCAACCGCACCTGCGATTACTATCAGATCACCGACGCGCAAGTCCACGCGCTGGTCGGCGATGGCATCGAGGGGAAAGCCGAACGGATCCAGACGTTACGCTGCCAGGCCTGTCGCACAACGTTTACGATCCGTCGGGATACGCCACTCTATCGGCTCAAAACCCCGTCCCAGCGCGTGGGCGAGGTGCTGACAGCGTTGGCCGAAGGGCTGGATGTGTCTGCCGCGGTACGGGTCTTTGGCTACAGTGCTGGAACCATCACCCGCTGGCTGACACGTGCGGGTGCACACAGTGCGACGCTGCACGACCGCGTCTTTCGGAACCTGCACCTGCCGCACGTCCAACTCGACGAAATCCTCACCCGGCTGCGGAGCCGAGCATCCGTGCTATGGCTGTGGCTGGCAATTGATCCGATCAGCAAGCTTATCCCGGTGCTGCATCTGGGCGCGCGTACGCAAGCTGCGGCGCATACGGTGGTCCACGACCTCTGCCAACGGCTGGCGCCGGGCTGTATCCCGGTCTTTACCAGCGACGGGTTGAACCGGTATTTCTATGCGCTCACCGCCCATTTTGGGCACTGGGTCGCGGGCGTGGGCCGACGGGCACGCCAGTGGCAGGTGGCGACAGGACTGCTTTACGGGCAAGTAAAGAAGATCTATCGGCGCCGGCGGCTGGTGCGGGTCACGTACGTGATCCGCTGTGGAACGCGCACGACGCTGAAGACCGCCTTGCAGACCCTGGGGCTGAGCGGGCGGATCACCACCGCCTTTGTCGAGCGGGTGAATCTGACCGTGCGCCAGAGCGTCGCGGCCCTGATCCGCCGCACCTGGTCGACCATGCAGGCGGCGCCGCAGCTGCTCACGCACCTGGAGTGGTGGCGGGCGTACTACCACTTTGTTCGGCCGCACGAGACACTTCGGGTAGCGTTAGGGCAGCCACGTGAGCGGGGCGGTAAGCGCCAGCCCCAGCGCTACCGGCAACGAACCCCGGCGATGGCGGCCGGGCTGACCCGCTGGCGCTGGACCGTCCGGGACCTGCTTAGCATCCCACTCCCGCCGGAACCACTCAGCCTGGCCTGAGCACGGTGAGCGGGAACCAGCCAGCCCCACGGGAGATTGGCTGGTGCCATAGTGGGCCGTATAGACACAGATAGAGGCGGCACGGGCACCACATGCGCGTGAAAACGTGCGCACATCTGGTCAAACAGGCTAGATCGGAATTATCCACGATATCTGATAGGAGTACCGCCCCTTCTCGTTGCCCCAGAGTGTTCCCTGCTTTGCCGCGCTTCGGCGCGCTCGCCTCCATCCGCTATCGTCCGTAGCCATCGGGTGCTCCTGGTGCCGTTGGATTGACAGTGCGCTTCGCGCACGACCAACGCACGGCTGTCTGCCGCTCGCGCTTGTGGAGTGGTCTGGGCGTTCCTCTCCCCTGTGTCTGCCAATGCCCGGAGAGCGGCTGCCCTGTTTTTTCGATTGACGTACGCTACCAGCCCGGCGCGGCGCATCAAAAAGGAGCCGTGCGGGCGATCACGGCCCCCTTCAGGACCCCCGCGATCGCCGGTCCGGCCGCTGCGCGTTTTTGACCCGTCGCTCAATCCGCGCTGGTGTCGATCACGCCATCGAAAACAGATTGCCGTCACCTGGCGGCACACACAAGGAAGGAACTCCAATGACCACTCCATTCAAGCACGAGAACGTCATCAAGATCGCCGGCGTCCTGGGCGCCCTACCCGAGTTGCGCCTGACCGCCAACGGCAACGCGGTTGCCACGCTGATCGTCTACACCAACTACGTCCTGCGCAATGACGACGGCTCAACCCGCCAGGAAAGCGAGCGGCATCGGGTGATCGTGTGGGGCATGCACGCCGAAAAAGTAGCGCGACTGCTGCGGAAGGGCAGTAAGATCCGCGTGCAGGGCCGCATGACGTACCCGACCTGGAAGGACAAGCAGACCGGCGCGACGCGCTACGGCGCGGAGATCGTCGTGGCGACGCTGGATTACCAGGGCGCGAACGACGAGGACGAGGTGCAGGCCGAGCAGTCCGCCGCTGAGGCTCCCGCACCCCAGCCGGCTGAACCGGTCGCTGCCGCCGCCGAGCCGGCTCCGGCCAAACCGAAGCGCAGCCGCAGCAAGAAGGCCCAGGCCGCTGCGGCGTAGATCCGAACGGCGCGTGGGGACGAGGTAGCCTGCCTCGTCCCCACGCTAACCGCTATAGAAGTTCGACAGGTGCGCATGGACGTGCTAGAATCAAACTGCATATTAAGAAGGTCGTGACGATTATGAGCATCCACACCGTACAGCCTGTCCAGCAGACTGCGACTGCCGTCATTATCGATCTGGCTCCATCGGCGCGGCTGGCGCGAGCTGTGGCGATGAATCGGGCTGCCGACATGCTCGCGCTTGCGGGGTTGCGCAGGCGCCATCCGAGCGCTACCTCGCACGCCTTGGGCGTCGCGTTGGCGTTGCAGCGGATCGGGCGTACCCACGATCGCGCGCTGGCCGCACGACTGACGAAGGATACCACCGTGAGTGACACCCCTGCAGATTTTCTCTCTGTCGCCCTGCGTGCCGCAACGGTCTGCATCGATCTCGGCATCCCCTATCTGATCGGCGGCGGGGTCGCGTCGACTGTCCATGGTGAATTTCGCACCACTCGGGATGTGGATCTGGTGATCCGACTCACGCCTGCGGATGCGGCCCGCTTCGCTGCGGCGCTCGGCGCGCAGTTTACGCTCAATCCACCAGATATCGTCCAAGCGCTCGCGTACGTCCCCGCAGCGGCCGCCGATCGCACCCAACGCGCGACCTTCGCCGCCTATGATCGCGCGACTGGTTACCAGCTCGATGTCTTCTGCGTCGGCGACACGCCCTTCGACCGAGCGCAGTTCGCGCATGCGGTGCCCATTTCCATTCCGGAAACAAACGCGGTGTTGATGGTGGCCAGCGCCGAGGACACGATTCTGACCAAATTGGAGTGGTACGCGATCACCCCGTCGGATCAGCAATGGGTTGATGTGCAGACCATTCTGCGGGTACAAGAGGAGGCACTCGATCACGGATACCTCACGACCTGGGCAGAACGGCTCGGACTTACCACGTTGTGGGACGCTGCAGCGCGTGGAGAGCAGGCGCCCCACCACGGCGTGGCGCGCCCAGGCACAGCGGAAGACGATTCGCGCCAGACCCGTATGGATCTGTAAAGCGAGTTCTGTACTACCGCGGGGTTCAAATTCAGTGTGCAAAACAAGCACGGTTGCTGATATGAAGCGCAAACCGTGCTTGTTTTGCAGGTACATGGCGTGAGCGACCGATCTCAGCTCTACTACGATCACCCAGCGCGGAGACGCCGCTGGTCGTTCCCGACGACGCGACCCGTGCGATACTGCGCGAGCGAGGATACAACGCGCTCAGCACTGCCTGCTAACCATGCACACGCAAATGACGAGCCGTGCGAGTCGTCGCCTGCGATTGTGCTCATCACCGGCCAGAGTACGGCCATGGACAAAGCCGGCTAGCCGGGCCGTTGGGACGGCTTCTGCGCCTCCCCGCTATGATGTTGTGTCGCCACCCAACGCTCTGTCGCGCCCGTTGCCATCGCTGCTCCCTACGAACTATATCCTGCGCAACGACGACAGGTCGAGGCACCAGGAGAGCGAACGGCACCGGGTGATTGTGTGGGGCATGCACGCCGAGCAGGCCGCGCGGCTGCTGCGGAAGGGCAGCAAAGTTCCGGGTGCAGGGCCGCATGATCTATCCAACCTGGAAGGACAAGCAGACCAGTGCCACACGCTACGGCGCGGAGATCGTCGTCCAGACCCTGGACTACTAGGGCGCGAACGCGGAGGACGAGGGCAGGCTGAGCAGCCGGCCCTCGCGGCTCCCGCACCCCAGCCGGCCGAGCCGGTCGCTGCCGCCAAGCCGCCAGCCAAACCCAAGCGTAGCCGCAGCAAGCAGGCCCAGGCCGCTGCGGTGTAGGGCCGAGCAATGGGTGGGGCCGCGGCAAGCTGCCGCGGCCCCACGTTTTGTGCGTGCGCGATTGGCGGTTGTCTACGACCGTGTGTACAATACACAGATCAGCTGCTGAACTACTGGAGCGGAACCATGGCCGAAGTCACCAATCGCAATCAGCGCAATCTCGCCGTGGATGGCCTGCCGCCCTGTTCGATCTATGCGGCCGGGGATGGAACCTGGCATGTGCTGGCGCAGCTGGGGGCCGACGCGCAGGCGGCACTTGCGGCGGCGGCACCAACACCCGAGGATCTGTGCCAACGGGCGCAGCACGCGCTGGGCCTGGCGGGGATTGGCTCGCGCATCGATCGCGCGCACACCGCAGTCGGAATCTATGCCGACCGCAGCGGGGCACGATTCGGCGAGCTGGCCCTGGTGCTCGATGGCCCGGCTGTGCTGTGGTGGGTCGCGCACGCCACGTCGGCGGCGATCCACACCTTGGTCGTTGTGGCGACACAGGCCATGCGCACCGCGCCGGACTCTTAACCAGCCCGCGTTCGGCCGCGCAGGCCGTTCCCGCCAATGCTGCTCCGGTGGCAGACGGATACGCACCACGCACATCGTGTGTGGCGCGTCCCATGCGCTGGTGCGCAACGGTCTGCGCTGGCCCTACGCCCGCCGTTGCCGTGGGCGACCGCGCTGTGGCTGGAGCACCCCGCGCCCCAACGCCTCGCCGATCGTCGCATGGTAGATCAAATGCCGATCGCCCACGCGAATGGTTGGCAGTCGCTCGGCGAGGGCTGCGCCGCTGAGGGTGGCCAGTGGCAGCATCCATTGCCGGGCAGCCTCGGCGAGCGCGATCGGCCCTTCGGCGGCACCCAGCAGAGTGCGGACGCTGAGCGCCGCGCGCGCCCAGGCTGGCCAGCGGCGCTCGATCAGCCAGTTGCGCAGAATCTGCTGCGCAGATGCGGGGAGGGTGAGCAACGGCCGCGCGAGATCGATCACGCCGGTGCGTCGGGCGTGGTTACCCTGCAGCGCCAGGATCGTCAGCCCGCTATACGCGGCACAGCTGGCCCGATCTTCGGTGACGGTGACGTGTGCCAGCAGCATGCGCGGCGCGGCCAGGTCGCACGCGCCGACTGTGATTTGCCAGTCATCGAGCTCGGCGGCGTCCAGGATCTGATCGCCCACCACCAGGACACTTTCAACCCACATCAGACATCCTTGATCTGCAACTAAATCAGTGTAGCACTGATTTTACCACAGGCGGTGTGGTGTGTGTGCGAGCCGCTGATACTGCTTGTACCACACGGCTCAGCAATCGGCGCCATTTCCCGGCCCTTGACGCACGTTGATCCATGCGATACAATTACTTATGAGAAGTATGCTTCCCAAAAGTGATAGGTGAATCGTATGGACAGGCATGCAGTCACCCCTGACTCAGCGATCGTCGGCACCGAGTCGTCGCCGGCTTCAACGACCGCCCTGGTTCGCGCGCCGCTCCCAGCGGATCGGCATCCGGCGCTGGTCTACCTTGCCCAACTCAGCCCCGGTTCGCGCCGCACCATGCGCACCGCCTTGAATACGATCGCCGAATTGCTCGGGGTTGCGCCAGTGGTACAGGAAACGAGCTCGGTGCGGCGGCGGCGCGCGGTCGAGACACTGCGGTACTGCGATTGGGCCAGCCTGCGCTATCAACACACGCTGGCGCTGCGCACGCTGCTGGCCGAGCGCTACAAACCGGCCACCGCCAACAAGATGCTGGCCGCGCTACGGCGCGTCCTGCTCGAAGCCCGCCGGCTTGGCCTGATGTCCCCCGACGACTATGCGCAAGCGGCCGACATCGCCGCGATCAAAGGCAGCAGCTTGCCGCCCGGCCGTGCGCTATCGATGGGTGAGCTCTCCGCACTGATGGCAGTGTGCAGTGCCGATCCCACTCCGGCCGGTCCGCGCGACGCCGCGTTAACCGCGCTGCTCAGCCGCGGCGGCCTGCGCCGTAGCGAAGTCGTCGCGCTTGACCTGGCTGACTATCAGCCGGACACGGGCGCGATCACGGTGCGCAGCGGCAAGGGCCGCAAAGACCGCACCACCTACCTCGATGGCGGCGCGGCGGCTGCAATCGCCGATTGGCTGGCGGTGCGCGGGGCAATTGCTGGCCCGCTGCTCTGCCCGGTCAACAAAGCCGGGAAGATTACGATCCGGCGGCTGAGTGACCAGGCGGTGCTCGGCGCGCTCCAGAAACGGGCCACGCAAGCGACAGTGAAGGGATTCTCACCGCACGATCTCCGACGGACGTTTATTAGCGATCTGCTCGACGCCGGTGCCGATATCGCGACGGTGCAGCGCATGGCCGGGCACGCTAGCCCCGAGACGACCAGCCGCTATGATCGCCGCGGCGAAGCCACCAAGCGGCGGGCCGCGTCCTTGCTGCATTTGGCGTATGATTCACGAACCGGCGGTGCGCAGTGAGCGATCTATGGACAAGTGCAGCCGTGGTAAGCCTTCCCAACCTGGGACGGCAAAGGTGATATGGCGGCTCCGTGAGCGGCCCGTTCTTTTTGCCAGCAGTGGTTTGTGATACACTGAGCGAATGAATGAGCTGCTTTCTCCTCGCAAGGTCTGGTCGCGCGTTGAGGTGTTTGCCAGCCCCTGCCCTGTTCCCAAGTCGGCTGGGGTGTATGCGTGGTACTTCCGTGGGTATTGTCAGCTTAACGACCGCCCGCATGATGTGGTATCATCGGTCGCATGACAACAACCGCATCCTCGCCCACGTACAAGGGCTACCGCTTCCCTGCGGAGATTATCAGTCACGCCGTATGGCTCTAGTATCGATTCTCCCTCAGCTATCGCGATGTGGAAGAACTGCTGGCAGCGCG
>Ga0137375_10009716_pt1 | contig 11414 bp, 6 predicted proteins | sample SagtaG_24_FD_104936 | JGI IMG/M metagenome (GOLD analysis project Ga0137375, IMG submission 104936) | Vadose zone soil microbial communities from Sagehorn Ranch, Mendocino, California, USA - Sage1_R_113_16 metaG | ecosystem: Environmental > Terrestrial > Soil > Vadose zone | place: USA... | reverse complement strand
AGAACTCTAACATCTTTGTTTTCTGCGGGATATGTGAAAAGGCAGCTGACACTATAACAAAAATCTGTTAAAAGGCAAGGAGAAAGAGGCGCAGGGACTCCGCACCTATCCCTTGCAGGTTACCCGAGGCAAATGATCAACTCGTTCGTGCCGGTAGTCAGCTACTCAAGCACCTCTGCTATGCGCACCTCAGCACCCCCCGTACTGTATGGGTTGACCGCACGGGCAAAGGACAACTCCTTCCCGTTGAGGGTGACGGCTGTGGGTCCGTAACCGGCCCCACCGATGCGATAGATGATATGCACCTGACTGCCCGCCAGTGCGACCTCGGCTTGCAGGCCGTCCAAGACTTTGGGGATGACAGGATCGATGCGCAACACTGACTTCTCCCTGCGCAGTCCGAGGAAACACTGGTGGATTAAGCGCAGCGCAATGCCCGCACCGCTCGAATAGATACGCCATCCCCCTTCCAGGGCGACGGCCCCGATTTTGAGCTTGTCGTAATGCGCCAGCGCCTCATAGCGATCGGCGAACGCCGCATCCGAGCTGGAATAGTAACAATTCGCCTGCCGGAGCGCGGCAGCAGGCACCACCGAGCGGATGGCAATCGGGTTGGCCTGACGCAGAGCGAGGAAGAACGCATCGCCCTCGCCATAGTGCGCCATGGCCTGGGCATAGCGGAGGTGGGCGTGCATGTACATGAGGCCAATCTCACGACCGAAAAACGTGCTGCTTTCGGCGCGCTGGAAGTATTGTTGCAGTCCACCCCGGTACGGCGGCGGACGATTGAAGAGACGCGCCCCATCGGGGCCGAGCAGGGTCTGGTGTATATAGCCTACGTGCGTCTTGGCCTGTGCAGGGGTCAGGAGATCGGTGATGATGGCATGGATCATCGGCAACAGACGGTAGTGCAGTCCGGTCTGCCTGTCTCGCGGATGCAACCAGTACTCGATGCGACCGTCAGGATGAAAATAGGCGAAACCGGCAAGCGTCTCATCAACGATCAGCAGACGCTGAAAGTCAGCGCGCACCCGCACCGCGGTGGTCTCGCAATCCGCCGCTTGTGTGGGGCGTCCCAGACAACGCATGGCTCTGGCCAGGGTGGTGAGGGTCTGATAGTGGAGCGTGACAGTCCACGCACTGCACAACCGTGCACGCATAGCAGGGTCTGCTGGCTGCAGCGAATCATTCCAGTCCCCATGGCCATAGGCCATCAGATGCGTGCCCGGAATGACACGATGGGCGATGACCGTGAGCGCCCGTTCGACATGCGCCCACAGCGGGGCCCGCTCGGCGTGGTCGTGGCCCTGCGGGTGGAAGAACGGCACGACCTCATCGAGCAGCGCCCCATCTTCCGACGCCAGCAAGTATTCCGCCAGGGCCAACACCGGCCACAACACGATGTCACCGTGTGATTCGCCCGGGCGGATATGGCGCTCGCGGTCGAAAAACATGAACCACTGCGGCCAATCGCCATCAGGATTTTGGGCCGTGTACACCCGGATCAAGAGGTCCCGCACCGGCTCCCATTGCCCCAGGGCGAGCAGCATCTCGACCGGCCCCTGGGTGACATCGCGGGTGCCCCAACCGCCACCAGAATACTGTTCCAGCCCGCGTGGTGCGAGGTAGTGGATCATGGCGTTATGGGTGAACCAGGGCAGCATCTCTTGCAAGCGCGCCACCTCGCCGGCCAGTGGACTGCGACCGGGCGGGAGCAGCGTGAGCGCCCCTGTTCTGTCTCGCCAGAACTGCTCCGCCCTGCCCTGCTCTGCGACAACTTCTGTGGTGAGATCGGCGACCGGCGCCGTCACCCCAGCAGTGGGGATCAGACAGCCCGTGATGCGGAAACTCACTGCGGAGACCTTCGCAGTCACGATGGTGAGATAGGGTTGATGCCGTGATCGACCATCGGCAAACAGCAACTCGTCGCCACCCACGCGCTCGATGCTGGTGCCCGGACCCGGATCGAAGCGAAAGCTCCCCGTGGGGAACCGGCGGCCGACATCGGACTCAGGTCCTGGGCGGATCACGATGCCATCCTCGTCCTGCTCGAATCGCACCGGCGCCGCACCAGCGCCGTCATCACCATTGAGCGCGATGTGGTGTGAGAGGAGAAAGCGGCAGGGTGCACCGGCGAGTATGGCAATGGCCAAGCGCAGCTCATGACGCTCGACGCAGGCCCAACTGCGTACTTCGATCAGGCCCTCGGGATGCTTATAGAGCCAGCGACAGCCGTTTGGGGTCATCTCGTAGGCTGAAGGCACATCCAGCAGGGCATACCCGTCTGGCAACTCCACGAAGATGCGCTGGCCATGTGCCCGCAGCAGACTCAAATAGCTCCGGGTGGTGGAGAGGAGACGGTTGATGCTGACATGCCCCTGCGTCAGCATCGCATTGAACACGCCGGCCATCCACATGGTAGACGTCAGTGAGGCCTCATCCGGCGTCAGCGCCTGCCCGGTGCGGACGATATGGCCATGAGGACGCAGCACGCGCAGCTCCTTGGCTTTGAGCACCACATGCCGGTTCACCCCGGTAAAGAACGACAGCAGCCGGTCGTTCGCGCGCTCAACCTGGCGTAGCTCATGGCCGAACAGGGCAGCGATCTCGGCCTCGGACAGGTCGAGGATGGCCAGAAGCGGACGCGCACTGAACAGCGTCGCTGACGGAGGCGCCCCAGATGCCTCAACGCTCTGCTCTGGAATACCCCTAGCTTCTGGTAACGCCAAGGCCTGATCGACAAAAGCGAGATCGACCAACGAGGTCGCTGCCGGGTGGTCCTTCTCAAACCAACCAAAGAAGCCAAGGTGGACCACGCTGTGCGGCTCCACATGCACGGGAGCGTCCTGGATGACGGCCATGCCATGTTCGTGCTGCCGACGCTTGGCCGGCCGCTGCGCCTCCGTCAAACCAATAGCGCTCTCACCTGCGCGCGTTGCCAGTCCATGGAACTGCAGCGCATCGGTGGCGAAGCTGATACCGTGCCGCAAAGTGCCGATCACGGTCCACGGGTATCGCCCTCCCATCGGCAGATTTTGGCGTATGGCCAGGACGACGCCACGTTCCGGGTGCGTGAGCGGGGTGTGGTCAAGATACTGACTGATATAATATTCATTGAGACGCACTAGGTCATAGTGGGCTAGGGCCACATCTTGGGCGTAGATCAGATCGACAGTTGCCGTAGTATGGCCTGTATTCTCCAGGGTTATATGCCAAAACCAGGCAGCTGCAGATGCCGCCAGCACTAACGAGGCGGTGATCTGGAGACCCTGCCACGCCCCGCGCGCAGTGAGACTCTGCCTGTCGAGCCGGAAAACCGCAGGGCTACGCGGACCGAGGAGTGGGATCGAGGCGATCGATGTGCCGTGGGAACGCAGGTAGATATTGGTCGGACCCCCTTCCAGCTCGTTGCCCAGAAATAAATTGACGAGAATGTCACGGTGCTCCATGCGCCGGATTGATCCGTTTGCATTCACCTGGACATGCAAGCCCGAGGGGCTTGCGAGAAGGACAGGAGGGGCAGCGGGGGACGAGGTGTGCGTCGGCATAGGGTCGGCTCTTCTTTAGGGGGGGTAGTGTTTCAAAAGTGGCAACGGCTACATTTACACCGCTCGTTCAAAGGCATAGCGATTCACAGACAAGCCAATGACGATGTCGTGTATCTGCACGGATTTTGAGAAACAGATTGTCTTGTGGACCAAGCGTTGGATACGCGTCCGTATCGTCAGATGCTTGCGCTCGATTTGCTGTGTATGACGTTTGCCAGGGCTATGCTCGTCGGGGTCGAGGTGACGTGCATACACGCCCAATGATCGATGTAGTAGCGGGTCAGTCCGAAGAACTCGAGCTGCGCTTTGAGCCTGAGAAATGCCTCATCCTCCATTTTGAAACACGACTAAAACAGCAAAGGGATGCTTTCTCGACCTCCTGAAAGCATCCCTTATGCTCGTACAATGCGGCTGCCCATCATTGGGCCAGTCCACGGGGCTTCATGCCCTGTACGGTACCCCTTCCCTGATGGCTCCTGCGCAGTATGGGGCATACCTGCGAGGAGCCTCATACCGGAAATTTGGTTTGCCTCAATAAAGCACCTCCTGCGTTTCTACAACCTACCGAAGTGACCACTAATTTTTGAGCACCACCTCACATCCTTTGTGTCAGGGCTTCTATGAGAGACCGAACGAGAAGGAGAAGCGGATACATGTCCAAGAATTCCGCCCGGTTTCGCGTCAAACTCTCACTACCCCATGTGACACAAAATCCAAAGCAATTAGTGACCACTGCCTAACAATATAGCCACCCCTCGGGTAAACGTCAAGGTACATCCCGAGGTCTTTCGATAGGCTCTCACACGACGGCGCAGGCTCGACTTGGTCAGCTGAATGCCAGTAGCACGACTCACGGAGATCGGTAACGATACTGTGGCATAATGGCTCTTGCTAGGAGTTGGTGGTGCGGGAGGAGGCCCTGGGAGACGAGCAGCGGAATCATCAGGGTACTGGCCCATACCTGCCCTAGCGGGTTTCTCCTTGACGTAAGGGTGTATTTCTTCTAAGATCAGCATAGTTTTTGGACCCTTTTTTAGTGATTATTTAACCAGAGCAGGCTAGAGAAGGAGTTCTAGGGAACAATTTCTGTCTGCTCAGCATCGCTGCAGCTATAGGCTGCTGGCGCTCGGCATGGAGGGTGAGCCGATGAAGCTCCGCATCAATGGGATAAATGTCAACTACACACTCGACGGACCGACCTCAGGCCCGGTCGTGACGCTGAGCAATTCGCTGGCGTCGAATCTGAAGATGTGGGAGCCGCAGCTAGCGGCACTCACATCGCGTTTCCGCGTATTACGTTACGATACGCGGGGACACGGAGAGACGGAGGCTTCGGCAGGCCCCTACACGCTCGCGGCCTTGGCGGAGGACACGCGCGCCCTCTTGCAAGCGCTTGGGATCGCACGCACCCACTTTATTGGCCTCTCTCTGGGCGGCATGATCGGACAGCTCCTGGCGTTGGAGCATCCTGAACTCTTGCAGAGCCTGACGCTGTGTGACACGATAAGCCGCGTACCGACAGAAGCCAAGCCCACGTGGGAGGAACGCATTCACACGGCCCAGACCCGGGGCATGGAGTCGCTCGTGGAGCCCACGATCGCGCGTTGGTTTACGACGCCGTTTCGTGAGCAGCGTACGGATGTGATTACCCAGGTGCGTACTATGATTCGTTCCACGCCGGTGGCAGGCTATATCGGGTGCTGCCATGCCATTGCTGGCCTTAACCTCACCGATCGTCTCAAGGCAATCACCGTGCCGACACTCAGCATCGTCGGCGAAGACGACCCTGGAACCCCGGTCGCGGCGTCGCGCGCCATCCAGGCGCAGATTAAAGGCTCCGAGCTCGTCATCCTGAAGTCAGCAGCCCATCTCTCCAACCTCGAGCAGCCGCAGGCCTTTAATGAGGCCCTCACGGCGTTTCTGGCCCGCGTCGCCCCGCGGGCGGCTGGTGCGTCCTCGGCCTAGTTGGTGCTGACCACTTGTGTGGGGAGGGGGAGAAGGGCGCGGAGGCTGTATACTCTCTCCTCCCACCCTTCCTGAAACCTCCTCCCCCCCAAAGTTCTATCTTTCCCCCTGGGCCACACTGGCAGCTGCAGGGATGACGTTCTGCAACAGACGAGAGCGAATCAGATGCAGCAGGTCACTGGCGAGAAAGGGCTTGCGCAACACCGGGATGTCCCGTTCCTGGCAGATGGTTTCTTCTTCAGGAGACAGCAGTCCGCCAGTCATAATGAGCACGTGCGTGTGTGCGGCCTGTGCCTGGAATTCCAGCCCTAATTTGACGCCGTCGTCGTCACCCAGCAGATAATCAAGCAGCACAGCATGGGGGAGGTGTTGCACGAACACCTCGCGGGCCTCGTGTGCTGAACCAGCGATGAGGATGGTCCACCCGGCCCGCGCCAGGAGCTGCTCGAGGAACAACAGCAGATCGTGGTTGTCGTCGACGATGAGCACCATTGGCTGCGGCGGCGCTGTTATGGGCTTACTCTGCTCGGCGTAGATGTTGAGGGACTCCTGATCATCACGCAAGTCGACATGCACGTGCGCCCCGGGCTCGACCTGGCCTCGTGCCACCAGGGTGGCGAGAGGTTGCGTGAGCTGACGGTGCAGGGTGCGCTTTAATTCTCTGGCGCCGTACTCATCACTGGTCCCCTTGCGCAGCAGAAACTGACGGCTCTCGGGGGAGACATCGAGCGTGAAGCAGCGCGCCCCCAGGCGGGAGTTGACATGCCGCTGCAGCTCATCGAGGTGTTGGTCAAGGATGGTGCCAAGCGCCTCGGTGTCGAGCGGTTGATAGGTCACTACGGCGTCAATACGATTCACGAACTCTGGTGAGAAGCGCGTGCGCACGGCCGCCAGGGCGATGCTCTCCAGCTTGCTTGTCAAATCAGCCCGATCTCTGGGGCTGTGGGTGTGAAAGCCAATCCCCGGGTGCATCTCGCGCATCATCTCGCGCGCTCCAAGGTTGCTCGTGAAAAAAATCAGGCTCTTTTCGAAGTTGACCGTCGTATTATCCCCAAGCCGCAAGAGGGCTTTGTCCAAGAGCCCCAGAAGGAGTCGGGACAGCGACGGTGCCGCCTTCTCGATCTCATCGAACAGCACCAAGGACAGCTCACAATGGTTACTGGTGACCGCTTGTAACTGTTGCTGCGTGAGCATGGGCACAGTTTCTCGGTGCCCCAGATACCCCGGAGGTGAGCCGATGAGCTTGGCCACCTCGTGCTCCATTTGAAACTCACCACAGTCGATCTTCAAGACATTCTTCGCACTCCCATGCAGGACTTCGGCGATCGCTTCCACTGTGCGGGTCTTGCCGGTGCCAGTGGGCCCCAGGAGGAGAAACACGCCGGCAGGTCGGCCCTCTGGGGCTAAACCGGCCTGGAACATGTATACATAGGGTACAATGCAGTGCATCGCTGCCGGCTGTCCCACGACTTTCTGAGACAACAGCCCAACAAGGTCATCAACGGGTGCGGGAGTTTCCTGGTCTGACCCGAGTGCGGCTGGTGTCTTGGCGATCTCGTCCATTGGCTCTGCCTCCCTGGTCGTGATGAACTGTGCAGCGTCTCAGAGACCATCACTGTGTCTTCTGGCGTCACACGCCCAGCCACCCAACCTTTGCCATTGTTCCCCTTCTATTGTTATTATAGCAGCAGCATACCTAGCTTCCCAGCAGAGAAGCGATTACTTAGAGCGTGGAGGGACGCAGGGCACTGCGGCGTAAAGGCCTCAGCAACAATGGTGCTAGTAGCTGTGCTGAGGAGATGTGGCCATAGGGCGTTCTATGAGCAAAGGCGCTTAGCCAGGACAGAGGCTCACGGCCGAGGACAGCGCCAGCCTGCTCGTAAGCAGACCAGAGAGACGAGGGGAAGGGGCGAGACGTTGATGACGAGCGGGGGACATTTTGCTGATCGACTCTGTGAGGCTGTCGAGCGTAAGGGAAATGCGGTGGTGGTGGGGCTCGACCCACGCCTGGAGAGCCTGCCAGAGGAGCTCCTAGCGGTATGTCGAGAGACCTACGGGGACACGACACGCGCTGCGGCCGAGGCGTTGTGGCGATTTAATCGTGACATTATCGACGCCGTACACGATCTGGTGCCGGTCGTCAAACCGCAACTGGCGTTCTATGAACGTTACGGCCTCGAAGGACTCCAGGCGTATGTGCGCACGGTGCGCTACGCGCGGGCCGCGGGTTTACTCGTTATCGCTGATGCCAAACGCAATGATATAGGCCCCACTGCAGTAGGCTATGCGGAGGCGTTTCTTGGCCCTACACAGGTCTTCGCGCAGACCGTGCCGGGGGACTTTGAGGCGGATGCACTGACGGTCAATGCCTTTCTGGGCAGTGACGGCATCAAGCCATTCATCGACCAGGCACAGCAGCATGGCAGAGGTCTGTTTGTGCTCGTGAAAACGTCCAATGCCTCATCGGGCGAGCTCCAGGATTTACCGGTAGCAGGAGGACCACTCTACGCCCATCTTGGACAGCTTGTGGAAACGTGGGGTGCAACGAGTCGTGGGAGCTGCGGCTATTCTGCCGTGGGCGCTGTGGTGGGTGCAACGTACCCGGAGCAGGCGCAAGCGCTGCGGGCCCTGATGCCACACACCATCTTTCTGGTACCGGGCTATGGTGCGCAAGGGGCAACGGCGGCGGATGTCATCGGATGTTTTGACGCGCGCGGCTATGGCGCCATCGTCAATGCCTCGCGTAGTCTCCTCTTTGCTTTTCGTGCACCGGCTTATGCCGCCATGGCTTACCCGGCGGCAGCACGTGCTGCGACGCAGCACATGATCCATGCACTGCGCCAGGCCCTGGAGAAAAAGCCCAAGAGCCCAGGCAAAAATGCGGTATAATGGATTTTAGTACCTTCCAAATACGTTTTGTATTACTTCCACAGCTCGAGGAAACATCCTCACGCAAAGGGGAATGCCTATTAAGCGAATAGACGGCAACATGACAGGCCTGAAGGCCAATCAGATCCACCGACTCCAGCACATCTATCGTCGCAAGGTCCCAGCGCAGCAAATTGTCACCCAGGAACTGGCACGGTATCTCTGTGAGCTGTCGCTGGAGATCAACCGCCAAATTGGCGTGTTGATTGATCGTAAAGGCACCATTGAACATGTGGTAGTGGGGGACCACAAAAGCATTTTTCTCCCCGATCTTGGACGCTCTCGCGTGGCAGCGAATCGCCTGCGCGGTCTGCGCTATGTGCATACGCACCTGCGTGGTGAGCCGTTTACTCCCGATGATATGGCCGACCTCGCCCACCTCCGGTTCGATGTCATGGTGGCTATCGATGTGGGGGCGGATGGGTTACCCGATGATGCCCGCGTTGCTTCTCTTCTCCCTGACAATCCTGATGGCAAGCAGTGGGACGTGCAAAACGGCCTCCCCATCAATCAACTGGAAATGAATTTCCTCAGCTTTATTCAGGCCTTGGAAGAAGAATTTGAACGGACGCAACAGGCCTATGCCCTCGGGGATAAGCGCGAGCGCGCGATCCTCATCAATGTCACCTCAGGGAGCAAGATCGTCGCCGAAGAATCGCTGGAGGAGCTCGCCGAATTGGCCTCGACCTGCGGTGTGGTGGCTGTCGACCATATCGTCCAGCAGCGCAGCCAGAGCGATCCCCATTACGTGCTAGGGCGTGGCAAGCTCGACGAAGTGATCGTGCGGAGTTTGCAGGTCGGCGCCGATCTGCTCATTTTTGATCAGACCCTGACCCCGAGCCAGAGTCGGGCGATTGCCGAACGCACTGAGTTGAAAGTCATCGACCGCACGATGCTCATCCTGGACATTTTTGCGCAGCACGCCCATAGCCGCGAGGGCAAACTCCAGGTCGAACTGGCCCAGTTAAAATATCTCATGCCGTACCTGGTAGGGCAGAGCACGGCCCTGTCACGCCTGGCAGGTGGGATTGGTGGCCGTGGCCCTGGTGAAACAAAACTCGAAAGCGACCGTCGGCGGGTGCAGGAGCGCCTGCATCATCTCGAAAAACAGCTCCGGAGTGTGGCGCAAGGCCGCCACTTGCGGCGTCAGCAGCGTCAGCGGCGCCATCTGCCGGTGATTTCGATTGTCGGCTACACGAACGCAGGGAAATCGACGCTGCTCAATGCCCTGACGAAGAGCGATGTCCTGGTACAAGACAGTTTGTTTGCCACGCTTGACCCCGCCAGTCGGCGCTTACGTTTTCCACGCGATCTCGAGGTGATTATCACTGATACCGTCGGCTTCATTCGCGACTTGCCAGCCGATCTCATGACTGCCTTCCGGGCCACGCTGGATGAGTTGCGCGATGCGGACCTGCTGCTCCATGTGGTGGATGTGAGCAGCCCAGCGATGGACGATCACATCCGGGCTGTCGAGACCATCCTGAACGACCTAGAGATGGACGACATCCCACGCCTGATGGTGCTGAACAAGATGGACCGGGTCGCTCTGGAGGTCGTGGCGAATCTCGAACGTTTGCATCAGGCCGTCGCCATTGCCGCGTGTGACCGGCGCACGCTGCCGCGCCTCATCGAGCGTCTGCAGGATGTGATATGGGACCAACTGCACGACAATGCGCGTCTAACCGCTTCTGGGGCGCCGCTGGCCCAACCGGCGTAGGCCGAGACCACCGCAGTCAGCAGTAAGGAGGCCAGCATGCAGCGATACGGCGCCGCGCTGCCGCTCCAGAATCTGCCGCCCGGGCAACAGGTAGCCTATATCAGGCAAACCGAAACGAGTGGGTACGAAGGCATTTGGGTTCCCGAAGTACTGGGCACTGATGCCTTCACCATCTTGGCCGCCGCTGCGCAGGTGACGCAGCGCCTCCGCCTGGGGACGGGCATTGTGCCGATCTACACCCGTACTCCTACGATCCTGGCGATGACCATTGCCACGCTCGATGCGCTTTCCAATGGGCGGGCTGTGCTCGGTCTCGGGGTGAGCAGCGAGAGCATTATTGGGGCGTGGCATGGCCTGCCCTTTCCCACACCCCTGGCCGCCATGCGCGAAGCCGTCGATATTATCCGCCGCCTGCTGCGGAATGAGCGTGTCACTGCTGACGGGAAGATCTTCCGAGTGCGTAACCTACGTCCCAATGTGCCGGTGCCGTCTGACCGTCACATTCCCATCTATATTGGCGCTCTGAACCCTGGGATGCTGCGTCTGGCTGGTGAAATTGCCGATGGGGTCATTCTCAACTGGATGCCCGCCGCCCACGTGCCGCGTGCCATCGAAGCGATTGCCACTGGTACGCAGCGTGCTGGGCGTGCCTTAGCAGACATCGACATCGCCTGTTTCATTCGTGTGTGTGTCACCGATGACCTGGAGGCAGCCCGTCAGTGGATGCGCCGAGAACTCACGGGGTATGCGATTGTCGAAGCCTACCACACCTACTTTACCGCCTGTGGCTTTGGTGTAGACTCCACGGCCTGCCGGGACGCCTGGCAGCAGGGTGACCGCACTGGCGCAACGCAGTGCATCTCGGATGCTATGGTGTATGCTATGGCTGCGATCGGGAGTCCTGAGGCGTGTCGTGCCCAGTTGGCGGCTTTTGTGGATGCTGGGGTGACGCTGCCCATAGTCTTTCCGTTCAGTTATGAGGCTGATCCGTTTCCCTCTATCATGCACACGTTGCAGACGATCCTGACTGCGGTGGAAGGAGTCCCCTGATGAGTGTGTCCACTACGCAACGCACACGCTGGACAACATCTGATATCGCACTTTTGCCTGACAACGGCACGCGCTATGAGATTATCGACGGAGAGTTATATATGTCCAGACAGCCACACTGGCATCATCAGCTTGCTTGCAGCAATCTCTGCGCCGAGTTGCGTGCCTGGTCCCTCACCAGTGGCATGGGACAGGCGACCATT
>Ga0137375_10009704_pt1 | contig 11421 bp, 8 predicted proteins | sample SagtaG_24_FD_104936 | JGI IMG/M metagenome (GOLD analysis project Ga0137375, IMG submission 104936) | Vadose zone soil microbial communities from Sagehorn Ranch, Mendocino, California, USA - Sage1_R_113_16 metaG | ecosystem: Environmental > Terrestrial > Soil > Vadose zone | place: USA... | reverse complement strand
GACGAGGCTCCCGTAGAGGCCGGACCGGTCGTCGGCGGCCAAGGGAAGCGTCGCGTCGGCGAGCACGTCCTTCGCGAGCGATTCGAATTCGGCGATGGCCGCCTTCCGTCCCGGATCGGCCTCGTCGAGGCCCAGCGCGCAGTCGAATCCGCCCGCGGCGAGGTTCGCGCGAACCGGGCTCGCGCCCACGCCGGGGAGCAGCCGCCGGGCGGCGGCCACGCAGGGCGCGCGCTGCCCGGAACCGGAGAGGGCTTGTACCAGGGCGTCCGCGCTGCGCGCGAACAGGGGCCAACCCGACGGCGCCTGAGCGAGCGCCTCCTCGTAGAGAGCGGCGGCCTCTTTGTCCTGGCCGGCGCCGAAGAGCTGCTCGGCCTTCGCGTAGGCCGACGGGGCCGCGCCGCCTTTCCACGACGCGTAGGCCTCGTCGAGGAGCGCGTTGAGCTGCGCGGCCGTGGCCGAGCCGAGCACCCGCCGCCGGACCGTCTCGCTGCGCGGATCGACGACGAACATCGTCGGCACGCCCTCGATCGTCAGCTTCGACTCGAGGCTCGCGTTCTTCTCGTTCTCGACGTCCAGAGCCAGCCAGACGAACCGTCCGGCCTGCCGCTCGAGGGACGCGTCGGTGAAGACGAACGCCCTCATGGAGCGGCACGAGTGTCACCAGGGCGCCCAGGCCTCCACGAACAGGGGCCGGCCGAGGCGCCGCGCCTCCGAGAGCGCGCGCGGGTAGTCGTCCTCGATGAACGGCAACCGGGCACGGGGCCTAGCCGTCGCTCGTGCCCTCACCGGCGGGGCCGCGGGCGCGTCGAGTGCGGCAATCAAGGCCAACGTCAGCGGCATCCACAGCATAGGAACGAGGATAGCAGATGGCGGTCGAGAGGTTCATCGACCGGGCGTTCCTCTTGAAAGGGACACGCTCGGTAGCGACCAGTGATCGGACCTACCGCTTCACGTACGAGGCAATCGATGCGGCCGGCAACAGCAGCACAGCCACCGCACGTGTCGTCGTTCCGCTGCCCCATCTCCGAGCCCCTCGCCGAACAAATAGATCAGACGGCGTCGATCGCTCATGGTCATTCCAGGAGATGGTGGTCGGTCATTTCCCAGCCGTCGGGTCCGCGCACGAACTGCATCTCCCCTCCGACTGGCGGAAGCGGTGCACCCGGCGGGGGAGGAGTGCTGTCGATGCGATACCGCGCTCTCGCCGTATTGCCGGCCACTTCGATCTCTACGTCCGTCATCGCGAAGCGCGGCAGATGTTGAAGCCGCTCGAAGTCGCGCAGCATGCGCTCGTGCGCTGCCATGTGGACGGGGTTGGAGCGGTCGGCATCGTGCGGAGTCGTCACGCGGAGCCACATCGTCACATCGTGCCGTCGTAGCACTTGCTCCATATCCGCCATGAGAGAGCGGATCGCTCGACGATCGCGTTGGTCGGGGCGGGTCTCCCGGTAACCCACCACTGCCGCCGCGACCGCGACGGCGGTGACGACGCCCACGAAGAGGCGCGGACGTCGGTGTAATGTTCTTGCGGGGGCAATCACGGGACCGCTCGGACTACTCACGGCCTTGGGTCAGGCGAGCTCGGCGCGGACACGCTCGAGGAGGACCTTCGTCGCTCGGACGCCGTCCGGCTCCGAGAGCTGATCACCCTCGTACTCGATCCCCAGGAAGCTGCGATAACCGGCGTCCTTCACGATCTTCAACATGCGCCGGTAGTCCGTGCGGACCTCGTTGCCGGCGGCGTCGAACTCGTGGGACTTCGCGCTCACCGCTTTGGCGAACGGCATGAGCTCGGCCACGCCCTTGTACCGGTCGTACTCGTTGCCCTCGCCGAGGTTGAAGTTGCCGAAGTCGGGCAGCGTGCCGCAATTGGGCAGGCCGACCTTCTTGATCACCGCCGAGAGCCACTGGCCGTTGGACGACAGGCCGCCATGGTTCTCGACGATCACGGCCATCGCGTGCTGGCCGCCGTACTCGCCCACGCGCCGGAGGCCGTCGGCGGCCCGGTCGAGCTGCTCCTGATATGTTCCGGTGGAGGCGGCGTTCACGCGGATGGCGAACCCGCCGAGCAGTTTCGAGGCCTCGACCCACTGGTAGTGGTTTTCGACCGCCTTCGTGCGCGCGGCCGGGTCGGCGTCGCCGAGGGCTCCCTCACCGTCGATCATGATGAGGCGGCTCTCCACCCCCAGGTCCGCGCAGCGCTTCTTCATCTCGCCGAGGTAGGCCTGGTCCGTCGCCTTGTCCTTGAAGAACTGGTTGACGTACTCGACGGCGTTGATGCCGTAATCGTTCTTGGCGACTTTCGCGAAATCGAGGTGGTCCATCTTCCCGTCGAAGAGCGCCCGATGGAACGACCACTCCGCGAGCGAGATCTTGAACCACTCCTTGTCCGCGGCATTCGAGACCGCATCACCGAGGGAGGCGAGGCCGAGCCCGGCCGCCACGCGGCCGGTCTGGGCCAGGAAGGCGCGCCGATCGGTCGTTCGCATCATGCCGGGATTATTCACTACTTTGCCCCCGCCGCCTTGACCGCCTCGCCACAAATTTGACGTCGCGGTCGAACAGGATGATGGAGGCGGTCGGTGATACGCACCGCTGGCGCTGGGTTAGCATGTTGGCGCCCTGGTTCGTCAAGAAGGCCGGGTTGGAGACGCGCGCGGCCGAGGTCAAGGTACGCGACGTCGCTGGGCGAAGCTCGACTTGCGAGGCCGAGGGTTCTCGACAAGAATCGGGACGGTGACGATGACGAGACGGCGCGCTATCGCAGCCATGGCCCTCGCGGCCGCTCTGGCGCCTTGGCTCACGATGGCGGCCGTCTCCGTTCACGTGCTCGCAGACTCGCACGCCGCCGGCGAGCAGGATCCTGGACGAGATCTCGGTGGCCCCCTTCACGGTCATCGTCACGAAGCCGCAACTCCCGAACACGAGCACTTCGTGATTGTTCCGGCGGCCCGATCCGCGGTGTGCGCCCTGCCCGCCGCCTTCGCTGACGCCATCCTGTCCGCGGCTCCGACCGCCTCGCGTATTCCCGCGGAGAGTCCCGTCCTGCGCTGGTACTACGACCGACTCGGACCGCCGCCACGCGCCCGCGCCATCGTCATTCTTCGCGTCTGATCTCCTGACGTGGCGACGTGTCCCTGGGGCGCGCAGGTCTGCGCGCCGGTTGCGAGTTTCCTGCGTACGGAGGGTTGATGCGATTGACGGTTCTCATGTCGTTGGCGGCGCTGGCCTTCGCGGCCGGAGCGGAGGCGCAGGAAGGCGCCCGGCCCGCCGCGCCGCCCAGTGGTGCCATCGCTCCGGCCGTGGCCGACCTGAGGCTGGCGGACGTCATCCGCGCCGCGCTTTCCCGTGGTCCGCTGGTGGAGGCGGCACGCGCCCGCGTACGTGCGGCCCAGGCGGCGCGCTCGACGGCGCGGGCGCTACCGAACCCGATCCTGACCTGGCAAGTGGAGAACACCCCCTTCCCCGGAGCCTCGGCTCCCGTCGGCATGGACCGCGAGACCTCGACCTTCGCCACGCTGCCCCTCGAGTTCCTCTTCCAGAGAGCACCGCAGGTCCGGCGCGCGGAGGAGGAGGTCAGGGCCGCCGAGGCCGATCTGGCCTCCGCGCGTTGGCTCGTGGCCCTCGAGGCCACGCGCGCGTTCGGACGCGTGCTCGCCGCCCAGGCCGCCCTGTCCGCCGCCGTCGGTCTGCGTGAGGGCCTCTCCGAGCTGGCCACCTTCAATCAGACGCGGGTATCGGCGGGCGCGACGCCCGAAGGCGATCTCATCCGCGTGCGCGTCGAGCGTGATCGCGCGACGCTCGAGGAGGCCCTGGCCGAGGCCGAGCTGGCCCGGGCCTGGGCGGACCTGCGGCCCTACGTGCCGCAGCTCGGCCCCGCGCCGTGGCCCCGCCTCCTGATCGATCGCGCCCCGACGGCGGGCGTGCCGACCCTGGCCGCCGTCGTCCAGCGGAGCCAGGCGGCGCAACCCGAGCTGCTGGCCGCCCGTGCCCGCGTGGCCGCCAGCCGCGCCGAGGTCAGCGTCCAGCGGCGGCTTTCCGTACGGCAGATGGGCCTCGTCTTCGGCAACAAGCGCATCGGACCGGACAACACGATGATCGCGGGGCTGAGCCTCTCGGTGCCGCTGTTCAATCGCAACAAGGGTGAGATCGCCCGCGCCGAGGCCGAGCGCACCGCCGCCGAGCAGGAGCTGGAGTGGGCGGAGCGCCGGGTGGCGGCACAGGTCGAGGCGATCCATCACGCCGCCACGCTCACGGCGGCGCGTCTGGACAGCCTGGCCCCGGACCTCCTGGAGCGTGCGGAGGAGTCGCGGCGCATCGCCCTCGCCGCCTATCGGGAGGGCGCGGGCAGCCTGCTGCAGGTGCTCGACGCCTCCCGCGCACTGGCGGAGGTGCGTCAGACCTACGGCCGCGCCCTGCTGGCCCGCGAGCAGAGCCGGCTCGAGCTGCAAGCGGCGAGCGGGGGCGATCCCCTGGAAGGCATCACCGAGAACATCGTCGAGGGAGGACAGCGATGAACGGCAGGACACGGGCGCCCGGCGCACCAGCGGTGGCGCTTCTCTTCACCCTGGTGACGGTCGCGGGCGCCTGCGCGCGCACTCAAAAGGAGCCGTCATCCGAGCCATCGCCGGCGGAGGGCGTCGTCCGCTTCTCCGCGGCGCAGGTCCAGCACGGAGGCGTGCGCTGGTCACCGGTGTCGACCGAAGCCGTGGTGCCCACGCTCGAGCTGCCGGGCCAGCTCGTCCCGGACGAGGATCACACCTCGCGGCTGGCCGCGCCCGTCGAGGGGCGCGTCATGACCGTGGCCGTGCGGATCGGCGACCGCGTACGACGAGGGCAGACCCTCGTCGTCCTGGCCAGCGCGGGCGGAAGCGCGGCCCGGGCCGACCTCGTCAAGGCGGAGGCGGAGGTCGCCTCCAAGCGGTCCTCTCTCGCCTACGCGCGGACGGCGCGTGAGCGGGCGGAGCGGCTGCTGGAGGCCAAGGCCGGCTCGAAGCAGGACTTCGAGCGCGCGCGCGCCGACGAGGAGCTGGCCCAGTCAGGGTTCACCGCCGCCGAGGCCGAGCTCACGCGGGCGCAGGGCGTCGCCCGCCAGCTCGGGGTGTCCGGAGGGTCCGACAACGTCACCCTGCGCTCGCCCCTGGAGGGGGTCATCATCGCCCGCGACGCCGTGCCCGGTTCCGTCGTCACGCCGGGCGGGGCGCTGGTCACCGTCACCGACATCGCGCGGCTGTGGCTCGAGGTGGCCGCGCCCGACCGCGCCACCCAGACCCTGCGGCCGGGAGGGCAGGTGCACTTCACCGTAGGCGCCCTGCCCGGCCAGACCTTCGAGGCCCGCATCGACAGCGTGGGGAGCAGCCTCGATCCCCAGACCCGCACCCTCCCCGTGCGGGCCTCCGTCGCCAACGCGAGGGGTGTGCTGCGCCCGAACATGTTCGCGACCGTCTTGCTGGAGGCGGGATCCGAGACGACCGCCCTGCGCGTGCCGGATGGCGCGGTGGTCCTCGTGGACGAGCAACCGGCCGTGTTCGTGGCCGCGCCCGAGCCGGACGGCGGCGCCCGCTTCGAGCGTCGCCGCGTCGAGCTGGGCCGGAAGGAGGGCGGAAGCACCCTGGTCACCGGGGGCATCCGTCCGGGCGAGAACGTGGTCACGGAAGGAGCCTTCGCCATCAAGTCGCAGCTCGAACGCTCCAAGATGCCGGCGGAGGGCTGAAGTCATGCTCGAAGGCCTGCTCAGCGCCACTCTCCGTTATCGCGCCGCCGTGATCGCGGCCGGCCTCCTGCTGGTCGGAGCCGGGATTTGGGCCTTCGGCCAGCTCAAGTTCGACGCCTTTCCCGACCTCACCCCCAACCAGGTGCAGGTCATCACCGTCGCGCCAGGCCTCTCGCCGGCGGAGGTCGAGAACCTCGTCAGCTATCCCATGGAGACGGCCATGATGGGCCTGCCCCGAACGCGCGGCGTGCGCTCCATCTCGAAGGCCGGGATCTCCGTGGTCACCGTCTCCTACGACGACGACGTGGACATGTACTTCGCGCGCGCGCAGGTGCAGCAACGCATGCAGGACGCGGTGGGGAGCCTTCCCGCCGGCTACCAGCCTGCACTGGGCCCGCCCGCCACGCCCATGGGCGAGGTGTTCCAGTACCTGGTCGAGTCGAAAGAGCTGTCCCTCATGGAGCTGAAGAACATCCAGGAGTACACGATCAAGCCCGTCCTCCGCACCATCCCCGGCGTGGCCGACGTCAACTCCTGGGGCGGCATGGTCCAGCAGTTCCACGTCATGGCCGACCCTCACAAGCTGGCCGGCTACAACCTCACCCTCCGCGACCTGGAGTCGGCCATCGGCGCCAACAACGGCAACTTCGGGGCCGGCTACATCGAGGACCGCGGGGAACGCTTCACGGTCCGGGGCCTGGGCCGGTTGCTGACGGTGGAGGACATCGGCAACGTCGTGGTCGAGACCCGCGGCGCGGGCACCCCCGTACACGTCCACGACGTGGCGGAGGTCGCGCTGGGCCCCATGCCCCGCGAGGGCGCCGTCTCGCGCGACGGGCAGGGCGAGACCCTGTCCGGGATGATCGTGATGCTCAAGGGGTCGAACGGCCGCGAGGTGGTGAGCCGCGTCGAGGAGAAGCTCGTCGAGCTGGCGCCCCAGCTCCCCAAGGGGGTCACCATCCGCCCGTTCTACAACCAGGGCGAGGTGGTGGACCGGACGACCTCCACCGTGTTCCGGAACCTCATGGAAGGCGCCCTGCTCGTGATCCTGGTGCTGTTCGTCTTCCTGCGGAACTTCCGCGCCTCGCTCATCACCGCCTCCGTCATCCCGCTGTCGATGCTGTTCGCCTTCCTGCTCATGCAGCGCTTCGACGTGTCCGCCAACCTCATGAGCCTGGGCGCCCTCGACTTCGGGCTCATGGTCGACGCCGCGGTGGTGATGGTGGAGAACTTCGTGCGCCGGCTCGGCCACGCGGGCCCGCTCGGCGAGGACGAGCGCCGGTCGGTCATCCGCAAGGCCTCCTTCGAGGTGGGGCGCCCGGTGGTCTTCGGCGTCTGCATCATCATCGCCGTCTACATCCCCGTCTTCACGCTGGAGGGCCTGGAAGGGCGGATGTTCATGCCCATGGCCTTCACCGTCTGCGTGGCCGTGCTCGGCTCCCTGATCCTCGCCCTGACCCTCGTCCCCACCCTCTCTTCACTCTTCCTCCGACACGTGGAGGAGAAGCCCGCGCGCTGGTTCGAGGCCCTCCGCTCGCGCTACCGCGCTCATCTCGGGTGGGCGCTCTCCCATCGTGCGCTGGTCGTCGGGGGGGCGGCGGCAATGCTCCTGGTGGCGGTCGGCTCGGTTCCCTTCATGGGGACCGAGTTCATGCCCAAGCTCGACGAGGGCTCGCTGCTCATCGAGACACGGCGTCTCCCCAGCACGTCGCTCCCGCAGGGCATGTCGATCGCGCGCGAGGTCGAGCGCACGCTCATGACCTTTCCCGAGGTCGAGAGCATCGTGACCAAGATGGGCCGGCCGGAGCTGGCCACGGAAACGATGGGTCTCTACGCGGGCGACGTGTACGTCCTCTTCAAGCCTCGGAGCGAGTGGAAGACCCGCTCCCTCGACGACCTGATCGAGAAGATGGCCAAGGCCCTCGCCCAGATCCCCGGCCTCGACTACAACTTCACCGCCCCCATGGCCATGCGGCTCGACGAGGCCATCTCCGGCGTCCGCACGGAGCTGGGGGTGAAGGTGTTCGGCGACAGCCTCGACGTCCTGGAGCGCAAGGCGCGCGAGGTGCGTGACGTGATCTCGACCGTGCGCGGCGCGGAGGATGTCTCCGTGGACGTGAGCGCGGGCGCCATGCAGGTCGAGGTGGAGATCGACCGCGTTGCGCTGGCCCGCTATGGCCTCCGCCTCTCGGACGTGCGGGACGCCGTCCAGGCCGGCATCGGCGGCGTGGAGGCCAGCGAGGTGATCGACGGCCGCAAGCGCTTCCCCATCGTCGTCCGGCTCGCCGAAGGCTATCGCGGCACCCCCGAGGCCATCGGCCAGCTCCTCCTCACCACGCCCGCGGGCGGCCGCCTGACCCTCTCCCAGGTGGCGCGCGTGCGCGTGGTCCAGGGTCCGGAGTTGATCAACCACGAGAACGGGGAGCGCATGGTGATCGTGCAGAGCAATGTGCGCGGCCGTGACCTGGGCGGCTTCGCGAACGAGGTGCGCAGGGAGGTGGCGCGCAAGGTGTCGCTGCCCGAGGGCTACTACGTGACCTACGGGGGGCAGTTCGAGAACCAGGAGCGCGCCATGAAGCGGCTTCAGTTCATCTTGCCCCTGGTCCTGCTCCTCATCATGGGCCTGCTCTACACGAGCTTCGGGAACGGCCGCCAGGCCCTGCTGGTCATGCTCAACGTCCCCTTCGCGCTCGTGGGCGGGATCGCCGCCCTCTGGCTGCGGGGGCTGCACCTGAACCTCAGCGCCTCCGTCGGTTTCATCGCGCTCTTCGGGGTGGCGGTGCTCAACGGAGTGGTGCTCGTGTCCTACATCAACCATCTCCGCGAACGGGGCCATCCGCTCGACGAGGCGGTGCGCAGCGGCTCGGACGATCGCCTCCGCTCGAACCTCATGACGGCGCTGGTGGCCGCGTTCGGGTTCGTGCCCATGGCCCTGTCGACCAGCCCCGGGGCCGAGGTGCAGCGGCCCCTGGCCACCGTCGTCATCGGCGGCCTGCTCAGCTCGACGCTGCTCACGCTGGTCGTGTTGCCCGTCGTGTACGAGTGGCTCGAGGAACGCTGGCCGGAGTGGGCGGCCGCCGTGCACCACGTCCGGAAGCGGCGACGCCGGCACCACGCCGCCCCGCGAGACGAGCAGCAGCCCGTGGCGTGAGAGGAGTCAAGGCGGGAGGCAACGCCGAGCAGGTGACGACGACATCCGGTCCCCGCGCGGTGGCCCACGCGAGCTGGGCCAGCTTGATGACCCCGTCTCGCTGGTTGGAAGTGGGGCGGATCGTGGCCGTAGGCGCGGTCATCCTGATGTATTCCAGGGGATGGGTCGGCCTACCCGTACTGCTTGTCGCGATGGCCTTCGGTGTGTGGCCGCTCGTGCGCACCGGCGTGCTGGAGCTCGTCCACGAGAAGAAGATCGGCACCGAGATCTTCATCACGCTGGCCACCGTGATCGCCGTCGTCGGTCACGAGTACGTGGCGGGCGCGATCGTGATGGTGATCATCCTCATCGCGGAGTTCGTGGCCGACCTCAACACCGACCGCGCGCGCGCTTCCATCAAGGGGCTGCTGGGCTCCGTCCCCCAGACGGCGCTGGTGCGCCGCGACGGCGGGGAGCGCACGGTACCGGTCTCCGAGCTGCGCGCCGGCGACCTGGTGATCGTGCGCGCGGGCGAGCAGATCCCGGCGGACGGGACCGTGCGTGCTGGCGGAGGCTCCGTCAGCGAGGCCGTGATCACGGGCGAGAGCCTGCCGCGCGAGAAGGCGCCCGGCGACCGCGTCTTCGCGGGCACCATCGTGGAATCCGGCGCCCTCGACGTGGAGGTGGAGAAGGTCGGCGTGGACACGCTCTTCGCGCGCATCGTGGCCCTGGTGGAGACGGCGGAGGAGAACCAGGCCCCCGTCCAGAAGCTGGCGGACCGGGTCGCGGGATGGCTCATCCCCGTGGTGCTGGTGTTCCTCCTCGCCGTCTACCTCTGGACGCGCGACGTCCGCCTCATCATCACGCTCCTGATCTTCACGTCACCGGCCGAGCTGGGCCTGGCCACGCCGATGGTGATCATCGCCGCCGTGGCCCGCGCTGCGCGCGCCGGCATCCTGCTCAAGGGCGGGATCTACCTCGAGCTGCTCGCGAAGGTGGACGTGGTGGCGCTGGACAAGACGGGCACCCTGACCATGGGCCGGCCGGAGGTCGTGCGGGTGGAGCCCGCCGACCGAGCCATCGAAGTGCCGGAGCTTCTCCGGCTGGCCGCGGCCGCGGAGCGCCGCTCCAGCCATCCGCTGGCCAAGGCGGTGGTCGAGCACGCGCGCGCGCAGGGGCTGGAGGTGCCGGAGCCGTCCGCTTTCGACGTCGTCCGCGGCCGAGGGGTGAAGGTCGTGATCGACGGGTCCACGGTCCTGGCCGGCAATTCCGCGTACCTGTCCGAGAACGGAGTGGCCGTACCGGAGCGCGCGGCCGAGGAAACCGTCGTCTACGTCGCCCGCGACGGCCGGCTCCTGGGCGCAATCTACCTGGCCGACCGCGTCCGTGCCGACGCCAAGGCCGCCCTGGGCCGGCTCAAGCGCGAGGGAGTCCGGCAGGTCGTGATGCTCACGGGCGACCACGCCGACATCGCGCAACGGATCGGCGCCGAACTGGGGGTCGACTCCGTCGAGGCCGACCTCCTGCCCGAGCAGAAGCTCGAGACCATCCGGCGCCTGCAGAGCGCCGGCCACAAGGTGGCGATGGTCGGCGACGGAGTCAACGACGCGCCCGCGCTGGCCGCCGCCGACGTCGGCATCGCCATGGGCGTGGCCGGCACCCAGGCCGCCCTCGAAGCCGCGGACGTCGCGCTCATGACCGACGACCTTTCGAAGATCGCGGACGCGCGCGTCCTGGCCCGCCGCGCCTATCGAACCATCAAGGAGAACCTCATCGTGGGGGTAGGCGTGGTCCACGTCCTCGGGATCACCGCCGCCCTCCTGCGGTGGATCGGTCCCGTGGAGGCGGCCGCCATCCACCTCGGTCCGGACATCCTGGTCTTCTTGAACTCGGTCAAGCTCCTCCGGGTGCGACTGGACGAGGTCAAGGCGGCGTGATGTCGTGAAGATCTCGCGCGGGGCCGCCCTCGCCCTCGCCTCCGCCACGCTCTTCGGCGCGAGCACTCCCTTTGCGAAGCGGCTGGTGGGGGATATTCCGCCGGTCCTGCTCGCCGGCCTGCTTTATGTGATCAGCCGCGGTTGGTTCCGGAGATTCGACGGACGGTATCTCCCCGAGTTCGACCGGGCCTCCGCGAAGCTCCAGTACACGTTTCGGCGGTAGCGATCCCTGGTGATGTCCGGGTGCAAGGACCTCAGCGACCGCGCGTGGCTCGGGCCGACGTCCGCTTCACCGGAGCCTTTGCCTTCGTCTTCGCGCGCTTCGACGCGCGCGCCTTGGCCGCGATCCTGTTTTCCTCCGCCTTCTCGGCGCGAGCGGCGTCGACGAAGCCGCGCGCGGCCGCGACCATGTGCTCGGGCGGCCGATCGCCACCCGCAAAGGCGTAGATGTGGATGTGCCCCAGCCTCTCGCGGAGCGCTTCCACCTTCTGCTCGTCCTCCAGGCTGGCCACGAGGTCCATCACGAAGTTCTGTTCGTCGGAGGCCATGTACCGATAGGAGATGTCGAAGGCTTCGCCGGTGGTGTGGGGCGGGATCTCCACGCGGGTCGCATTGGGGTTCACGCCGCCCAGACGCCGCTG
>Ga0137375_10009699_pt1 | contig 11422 bp, 7 predicted proteins | sample SagtaG_24_FD_104936 | JGI IMG/M metagenome (GOLD analysis project Ga0137375, IMG submission 104936) | Vadose zone soil microbial communities from Sagehorn Ranch, Mendocino, California, USA - Sage1_R_113_16 metaG | ecosystem: Environmental > Terrestrial > Soil > Vadose zone | place: USA... | reverse complement strand
GAACCAGGTTCTCCGGCGACAGGTTCAGGCCGTCGTCGCGCAGAAGCCATCCCACCCGCGCATGCAGTCCGCCCGGAATCGCGTTGAGATCGCAGGAGACGAAGGCGGCGCTCTGTCCCGAGGCATCGCGGAAGAAAAAGGCGCGGGCACACAGGCGTGTCCAATAACCACGTCCGAACCGGGCGGCGATGCTGCTGCCTCCCATCGGGAACCCCGGAGGAGGAGTGATGTCGATGCGATGGGCTCCGGCCGTCAATCGTTCGCCCTTCTCGGGCGGCGAGACCTCGTACGACGCGATTCTGATGAGAGGGTTCCAGAGAAGCCGGATACAGTGGAGCCAGTTTTCCAGGCGAATCAAGAGGTCCAGGAAACTCTCGCGGGCCTTTCGGATCATGGCTCCTCCTCGAACCTCCCCGGCGCGAGCATCTCGGCGAAACCGGCCGGGTTCTGGATTCCCTGATTCCGCATCCATGCGTCCGCAGAGTCCGCGAGCGCCTTTCCCTTTCCGCCGCCCACGATCGAGCCCAGCCGGCGCCGGCTGACCGCGGCATAGAGCGCCATATCCGAGAAAGCGAAGTGGCTTGCCGCGAAGCCGAGCCGTCGGGCGGCTTCCACGCGATTTCCGCGGATGGACGCGATGCCGGCGCGCGCGAGAGCGGCCAGGGCATCGGCCCAGTGGACCCGTTCGCGTTCGATTCGGCGCGCGAGGGACTCGGCTTCGGAGAGCAACGACTCGCGGGACGAGGGATCCACAGCAGAGGCCGAGGCGATCTCGCTCCGGGCGCGGAGGTGAAGCCATTCGACTCGCAGGTGGTGGACGCGCATCAGGCGGGAGTGCCGCAACGCCTCGTGTCTCTCACGGAGGATCCGCAGGGCGACGTGGGGTTCGCGCATGTACAGAGCCGTGTCCGCCTCCGCCACGAGCGCATAGTAGTGCTGCATGTAGAAGGCCCGCCTCGACCAGCGCGCGACAGCGTCCTGTGTGTCCGACCGCGCCTTTCGCGGTTCATCGGAGGCGAGCCAGGCGATGTAGCCGTGACGGGAACGCAGACTCGTCTCCGCGAAGAGGTCGTCACGCTCTCTTGCCTCCCGCAGCAGTGTCGGGAGACGGGAGGAAAGCTCGGCGATCTCGCCCAGGTAGAAGAGAGAGCGCAGGGAGTAGATGTGAAACGTGTCGAGCTCCCAGGCGACTCCGGTGCAACGTTCTCGGAGGATGGCCTCCCCTTTCTCGGCCAGGTGCCAGGCGGTCTTCCACCGGCCCTCGGCGTAGGCCGTGATCCCGACCGCGAGTTGCGCCACTCCGATCGCTTGCGGATGGCCGACACGCGCCGCCAATCGGGTCGCCGTCTCGACCAACTCTCCCGTGCGCCGGGCGTTGGGAGGTCCCCCAGTGGCCGAGTAGCCGGCTTCATTCGAGATCGCCCGCGCGATCCGGTAAGGCTCGCCGGCCTTGAGCGCCAGCAGCAGATGCCGCGCCTGGTAATCCCGGCCCCGGAGGGTGTCGATCATGCTCAAGCCCGAGGACAGTGACCAGCAGGTATCGATGCGGATCAGCTTCTCCGAGGCGATCTGGGTGGCGTCCCGTTCGCGGAATTTCAGTCCCCGCAAACGGATCAGGAGCCTGTGAAACAGGAAGGAGAGGAGCGAGCCCAGGGCGCTTTCGAGATACCGGAACCCCACCTCTCCCAGAACACTCCGCAACACCGGCAGGCTCTGGTCGATGTGGCCGCTCAAGAGAAGCTGCTCGGCGGCGCGACGCTGAAACTCGAGAGCCTCGGCCCTGCGCGCTCCCCGCGCCGCCGACAGGTAGGAGCTGGCGGCTTCCGCGCCGCGGCCGGCGTTGGCCAGAGCATCTCCAAGACTGGCCTGCAGCGCGCGGCGCGTTTCCGGTTCGATCCTGTCCGGCAGCTCGAGGGCGAGGAGATAGAGCCTCGCCGCCCGATCGAACGCGAGGGCTTCCGATGCCCGCCGCGCGGCGGTGGCGGCGTACTCCGCGGCCCGGTCGAGATCCTCGGCTCCCCTCCAATGCATGGCGAGCCATTCGGGGTCCGCCTGACCGGAGGTTTCCAGAGCGAGCGCCAGCCGGTGATGGTGCGCCTTCAGTTCTTCGGGCGAGAGGCCGGAGACGACGGCCTCGCGAATGCGGTCGTGATAGATCTCGATTTCCTCCCGGGTCTCCGCCTCGCGCGTGCGGATCAATCGGCCGATGCGCAGCGCTTCGATGACGTTCTCGTGAGGTGCGGGCTCCGCGGCAGCTTTGGCCACGGCGAACTGCACCGGCCGGCCCGCGACCGCCACGATCTCGAGAAACCGCCTCTCCGCGGGCGAGAGTCGCGAGACGCGAGAGCGAATCACGTGATCCAGCGTGATCGCCGTCTCCGGGTCGCCGTCGGCAGGGGCGATCGCGTGCTCCCCCTCTCCGCGCACGGAGCGCGCCAGCTCGGAGAGAAAAAATGGATTTCCCGACGACTCACGGGCAACGGCGTCGGCCAGCTCTTCCGATTCCCGGCGCGAGTCGGCCAGGAGCGCGCGAGCCAGATCCAGCGCCTCGAGCGGATCCAGTCGATCGACTTCGATCTCCTGCCAGTGTTCGGACCCGAACCTCTCCGGCAGGAGCCTGTGCAGCAGCGGGCTCGTGCTCGCCTCTTCGCTGCGGTAGGCGACGATCAAGAGAAGCGCGGGTTCCTCCGGAGGACGCATCAGTTCCTCGAGCATCGCCGCGCTGTCCAGGTCTCCCCACTGCAGATCGTCGATGAACAACACGAGGGGGCTTTCTTCCACGAGCCTCGCCGCAAGCTCCCGAAACGCGCCGAAGGCCCGGCGGCGCAGCTCGTGGACGTCCCGGATCTCGAGCACGCGGCGGCGCGCGCCCGCCACGGCCTCCACCCGCCGCAGCACGGGAAACAGCCTCGCCAGAGCCAGGACGTCTCTCGGCATGAGCGCCTCGGCCTGGGAAGGCGGTAGCCTCTTGAGATAGCTGCTCAGGACGTCCATCAGGCTGTCGAGCGCCTTGTAGGGGACGGACTCTCTTTCGAAGCAGCGGCCGGCGAGGATCACGACCCGCTGGCTCGCGCGGAGCGTGTCGAGAAAGCGGCGGACGAGCGCGCTCTTGCCCATTCCCGATCCGCCGTGGAGGGCGACCGTGACGGCCTGTCCCTGTTCCGCCTTCCGGAAGGCGTCCGAGAGTTGCGCGAGATGCCTTAGCCGCCCCACGAAAGGCGCTCGCGCGTCGGCCCGGGCGGACGGCAACTCCGAACGTGGAAGCTGTCCCCCCAGCCTCTGAAGGATCTCCGCCCCGTCCGGCCGAAGCCTGGGATCCCGGCGCAGCAGCTCGCAACACAACTGGTCGAGATCCCCGGGGACGCCGGAGACCAGCTCTCGAGGGGGCTGCGGTTCCCGAGCCTGCTTTTCGAGCATGATCTCGGCGCTCTTGCCCGCGAAAGGACTCTGCCCGGTCAGGGCTTCGTACAACATCACTCCGAAGCTGTACCAATCGCTCGCCTCCGATACGGGCAAGCCGGCGCCCTGCTCCGGCGACATATAAGCGGGGGTGCCGGCCATCGCCATGCTCTGATCGCCGTCCGCCAGACCGAGCTCGGTCACCAGGCCGAAGTCGAGCAAAACGACGCGCTCGGAGCTGGTCACCAGGACGTTGGAGGACTTGATATCGCGATGAAGCTTCCCAGCCGTGTGAAGGGCGCGGATTCCGGCGGCGGCCTGACGCAGGGCCGAGCGCAGACGCTCGACATTGAATCGGGCCGGCCGATCGCCTTGCGCCGCGACCTCGGCCCGCGGTTGGCCAGGGCCGCCGGACGGGAGTTCGAAGGTCTGCGTCTCCTGCACGGAATCGATCTGTTCCGTGCCTTCCGGATACTTGACCGACACTTCCGAGCCGTCCCGGACGTAGTCGTGGAAGCTCTTTCCGTCCACCAGCTCCATCGTGAAGAACCACTGCCCGCCGTCGGAGAGCAGCTCATAGAGAGCCGCCAGGTTGGGATGCGTGATGTCGGCGAGCGAACGGAACTCCTGTTTGAGACGGTAGAGGGCTTCTTCGCCTGCTCGCCGCAGCGTCTTCAGGGCGACGACGCTTGACCGCTCCCGGTCGTACGCCTCGTACACGACCCCGAAGGCTCCAGCGCCCAGTCGCCGCCGCAGCTGGAAACGCGCCGTCCCCTCGAACGGCTCCCCCCCGGACTCCGCCATTTCTCCGCCGCCTTTTCGCCCCACCGTGGCCGAGAGGCTGTTTTCGGGTTCGGTGGACGGTATTCTACTCGCAGGCCCCGACATGGCCTCTTCGCTTGGTCACGCAGAGAGGACCCCGCCTCGCCTCCGGTGGGAAGTGCCACAGGTACGAGCCCATCAGATAGAACATAACGACTTTGCTGTTGAGCACCGCCGTCCAGAGGGGGGCGCCGACTTCCATGACCGCCACCGGTTCGGCCGGCAACCACAGGTAACCGTTCTCCAACATCTGGCCAACCTCGCGGACTTCAAGGTCGGGATCGAAAGCGAACGGAAAAAGCGACGCCTCGCCGGAGGGATCCGAAGGCACGGTCCACTGGAGTCCTTCATCAACGAGGTTCTTGTAGGCCTCGTAAAGATCCGAGACGTTGTGGCTGAACTCGGACGGGATCTCCCGACCGGAGAGTCGGTACGTCAAAGCGCCCTGCAGCAGCAGTGTGATCGTCGCGGCGGCATAGGTCGGATTGGGAAAGAAACCGTGGTTCGATAGCGTGAAGTCGTCTCCCACGGTCGAGATCTTCACGCCGTCCGAGCCGGGGGGATCCAAGGGACGGGTAATGGCATCGTAGGCGAGTTGGCGGCCCTTCTCCTCCCAGGCGGCCGCATGGGGATGCCCCGGGAGAAAATTCGCTGCGGCGGCGAGCAGACCTGCCTCCCAAGCGTCTTCTTCTCCCTTGGAGTCGCCTGTCGCCGAGGAGTCGTAGGGCTCATAGGGAAAGCCGGGTGCCAGACGAGCGTCGGCTTCTTCGGCCGTGATCGCCAGCGCGGTTTGCCACACCGCCTCCAGGCGACTCGCATGGGCGGCCGGCACGCGCTCCGCGCGCAGGCGCAGAAGGCTGATGTCGAGGTAGCTCACGACCGGGCCGGCCAGCCACCTTCGGCCCCAGAGCCAGTGTGTGCCCGCAACCCATTCCAGCCAGTCGAGCGCTTCCTCGAAATCCGCGATATCATTCCGCCACTCGTACCGGTTCAGAGACACGTTTCCGAGCGAGAGGGGAATGAAGGCGATGTTGGGGTTTCCCGCGTACTCGGGGTTGGAAGCGAGAAACTCGAACACGACCGACCAGTCCGTAGAACCGTACGCCTGCGCGAGCCGATCCATGATCGCCCACTCCGCGTTCCGGAGCGCCATCTTCGGCGGGGTCGGCTCGTCGGCCGGGTCCGCCGATTCCGTCGCCTGCGCGATCAGTAGGTTCGCATCGAGACTGAAAGCAAGAAACAGGACTCCGAAGGCTTCGAGGCATCGCGTCTTCCGATCCTTGCTGGCCATGGGCAACTCCTTTCGAAAGTTGCGTCAAAGCGCGGCGGATCACCGTGTTTTGCGCGATACCCACAATTTGCTATTTCGGCGCGCGAGTCTTGGCGGTTGCTTGGCGGTTCCCTCAATTTTTCTTGGAGATTCAAATGCGCGTGCGCTTCGGTGACTGCGTGCTCGATACGGACACGCGAGAGCTCTTCCGCAACGACGAGCCCGTGCACCTTCCGCCGAAGGCGTTCCGCGTTCTGGAGCTATTGGTGGAGAACCGCCCCCGCGCCGTCGCGAAGGGGGAGATTCACGACAAGATCTGGCCCGGCACCTATGTCTCCGAAGCCACGCTGGCCAGCGCCATCTCGGACATCCGAGCCGCGATCGGAGAAGGCGGCCAGGATTTCCGCTTCATACGCACCGTCCACGGCCACGGCTACGCCTTCAGCGGCGAGGCGACGAATCTGACGGTGACGCCGCTGGTCGTCGGGACCCCCTATCGTCTCGTTCACGCGGAGGCTGAGATTCCTCTCTCGATGGGCGAGAATCTGTTGGGTCGGGATTCCGGCGTCCAGATCCGAATCAACGACGCTTCTGTCTCGCGCCAGCACGCCCGGATCACAGTCGGCGAGTCCTCCGCGACGATTCAGGATTTGGGGAGCAAAAACGGGACGTTCCTTCGGGAGTCCCGCCTCGACTCTCCACGCCTCCTGGCCGACGGCGACGAGATTCGAGTCGGCGACGTCTTGATCACCTTCCGGTTCACTGGGGGCGACCAATCAACCCGGACTGCAGGCAGAGGTGAAAGCCGCAACAAGTCGGCCAAAGATTCGTTGTTGAGGCAGAAAACCGGAACGAAAAGGAGGAGCCATGCGTAACCCATCCAAGTCCAACGGTCACGGCACACGCAAGCGGAAAGGGAAGGTGAGTCGGCGCGCGCTGCTCTCGGGCCTTGGTTCGGGGCTCGCGCTCACCGCGCTGGGAGTGCCCGCGAAAGGGAAAAGAGAGGAAGGGAATCCGTTCAGCGTAATAAACACAAAGTCGCCCAGCGCCGGCACTTTGGAACTGGATCTACTCAAAGAGATTAACGTCGACTCGAAGACGATGCTCGTTCGATACGGGAATGACAAGTCGGAGATCCGTTTGTCAATCGAAGGAAGCAAGGTCAGCGTCAAGATCGACTTCGAAAAGAGAAAGGTGACCTACCAGTGCGTTCAGTTTGAGCCGACCCCGACGCCGAAGCCTTGAAGCTCGTTCGCAGTCCCAATATCGTCCTCTATTGGGAAGGCGGGCGCATCGTTCTGGAGGAGTTCGTCCGGAAAGAGCGGACCGGGGCGACACCGCTCGTTGCTCTCGTCCTCGATGCCTTCTCGACGCCCCGGACCAGTCGGGGCGCGGCTGTATTGCTCCGTGCGCTCGGCCGCGAATCCGTCCTCGACATGGTCCAACAGCTCCGCGAGCGCGGTTTCCTCGTTCCCGAATCGAGCCGTGACTCGCGAACGGACGTCTCCGCTGCATGGGCGGGCTCGATTGCGGCGGCTTACTACCACTTCGCGACTCGCGACGTGCCCTGTTCCACTAATCCCTTCGAGTGGTTGAGCGTCGCCGGCGAGCATCTGGCCGCCTCGCATTGCCCGTCTGTTTTCAAGGACTACCGGTGCGCACCCTTCCGCCCGCTCCCTAAAAGGCAGCCACAGGCACTCGCAGGGTCGCTCTGGACCGCGCTTCGAGAGCGGCGCACCGTTCGGACTTTCGCGGCGACTCCTGTGCGCTGGAGCTCACTGGCGGTCGTCCTTCGCGGCACGTGGGGGAAGACGGGCAGCCTTGACGAGGGAATCCTGGGAAAGCTGCTGACGAAGACCAGTCCGTCGGCCGGAGCGCGCCACCCCATCGAGTGCTACGTGCTGGCGTGGAACGTCAGTGGACTGGCGCCCGGCCTGTATCACTACAGCGTCCGCCGCGACGGCCTAGAATGCCTCCACGCCGGAGACCTCCGCCGGCAGGCCGTCGGCGCGGCCTCGGGGCAGGAATGGGTGGCCGGAGCGGCTTTCGTTTGCGTCCTGACCGCCGTCGTCGACCGCGTTTTCTGGAAATACCCCTGCTCCGACTCCTATCGCCTGTTCCTCCTAGACGCCGGCCACATCGCCCAGACTTTCTGTCTGCTGGCGACGGCGGCGGGGCTGGGTCCTTTCACAACCGCGGCGATTCAGCAAAGCCGGATCGAAAGGCTCTTGCGAATCGACGGGGTCGCGGAATTCCCGGTCTACCTCTGCGGCGCCGGCGTGCCGAACCACTCGGCCGGCAACCGCGTTCCCGGGGCCCTTCTCTAATGGCCGAGGCCTTCCGCCCAGCCGAGAACCACGGTCAACGGTTGTGACATCTGCTCCTGTGTCGGGACATTGACCAGAAATCGGGTTCCGTCCCGCGAAACGTCGTAAAGGGGGATGTCGCTCGACGAGGACTTCTCGACGATTTCGAAGACCGGCCTCAGGGCCTCGACGTGAAACTCCGGATCCGTGACGATCCGAGCGGCGATCAACTTTCGATCGGGCGCGACAAAGAACACGTCTCCGGTACGGCTCCAAACAGGCTGCGAGCCGCCGGCCGTTGACACCTGCCACCTGCGGTCGGCAGAGGGAAATGGGCTGACGTACACTTCCGGCCGTCCCGTCTCATCCGCCACGTACGCCATCCACCTTCCATCGGGTGAGAAACGGCCTTCTCCAACCGAAAACCGCGTTTGCAGATAGGGAATCGCCTTTCGATCGGAGTACGAGTACAGCCACAGTTCCGAATGCGACTTCCCGAGCGGGCTCACGGTCAATGCCAAATAGCGTCCGTCGGCCGACCAGTCCGTGGGCGTCTTGGTGTCCTGGGAAGCGGCAATGAGGGTTTCCACGGCGGTCGTCGTGACGTCCCTCTGATAGACGTCCCAACCCCTGGCGCGATGCGAACTGAAAACAACACTTCTCCCGTCGGGGGACCAGGTCGGGCTGTCGCTGATGGGAGCTCCCGAAGTCAATCGGGCCATGGTCGTCCGGGCGAAATCGAGCACCCAAACGTCGATTCCGCCCGAGTGCGGATCGCGGATCTCGACGGCACAGCGATCGGAGACGGGCGAGAGCCGAAGTCCGCCGAAATCCGCCGCTTCACCGACCGTGCCCACTCTCTGGCCCGAGCGGTCCAGCCAGACGAGCTGCGATCTATTGACGGATGGGCCAGCAACATAGGCCAGTACGCCGGTCTGTGACACGGCGAAGACGCCGTTCCACCGGTAGGGTTGATAATCGACGCGGTCCGCGACGGGCAGCGGTTCTGAGCCCGGCTTCACTCGATCCGTATCGAAGGCAAGCGCAAAGAGCGCCCCGCCGCGAGTGAAGAGAAGGTAGCCGGGCGGCGAGTAGACGGCATTCGAGGTTTCCGGCAACAGACGCCTGGAGTCGCTCGATCCAAGCCTTCCGAGATAGATTCCGCCTTCGGCCAGAGCCTTCCCCTGATCGTTGACTGTGTAGAGAAAATGCCTGCCGTCGGGGAGAAAGGAAGGCCAACGGTGCGTTTCTCCAACCTCGGGCTTGGCAACGCGGGTTGCCGGCTCCGGCATACCCCCCGACGCAGGGACGCGGTAGAGCGGCCCCTCCGAATCCGGCGCGAAGAGGATGACTCCGTCTCTATTCCAGGAACCGCCTCGTCCGCTTCGGGAATCGGCCAGAACCTGCAGCGGGCCTCCCCCGGAAGCGATCTTCTTGAGTTTCCCCTCCGCAAAGAAAGCAATGGACTGTCCGCCGGGTGACCAGAATGGGTATGTTGCGCCTTCCGTCCCGTGTAGCGGCCTGGCCTCCACGTCTTCGAGAGATCGAACCCACAGCAAGGCCGAACCCTTCCGATCCCGCGCTCCGTAGACGACCCGGCGGCCATCACTCGTGATCGCCACGGGCGCCGGCGAGCCACTGTCGAAATTGAAGCTGCCCCCGTCCGGAGGAAGAATGGCGAATCGAACGGAGTTGCTCGACCGCGAGGAGCCGGGGCGTAGGGTCAGAATGATCGCCGCGCCCAGGAGGACTCCAATCAGAGGCAAAGCAATGCGGCGCGCAAACGAGGGCGCGAAAGCCCCTCTTCTTGCAGCAGGGTCTATGGACTGGATTTCCGAGAAGTGTTCACGCAACTGCCGCAGGTCGTGAGCGAGATCGCGTGTTGACGCGAAGCGCTCCTCGGGAGACTTCGCAAGACAGCGCTCGACCAGCCACCGGATCGGAGCCGGCAGGTCCGGTCTGAGTTCATCGAGGGGTCTTGGATCCTCCCTCAGGATCGCAACGAGAGTCTCCGCCGTCGTCTGCCGATGAAACGCGCGGCGGCCGCAAGCCATCTCGTAGACGAGGAGCCCGAAGGAGAACTGGTCCGAGCGGGCGTCCACCGGAAGGCCGCTCGCCTGCTCCGGCGACATGTATTCGACAGTCCCCAGGAGGGCCCCTGGCTCGGTCATCGAAGGCGACTCCGTGCTGGCCCGCGAATCGGCGTCCAGCACGGCCGCCGGCGCGCGCTTGGCCAGGCCGAAATCGAACAGCTTGACGAAGCCCTCCTTCGAGATCAGAACGTTGGAAGGCTTGAGGTCACGGTGGACGATGCCCGCCTCGTGCGCCGCGGCCAGGGCCTCCGCAATCTGGAGCGAGATATCGAGGATCTTGCGCAGCGGCAACGGCGACGCGGCGATGAGATCGCGCAGGGTCTTGCCGTCCACGAACTCCATCGCGATGTGAGGAATCGAGTCCCCGGAACCCACGCCGTAGACCGACAGAATATTCGGATGATTCAGAGCCGAAGCGGCAAGCGCTTCCTTCTCGAACCGCCTCAGTCGGTCGGGATCTGCCGCGACCGCTTCGGGCAGCACCTTAATCGCGACCCACCGGTCGAGGCGAATGTCGCGGGCCTTGTAGACCTCTCCCATGCCTCCCGCGCCGAGCGGCGAGACGATCTCGTAAGGCCCGAGCCGGGTCCCAGCGGATAGCGTCACGGCTTTTTGGGCGATTGTATCGCCCGATTCCCAGGGAGGAGGCGGCGCTCTCTACTCGCCCAGGTAGGCTTCCTTGACCTTGGGGTTGGCGGCGACTTCTTCGGAGGGGCCTTCCAGGGCGACGGTGCCGGTTTCCAGGACGTAGGCGCGGTTGGAGTGCTTGAGGGCCGCCATGGCGTTCTGCTCGACCAGGAGCACGGGAGTGCCCTGTCGGTGAATTTCCTCGATCGCCTCGAAGATCACGTGGACGAGGATGGGCGCGAGGCCCAGAGAGGGCTCGTCCAGCAGCAGGACCTGGGGCCGCGACATCAGGGCGCGGCTGATCGCGAGCATCTGCTGCTCTCCCCCCGAGAGAGTTCCGCCGGTCTGCTTCTCTCTCTCCTTCAGTTTCGGGAAGATCCCGTACACCTTTTCGAAGTCCTGCGCGCTGGGGCGATCCCGGCGCGCGTAGGCGCCCATCTCCAGGTTCTCGCGGACGGTCAGGTTGGCGAAAATCGCCCGCCCCTCCGGCACGAGGATCAGACCCTCGCGCACGAGGCGGAACGTCGGCCGGGAACGGGTCGGCTGCCCCCGGAAGCGGACCTCGCCCCTTCGCGGCGGCACGAGTCCCATGATCGCGCGCAGCGTCGTGGACTTGCCGGCGCCGTTGGCCCCGATGAGCGTCACGATCTCTCCGGCTTTCAGCGAGAGCGAGATGCCCTTCAAGGCCTCGATCGCGCCGTAGGAGACCCGCAGGTCCCGGACCTCGAGGATCGGCTCGCCGTTGCCCTGCGTCGGGCTCATGCGCCTCCCAGATAGGCTTCGATGACCTTCGGATTCGACTGGATCTCCGCCGGCTTCCCCACCGCGATCGTCGAGCCGTAGTCGAGCGCGTGGACGATCTCGCAGATTCCCATGACGACCTTCATGTTGTGCTCGACTAAGAG
>Ga0137375_10009695_pt1 | contig 11424 bp, 7 predicted proteins | sample SagtaG_24_FD_104936 | JGI IMG/M metagenome (GOLD analysis project Ga0137375, IMG submission 104936) | Vadose zone soil microbial communities from Sagehorn Ranch, Mendocino, California, USA - Sage1_R_113_16 metaG | ecosystem: Environmental > Terrestrial > Soil > Vadose zone | place: USA... | reverse complement strand
GATTTGTCAAGGCGCGCACCAGAACAGATCCAGTGACAGGACTCAGGAACGACAGAGGACCCAGCAGTCCCAATCATCTATTGGGGAGTTTTCCTACACTCTTTCCATATGGGAAGGGCGGATTTGAAATAGACTGACTAGTCAATGTCCCCTACAAAATCCATGCCAAATGGTCCATGCTATACACCGACAAGCGCTTCCACAAAGACATCCAATTTCCTTTTCAGATTTTCGGCATATGCCAAAAGAGAGAGGTGTGTCGGTCTTCTGTGCTCCAAATGAAGCGACCACAGTTTGCTTGACAAATGAACCTAATTTCGACATTAAAGCCCCAGGATCTCATAAAGGCGAGCCAAGAAGAGACACGCAAAGTGCGATTTAGCAACCCTGCAGTGCAAGCACTCAGAGACCAATTGGGTGCCGTCAGGATGAGAGTGAAGGGAACGGATGAATCAAGACAGCACGTTAGAGCGAAGATATGGGGGATGAATCTAATCCTCAATCCACCAATGATTTGGATTACAATAAATCTGGTGGATACCCAAGATCCCATAGCCCAGATCTTTGCTGGAGTGGAGATAGATCTTGACAAATTCTGTGATACGGCAGGACCCGACAACAACGAAAGGGCAACCAACATTGCTGAAGATCTGTTCTCGTCTGCGAAGTATTTTCACTTCATTGTGAAATGCGTCCTGGAGATCTTGTTTGGAATTACCAAAAAATCAAGTGGACGGATAGACAGGAAGAAGGGGGTATTTGGGAAGGTTCAAAGCTACGTTGGGACAGTCAAGGCACAAGGAAGAGGAACATTACATCTTCATATGCTACTCTGGCTCAAGGATGCACCGAGTGCGACAGAGATGAAGACTGCACTGAAAAGTGAGAAGTTCAGAGAAAAGGTAGTCGCATTCATCAAGGGCACCATCCAAGCCAGCATAGGTGATATGTCCCATGGACAAGTAGCAGCCATGCCCAAGACACCTGGACTGTCATATTCAAGACCTATTGATCCAAGGACTGCATCGATCGACGAAAGCGAGGAATGTGAAAAGAAACTCGCCTGTGCACTACAGTTCCACCAATGCTCTCTAATGGCATGCCTCTGGGTTGTAAAAGGCCAATTAGTATGCAAGCGTCGAGCCCCCTTCAAGAGAGCCCTCCTTGACTGGGCAAAGGAGAATGGTGAATGGGGACCTAAAAGACTCTGTGGTTTCCTAAACAACTGGAACTCAACAATCATGAGGACCATCCGCGCTAATCATGATGTCAAACTAATCATAGGAGGGGATGGACAGACTGCAACAATCACTTATTACATCACGAACTATGCCACTAAGAAACAACAACACTTATCAAACGCGTCTGCCCTACTGGCGAGACGATTAGCATTTGTTTATAAAGAGGAACACAGACAGACGGACCTCAACAAACTCAACAAAAAACTTATACAATCTTGCGCCAACAGTCTTACGCGCGATCGGGAATTCAGCGCGCCGGAGATAGTAAGTTACATCATGGGATGGCCAGATGTGTATCTGTCACATCATTATGTCTCCATTTACTGGGACGCAGCCGTGTTCGCATTGATGAGGACATTCCCAGGTATAAACCCACAATGGTAAGAATAAGAATTCAAACTGAATTTTCATGATAGCTCACAGTGTTAATAAAGGTATAGGACTCAAGGTATGGAAAACTACATAGGACAGGCGAGTTCTGGACTAACAATACAACCGAGTGTAGCTAATCACATAAGCTAGGAGGAAACAGCAACGTTCACGGTTGTGGATGGAACTATTGAGCTCAAAGATCAGCTAAGGGACTACAAATTTAGAGGAGAGGAACTCACAACCATGAATTTCCTCGATTTTATGCTTGACACCTACAAGGATTCCAAAGATAACAAGGGAGACGAGTCAGCTGTTGGACTTGTCAACAATCCTGCCGAGGATGCTCCCAAATCCAGAGGTCCCGGGAGACCACCCAGCGCATGCATTCCCTATCAGGATGAGGTGGCTAAAGGCAAACATTGTCGAATCAGACGGTCCCAAGGACACGAAACCCTTTCTAGATTCATAGGAAAATTGTTCTGTCGAAGCGACAACGACCACGACAGGGACCTCTTCAGGGGAAGCATGCTGATGCTTCTAAAGCCGTGGAGAAACCTTCACCAACTGAAAGGCCCCATGGAAACGTTTGAGACCGCCTTCGACAATTTTATTTCGCAGGCAGACGAGAAAGCACACAGAGTGCAACACTGGCACGTTTTATTTCCAACCAGAAACTGAAGGTCGCCTTTCGAGTGCACGTGAAATATCGGTAACACGGGCAGGTCGCTAATGTGCAATATTATTTTGAATGCTTGGATGGAGCGAAAGAACAACGAAAGAAGACAAGCACTTGGGTGGAGGAAGCAGGACTGAACAACGATGCAGGCGACATCGACAATGAAGATGAAATCAAAGACATCTATGCAGCAATCAGTGGTGGTTTCGAAGAGATTACAGACGACGAGATCGAAAGGGCGCGAGTAATGAAGACTTGCGGTAGAGATCGACTATATGGGACGTCTGCAATCGCCCTCGGTTACGACGTTGGATTCTTTAAGGATGATGACACAGGCATTGCATACACAAACACCGCATAGAAGGTGCAGCCAGAGGAAGGACAGAAAATCTGAGCATGGGAAGCCCAGTTAAAAGCAACGACACACGAACAAATAGAGGAATCCATGGTCACGGACATAACAGAAGAGCCGATCAAGCCAGAATCATCCATCAAGTCGAAGGGCGATAACGGCCCTCACGTACTGATGCGAGGGAAGCAGAATCTGGCTGGGCACGTCGTGGTGGGACACGGGGAAAGGGTGGAACTTGCAAGTCTGAATGAGGATCAGTGCAGAGCGCACGACATAATTGAGGAAAGGCTGAAAGTGCATATGACAAGTAAGTCGTACATAACTAACGATGAAACACGACTGACCAAAGTAGATGGACAAGCAGAGCAGCTCAGGATGCTTATACTTGGGCAGGGAGGTGCTGGGAAAAGCACTGTCATCAGGGCAATTACAGAGACCTTCCGATACTATGACAAACTCGACATACTGGCCAAATGCGCCATGACTGGAGTTGCGGCAGTGGATATTGGTGCCTGTACTCTCCACTCCTGGGCAGCGCTACCCAACAGCTTGCCCAAAGATGACAATTGGCTCGACAGGTCATTGAAGGGCTCCACAGAGAAGCGCCATGCAAACATGCAAGGAAAAGAATTTTTAATCGTTGACGAAGTGTCAATGGAGGACAAGGCGACAGCATACTGCCTGTCCGAGATAATAGGGAAGTCACGAGCACAAGAAGGGAAGGGAAAACCACACGAACCATTCGGATCCATGCACATCATCCAGACTGGGGACTTTCATCAATTCCCTCTGGTGGGGAACCTGACCAGGGCCCTCTATATGGATAGGCCCGACAAGGACGATAAACGAGCACTGCTCGGCAGGGAGATCTTCCTGCAATTTGACAATGTTGTCATACTTGACAAGCAAAACAGGATCAAAGACAAGACATGGAGCGACATCATGAGTCGGGCGAGAGTAGGCAAATGCAATGCGAACAACCTTTACAAGATTGAAAAACTGGTCCTGACCAACCCGGAATGCAACATACCTGACTTCTCAAAGGCCCTATGGGACCAAGCGATACTGATTACACCGCGGCACTCCGTTAGGAACCTGTGGAACGAGCATGCCCTCGCAAAGCACTGCATGAAGACAGGAAACCGACGCTACATAGTCCCAGCCGAGGACACGTCACAAGATGGAAGCGAGCATCTATCGATGGAAGCCAAATTAGCAATAGCAGGACTAGAAGACAAGGCGACTGGCAAGCTACCTGCGACCGTCCAGATGGCGATCGGAATGAAGGCTATGGTGCTAGTGAACCTTGCAATGGAAGCGGATATAGCGAACGGGACACGAGGAGAGATTCAAGACATAATTCTGGATGAACGGGAGGAACTATTGGCATCTGATGAAGACGGGGCTATCCAACTGAAGTACCCACCAGCAATGCTTCTCTTTAAGCCAGACAAGAAAACCAAACTGGTGTTCCCAGGTCTGCCACCCGGCGTTATACCGTTGACGCCGTCTCTGGCCCCATTCACTGTATTGGGCAGAACAGGCAAAAGGTTCAAAGTCTCCAGATATCAATACACTATGACCGCCGGATATGCGTTCACAGACTACAAGTCACAGAGTCAGACCATCGAATATGTCATCATAGACATAGGAAGGCCACCTACAGGGTCACTGTCACCATTTTCGGTGTATGTAGCGCTCTCACGAAGCAGAGGGAGGGAGACCATCAGGCTACTGAGAGACTTCAATCCCAATCTGTTCCAGAATCATCCATCAGAGGCATTGAGGTCTGATATGAGAAGGCTCGAGAGGCTGAACAAGGTTACGAGAAGAGAATGGCTCATGCGAGGTTGAAATTAAGAATTATTACTAGCTTTACGGTCCCACGAGCAGGAGAGAGATTGTTTTGTCGTAATAGGAGGCGACAATTTGGACAAATATGAACAAGCAGAGGCACAAAACTTTGCTTAAGGACGGGGTAGAAATTCTGGAGGGAACGTGACTTACTTCTATGTACTAGTAATAGGGCAGGAAGTAGAAACCAAACAAACAAAGGCTCAACACTCTTCCCTTATATGGGTAATTTAGACAGAGGGGAAACCTTACTGTTTCACAGCAAGGCCATATTAATATTTAAAACATTTTGCGTGTGACAAGTTACCTGGCTTTCCTTTTCGACGCGATGCAATGAGGGCTCCGTCTCGTCCTCACGGCCCACACCCGTCTCCTCAATGCAGGCACGTTGATCTCCCCAGTCCAGATCCACAAAAAGCTTGTCAAGCTCGCGAGCGCAAGCAATGCCACACACAAGGCCAGCAACTCGGGTGGGGTGCTTTTTTTATTTATTTATTTTGGTGCCTTTCATTTTCCTCAAAGCAACTGTGTAATGATTTTGTATGTAGTGTAGTCTACTACTAAATGAGATGCGACTTACATGAGAGCGCAGGGCGCGATGATGATGGTAGGAAGGTGACTAGAAAGGCATGAGAAAATGCAGGGTGTTTGATGATATGGCACGAAAACCAAACTTTTCGTGCCAACATCACAGGAAGAATTTGAGCATGAGTACTTGAGTGTATTTGTTTGTGCAAGCACTTGTCCCCAGGTGTAGGATGGGTCAAATTACAGCGAAAATTTTGTGAAGAAATGAATGATGATGGTGAATATGAAAGGTCCAGATCCCACACATACGACCTTGACAACCCCCTCTTTATCATTGATTCCAGGGCTCATTTCAGCCTTCAAGATATCGCAGGAAAAACTGGACATCAGTGGACCCAATTTCTCTCCAAAGATGTCCGTGGCGACCGATGCCTTAGTCTTGAAACGCCACCAGAGCTGATTGGCAAATTTGAATGCATCTACGACTTGTTTCTCAGTGGGGATCCAACATCAGTAAGTTCTGTTTGGCTCCCATAGCAAGGGTCCCTTTATATATAGCTCTCTATAGTGCTGAAACCGCCTATAGCAAATCCAGGATTTACTGATGAATACCCTCTGCCACCTGGTCGAAAGCTTTGACCCCTCATCACCGATGTCTCATGCTGGTACCAGGTTAATGCAATAATCACAGAGACTTACAGCTTCTTATACATGATCCGAGATGAGCAATTTTCCATCGAAAGCAAATGACACAAACAAGGAGGAACCTACGCAAATGCAGCAAATTCAACACCACTTCGTCAATCAGTGACACGTGAGGAGAGGGAGAAACAAGATGTGGAAAGTGGGAAAGCTGGTGTGGGCATGCAAGGTAAGCCAATCTTTTTCCTTTCTGTCTTTTCTGACTAATGAGGTGGGATCAAGGCCAATTTACACCACCCACATATCACCACCATTGATCATGCATCAACGGCGTGACGGTATGTTCATTTTTTTTGTTTTTTATTAACTACTCTTTGCAGATAGTGATGCTTCCTTTGACGCAATGAGGACGGGCATCTCATTTTTGTATTTCTAATTATACTTTAATTAATATTAATATTTAAAACTTTGCCTGTAACAAGTTACCCCATGTAACCCAAATTGCCTTTTCAACACTAGGGCTCGTCCCTTCCTTTTTGATGCAACGAGGAGGTTTCGCCCCCCCCTCGCCCTTCCCTTTTCAATGCAACACAATGAGGAGGGACGGGCCCTTCTCATCTTTTTCTTTTCACAATGGGGAGGAACGAATGGGCGGTCGTACAAGGTACACTCGCATTTTCTCTTTTGGGTGTACATACTAAATAACTAGACTGGTGACCAGTCCGTCTAGAAGACACATGACACGGCGGACATTCAACTGTCAAGTTGGGTCAAGTTATGCCGATGTTATCGGCAACTAAGGTGTCAAGTTGCAATCTTGTCACGCTGAGCCATCTTTGACTCCAACGACTCGCCTTGATCACAATGCTGACTCTCTGGTCCCACTTATCAAAGCATGGGCATATAAGGAAGGTAACTTGGGTATTTTTATTCATCTTGTGATCCCGCTTACTCTCAGACATACAGGCTTAGGCAACTTGAACCAAGGTAGGCAGCTGTAGGCTTTACCCTCTTGGAATCTCAAGTACGAGCGATGGAGCACAGGCACATATGGTATGCCTGCTTTTTCTTTGTTTTGTGTAAATACTTACTGCTTGAAGCGCGAAATGCTTAGGCAACTGCCACCCACTACTCTCGAAACCCCAAATACAAGCATTCATGCTCATTTTTGGGGTTTTGTATTTTGGTTGGCTACAATGACCACTACGACCACCCATCACCTCCCTCCCTTGCTGAAACGCAAGGCAGAGCACCACCAGCCCCTCGAAACTGGCCCATTGCTGGCCACCATGATCACCAATGCATACTTAAACCATGAGATGGAGGGGTGAAACTTATCCACTCATGAAACTTTTCTGGCCGCTATTATCACTCGAAACGCAAGATTAAGGTCTGACCATTGTGCAACCACTGCCTCCTCCATCCCGAAACCCCAAAGACCAGCATTCGTTTTTAGGATTTTGACCTCTGGTCACCACCGCCCATCATCCCCTTCCACCCTTATGGAGGGGGGTAGGTTCTTGGCCACCACTGCCCTTCCGTTGTTCGAAACATGATACGGAAGGCATCCACCAGTTTCCACAATGTCCGCAAATGAGTTAAAATGCTCGTTTTTGGGGTTAGTACTAGTACATTACTTATCTATGTCAATTTTGGAAGTATAAATTCATGTTGTAGCCTTGTAGGTAGTCTAATACATTGAATTTGTGAGAAACCCAAACCCATACAGGTTTGCAAAACTCGTACGGGCGCAGGGAGCCTGGCACAGCACAGTGAGCACTGGCAGTGGAAAAATGTGGGTGTGACTATACTGTATCAGGGCTGGATCGACCTGGGTGATGGAGAGAAGGTTGGCGATGGGCGACTGGTCCTTTACCGGGAGCCTGATCGAGTGCTGAGAAGACAGGAGGGTTTTGAGCTGGGAGGGGAGGACGGCCAATCCACAGGAAAGGCATATCAAGAGCTTGTATTCCGTGTTGATCACAAGAGAATATTGACCCATAGCTGAACTCTCAAGCAGGTAGGGGCTGAGATACATGAACTCCCCTGTGATACTTGAGGATAGGATCTTCTGAACAGTTTTGAGATGGCTTGTGAGATCGGCGACTGTGCGATATTTCTTGTTGGACCCTTTGTGGTGCGAGCAGGGACACTGGAAAAGTCCATCAGAGTTGGGTGTGAAAGAACAGTGGCCTCTATGAATTTGGAATGACTGCGACATTGAAGGGCTGGTCGACATTGGAAGTTGGTTGTGTGAGAGAGCAAATTTTTGACAAGTTGGGGTTGTACTATTTATTGTTATTATTAACATCTGATGAAACTGGGCGATCATGTGCGACAAATATGATGTGCGACAAATATGATGTGAGAAAAAATACATTTTTGATAATAGAGGAATTTCTGGGGATGACATTCCTGGAAATTGACAGGCATCTGATGTGAGATCAGTGCATCACCACTTTTGACTACTGACAAGCGAGGCAGCGGCCAGAACACATGAAAAAGGGTCTTTTCAGACTGCAGGGCCAAAACAGGTGGCAGCATTTGTGGCAGCGGCAGCCCTGGAAATGGGCCGGACTGCTGTCGGGTCCCAGGCATGTGGGGTGCGTGGGCCACTTTTTTGGCTTGTTGGGTCCATCAGTTTTCAGGATCGACTTCCTGACAACACCATGGTCTCAGGAGTGGGTGAAACAGGCAGCCCCATTTGTGGGGACACTGGCCCCAGAAATGCCCCTTCTTGGTAGTCGGGTCCCGGGCACATGTGGTGCGTGGGCTATTTTTGGCCTGTCAGGGCCCGTGGGCTTCAGAGCCCACTGCCCGACAACACTGTGCTGTTGGAAGTTCAGGGTGTTAGTAAAAGTAGTCTTAATACTACAAACCATCAGATAAAATATGATAAAGTGGATGTTAATATCCAAATATAACACAAACAAACTCAATTACATAATTTCAGCATGATTGGAAGTCATTTAAGCCTTTATTGTAATTGCCAAAGTGAAAAACATGCAGAATTGTAGAGAGTCAAAAAACTGTCCCAATGAGTAAGCTTTTTATTTGGCTTATTACTCAATGAGTTTTTATCCAAATCACATGATTCTGGATTTTTTGGAAAGCCAGAAAGACATAATACTTTGTCTGAAATATCTAAAGAGTTTGCTTATGTCAGCATGCCACTACAGATCAATCATTCCAAAATGAGTAAACATTGGGACAGTTTTTTGAGCCACTGTAAATATCTACTTTAATCGGCAGAAACACACAATTGCATTTAACTTATATAATTCTGATGGAAAAGGTTATAAATTTCATCAAAATTTTACCCCCTTTTGTGTCGTAATATATTAATATACATTTCGATGTAATTATCTATGTTAATTGGTGGAAATTCTTTCCTACTAAAAAGGTAATAATTTAAAAATGACACTTTCCATCGGAATTTTCACATTCATACCTTTTTCATCACTTTTTCCCACCCCTGGGGTCTCACAGTGAAGGCAAAAGGGGACTATTAGTATCCTTCTCCTTTGACAGGTCACACTGTCGGAACAGCTCAAGACTTGTACTATGACTAACTCCTTGTGTGAATGCAACAATCTTCAGAGAGGCTAGGTCAGCAACAACCAATTATTGCACTTGCTTTGGTATTCAGTCCACAGACTCAATACCTTGCTGACATGTATTGGAAATAATGTGTGCGGGTTATCCACTCTTTAAATTATGTTGTTTGAGACAAAGCGGCGATTGCACTGCACAAAGCGTAGGTTCACAGCTCTGCTAGGTGCACTCGACTGGGTTATTGCTTGTCTCCTTTGTTTTCTTGAAAACGAGAGGCTTTTATACCTGCTCACGCCTGATTTGCATCTAGATCACATTTTGTATCTACATTTTACGAGCTAGCCCACATGTAACACCCACATAGATATCACACCAAGCTCGCTGAGGATTTCTCCATGGCAAATATTCATTGTTTCTTTTTGCACAGGCTGAGAAGGTACATGCGCCTTTTGCATTTCTATCTATCACATACTTGATCTTTTCTGACTGAGCTGGTGTTGTAATTGGACTGTCAGATGGTTGGTGCATCAGCACACCATATGTTGTCAGGTATTCCTCATGACTTGCTAGTGTCATCAACTATGTCACTTATACTACTTCTTGCCAAGGTGCGCGCCCTAGTCAATTCATCATGTTTATACAGCATGAATTGCTATTTTAGGTTATCAAGCTGATGTGTCTAATGTGTTGCGTCAATCATTCTGATTGAGCTCGGCTCTATCAGTCCAATATACGTGTAATCAATCATGTGTGCTTCCTAGCTCTGCCATGCATGTGATGCATAATGCATAGACACGTGTCCAGATTTAGCTAGCATCTGTTTTAGAAAGTTCGGCTTTAATGCCAACTCTCCTGCTCTAGAACTTGCAATTATGCATTGTCCTTGGTAGTTATTCGAGTTCTAAGACCTCTACCATATAGTATATTCAGTAGTGTTTGGAGGTCCAGTTACAAAACCGGAAAAAAACCGTAACCGGACTGGACCATAACCGATCAAGACTGCAAATGGTATGGACCAGTCTTCGGTTAAGACCGTGGTCCAGTTAACAGTTAATTGGAATTTGGAGAAAACAAAGACTGCAAAAGACTGGTTAAGACTGGTCTTAACCAGTCTTTGCAGTCTCAAAGGTAAGGGTTCCGATTGGTATTAATTTTACTAATAATTATTCAGTTTACTTAACTCGGCATCAACAACATCAGTCATTGTTGATGCCATATCACACCACTCTTTGCTCGACACCACCACTTCCATCTGCATCCTGGCCACACCACACCACCCTCACACCACACCACTCACCCTGAGTCCCCCATATCCACAACGTGAACAACCACGATGACATGACACGACACGACAAGAAGGTTGGGAAGAGCAATGGGGAGAACAACGATGAGGGTGGGGATGGGCGCGGTGGCCGCCCATCCCCAAAAATGGTACGTGTCTTGAATTTAATACCCACACTCATACTAATTACCCTTTCCCCCTCTGTTTTCAGCCATTACAACGCGATGAGGGATCCTCTTGTCGCGTCAAAACCCTGCCAACTCCCCACCCTCCAACCAGACACGTAAAATGTGCCCATCTGGGCATGTTTTATGTGTCTGGTTGCCTACTTCTCCACCCCTCCCTCGCTAACACGAGATGGAGGGGAATTCACACAACTGGGAGGGGGGAAACCCTCCTCATCACGTTTGTTTGAGTTTATTGGACACGACGGAGAGGGTCTTCCCTCTCTGTCGTGTCTACAGGTTTTATTCAACGCGACGAGGGGGGAAACCCTCTCCGTCGCGTCTGCTTGACTTTATTTGTCCCAACGGGGAGGGGAGACCCTACCCGTCATGTCTGTTTGATGCGACAAGGCACCGAACACCAAGAGTATGCCCATTTGGGCATACTCTTGATGCATTTGGGCATACTCTTGGTGTTCGTGCCCTCTCCATCTATCCAGACATGTAAAACGTGCCCAGATGGGCACATTTTACATGTCTGGTGTTGTCTCCAACACCGAACACCAGAAACACACCTGTTTGGGTGTTTTCTTGTGCTCGGCTTCTTCCCCGTCCGAGGGATGGTTGCTACCCATCACCACCACCCTCTCCCTCAGTCAACACACCACCCCTCCCTCGCTCAACACGCGAGACGGAGCGGTCCTTTTTAATTAAACAGTAAACTAGCACATGCGCCCTCACAGAGGGGGCGCAATTGT
>Ga0137375_10009694_pt1 | contig 11425 bp, 9 predicted proteins | sample SagtaG_24_FD_104936 | JGI IMG/M metagenome (GOLD analysis project Ga0137375, IMG submission 104936) | Vadose zone soil microbial communities from Sagehorn Ranch, Mendocino, California, USA - Sage1_R_113_16 metaG | ecosystem: Environmental > Terrestrial > Soil > Vadose zone | place: USA... | reverse complement strand
TGGGTTATTTGCCGTTAGCCTTCGGCGTTCTGTGCATCGCTGCGGCCGTCATTCCGGCGTCGGCGAGCACCACGCAGCTCCTCCTCTCTCGCGACTCGAAGCCTGAAGGTGAGATCAAGGGAGTGGTGGACCTGACGATCACTCCCGGCTTCGACGGTGCACGCGTAACGATTGTTGTCGACGGTCAAAAGCTCACCGAGGGTCTGCGATCTCCGTATCACGTGACTGTCGATTTCGGGCCGAACGCTCTCGAACACAAGATCACAGTGATCGCCGTCTCGTCCTCAAACAAGCGCCTGCAGTGGACGGAAACGATCAATCACGGACATCTGCCGCTGACCATCAACGTGAAGCCGGTTGATCTGGCCAACCGCGTTTTCGAGGCGGCAGTTACGTCGCCCGAAAGCGATCCGATCCAGAGCGTTCAGTTCTGGAACAACGGCAACGTGATCGCTTCGCTCACGGAAGCGCCGTATCGCTTTGCGATTCCGGCCGAGGAGTTTCAGCAGCAGTTCGTGCAGGTGACGGCGAAGACCAAGTCCGGCGATGAAGCGGCGGACTTCTGGTCGGGAAGCGGCGACGTTCACGCGGAATCTGTCGAAGTGCGCACCGTTCCCCTCTTCGTATCCGTCATCGATCGCAACGGCGTCACACACGATGATGTCGACCGCTCGCTCTTCCGCGTCATCGACAACGGCAACGAGGGCAAGATCCTGGAATTCGGCAAAGCATTCGATCAGGCGATCTCGATCGCCTTGCTCCTCGATGCATCGGCGAGCATGACCTATTCGATGGAAGATGCGACAAAAGCGGCGCTCAGCTTCGTGCAGCGTACGCTGAAACAGGGCGACCGCTGCGCCGTCTATTCCATTCGAGGCGTTCCTCGCCGTGAAGTGCCGCTCACGACGGATCGCAACCAAGTTCAAAAGGCGATCGTCGGGATCAAACCTGCCGGCCAGACCGCGCTCTATGATGCGATCGGCAGCGCGATCCGCGAGTTGCGCGGTGAAAAAAACCGAAAAGCGATCGTGGTGCTCAGCGACGGCGGCGACACATCGTCGATGATGTCCTTCGACGAGATCGACCGGCTGAGTAAGGAAGCGGGCGTTCCGCTCTACTTCATCGCGTACGACAGCGGCGCTCCGACGGAGCAGCAGGAACTCGATCGCATGAACTATCTCGCCGGCGAGACGGGAGGGTTCCTGGTCACTGCATCGGCGGAAAATCTTCAAGCGAAATACGGAGCCATTGAGAAAGACCTGCGCGCGCAGTACGCGATCCTTTATCAGATCAGCGATCTCGTGAAGCACAACGAGTGGCGGAAGGTGCACGTGGTGCTGAATTCGCCGAAGCTGATGGCGCGCACCATCCGCGGATACTTTGCGCCGTAGGCCCCTCACCCGGCCCTTCGGGCCACCCTCTCCCGCGGGGAGAGGGCCCTCGCCACCGCGACCCTTCTCCCGCCGGGAGAAGGTGCCGCGTAGCGGCGGATGAGGGGCGGTTACAATCCGCGCCGGTGATCCTGAACGACCTCCGATCCGAGCTGGCGCGAACTCCCCAAATCAAGCGCCTGCTGTCGGAGTCGCTCGATGTCACCGGCCTGGCAGTCGAGGCGCGCGCGCTCGTTCTGGCCACGCTGCAGGACTCGCTGCGAAAACGGATCGCGGTGATCGTCCCCGGCGATGCGGCGATCGACGATTTTGAATCCGCGCTGCGTCTTTTTCATCGCGACCCGCGCTGCGTTTCCGCGTATCCCAGTCCGTCACTCTCCCCTTACCAGGAGCTCTCGCCATCCCTCGGCGTCGTCCGCGAAGAGATCCGCGCTCTCGGACAACTCGTGGCCGCGGAGCTCGAAGTTCTCATCGTCCCCGTCCGCGCGCTCTTCGCGCGCATTCCGCGACCTGAGCTCTTCGCCAGCCGGATCATTCGACTGCAACAGGGTGCGGAGATCGACACGCGCGCCATGATGCAGATGCTCGTCGAGAACGCCTTCATGCGTACGGATCTCGTCGGCGAGGCCGGCGAGTTTGCGTTCCGCGGCGGCATTCTGGACGTCTTCCCGCCCAACCTTCCGCAGCCGCTGCGCATCGAGCTTTTCGGCGACACCATCGAGTCGCTCCGCCGCTTCGACGTCGAAACGCAGCGTTCGGAAGATGCGATCGGCTCCGCAACGATTCTGCCGATGACGCAGTTCCCCACGACTCGCGAGACGCGCAGCGCGCTGGCGCGGCGGCTGTCGCTCGACTTCATGGACCCGCTGTTCAAGCGCGACGTCGCCGAAAAAATCGATCGCCTCAACGAGCACGGCACGTTTCCGGGTATCGAACAGTACGCCGCCGTGGCCACGGACACGATCGCGTTTTCCGAGGCGATTCGGGATTGGGAGGTGGTGCTGATCGAGCCGGACCAGATCACCACGAGCGTGGCGAAATTCGAAGCGCTGCTTCGCGCCGAGTACGAATCCGCGGCAGCCAAGGGACGCGCCGTCTATCCGCCGGAAACGGCCACCACGCCGGGGCCGGAGGTCTTCAATTTCCTCACTGCGGCAAGGCTCTCGATGAGCGAGGTGCACATCGGCGATCTGTCCGGCGCGCTCGCGTTTCACGCGCCGCAAGTCGACCGGTACCAAAACCGACTGAGTGAGTTTGCTTTTGATGTCAAAAAAACGCGCGAGCGTCGCCAGATCTTCTTCACGGCGACGAAAGGCGGCGCCGAAAAAATCGAGCGCCTGATGAAGGAGTTCGATTTTCACGTCGAGATCACTCCCGGCGCTCTGCCGCGGGGGTTCGAATTCGACGAAATCAACGTCACTGCGTTTTCCGAATGGGATCTCTTCGAACCGCCGACATCGACTCGCATCGGCGGAAAGAAGCGCACGGCCGACGCGTTCGCCACCGATCTGCGGGACCTCAAAGTCGGCGACTACATCGTCCACGTCGACCACGGCGTGGGCCGCTTCCTCGGCCTGCAGCGAATTCCGTTCGGCGAGACCGAACGCGAAGTCATGGAAATCGGTTACTCCGGCGGCGGCAAGCTGCTCATGCCGATGGAGAACCTCAACCTGATTCAGAAGTACTCGGGCGGCGGCGATACGCAGCCGAAGCTCGACAAGCTCGGCGGCACCGCGTGGGCACGCACCAAAGCGTCGGTGAAAAAGGCGATGCGCGACATGGCCGACGAGCTGCTGAAGCTCTACGCCACGCGGCAGATGGTGCAGGGCCACGCGTTCAGCAAAGACTCGCCGTGGCAATTCGAATTCGAAGAGGCGTTCGAATTCGAGGAGACCGAGGATCAGTCGGCGGCGGTGGACGACGTGAAGTCCGACATGGAATCGCGAAAACCGATGGACCGGCTGCTCTGCGGCGACGTCGGATACGGCAAGACGGAAGTGGCGATGCGCGCGGCGTTCAAATCGGTGATGGACGGCAAGCAGGTAGCCATGCTCGCGCCGACGACCATTCTCGCGTACCAGCACTCCCGCACGTTTCTGCGGCGCTTCGCGTCATTCCCCGTCACGATCGAGCTGCTGACGCGCTACTACTCGCCGAAGGAACAAAAGGAAATCGTCCGCAAACTGGAGACCGGCGAGATCGACGTGGTCATCGGAACGCATCGCCTCCTGTCGAAAGACATCGCCTTCAAAGACCTCGGCCTCCTGGTCATCGATGAGGAGCAGCGCTTCGGCGTGGCGCAAAAGGAACGTTTGAAGCAGATGAAAAAAGCGGTCGACGTGCTTTCGATGTCTGCGACGCCGATTCCGCGCACGTTGCACATGTCCCTCGTAGGAATTCGCGACATCTCGGTGATCGAGACTCCGCCGAAGGACCGCCTGGCGATTCAGACCGCGGTCGTTCCGTTCAACGATGACTTCGTGCGCGAGGCGGTCGAATTCGAGGTCGGCCGCGGCGGTCAGATTTTCTTCGTGCACAACCGGGTCGAATCGATTTACGCGATGAAGGAGTACCTCGAGAAAGTCGTTCCCGGCCTGCGGGTGATCATCGGTCACGGGCAGATGGAGGAGCGCGAGCTCGAGCGCGCGATGCTGGCCTTCATCACCCGCGAGTACGACGTGCTGCTTGCCACCACAATCATCGAAAATGGCATCGATATTCCTGCGTGTAATACAATACTAATAAATCATGCTGAACGGTTCGGGCTCTCGCAGCTCTACCAGCTTCGCGGCCGCGTCGGACGCAGCGACCGCCTGGCGTTCTGCTATCTGCTCGTGCCCAGCGACAAAATCCTGACCAGCGACGCACGGAAGCGCCTCGCCGCCATCCAGGAGTTCGCCGACCTCGGTGCCGGATTCCGCATCGCCGCGAAAGACCTCGAAATTCGCGGCTCCGGCAACATCCTCGGCGGCGAGCAATCGGGACAGATCGCCGCCGTCGGCTTCGAGATGTACACGAAACTGCTCGAAGAAGCGATTCGCGAGCTCAAGGGCGAGGTGGTCGAGGAGGAAGTCGAGACCTCGATGAACCTCGGCGTGGACATCTACATCCCGCACCACTACATCGGCGACGAAAACGTGCGCATGATGTTCTACAAAAAGATCGCCGCGGCAACGACCGACGAGCGACTCGAGGCCATTCGCAACGAAATGCGCGACCGCTTCGGCGCGCTGCCGGCGAACGTCGAGAACCTGTTGCACTTCGTTCGCGTGAAACGCTTCGCGCAGCAGCTCGGTGTTGTCTCCATCATCCGCCAGGGCGCGCTCGGAGTGGTGAAGCTCACGGAAAAAGCGAAAATCGATCCCAACAAGCTGCTGCAACTGATCAACGACAATCCCCAGGTCCGCTTCACGCCAAACGGCGCGCTGTCCTTCCCACTCAAGGCGCACGGACCGCAGATCATCGACGCCATTGATCAGCTGCTGCAGACGATCGCCGCTTGAGGCTATGCCTCGAAAGGATTGAACACCTGGATACCCGTACGGCTGACGTCTTTCACGTTACGCGTAGCGAATGTAAGGCCATGGACCTTTGCGGTTGCAGCTAGAAGGCCATCGATCACCGGAACCGGATCAGGAACATTCATGCGGCCCCACTCCTCGGCAACTTCGACTTCAACCGGCAGGATCTGCTCCGAATATTCGTCGAGAATTGTGCGAAGCCAGCGCTCCAGCGCACGCGCCGCGGCAGCATCGCGCCGCCGGACGCTTTCAATCCCTCTTCGAATTTCACCGATCGTCAGCACGCTGATCAGAATCGCGCCGGGATCCAGTGCCGCAAACCAGAAACGAACGTGCCGGTTCGCTCGCGCTCCCTTGCGGAGTTCCGCGATGACGTTCGTATCGATCAGAAACTTCACAGACGTGTTTTCCGTCCGCGATCTCGCCGTCGCTCCAAATCGACGTCTCGAACCCCGCCGGGCATCTCCAGCAGCACGTCCTTCAACGTCTTGTTCGGATTTTTCCTGGAGAGCGCCTTTCGCAGGATCTCGCGATGCTCGGCCTCGGCTGATCGGCGTTTTTCTGCAGCGCGTATCTTCAGCTCACGAATCAGCTTGTCGTCGACATTTCTTACGATCAGTTGACCCATACTGATAGCAATGATATCACGCAAGTGCCGCTTCTCAGTGATCCTCCCTCGATCGGCGCGATGCAGTGTCGAGATCGTCGTCGTCGTAGTCCTTCGCTGCGATGGATACCCATCCGTCCCCGGTAATGTTGTCCGTACTGCTCGCATAAGCGCTCCAGTGCAGCGTGCTAGAAGGAACATTGTTGTCGACCTGCACGAGGAGGTTGATCGGCGTGCTGTAGCTGCCCGCCGGCAACCCCTGCTGCGTCATCGACAAGGCGGGCAGCGTGACATGTACTTCAGTCAGTTGCGTTCCCGGAGCGACTACTTCGGGGAATACGGTCACAGTGAAACTCAGCGTCTGATTCGACAGATTCACGATGCCAAAGTTCGTGCGATAGCTCGCGTCTTGGCGGAGCCCGAGGATGATCGATTCAAAGTCGCCGGATAGATGATCCGGATCGACACCGCTGAACGGCTGAGAGACAGTGCCGGTGGCATTCGGTTGCGGGGTCCAGATTCGAGAGAACACATCGATCGCGCCGTTCGTGTCGACCTGGCCCGCCGCCGTGATCGGAATGAACAAGAGCGATCCGAGGCCGCTCTGCTGCAGGAGTGTGCCGACAAAATCCTGCTGCGTGAACGGCGGCCTGTCGCCGGGAAACGTCGTCTTGAAGGTCACAGCGCTGCCGCCGTTCGGCATCCAAATGACCGCGACATCCTGCGCGGTCGTGTTGTAATTCACCATCGTGATATCGGAACGAAAGAACGTGTTGCCCCCGCCGCGCACGCTTCCTGCGGCGGGAATCAGCACCGAACGCGCGGAACTGTTATTGATGACCGCGAGCGTGCGGTCCCCATTGCGATCCACGCGTCCGGAGCGAAGCTGGTCAACGAGCTGACGGGCAATCTCCGGATCGTGCGACGCTTCGACGATTTCCAACGCGACGGCCATCGGCTCGGGTCGGAAGCGTGGCCGGCGCAGTCGACGGCCATCCATCGGAAGCGCGGATGCGAGGACGAGCAGGGCAATGGTCAGTTTTTTCATGATTTCCCCCTTTTGGACCGCAAAGAAGTACCGGACAGAACGATAAAAGGTTGTAGGCGCAGGCACAGATCATTGACGATGTCCTCGATGTCTCGCGGATGATCACCGGCAAGTTCAAAACAGCTCCCGGATCTGCCCCGCCTCGGTGGCGATCCCGCCCGTCTGCAACAGGTGTTCTGGAACCTCTTCTCCAACGCGGTGAGGTTCACGCCTTCCGGCGGCAGCATCGACGTGGGCCTCTTTTCCACGTTCACCATCTCGATTCCGGTTCAAGCAACGATTCCCATCGAAACACTGGAGCGACGTGCAAGGGTTTCGCTTGGCGCGCCGCCTTTAATTGCATCTTCGCTCGAGAAGATTCTCTTGTGTGTTGTGGCCATGCCGGAGCAGGACGGCTACTCGCTCATTCGCCGCATACGATCGCAGTTGGTCTTGGATGTAGCGCCGCCGCCCTCGGCGGCGATGGCCGGCGGGGGCGCCGGCCCTACAGCAACTCTGCAAGCCGATGAAGTCGCGCGTTCCGGCGGTGGCCATCACAGCTCATGGGCGGCCGACGGAGCGAGAGATCGCCCTCACGGAAGGGTTTGACGAGTACCTGAAGAAACCAGTCGAGCCGCACGATCTCATTTCTCTCGTCGTGCGGCGTGGCGCGACAAAAAGAAAACGTCACCCCGGCCTGGTACTTGCTGAGGAGAGTGTCATGAACGCCATCGTGGCCCTCATCGTCCTCGCTGCAGCGCTCATGCTCGCCATCGGCTTCGCGTTCGTGCCGATGCGCCTTCTCCTCAGACACATCGCCAACAACATCCAGATGTTCATTGTGCGTCAGCGCGAACGGCGCGTCGCTGCCCGTGGAGACGCCGGAACGCCGCGAGGAGAGCGAGAATCCGGGACCGGCCTGATTTCGGAGCGAACAATTTCATGAGCGTACTGAAGGAATTCAAAGAATTCGCGATCAAAGGAAACGTTCTGGATCTCGCTGTCGCTGTGGTCATCGGCGCGGCATTCGCGAAGATCATCAACTCGTTCGTTGACGATATCCTCATGCCGCCGATCGGCATCCTGATCGGCAAGCACGACATCTCGAGCTACTTCATCACCCTCTCTCCGGGCCACTATGAAACGCTCGCTCAGGCAAAGGCAGCGGGCGCAGCAACTCTGAACTACGGAGTGTTCCTTGGCACTCTCGTCAATTTTCTCATCATCGCTCTCGCAATATTTCTGGCCATCCGCCAGATCAATGCGATGACGCGCAAACCTGTCGAGCGGACCACGCCGACCCTGCGCGACTGCCCACAATGCCTATCGCCCGTTCCGATCAAGGCGACACGCTGTAAGTTCTGCACCCAGCCGGTGTAGCAGCGAAGTGGTGTTCTGCACAGAACTTCAACCGATGGTCTGAGCGGAAAGTTTGCGAACTACGCCCCGTAGATTCGGTGATGGCGTCGATCTTTAGGAATGGCAGAAACGGGGACACAGGAAAAGCGTACGATTCGCCTCCGTGCGTCGTCTGCTGGCCCTTACACTTTTCGTTGCGATCGTCGCCGCGTGTCACCGCAAACCGTCGATTCCGGCGGACGTGGTGGCCCGCGTGGGCGAGCGCATGATCACCCTCGCTGATTTCAAACGCTACCTCGAGCGGAACACCGGGACGGACCTCGCGCAGATGGGACCGGAAGTCGCCAGCGCGGTTCTCGATCAGTATGCCGAGGAGATCATCCTCTCTGAATACGCCGCCGCGCACGGCGTGGAGATCCCGGCGGAACAGATCGCCTCGGCTGTGCGCCGTGATCCTGGCGCCACAGTCCTCGAGAAACGCGATGACATGCGGCGGCAGAAACTCATCGCCGAGCTGGCAGCCGACGTGCCGGCCGCCACCGACATCGCCGTACGCGCCTACCATGATCAGCACGCATCGGAATTCCGGAGCGGCGAAGAGGTGCACGTCCGGCAAATTCTCGTCCACGACGAAAGCCTCGCCGATCAGATCGAGCAGAAGCTCAAAAAGGGCGCCTCGTTCGAGGATCTCTCCAGCCAATACTCCCTCGCGCCCAACGCGAAGAAAGGCGGCGAGATCGGCTTCGTCGGCCGCGGCGAGCTGCCGAAAATGTTCGAAGACGAGATCTTTGGATTGAAACCCGGCGCCGTCAGCGGCGTCATACGAACAGACTCGAGCTTTCACATTTTCAAGGTGGACGAGCGGCGGCCGCCCGGCGTGATCGACGTGCAGACGGCGACTCCCATAATTCGCGAACGATTGAAAGAGGAGGAGGTCCGCAACCGAATCGCCGAGGTCGTAGGCAAAGCACGAAAAGAAATGCCGGTTGCCGTCCTCACCAAACGCCTGCCTTTCCGCTACTCCGGCACATTGCCGAAGTCGGAAAACGAATAAAGGTTGCCGGTTGCCGGTTGTCGGTTGTCGTATGAAAAAGTCCCTGATGATCCTTCTCGTCGCCGGAACGGCTGTGGCCGCATCGGCAGCCCAGCTCGTTGAGGCAGTCGTCATTCGCGTCGGCGATCGCATCGTCACGCGCACGCAATATCTGAAGCGCCTCCACGACGGCTACAACGAAATCGAGCAGACGGCGCAGCCGGCGGACATGCCTGCGAAAAAAGAGGAGTTCCGAAAAAATCTGACGAACGATCTGATCTCCGAGCTGCTCATCAAAGATCGCGCCGACCGACTCGGCCTCACAGTGCCGGCCGACGAAATCAAGGACGCCGTCGAACGGCTGAAGCAGCAGTACGGTTTGACAACCGATCAGCAGTTCAATGAGTCGCTGCAGAAGTCGGGACTCACGCGCGCAGACATGGAAGCGCGTCTCCGCGACACTCTTCTCATGAACAAGGTTTTCGGACGCGAGCTCCGCGGCCGTGAAGAGCTGACGGACAAGGAATTACGCGAGCGCTACGACCGCGAGAAGGAACGTTACCGTCTTCCGGAACGCGCGCGTTTGCGCGAGATCGTCATCATCAAACCGGAGAACGCAGCGGCTCTCGAGCAGGCGCGCCAGCGCGTGCAACAGATCGCCGAGCAGGCGCGTGGCAACACGGATTTCGCGCTGCTCGCAAAAACAACTTCACAAGCGCCGACCAAAGACAAAGGCGGCGACCTCGGTGAAGTCACGCGCGGCGAGCTTCTGTCGGAACTCGACAAAGCGGTGTTCAACAGTCAGGCAGGAGCAGTGATCGGTCCCATCGAAGCGAAAACCGCGTGGCACATCCTGAAAGTCGAGCAGCGACTGCCGTCGGAAGTGCCGGCGTTCGAATCGGTGAAAGAAAAGCTTCGCAAAGACGCGAGCGATGACGCTTGGCAGCGCGACTACAAGGCGTACATCGACCGGCTGCGCAAGGACGCATTCATTCAGATCAACGAGGCCAACGTCCCCACCGCTTAGGGCTCACACATCCTGGTGATCTACAACCCGTAGTTCGATTTTTCGACCGAGGTATCCTCGGGCGTGGTGGCAGCGCTGAATGCGGCAATTGCTGCGATCCGCAGCGAGAAGCCGAAGAGCACGGTCGTACTCACCGGAGCCGGCGTATCCGCTGACAGCGGCATTCCGACGTTTCGCAGCGAGGGAGGTCTGTGGCGCAATTACCGCGCGGAAGATCTCGCGACACCGGAAGCCTTCGCCCGGAATCCGCTGCTGGTGTGGGAATGGTACGAGTGGCGCCGCTCCCTCGTTCGTGACGCGAAGCCGAATGCCGCGCACCTGGCGATCGCAAAACTTCCCAACACGCTCGTCGTGACGCAAAACATCGATGGGCTGCATCAACGTGCCGGATCGAAAGAGGTCATCGAACTGCACGGAAACATCTTCCGGACGCGATGCGTGCGCGAGGAGACGCGAAGCGAGGCTCCTGATCCGTTCGAGAACCTCCCGCCCCACTGCGCCTGCGGGGCGCTGCAGCGGCCGGATGTGGTGTGGTTCGGCGAGTTGCTTCCAGAAGGTGCATTCGAGCGCGCGGCGCGTGCCGTCCGCGACTCCGATCTGCTGCTCGTGATCGGCACTTCCGGCGTCGTGTTTCCCGCCGCAGGTCTCGTTTCCTTTCACAATGGACTGTCGATCGAAATCAACCCGCAGCCGAGCGCCGTGAGCTCGTCCTGCGCGTTCGCGATCACGGCAAGCGCGGCCGAAGCAACGCCGCCGCTCGTTGAGGCCATTCTCGATGCAGGAACTCATCGCTGACCTTCCGCTCGACGACCGTCCGCGCGAGAAAATGCGCAAACACGGCCCCGAGAGGCTCTCCGACGCCGAGCTGCTGGCGATCCTTCTCGGCTCCGGCACCCAGGGGAAAAATGCGATCCAGCTCGCGCGCGAGCTGCTCCGCGACGGCCTCGCTCTTTTGGGCCGTTCCTCCGCCGATGTACTCGCGAGAACGCATGGCGTCGGCGCGGCGAAAGCAACGCGCATCGCCGCGGCCTTCGAGATCGCCCGCCGCGTCGCCGCTCCTGAAAACGGCGATGGCGCCCGCTACGACGATGAGGTCATCGGACGCGCGCTCGTCAGCCGCTACGCTCACGAGTCTCAGGAACACCTGGGTGCAGTTCTTCTCGATTCGCGCCAGCGCGTGCTGAAGCAATGTGAGATTTTTGTGGGCACCGTCGCCCGCGCGTTGGTCTCGAGCCGCGACGTCGTACGAGTGGCCCTCGAGGCGAACGCGGTGGGCATCGTTCTCTTTCACAATCATCCTTCAGGTGACCCATCCCCGTCGGCGGAAGACCTGACCTTCACCAAACGGGTACAGCAGTCGCTGTCGCTCGTCGATGTGGAGCTCGTCGATCATCTGATCGTCGGCGCGCAAAGGTACTGCTCGATGCGCGGGAGGGGATTGCTCTAGCATGTGGCGCCGC
>Ga0137375_10009693_pt1 | contig 11426 bp, 11 predicted proteins | sample SagtaG_24_FD_104936 | JGI IMG/M metagenome (GOLD analysis project Ga0137375, IMG submission 104936) | Vadose zone soil microbial communities from Sagehorn Ranch, Mendocino, California, USA - Sage1_R_113_16 metaG | ecosystem: Environmental > Terrestrial > Soil > Vadose zone | place: USA... | reverse complement strand
TGAATCGCCGTCATACTGTGGCTCACAAACAACACTGTACGCCCTTCCTTGGTTACATTCTCCATCTTCCCGAGGCACTTCTTCTGGAACATCGCATCGCCCACTGCCAGGACCTCATCCACTATTAATATCTCTGGCTCCAGATGAGCAGCCACGGCAAATGCAAGACGCAGATACATGCCACTCGAGTAGTGTTTGACTGGCGTATCAATAAATTTTTCTACTTCCGCAAAGGCCACGATTTCGTCAAATTTACGATCAATTTCCACCCGCTTCATGCCCAAGATTGCCGCGTTGAGGTAAATATTCTCCCGCCCGGTCAGTTCCGCATGAAAGCCAGTGCCTACCTCGAGGAGCGCACCCACCCGGCCGTGAATTTCTGCAAGTCCGGTAGTCGGCTCGGTGATACGCGAGAGGAGCTTCAGCAGTGTGCTTTTCCCTGCGCCATTGCGACCAATGATGCCGACGACTTCACCCTGTTTTACCTCGAACGATATGTCTTTTAGGGCCCAGATCGACTTATCTAGTTCGGTAGCGTCTGTAGATTGACCATACAACCGTTTAACTGCCCGACGAAATTTGGTATGACTGTTGCGCTGCAACAACTTTCTCAAGCCATCAACGAGACTATCACGCAAAGTTCCATAGCTCGGTCCTGCCACACCAATCGCGTATTGCTTAGAAAGATTCTCAGCTCGGATTGCGATTTTGCTCATTAGATTACATCCGCAAAAGTCTGTTCCATCTTCTTGAAGTAGACAAGCCCCCCCAGCAGTACCACGAGTACAACAACAGCGCTCACTGCCATTATGCTAAAGTCCGGGCTTTCCTTCCCCAGCAGTGCCCAACGAAACCCCTCAACTACTCCGGCAAGAGGATTGAGACTGTAGAGCAGCCGCCACTTTTCGGGGATGAGACTCACTGGGTAAGCAATTGGAGACGCGTACATCCAGAGCTGAGTCAAGAAAGGAATCGTGTAGCGTATATCCCTGTATCTGACGTTGAGGGCTGAGAGCCAGAGACCTGCAGACAGAGCAGTGAGCAAGGCCATGAGGAGAAAGAGTGGCAAGGCCATCATACCCCAGGTAGGTATGACATGGAACCAAAGCATCATCCCAAGGAGTATTAAAAATGATAAACAGAAGTCGGCGAGAGGAGTTACTACTGCTGCCAATGGGATAATCAATCTAGGAAAATAGATTTTCCGGATTAAATTAGCGTCATTCACAACGCTGACCCCGCTGCGGCTAATAGCTTGGGAAAAATATTCCCAAGGAAGTAAGGCCACATAGGCGAACAGGGGATAGGGCAAGCCATCCGAGGGAATCTTGGCGAAATTGCCAAAGACTACTGTAAAGATTACCATAGTCAGTAGGGGCTGGAGTATCGCCCACACAGCTCCAATCACCGTCTGCTTATATCGCACCTTGATTTCCCGCCAGGCCAGAAAGTAGAGCAACTCTCTGTATAGCCAGACAGAACCAAGATCTAAGTGGAAGAGCCCTTGACGAGGCTGGATGACAATGCTGGGTACCGGTGCTTCATTCACTAAACTTGAGGATATTTTTCCCACGGTCATGCGATAATATCCTAAGGGGGTGACATGCCGAGTCTCGCTGGCTACTTTAATAAATACGGTTCCCAAAAGTTCCTATCGTATCTGGGCCATGCATGGCAACCAAAGGGAAGCGTGTAATTATTGAGCTCAAAGCAATACCTGGGGGCAACCTCGAATGCAAAACGAAGGCCTAGCTCGGTAGAAGCAACTCTAAATTCTGGATGGTATTTGATTGCCTCATCAGACCAAAAATGATCTTCATGACGCCATTCCACTCGGTGCAGTCTAGACATTTCCCACCTTGCGCTGTTAAACATGTGCAAGTGCTTGAGATACTTTCTTGGTAAATTCAAATATTGAACGTACTTCGGCTTTGCGGCACAGAAAGCTTCCCAATACTTGACAGGTTCGACTGCATATCTCGGTGAATCAATAACCCTCAGGAAACTCTCGATTTTTCGCAAAGAAAAACCGCCGTTTCCAACCCGGGGCACTTTGACCCAGGGAGAATCTGGACACTGGAGGAAAGGAGCGCCTATGTAATCTAAGTCCGTTTCACACCATTGCATGAGCTGATCTGAGAAAACAAGGGCATCGAGATGATAAAGCAGGATATATTTATATTCTTGAAAGGTCTGGTAAAATTTTCGAGACAGCATCAATTTCATATGCGCCACTAAGCTTCCAAAGAATTTATTAGGAAATCTCTTTATCCCGAAACCAGGATAGTCAACTTTAAGGCTCTCTGGAACGACCAGATATTTGTCATACCTTCCAAGGAAGTGGACTAGATGCCTAAAAGAGATCTCTTCATCAGGCGTGAGCTCCTCCCGATTGGATAGTGGAATAGCAACTGCTACAGTTTTCGGTGTTGTTTGCATAAAGAAGCCATTCCCATGTGAAAATATGCAATTAGACCTGATCTAATCAATCTCTTTTCTTCTCGGAGCATAGTTATAATAGAGGTTGGACAGTACCTCTGCAACCTTTTGATTTCCTCTCTGGTTCCAGTGACATTCATGTGACGCAAGGTCAAATAGTCTTTCAATCCCACATAGGGGACATCCAGGTCGCCAGGTCGCGACAAAGCTCGCCAATGCGATAGTCTGGGAAGCACGGATCAAATACCTAATTAGGTCTTATACCATCGACCATCAAGATCCAACTGGTTGTCCCTATCCACGTTGGCACGAGCCCCATACAACGGATGATCGAAGATGTGCGCAAAGTACATGCACTCCACCCATATGGAGTTTACGTTCTGTCGGGGGACGAAGAATTTTAGGCCATAATGGGGAGCGATTTTTCGCATCGAATGCTCACTGTTGAACTCGTGAATCGCGAGGCGTTCCCCTGTGTAGTCACTGTACCCCCAGCCCATGATGTCATCAAAGTAACAGGGGATGCGCGGAAGCAATGCGTCAGGGACAGCCTCTAGTAATCCTAGGGCATGTTTTGTCCCCGTGTACAGGTCAAGGTCAATGGACACGAACGCTACCGGAGCGAAAGAAGAACGAACGAATGCTGGGACGGTCTCCTCCACGAGCCCGAGCATAAGCCGAGCGCGCTGTAGCCGCGTACGAAGCTTATCGACGTCCATCGCAAAGGATCCTTCTTCCCACATATAGGGGAGGTCTCGGTAGTCCTTCGGTTTTGGAAGGCCCATTCCTGTATCGAAACCATACACGTCAATGCCAATGCCAACAATCTTTTCGGCTTGCTCTGCGATCCGTTCGAGTGCCAGTAGGCCAGCTCCACCAGCTACGCCAAATTCGATAACTGATACGCGTGGGTAGCCTATGGCCTTGGCGAGCGCAAGCCCCTGCACAACTCCCCAGACATACGCTTCACGGTGGCACACCTGGTCGATTTGTCGAAACACTCGACAGATCCGGTCGTAATGATTATCGAATGGCAGTGTAGGTTCTTCTTGCGAAGGTTCCTCAGCAAGCCAGCGTTTGATACCAGCCAACGTGGCCCTGGCGATCGTTTTCACTCTCATAGCTTTACTCCATCCAATAATCGGTCGTGTACCTCCATCCTGCGGATAATGGTGCGGTACGAAAAACAGGTATGATCGGCATGTTGAGCCACCCTGAGAGGAGGGCACGGCATGCGAGACTACCTGATTTTCGACGAGCGGCTGCTCCTGTGGCTGCTGTGGTTGTTGGTCGTCGGATACGGACTGTGGCGACAACGTCAAGCGGCACCCGATCAAGTCCATCGCCAGCCTGCCAAGTGGGTATAGAGGCGTTCGAAGGAGCCGAAGCCGTTCACGGGGCTCACCCACACGCCCGTGTGCCCAGCCTGTGAACACGCCCAGGAGCACACCGAGTCTCAATGCCCTGCTGCACCGCCCCTGATGCAAGTAACGCATGGACGTCGGCGGACGATCCCCACGCAGCATCATTTTTGCCCTACGAGCACCTGTCGCTACTATGACTGGGTCGGTTTGGGCACTATACGGTCCAATGGCCATCCCAGTGGGGGGCCGTGGCGCCAGTTGCAGTGCACTGCTTGCCACAAGTCTTTCCTGGAACCTCGCGGTACGCCCGTTCATGGCAAGCCTGTGCCGGCTGAGATACTGGTATGGACGGTGGGTGCGTTGGCCGAAGGCCTGGGCATTCGCGCGGTCGCCCGTGTGTTCGAGGGGGACCCCAATACGGTGCTGGCCTGGTGGACCGAGGTGGCGGACCACACCGCACCCCGAGCGCGAGCACCGTGGCGGCCCCCCCCACCAGGAGGAGGCGCCAGGGCACGTCTGCCATGAAGTCCAGAGTGAACTTCGCCCGGTAGCAGGCTAGGATCTCGTGCAGGTTGTGCAGCCGAAAGAGCACCCAGCTCAGCACGACGAACACGAATATGCCCGCCCGACGGACAGAGACCGGGAAACGGTCCCAATAGCACCCAAACCGGTGATACACACTCAGGGCAACGCCGTGTACACCCCCCCAGAGCACGAAGTTCCAGCCCGCCCCGTGCCAGAGGCCGCCCGCAAAGAGGAACAGACCGTGCTGCACCCGCCACTGATGACGGGGCTGAAGAGCGTGGAGCTGGGGCAACAGATCGCCGGGCTTGATGATCGGCCCCGCAATGAGATGCGGAAACAGCTACACGAAACAGGCAAAGTACCAGAAGTCGGGTTCGGGGGGGATCTGGCGGCGGTACACATCGACGGTGTAGCGAATCGTCTCAAAGGTGGAGAAGGAGATCCCGGCCGGCAGCACGATGGTGAGCGACGTGGTGAGGGACACGGTGGGGAGGCCGACGAGGTCGTGCAGCGCGCCTGCCACCTTGTGGACCGTATCGAGGAAGAAGTTACAGTACTTGAAGAACCCGAGCAGACCGAGCCCGAAGCAGAGAGACGTGATCATGTAGGCGCGGCATGCTCGCGGTGACGTGCTGCACACGATCCGCTGGGCGAGCAGGAAGTCAAGCACCGTACTCGCCATCATAAGGAGCACGAACCAAGGACCAGCGAACCCGTGGAATGTCCAGCTGGCGAGTGTCCAGAAGATGATCCGACGGCGCGGCAGCCGGGCCAGCTGCCAGACAGGACCGCCGGCAGAAAGACCAGGATAAAGAGGAAGCTGTTAAAGAGCACGTCAAGCTCCGAACAGGACGAGCAAGGAGGATTCCCGCGTCACCCTGCGATCCACTGATACACTGACCATCTATTGATCGGGTAGAGTGATGGATTATTTCTGCTAGGCACCCCGTTGGATATCGATCTGCACGCGGTGTCTTTACGCCTGCGGCGGTTTGCGCAGGGGACGGATGTTGATGTCCGTCACCTCAGCAGTGCGCGGGAGGCATAGGGCATTGAGCACCACCGCTGCTACATCGCTCGGTTGCAGCAGGTACTCAGGGTGATACACCTTGCCCTCCATAGCGTGAATCATGGCCTGCATGGGGCTCGCGGTGCGCCCGAGGTAGACACTCAACACGCGCACCCCTTCGGTGTTCACTTCCTCGCGAAAACTATCAGCGAGCGCCTTGAGGGCATGCTTGGTAGCGGCATACGGCCCCACCTGCCCCCGCGCTGTCAGCCCGACGCTCGAATTGATGAAGACAACTTGCCCCTGTCGCCGTCGCAGCAGGGGCAGCAGCGCTTGCGTCAGCAGATACGGGGCGCGCACGTTGGTGCGGTATTGGAGATCCAACTCTGTCACTGGCACGGCCTCGAGCTTGCCCATGGCATAGACCCCAGCACTATGCACCAGGATGTCGACGGCCTCCCACTCGTGGTGCAACTGCTCTGCGAGCGCCTGCACCGCGCCATCGTGCGTGAGATCGGTAGGGTAGCAGCGCGGGACGACATTAACATTTTGGGCGCCACACGCCGTGGCTTCCAGCGTTGCCGGGGTCCGGCCCACCAGGCACAACGTTGCCCCTTGGGCGGCGAGAGCCAAAGCTATGCCCTGCCCCACCCCGCTGCCGGCGCCTGTGACTACCGCAATGTGTCCGTGCAACGTGTTCATCCGCGTGGTGCCTCCTCGCTGGGAGTCTCCTCAGCACAGTCAGCCAGAAGCTGATGCGCCAACAGGGCATCCGCGGCTTGGCGCAGGTGCTGGAACGGCAAGCCAGCGCGCTCAGCGATGTCCAGCAAGGTGTGCTCGCCGTCCGCGTAATTGAGCACCCACAGCATCGCCATCTCCCGCGTGCGGGCATGCTGCTCGCTGCCAATCGTACGATACAGGCCACGTTTGCCCAGTTGCGGCTCGCCTTTCGGCAGCAGGTTACGATAGCGGGCGTTGCCATCGAGCGTGGCCAGGATCGTGGCGCAGAGCGCCAGCGAGGTCTCGAGGGCTACCGGTTGTACGAACTGCAGGTTATCGGCGGAGGTGTGATATTCCGGGAACTGGCCGTGACGCGCACGCATTAAGCAGCCGACAGGCAGATTGAAACCGGGGGAACAGTATTGCCGCTCGTCGTAGCCGTAGGGGAAGAAATCGATCACCTCGTGCGCCAGCCCCGCCTGCTGCAGGACGTGCGGCACGGCGCGATCGATCACTGCATTGCCGCGCCGGCTCCGTTTGTAGGTAAATGGCCCGGCATCGCCTACACAGGTCACCACCAGGCCGTGTTTGATTTTCCCTACGTGCGCCTCGTTGCAGGCCAGCCAGGTGATGGAGCCGATGGTGCCGGGGATGAAAAGGAAACGATAGGAATAACGTCGGGGACAGCGCTGCAGGGATTGCGCCAGAAACGTCATGACAGCGATGCCGGAGAGGTTGTCGTTGGCCAGCGCCGGATGGCACACGTGGCACGACAGCAGAATTTCGTCCTCCGTAGTACCGGGCAGATAGCATTCTCCATAGGTAAGAGACCCGTCGTCCAGGCTGGCATCGATGCACACTTCGTATGTTTCATCCTCGCGCAGTGCCGCCAGTTGCGTGTGGCGCAGACAAAACCCCCAGGTAGGGGTGTAGTAAGAGGTGCGATACGGAATCCAGTCAGGGAAATCGGGCAGACTGAAGAGGTGCGGACGAAGTTCAGACAGCGTCATGGTGGCGTGTACTGGCACACTGTAGTTGACCACGTGCAGGTTGGATTGGTAGAAATCAACCAGGCGCTCGCCGCGGGCGTTTTTGATGAAGGCATCGCGGATATGCCATTCCTGCGGTACAGTCCAATCCAACACCGGCGTGCCACTTGGCACCTCATGCGAAGCGAGCGGAATCCGTTGGGCAATAGCCTGCAAAGTCGCGCGCACACCGCTGCCCGTGATGCTGCGGCAGAGCGGAAACAGCTCCGCCATGAAGCGGTACATCGACTCACCGCTTCCCGGTGGCAGGGACACCAGATTGTCCGTTCGGGCCGTCACGTCAGCCACACCTCTTTCACGGAGTAAAATCAGGATACTGCTGGTCGCGCTCGGCAATGGCCGTCACTTGCAGCGGCCAGCGGATACCGAAGATCGGGTCGTTCCACCGCACGCCGCGCATGCATGCTGGTGTATAAAATGCCGACATGTGATAAAAAACCTCCGTATTGTCCTCCAGCGTTTGGAATCCGTGCGCACACCCCTCTGGCACGTAGAGCATGAGACGGTTATCTGCCGTCAATTCCACCGCCACCCAGTGCATGCAGGTAGGCGACGCTGGGCGCAAGTCGAGAATGACGTCATACAGCGCTCCCCTGGTACAGCGCACCAATTTGCTCTCCGCTGCCGGGGCTGCCTGGTAGTGCATACCGCGCAAGGTGCCACACGTACGATTGAAGGAGATGTTGCACTGCACCCAGGTCGGGTGCAGACCCTGCGCTGCGGCCTCCTGCTGGCACCAGGTGCGGGCAAAAAAACCGCGTGCATCGCCCAGCAGCTCTGGTTCAATGATAAAGGCATCTGGGAGGATGGTTGGGAAGAATTTCATACAGACACCACCACGTCAGGGATGAGAGTCACGAACCGTCCGCCCCACTCTCGAATGTGGGCCATCTGCTGCCGAACTTCTTCCTGGATATTCCACGGCAGAATGACAAGGTAATCCGGTTTGGTAGTGGTAATCACGTCTGGATGCAGGATGGGGATATGGGTGCCAGGGAGAAAATGCCCCTGTTTGTGGGGACTGCGGTCTACGGTATAGTCCAGAAAATCTGTCCGAGCCCCCAGGTAATTGAGTAGAGTGTTGCCCTTCGCCGGGGCCCCGTAGCCGACGAGACTTTTGCCCTGCTGTTTCGCCTGCAGGAAAAATTCCAGACACCGGCGTTTGGTCGCTTTGACCTCCTCAGCAAAGGCCAAATACGTCTCCACATATTGCAGCCCCGCGGTCTCTTCACGCACCAGAAGATCGGCGACCCGCGGAGTAACGGGGTGCGACACGTCCTCCCTATGCCGGGCATAGATGCACAAGGATCCCCCGTGGGTGGGCAATTCGTCGACGTCAAAGAGCGTGAGGTCATGCGCAGCAAAGATGGCGCACACCGTACGCAGGGAAAAGTAGGAAAAATGTTCATGATAGATCGTATCGAACTGCTTCTCCGCCATGAGCCGTAACAGGTGCGGAAACTCCAGCGTCATGACACCGTGCGGTTTCAGCAGCAGCTTTAGGCCGCTTACAAAATCGTTGAGTTGTGGCACATGTGCCAACACATTGTTGCCGACTATCAGATCAGCTTGCGTGCCGTGCGCTACAAGTTGCTTGGCTAAACCCTCCCCAAAAAACTGGACGAGCGTCGAGATGCCACGCTGTTGTGCCGCCGCCGCAACGTTTGCTGCCGGTTCAATGCCGAGCACAGGGATACCCTGGGCGACGAAGTATTGCAACAGATACCCATCATTGCTGGCGATCTCGACAACTCGACTGGTAGCGTTGAGGCCGAAACGATGCATTGCCATCGCCACATACGCCTTGGCGTGTTGCAGCCACGAGTCAGAATACGACGAGAAATAGGCATAGTCCGTGAAAATCGACTCCGGAGCCGTAAAGGCTTCCAGTTGTACCAGCCAGCAGTGCTCACACACATAGACGCGGAGCGGGTAAAATGGCTCCATCTGGTGCAATTGCTCTGCCGTGAGATATGCATTGGCGAGTGGCGACATGCCCAGATCGACCATCGTGGCGCGTAATGACGCACCGCAAAAGCGACAGCAACATGCATGCATAAGTAATCCTACGAGAGGTGCCGACCGGGCCACTCTCTACAAGACGACAGTCCTCCAGGACCGCCAGGCCACCCGTAGGTGCGGCGAATGCCTGCAAGGCGTCATTGCCAGAAGAAGTGCTGATCTATCTGACTGGTATCACGCAGGTACTGGACTTGTTTGAGGCGGGTGTATGCACGCGACTCGAAGATGTCGCGTGACAACCCAATGCGTTCAAAGACAGCGTGCAGTTCACGCGCGCCAATGACGACATCGTGTCGACACTGAAAGCCGGGCAAATACGTGGCAATTTTGTCAAATGACACGCGATAACTGCGGTTGTCGCCATCGTTGGTGCCGAAGATAAGATCACAGCCGGGGAACACCTCAGCTACAATCTCAGCGAGTTCCCGCACCTGGTAGTTTTCGCTGGTTTTGCCCACGTTAAAGACCTCGTTATGGACTACCTCGCGAGGGGCCTCCAGGGTGCAGGCGATGGCCTCGCAAATATCCAGCACGTGTACCAGCGGGCGCCACGGCGTGCCATCACTGGTCATGTGGATCTTTTTCGTCGTCCACGCCAACCCGGCCAGGTTGTTCAACACTAGATCAAAGCGCATACGCGGCGAGGGACCATAAGCCGTCGCATTGCGCAGGAAGGTGGGGGATAAGGTCTCATCCGCCATGGCCGAGACGTCGCGTTCCACCAGCACCTTGCACTCAGCATAGGCCGTCTGGGGCTGTAGGATGGAGGTTTCAGTTTTGTACTCGCTCCCCCCGCCTATGCCATAGACGCTACATGATGAGGTGTAGACAAAACGCGGCACACCCGCCTCTTTGCACAGCCGCACCAGCGCTACGCTGCCCTGATGATTGATGGCGTAGGTAATGTGCGGACTGAGCTGCCCCAAGGGATCGTTGGAGAGTTCAGCAAGATGCACCACAGCGTCCATCCCAGCCACATCGTCAACAGTCATGCGCCGGAGATCCTTGTTCTTCACAGGGGGCAGGGTGGTGACCCCGTTATTGTAGAGCCAGGCATCGCGGTAAAACCCCGTATCCAGTCCAACGACATCGTAGCCACGTGCCAGCAAGAAGGGCGCCAGCAGGACGCCGATATAGCCATCCGTTCCGGTCACCAGTACACGCATGCTGTTACACCACCTCCTCCCCTCCCTCACGCTTGACTACCAAATCTTCCAGGGCGCTTTGCCGCTGTTCCAGAGTTCTTCCAGCATGTTTTTCTCTTTCAGCGTGTCCATGCAGGACCAGAAGCCATAGTGCTGATAGCCCATCAATTCCCCATCCTGGGCGATCTGTTCGATTGGCTCGCGCTCCCAAACGGTATCATCGCCGTCGATGTAGTCGAGGACGCGGCGGTTGAGGAGGAAATACCCGCCGTTGATCCAGCCTTCACTGGCCTGCGGTTTTTCGTGGAAGGTGGCAACACGTTTGCCGTCAAAGATGATGCGGCCAAAACGTGCCGGCGAGCGTACGGTCGTGACCGTTGCGAGCTTACCGTGAGCTTGATGGAACGCCTGCAGAGCCGCGATATCGAGGTCTGCAACGCCGTCGCCGTAGGTGAACATGAATGTATCATCGTCCTCAAGCCACTTCTCCACGCGCTTCAAACGCCCGCCTGTTTGGGTGTGCAGCCCGGTGTCAACCAGGTGCACTTTCCAGGGGAGGTGGTTAGTCCCGTGGATGATTGTTTCTCCTGCCGCCAGATCGACAGTGAGATCGTTATTGATGGCATAAAAATGCAGAAAGTATTCTTTAATGATTTCCGCCTTATATCCAAGCGCAATGATGAGTTCATTGATGCCGTGCACGGCATAGATGTTCATAATGTGCCACAGAATCGGCTTGCCGCCGATTTCCACCATCGGCTTTGGACGGAAGACGGTTTCTTCTGACAAGCGCGTCCCAAATCCTCCCGCCAAGATGACTGCTTTCATACACTCACTTCTCCCCGGCCACGGTGGCCGCAACGCCGCGATGTGGCTGATCGCAGCTACACTTTTGTGGGTATAGTTTGCAAACACGCCCTAAATCAGACCACCACAATGAAACCTCCCCGCAGCAAGCTGCGGGGTATCAGAAGGAAGGGCATTGGAGATGAGACACCACGGTTTCTCATGCTCTTCCCTTTATACGGTGACCCCTGAGCAAGCTCAGGAGAATCTCCTGATTGACATACTTGCAGCCCGCATAAGCGTGCAGTATAGACGCCTTCGGGTCGTCAAGTGTACGAATCTCATGGGGACTGATTTAGGTTTAGAC
>Ga0137375_10009690_pt1 | contig 11428 bp, 10 predicted proteins | sample SagtaG_24_FD_104936 | JGI IMG/M metagenome (GOLD analysis project Ga0137375, IMG submission 104936) | Vadose zone soil microbial communities from Sagehorn Ranch, Mendocino, California, USA - Sage1_R_113_16 metaG | ecosystem: Environmental > Terrestrial > Soil > Vadose zone | place: USA... | reverse complement strand
CGTCCGATGTGCGGGCGGCGTCCTGACGCGATCGTCGGTGCGGCGTCAGTCGTTGAGGATCGGAATGTCCTTGGCCTCACGCCGCCCCGGCAGCGCCTGCAGGAAAGCGTAGATGTCCGCGACCTGCTGGTCAGGCATCACCGCCTCGACATAGGCCGGCATGTCGCCGCCGGGCGTGCGCAGCTGGAACTTGAACCCCACAAAGGGCATGGCGGTCTTGGCCAGCGACGGCGCCACGCTGTTGTAGGCGCCGCCCTGCCCCGCGCTGCCATGACAATAGTGGCAGCCGGTCGTGAGATAGATGCGCTTGCCCGCGGCCGCATCGCCGGGCGGCGTATCCTGCGCCCGCGCCGGTATCCCAAATCCGGCCGTGAGAGCGGCCGCAGCGAAGAGCAACGCAACGCGTGTCATGGCCATTCTCCTCAGCGCGGATCGGTGACGACGTCGATCAGCGCGGGCTCGCCGCGCTTGACCACGGCGATCGCGCGCTTGAGCGCGGGGCCGAGGTCCTTCGGGTCGGTGATCGGCCCCTCCCCGTAGACGCCGAAGCCGCGCGCCACCGTGGCGTAGTCGACATTCGGATCGGTGATCGTGGTGCCGATCTTGACGTCGTCGATGCCGCGTCCGCGGCGATTGGCCATCGCCTGCAGGTACATGACCTCCTGATGATAGGCGCGGTTGTTGTGCACGATATAGAGCATCGGGATGCGGTGGTGCGCCGCCGTCCATAACGTGCTCGGCACGAACATCATGTCGCCGTCGCCGTTGAAGTTCAGCGTCAGGCGGCCGTGCTGCTTGTTCGCGAGCGCGGCGCCAAGCGAGGCCGGCGTGTTGTAGCCGACGCCGGCGCCGCCCGAGCCTCCGTTCCACTGATACGGCTTGTCGAACTTCCACAGCCGGTGCGGCCAGGTGATGCGGATGCCGTTGCCGACCAGCGACCAGTCCTCGTCCTTGATCTGCGCCCACACTTCCGCGCACAGGCGGCCGGTCGTGATCGGGCTCGAATCCCAGCCGAGCGTCGCGTCCGATTTGGCCTGCTCGATCATGGCGAGCCGCGCCGCGGCGAAGCGCTTGCCGCGCGCCTCGAGGGCCGACTTGCGCCCGGCATCGACGAGGCGCTTGACCGCCTCGGTCAGCGCGGGCAGCGAGGCCTCGCCGTCGCCGGCGATCGCGTGATCGACCTCCTGGTAGCGGCCGAAGTCCTGGTAGTTGGACTTCTGGTAGAGGTCGCGGGTGCCGAGCGTGACGATCTTGGCGTCCTTCTTGGTGATCGGCCGGTTGGTGCGCACGATGCGATCGCTGAAGGCATTGAGCGAGCCCCACAGCTCGTTCATCTCGATTGCGAGAATGACGTCGGCCTGGCCGATGAGCTGGCCGCGGCGGAAGCTCTGATTGAGCGGGTGCCGGGACGGGAAGTTCATGCGGCCGGCATTGTCGACGACCGCGCATTGCAGCGTCTCGGCGAGCTCGATAAGCCGCGTCATGCCGGCGGGCGTACGCGCGAGCCGGTCACAGATGATGACCGGGTTCTCGGCCGCCACCAGCATCCGGGCGAGCTCGGCGATCGAGCCGGAGTCGGCCTGCGGCGGGATCACCGTGGCGAGCTTCGGGATGCGCAGCGTCTCCGCGTCGCGGATCGGATTCTCCTGCAGCTCGGCGTCGAGCGAGATGAACACCGGCCCCATCGGCGGCGTCACCGCGATCTTGTAGGCGCGCACGAACGACTCGGCGAAATGCTGCAACGACGTCGGCTGGTCGTCCCACTTGACGAAGTCGCGCACGATCGCGCCGGGATCGATCGCCGAGTGCACCCATTCGGCGCCGGGCGCGCGCTTGTCGGCCTCCACGATATTGCCGCCGAACACGATCACCGGCACGCGGTCGCACCAGGCGTTGTACATCGCCATAGTGGCGTGCTGGAGGCCGACCACGCCGTGACAGATCATGGCGAGCGGCTTGCCCGCGATCTTGGCGTAGCCCTGGCCCATGTGAACCGCGATCTCCTCGTGCGGACAGGTGAGGATCTCGGGCTTCTTGTTCTTGCCGTGGTTGATCACGGCCTCGTGCAGGCCGCGGAAGCTCGACGCGCAATTCATCGCCAGGTAGTCGATGTCGAGCGACTTGAAGACGTCGACCATGAAGTCGCCGCCGCTGGAGGACTGCGTCACCGATTCCCTGGTCGGCGCGTGCGTGTCGGCGGCGAGCTGCGCCGGCCCCGGCACGGCGGCCTTGAGGTTGGCCTTGGGCGCGACCGCCTGCGCCTGCGCCGCCGCCGGCGTCAGCGCGGCGGCGCCAACGAGGCCGGCACCTTTGAGGAAATTGCGGCGGCCGAGGGTCGGAGAATCATTGCGGCGCTTGGGCATGGCTTCCTCCTGGGGACTGCGGCCGACCGATCGAGCGTCCGCCGCAGCTTTGTTGGTTGCGCGAAGTCTCGCGCCACGCCCGCAGGCCGTCAAGGCGGGAGCGCCGATGCCCCGCCGGCGACTTGACTACGGCATTTTTTGGCACGTCTCCAGCCTGAGGCGCGTACTCATGAATCGCGATTGTTCGGCGATTGCCGGCTGACGTCTGCTTTGCCTCTGAAAAGCGGCCAAATAGTACGCGTCTGGGCAGGCCCGAATCGGGTCCGGAGCGGACGTTCTGCGAGGCCGGGAATAAATCTCGGCTCTGCCCGATATAGGTCCCGTAACAGCTTAACGCGTCACGGGAGATCGACGATGACAGACCACAATGACGACGTCAGCAGGCGCAAGGTGTTGGAATGCATGACCTGGGCCGGCACCGGGGTGCTGTGGACGATCTCGGGCGGGGTGCCGCATTCGCTCGGCATCGTTAATGAGGCAATAGCGCAAAGCGCCGGCGAGTTGACGTTCCTGCAAATCAGCGACAGCCATATCGGCTTCGACAAGCCAGCCAATCCGAACGCCATCGGCACGCTGGAAGAGGCGATCGGCAAGATCAGGATGCTGTCGGTCAAGCCCTCGTTCATGATTCACACCGGCGACATCACGCACCTGTCGAAGGTCAAGGAATTCGACGATGCCGACAAGATCATCTCGCAGGCACGCCTCGACGTGCATTACGTGCCTGGCGAGCACGACCTGATCGACGACGAAGCCAAGCTCTATCGCGAACGTTACGGCCGCGGTGCCAGGGGCGCGGGCTGGTACTCGTTCGACGCCAACGGCGTGCACTTTGTCGGCCTGGTCAACGTAGTTGATCTCAAGGCCGGCGGCTTGGGCAATCTCGGCGCGGAGCAGCTTGAGTGGCTGGACGCCGATCTCAAGGGCCGCTCGGCTTCGACCCCGATCGTGGTGTTCGCTCACATCCCGCTCTGGACGGTCTATTCGACCTGGGGCTGGGGCACCGAAGACGGCGCCCGCGCGCTCGACACTCTCAAGCGCTTCGGCTCGGTCACCGTGCTCAACGGCCATATCCATCAGGTGATGCAGAAGGTGGAAGGCAACGTCACTTTCCACACCGCGCGCTCGACCGCCTTCCCGCAGCCGGCGCCCGGCACCGCGTCGTCGCCCGGGCCGATGAAAGTTCCTGACGACAAGCTGCGCACGCTGCTCGGCATCAGCAGCGTCGTATTCAAGCCCGGCGAGCAGCGGCTCGCCATCATCGACACCGCTTTGCAGGGCTAACCGCAGATGAGCAAGCAATCATTGGGCGCCGCGCTAACACTTGCGGCGGTGCTGGCGCTATCGGCCTTCAGCGCAGCGCCGGCGGCGCGCGCCGAAGACGCCACCATCACCATCACCATCGACAATTTCACCTTCGACCCGCCGAACCTGACGGTGAAGGCCGGGACGACGGTGACCTGGCTCAACCGCGACGACATTCCGCATACCGTCGCCTCGGCCACTAAACTGTTTAGATCCAAGGCGCTGGATACCGACGACACATTCGCGTTCACATTCACGTCACCGGGTGCTTATGACTATTTCTGCTCGTTGCATCCGCATATGAAGGCGATGATCGTGGTCGAGGCAGGCGCCGGGAAGTGATGACCGGTGGGCGGCGTCGAGCGATACAGCTATCCCGCACGGGGGCCCGGATACCGATCGATGGCGGGCAGGGCGACCAATCCGAGCGATGAGGGCAAGGTGGGGCAGTTCAGGGACCTCGCTTTGCCGCATCTCGACCAGGTCTACACGCTGGCGCGCTATCTCATGGGCAACGCCAGCGAGGCCGAGGACGCTGCGCAGGAATGTTATCTGCGCGCGTTCCGGCACTTCGACAGCTATCGCGGACCGGCGATGAAGCCGTGGCTCTTCGCGATCTTGCGCAATGTCTGCCGCTACGCACATGCGAAAAACTTCGGGCTTGTCTTCACGGATGTTCCGGTCGAGCCGGATGATGGCGTGGCGCCAGTCTGGAGCAGCGACAGCGAGACGCCGGAGCACATTATGCTTCGCCGACACGACACCGAGACCATGCGGCGGCTGATAGCGGATTTGCCGGCCGACTACAGGGAGGTGATCGTGCTGCGCGAGATCAACGATCTGTCCTATCGTGACATTGCCGCGATCATCGACTCACCGGTCGGAACAGTGATGTCGCGGCTCTCTCGCGCCCGCGCCATGTTGCGCAACGCCTGGATCGCCGCCGAAGGCGAGGAAATCCGCACATGAAATGCGAAGAAGCCAGCGTTCTCTTGCATGCTCTGATCGACGGCGAGCTTGACGCCGGGCACGCGCGCGAAGTTGAAGCGCATGCCGCAAGCTGCGCCAAATGCGCGGCCGAGTTGCGCGCGTTCCGTCAGATGCGCGATGCACTGTCGGCCGTGCCTGTGGGCTATGCCGCTCCGCAAAGCCTGCGCGCCAAGCTTGACCGCGCCCTGCCGACGAGGGCGAGGGCGAGCCGCCGCGAAGTGCTCAAAGGCTTCACAGCCGGGTCCGCTGCGACCGCCATCGCCGCCTCTGGTCTGTTCTTGATGGTGATGCGCAAGGACGACCAGCAGCGCATTCTCAACGAGACCGTCTCCGCGCATCTGCGTTCGCTGCAGGCCGATCACCTGACCGACGTACAGTCGAGCGACCAGCACACCGTCAAGCCGTGGTTCAACGGCCGGCTGGACGTCGCCCCGCCGGTTGTCGACCTGACCGCGCAAGGATTCACGCTTCTCGGCGGGCGGCTCGACTACATTAACGGCCGCGCCGCGGCGGCAATCGTCTATCGCCGCCGCGTGCACGTCATCAATCTCTTCGTGACGCAAGGCGCGGGACCCGACCGCGCGACCACAGTGCAGACGGTGCAGGGCCTCAACATCTGGCTCTGGAACCAGCAAGGGCTGAATTTCTGGGCGGTGAGCGACATCAATGCCGACGAGTTGCAGGAGTTCAGCGAAAAGTTTCGGACTGCGCTCCACGCCAATAATGGAACCTGATGGATGGTCGTGTCGGAGAGCGCCGCTTTTCGCCCAAAGCGGACCTCCGATCTGCGTATTTATGAATGCATGTCCCTACGCAGGCGCGCGCGCCAAAAATCAGGATCACACCTTCGACATCTCCAATGTCGGGCGCGCGAACAGTTCCTCCACCGCGGGCTTGCGGTCGATCAACCCTTGCTCGTGGGCGTATTGGGTGAGCGCCTCGATCTCGCGCATGCTCTCGTGCACGCCGTACTTCCAGAAGTCGGGGCCCATGACCGCGATGGTCTCCTTGGTCTCGGCTTCGAGCCAGGGCAGCGTCACCATCAGCGCGTTGACGTCGCAGAGGTCGATCAGCGCCAGCGCCTTGGCTTCGAGGAAGGCCTTGTAGACGCTGGTTGCCAGCCAGGGATATTGCTCGACCAGCGACTTTTTGATCCCGATGAGATGCATGATCGGAAACAGGCCGGTCTTCTTGTAGTAGGCCTGCTCGGCCTCGCGGGTGTTGGGAAACAGCCGCGCAATGTGCGGCTCGCCGGCGAGGAACGATGACGGCGCGCGCGCGGTGAACAGCGCATCGAGCTCGCCGTTGCGCAGCATGTCGACCAGCGTCTGCCCCGGCCCGAGCGGCTTGAGGTCGAGCCCCGGAATCTCCTTGAGCGGCGTGCGCTCGCCGCGGCCGGGCTGCTCCTGGCCGCCGTTGCGCCAATGGATCTCGTTCGGCTTCACGCCGTACTCGTGCTGCAGCATCCCGCGCATCCAGACCACGGCGGTGATCTGATATTCGGGCAAGCCGATGCGCTTGCCGCGCAGGTCGGCCGGCGTGCGGATGCCGGCATCGGTGCGGATATAGATGCCGGAGTGCCGGAAGATGCGCGACACGAACGCCGGAATGCCGATGTAGGGCGAGGTGCCCGCCGCCACCGTGCGCAGGTAGCTCGAGAACGAGAGTTCGGAGACGTCGAACTCCTGGAACTTGAAGGCGCGGTGAAAAATCTCCTCCGGGTAGAGCGGCAGATAGGTAACCGCGCAGCCGTCCACCTTGACGCGACCGTCCCTGATCGCGGCCGTGCGGTCGTAATTGCCGCATGCGATCGTGATGGGCACCTCGACCATACGTTCTTCCCCCCGTCCCAAGCCCGCGATCTCTCGTTCGTCATGCCCGCGCTCGTCGCCAAGCTTGCGCAGGCTGCGTAAACTTGCCTGCGCGGGCATCCACGTCTTAGTCTTGCTGCTGGAGAAGCAAGTCGTGGATGGCCGGGACATAAGCGCGTTCACGCGCGTCTTCGACGCGCTATGCCCGGCCATGACGACGCGGATGGTACTTGCTCCCAATTTGGCTGAAAAGGGGCGCGGGCTCGGTTGCAGCCGGGCGCTTGTTGGTAAGCCCCTGGGGCGATAGTTTTCCGCCAGACCAGGAGTCGAGCCATGATGTCGACCGTCGTCGGCGGCGCGATGCTGCCCCACGCCCCCCAGTTCTTCACCATGCCCGACACCGAGGACAAGGCGAACGTCGAGCATGTACGCACGGTCGCCGCAGAGATCGGCCAGCGCCTGCGCGCGCTCAACCCAGACCTCTGGATCATCTTCTCCAACGACCACGCCGAGCAGTTCTTCCACAACGCGGCGCCCCCGTTCACCGTCCATGTCGGCGGCGAGGCAACCGGCGAATTCGCCGGCCGCAAATTCCGCTGGCAGATCCCGAGCGAGATCGGCTTCGACCTGGTGCGCCAGCTCTATCGGCAGAATTTCGACCCGGCCTTCACCTCGACCGCCAAGATCGACTACGCGATCGGCATTCCGCTCACCCATATCGGCCATACCGGGCCGGTGCTGCCGATCTACGTCAACGCCTACCTGCCGCCGCAGCCGACGATGGAGCGCTGCTATTCCTTCGGCCAGGCGGTGGCACGCACCGTCACCGCGATGGGGCTCAAGACCGTGATCCTCGCAAGTGGCGGCATGTCGCACTTCCCCGGCACCGACCGTTATTCCAACCCGGAGCTCGCCTGGGACCAGCGCGCGCTCGAACAGCTCGCCGCCGGCAAGCTCAAATCGCTAATCGGCTTCGACGAGAGCGAGCTCGACGAGACCGGCAATATCGAGCTGCGTTGCTGGGCCTGCGCCGCCGGCGCGCTCGGCGAGCGCAAGCCCGATATCGTCTCGATGGACCCGAGCTGGCATCACAACTACGCCTCGCTCGCCTGGATCGAGGCGCAGCCCGGCGACCACAGCGCGCATTATCCGTCGATCCGGCCCGAGCTGGTCGAGCTCACCTCGGCGCTGCATGGCCTCGCGCACGACGCCGAGAAGCGCGCCCAGTATGTCGCCGACGCGCCGGCCTATGCCGACCAGTTCAAGCTGCCGCCCGAGCAGCGCGAGGCCCTGATCAAGCTCGACATGCCGACGATCGTGAAGATGGGCACCCACCCGCTGGTGCCGTTCCTCGCGCAGATGCAGATCCAGCGCCTGCGCCCGCCGCGGTGATTGCCTACCCGCCACTCAACGACTCCGGAAAGAAAGAAGGACTGCCCAATGGCCAAAGCGCCTGCTGCTGAAGCTCGCCCGTCCAAGGAACTGCTGGACGACCTCGTGCTCGCCAACAAGATCCTGTTTCGCCTCAACGTCGTCGACGCCTTCGGGCACATCAGCGTGCGGGATAACCGCGACCCCACCAACCGCTACCTGATGGCGCGCCACCTGCCGCCCGGCATGGTGACCCATGCCGACATCGTCACCTTCGACCTCGACAGCAATCCGCTCACCCACGCCGACAAGCCGCAGTACAGCGAGCGCTTCATCCATGGCGAAATCTACAAGGTGCGGCCGGATGTGATCTCGGTCGTGCATTGCCATGCCCGCCCGCTCATTCCGTTCGGCACCGCCAAGGGCGCCAAGCTGCAGCCGATGTTTCACATGTGCGGCTTCTTTGGCTGTGGCGTGCCGATCTTCGAGATCCGCGCGGCCGGCGGCATGACCGACATGCTCATCCGCACCGCGCCGCTCGGCAAGGCGCTCGCCGCCTCGCTTGGCGACAAGGCGGTGGTGCTGATGCGCGGTCACGGCGCCACCATGGTCGGCCAGTCGATCCAGGAATCGGTTTTTCGCGCCGTCTATGCGACCGAGAATGCCTCGATCCAGATGCAGGCGCATCAGCTCGCGGTCGGCGGCCAGGTCGAGTTCCTCTCGGCCGAGGAGTCCGAGAAGTCGAGCCGCGGCCGCAACGTGCCGCGCGCCTGGTCGCTGTGGAAGCACGAGATCACCGCGCAGGCGGTTCCTGGTTCCGGCCGAGCCAATGGTGCACGCGCCCGGACAAAGGCGGCGGCATCCGGTCGGCGTCGCCCCGGACGCTCGCCGCGGCGCTGAGCCCATGCGACCCTAACGCGCCTGACTGTCGGAGGCGCCTTTGTGATATCAGACAGCGCTTGTAATCTCGGCTATCGAAGGCAACAACGACCGCATGCCCCACTCTCCACTCAAACGCTTCGGCGCCCTTGGCGCGCTCCTCTGCGCGACCGCCGCCAACGCCGACCCGATCGAGGATTTCTACAGGGGCAAGACCGTCAGCATCGTGACGTCCACCGGCGTCGGCGGCCCCTTCGACCTCACGGCGCGCGCGCTCGCCAAGCACATGCCGAAGTACCTGCCCGGCCGGCCGACCATGATCGTGCGCAACATGCCCGGCGGCGGCAACGTGCTCGCGACCAACTACATGTACACGCAGGCGCCGAAGGACGGCACCGCGCTTGCCACCGTCAACAACATCATCCCGCTGCATCAGGTGCTCGACGGCCGCGGCGTGCGCTTCGACGCCCGTAAGTTCAACTGGCTCGGCTCGACCGGCGGCAGCAATCTGTTCACCTGGGTGTGGCACACGGCCGGCTTCAAGACCATGGACGACGTGATGCGGCGCGAGCTCATCACCGGGGCGACCGGCGCCGGCTCCGGCACCTTCATCTATCCCAACGCCATGAACATGATCGTCGGCGCCAGGCACAAGATCGTCATGGGCTATGCCAGCACCGCCGAGCTCGATCTCGCGATGGAGCGCGGCGAGGTGCAGGCGCGCGGCGGCGCGAGCCTTGCCGGCATGCTGCAGGAGCATGCCGACTGGTTCCGCGACAAGAAGATTTTTCCGCTCGTCCAGATCGGCACCGAACGCGACAAGGACTACCCCGACGTGCCGCTGATGCACGAGCTTGGAAAGAACCAAGACCAGCGCCAGGTGCTGACGCTGGTGTCGTCGCCGCCGTCGCTCGGGCGGCCGTTCTTCACCACGCCGGATGTGCCGGCCGATCGCGTGGCGGCGCTGCGGGCGGCCTTCGCCGCCACCATGAAGGACGAGGCGTTCCTGGCCGAAGCCAAGCAGCTCGGCCTCGAAATGCAGCCGATGACCGCCGAGGCGGTGACCGAGATCGTGCTCGCCACCATCAACGCGCCGGCCGACATCGTCGCCAAGGCCAAGGCCGCGATCGAGCCGCAGGGGGGCGCGGGCGGCAAGCAGGAGTAGCGGCAATCAAGTCTCTATGACCGTCACCCTGAGGTGCCCGAGCGCAGCAAGGGCCTCGAAGGGCGACCGCCCCGATCGTGTCGCGAGCCGGGGCCGCATCCTTCGAGGCTCGCTTCGCTCGCGCCTCAGGATGACGGTTATGGTTCAGTGCCCTCATCTGCACTGAATAGCGGTCCGGAATTGATCGCCACAACCAAATCTGCAATTGAAGCGGAATGTCCCGACAGGCTTCCCGAACAATCGAAACCCCGATCCTGATCGTCGGCGGCGGCCCGGTCGGGCTCGCGCTCGCGGCCGACCTCGGCTGGCGCGGACAACCCTGCCTCGTCGTCGAGCAGGGCGAAGGCCCGGCCGACCATCCGCGCGCCACCGCGATCAACGCCCGCTCGATGGAATTCATGCGGCGCTGGGGCGTGGCGGAGGCGGTGCGCAACGCCTCGGCGCCCGAGGATTTCCCGCACACCGCGCTCTATTGCACGACGCTCACCGGCTTCGAGATCGCGCGTATTGATCGCCCGCACCACGGCGGCCGCGGCCCGACCACGACCAGCCCGGAGCGGGCGCAGCGCTGCAACCAGATCTGGCTCGATCCGATCCTGCGCGACCTCGCCAAAAGCTTCCCCAGCGTCGATCTGCGCTACCGCTGGCGCTTCGAGGAGCTGACCGAAGCGGCCGACCACGTGGTCGCGACCGTGCGCGATCTCGCGCGCGACCAGCGCCACCGCATCGTCGCCCAATACGTCATCGACTGCAGCGGCGGCCACAGCACCATCCGCCGCCAACTCGACCTCACGATGAGCGGCTCGCCCTACACCGGCTATTTCGTCAGCATCTTCGTGAAGGCGCCGGAGCTGTGGGCCCACCACGCCATGGGCAAGGCCGCGCTGATCAACTTCGTCGAGCCGGATGGGCTCTGGCGCAATCTCGTCATGCTCGACGGCCGCGAACTCTACCGCTTTGGCGTGCGCGGCAAGGACTATTACGACGCACCCGATAAGGTCGACTGCGAGCGCCTGTTCACCGAGGTGGTCGGCAAACAAGTGCCGCACGAGTTCATCTCGGTCCGCCGCTGGGTCGCGCGCAACGTGGTCTCCGACACCTACCGCACCGGCCGCATCTTCTTCGCCGGCGACGCCGCCCATCTCAATCACCCGTCCTCGGGCCTTGGCCTCAACACCGGGCTCGGCGACGCCGTCGACCTCGGCTGGAAGCTCGACGCCACGCTCTCGGGCTGGGGCGGCAGCGGACTCCTTGCGAGCTATGAAGTCGAGCGCCAGCCGGTCGGACGCCGCAATATCGGCCATGCCGACGTGAGCCACGCCGGCGATCGCGAGCGCGAGCCGCCGCCGGAGATTTTCGAAAATACGCCGGCGGGCGAGCGCGCGCGCCGCACGATGGGCGACGCCATCGTCGGCTCGATGACGCGGAAGTTCATCACCGACGGTCTCGCGCTCGGCTACCGCTACGACCCCTCCCCGATCTGCCAGAACGAGGCCGGCGCGGCGCCACATGCGTCGATCGAGGACTATCACCCCAATGCGGTG
>Ga0137375_10009684_pt1 | contig 11430 bp, 4 predicted proteins | sample SagtaG_24_FD_104936 | JGI IMG/M metagenome (GOLD analysis project Ga0137375, IMG submission 104936) | Vadose zone soil microbial communities from Sagehorn Ranch, Mendocino, California, USA - Sage1_R_113_16 metaG | ecosystem: Environmental > Terrestrial > Soil > Vadose zone | place: USA... | reverse complement strand
CAACGTCCGGTTGTCCATGCGCGGGCCGCGGATGTTCATCCTCGCGTAGTCCACGAGGTTCGCTTCGTGGATCACGACAAACGTCTTGCCGGTTCTGGTTTCCATCGTGAGCGGCGTCTGCACGCTATCGAGCGTGCTGACAGGTCCCTCGGACCACAACTGCTCCGAGCGGTCGAGCCGCGGCCGGTTGGACGCGATCCACCAGGCGCGCGCGTTGTCGGCCATGGCGAACTCCGTCAGCTCGTCGGTGATCTGGAAGTCGCCGAGGTTCGGCTGCGCCGGGAACTCGTAGCGGAAGGCGACGCCGTCGTTGAAGGCGCGGACGGCAAGCGTGAATTTCCGATCGGGCGGGTCCGTCTCGGCGACGGACACCTTGAGCTCGTTGTGGTGATCGCGGATGCGCGACACCTCGCCCCAGGGCTGAGTCCACGTTTCGTCAAAGGTGCTGCGGCTCGAGTCTACGATCCGGAGCCCATCGCGCAGCGGCGGCGCGCCGCGGAATTCGAAGCCAAGCATCGACGGTGTCAGGAGCGGACGGCCGTCGCGCTGGACCATGTAGTAGAGCTTACCCTCGTGGGTGTCGATCATTACGACGTTGCGGCCGTTGGGTGACGCGACACGCAGCTGGCTTGTCGCCACCGACCACGGAATCAGGAATGCCAGCAGTGTTGCTCCGAAACTCGTCATGAGCGGGGACCCCTTCTCGCAGATATATTTTGCCATTGCCGGCTCCCTCAAGGGGGTGTTGGATGCCGAAGGTGACGCACACGTTCCTGCTCTTGCTGCTCGTCCTCACCGCATGCTCGCACCGCACGGCGGGATCCCCGACTGCCGATTCGAGACCGCCAGACACGGTGCTCACGGCTGACGACATCCGACGCTCGCCGGGGCAATCCCTCGAGCAATTACTGCTCGCGCGCGTACCGGGTCTCACGATCGAGCGAGCCGCGGACGGTCATTTCAAACTCGTCATTCGCGGAAGGACCACAATTCTCGGCGATGACGAAGCCCTGTTCGTCGTGGACGGCATCCCCCTCGGTCCCAACCCCGCCGGCAACCTGGCGGCGATCGATCCGCACGATATCGAGACCGTGCAGGTGTTGCGCGACGCAGCGGCCACGGCGGTGTACGGTATCCGCGGCGCGAACGGGGTGATCATCATCCGCACGAAGCTAAACTAGCGAAAAAACAGCGGCCGGTCGTTGTTGCGCGCCACGATGTAAAGGTCGCCGCGTGAGGTGCGTAATCGCTGAATGTCGCGCGCTTGTCCCGGCACGAAGAATCCGCTTTCCGTGGTCGACACAGGCGTGAAATTTCCACGCGCATGGCCGCGCAGCTGCAGTCCGTAACTCGCGATCATCGCTCCAATCTCAGGCTGCACACCCTCGAAGTTGCCGCCGAGCAGCAGGTCGGTGGTGCCATCGCGATCGAAGTCTCCCGCCAGGATCCCGTAGACAGGCGCGAGCTGCGCTTCGGGGGGCAGCGGCACCAGCGTGAACGAGCCGTCGCCGTTGTTGCGGACGAGCGCGGTCGCGAAGGTGCGGGCCTGTTTGAAGATCGCGCCCGCGAGCTGCTGGGGCGGGAAGATGTCGCGGACCGTCTGGTTCGCATAGTCCCTGTAACGGGGATACCGCGCCGTAAGGGACGGGACCGCGCCGAGCAGCTCGTCGCGCATGGCGATCGGGTAGCTCGTGCCCTGGTTGTAGACGGAAATGATCTGCTCGAACGGGCCGGTGCCGTTGAAGTCCTTCGCGTACATCGTGACGGGCTCACTGTCGCTCGCGTGCAAACGGCTGTTGAGGCCCAGGTTGCCGACGATGAAGTCGACACGGCCGTGACCGGTGAAATCGCCCGCCACGATGCGATTCCACCACCCCTCGCTCCGCTCGAGGCCGTGTGCCATCACGCGCACGAGCCTCCCGCCGCCGGCGTTGTGGAAGATCGTGATGGGCATCCACTCGCCCACGGCCACGAGATCGGGCCGGCCGTCGCCGTCCACGTCCCGCCACACGGCGTCGGTCACCATCCCCACGTGCTCGAGGTCGGGCGCGAGCCGCCGCGTGACGTCGGCAAAGTGACCGTGGCCGTCGTTTTGGAGCAGCATGCTCTTGGGATCGGCCCCGTAGTGCCACGGCACAACGCGCCCGCCCACGAAGAGATCGATGTCGCCGTCGCCGTCGTAATCGGCCGCCACGACGCGCGAGCCGCTGTTATCCTCGGCGGGCAGGCTGCCGGTCGCCTTGTGGAAACGCCCCCCACCCCGTGCGTCGTTCAGATACAGCCGGTCCTGGAGCGCCGGTGCGAGCGGCGAATATTCGCTGCCTCCGCTGACGACATAGAGGTCGGGATGCCCGTCGCCGTCGGCATCGAAGAAGACCGCGCCCAAGTCTTCCGAGACGGCGTCCTGCTCGAACAGCCCCGGATTCGAGCGCACGAACCTGCCGTCCCGCTGCTGGATGAGGAGCGCCCCGGGCTGCCCCTTCGCGCCGCCGATGAAGAAGTCATCCAGGCCATCACCGTTCACATCGCCGACGGTGACGAACGGACCTTCGGTCGACACCAACTTGGGGATCAACTGTTCGCGATTGAAGTCGATAAAGTCGTTTTCGTGGTGGACGAAATCGAGGCCGACGGTTGAGGTGACGTCTCTGAACAGCGGCGGTCGAGAAGCAACTGCGGCGGTCGGGCGGTCAAGAGGCAACTGCGGCGGTCGTGCAGACGTGCCGACGTGCGACGTGGAACTAATGTCCGCCTCGCGAATCGTGAGCTTCTGGTTAGTGCCGACGTGAGTCATGCCACTCGTGCGACCATCGGGCCAATCCACAGTTACGGATTCCACCGTATCGGTTCGGCCGACACCGAATGTCAGCGTGTAGTCAACGCTCGACTGGAATCCCCGCGTCGGCTGGAGCTCTTGAACGAACTGGCGGTTCCCGTCGCGCAGCGTGACGCGTGCGCCGACAGCGAATCGATTCGTGCTATCGCCAATCAGGTTGACTTGCAAAAACCGATTCGCGGAAAGCTGAGACCGCGCATTATTGCGATAGATGAACGCTTCGTCGTTCACGTTGTTCACGACGAGATCGGGCGCTCCGTCTCCATCCAGATCGCCGTAGGCCGCGCCGTTCGAGAAGCTCGGCCGATCGACTCCCCAGGCGGCGCTCACGTCCGTGAACGGCAGGTTGCCGTTGTTGCGAAACGCATAGTTGGGCAGCTTCGTCGAGCTCATCGCGTTGATCAGGCTCATGAAGTCGACGCGCTCGCCACGGGTGGCCGCCAGCATTGTCTCGTTGCTGCCGAGGAACGACATGTAGTCCCGTTGCGTGACATCGCGCGCCAGTCCGTTCGCGACGAAGATGTCCTTGTTGCCGTCGAGATCGAAATCGGCGATGAGCGCGGCCCAGCTCCAGTCGGTGCGCGCGACGCCGTCCCGCCAGGCGACGTCGCTGAACGTCCCATTCCCGTTGTTACGCTGGAGCATGTTGCGCATGAGCTGATGGTCGAAGCCGGCACGGGTCCTGGCCTGATACAGCTCCCACGTCTCGAACCCCGATGTCGTCTTCAGCCGGTAGTCGTCCTCGGGCAGCATATCGGACGTGTAGATGTCCGGCCAGCCGTCGTTGTCGATGTCCGCGATGTCTACGCCCATCGAGAAGTAGCTGGAGACGGGCATGGCCTGGTCCAGCACTTCGTCGAACGTCCCGTCACCTTTGTTGACATACAGGTAGTCGCGCTCGAAGAAATCGTTGGCGACGTAGACGTCGGGCCGGCCGTCGCGATTCACGTCGCCGATGGCGATCCCCAGCCCGAAGCCGATCTCGGGGCCGTAGATCCCGGCTTGCTCGCTCACGTTGGTGAAGTGGCCGTGATCGTTGCGGTATAGCTCGTGGCCGCCCAGCGGGTCCCGCGACGCGCGCGTGTTCTTGACGGGGATCGTGGCCACGGCCCTTGGTGAGTTGCGAATCAGGAAGAGATCGAGATCCCCGTCGCCATCGTAGTCGAAGAACGCGGCCTGCGTGGAATAGCCCGTGTCGGCAATCCCGTACTGCGCCGCCATTTCGCGAAAGCGCGGGATGCCGTCCCTGAGTCCCTGATTGATGTACAGCGTATTGGCCCGCGCGGCGCCGCTCTTGAGACCCGCATGGCAGACGTAGATATCGAGCCGCCCGTCGCCGTTGACATCCGCGATCGTTACGCCCGTCGTCCAACGGTCATGCTCCGCGATGCCGGCGTCCTGCGTGACGTCGCGAAAGCGAAAGTGGCCGAGATTGAGAAAGAGCCGCGGGCCGCCCTGGTTTGATGTGAGGACGATCTCGGGCAGGCTATCGCCGCTCAAGTCGCCGATCGCGACGCCCCCGCCGTTATAGAAATTGCGATAGGTGAAGATGTTGAAGTCGCGCGTCTCAGTCAGGCGATTGGCGAAGTCGATGCCGGTATAGCTCGAGGGCAGGAGGGTAAAGAGCTGTCCTGCGCGCGCTGCCGGGGCCGATGCGTCGCGCTGCGGTCCGGAGCAGGCGGCGGCGACGAGCAAAAGAAGAAGGGGCGCAGCATGCTGCGCCCCTTCCTCCCGGTAATGCTCCAGCAATTAGTATCCCGAATTCTGCGCGAGCATGGGATTGGCGTTGATCTGCTGCTGCGGGATCGGCATCAGGACGTAGTAATCTGCTCTGGCCGTCTTGCCGCCGACCAGCCCCGATGCGGCGTCCGTTCTGGCCGTGAATTGGCCGAATCGGACGAGGTCCTGCCGCCGCTTGCCTTCACCGAACAGCTCGAATAGCCGCTCGTTGAGGATGATGGGGCGGGTGATGGGCCCGGCGAGCGCTGAGTTGACGGGATCCGTGCGAGCGCGGAGCGTGTTCAACAGCGCGAGGGCCGCCCCGCTGCCGGGCGTCTGCTCGTTCAGGGCCTCGGCCTTGATGAGGTAGATCTCGCCGAGGCGGAACCAGGCGAAGTCGTTGCCGCTGTTTTGCGCCACGTGCGCCGGGTCGGCCGGCCACTTGTAGATCCGAGGGCCTTCGCCCTCGGTCGCCGAGCGGATGTCGCGGATGCTGTCGGTGAAAACCAGCGCATTGGCCGGAGTATAAGCGGGACACGCACCGGACACGCGTACCGTCACCAGCTGACCCGTCAGCACGTCCCTCTGCGGACCGATCAGGATGGCGTTGCGGCGCTTGTCCGCCGCGTCGAAGGCGTTGTAGGTCTGCGCCAGGGTTGAAAAGCCGTTCCAGGGCGTGAGGGGCGCATACTGGCAATAGTGCAGCGCCGCCATGGTGAGGACCATCCCCAGATCGGACGCCGGGATGAACTTGACGACGAAGATGTTCTCCGGCGAGTTGGAGTTGTCGGCGCGGAAGTTCTTGGGGAAAGAGTCGGCCAGCGCGTAGCGGCCGGAATTCAGAACGCGATCGGCCGCGGCAATGGCGGCTGCGCACGCATCTCCCCCGGTCACCGCCACGCCTGAGCACGAGTTGTAGCCGGTGGCGTTGATGCCGGTCCCGCCCGCGGCGTCCTTGGTGAACACGCCGGCGTTGATGTAGATGTTGGCGAGGATGGCATCCGCGGCGCCCTGAGTGAGCCGCCCGTTGTTCGCGGCATTCCACGTCGCCGGCAGCCCCGAGTCGCGTGCCGCAATCAGCTCACTTTCGATGAAGTCGAAGAGTTCACGGCGCGTGCTTCGGGGCTTCAGTGCGAGTTCCGTGGTTGTGACGATCGGCACGCCACCGAACATGTCCATCAGGATGTAATAGTAGAACGCCCGCAGCGCCCGGCCCTCCGCCAGGTAGACCGCCTTGTTTGGAACGGTCGCGTTCTCCAGTGCGGAAACAAACAGATTCGCACGCGCGACGCCCGTGTACGCGTTATTCCAGGCCCCATTGAAGAAATTCGAGGCCGCGATGCTGGTAGGCGTCCATGTCACGTTGTGCAGATCGATCCACTGGCCGTTGTCGTTCCAGTCCTGGCCACGGATCGGCACGACGATCTCGTCCGTGCTGACCTCGTTCGCGTCGTAGATGGCCCCTTCGGGCGCCGTGCTGCGCAGCTGCGCGTATACACCCGCAAGACCGGCCAGCACTTCCACCTCGTTGTGGAAAAAGTTTCCAGGCGTGATCTGGCTGAGCGGTGTTTCATTGAGGTCGGTACACGCTTGCGGCACGATGAGCAGCCCAACGAACAGTGCCCCCGCTCCGAACGATATCTTCACAAATGGTCGCTTCATTGACAGCGCTCCCTAGAAGAGAAGACGGAGACCCCCCGTGATCGTCCGGGGGTGGGGATAGACGAGATAGTCGACACCACGGACTGCCAGCCCAGTTCCCGAATAGACCTCGGGGTCGAGGCCTGAATATCCTGAGAGGAGAAACAGATTGTCGGCCGACATGTAGAGCCGGGCGCTCCGCGCCGAGCGCATCAGCAACGGCAAGTTGAGATCATACGCAATCGTGATGTTCTGCATCCGCACGAACGATGCACTTTCGATCCACCGGGACGAGTAGATCGCGGGCTCGTGAATCCCGGTTGGGTCGGACAGCGCGGGCCGCAGGAAGCCCTTGTCCTGGAGCGCGTTGCTCTTGGTGGAGTAGACCAGCGCCGTGTTGTTGAACACGTCCTGTCCCATCACGGCCCGGACCAGGAAACTGATGTCGAAACGCTTCCAGGTGATCTGGCTGCTGAATCCCAGGGTAAAGTCGGGGTTGGCGTTGCCAATAACGCGGTAATCGGCGGCGGCGGGGTTGCCCCTGACCGTCGTCCGCCCGTTCACGCACCCCGTCGTGGCCGCCGTGCAGAAAAATACCTGCTGCCCCGACGTCGGATCGACGTCGAGGAACACGGGGCCGTAGAACGTCCCCAAGGCGTACCCGGGGCAATAGCCTGGCCTGCTTGGGTCGCAGACCATGACGCGCTCCGCCCTTACACCGCTCTGACCCTGCCCGCTCACGTCTGCTGACTCGTAGAACGGACACGACTTGAGGCCGGTTGAATCCGTCGAGCACCCGAGATCAGTCACCTTGTTGCGATCGGCCGCGAAGACGATGCCGGCACGCCAGGTCAGTCCGGGCCGCGAGATCGCGAGGGCATCAAGAGAGAGCTCGAGACCATGGCCGCTCAGCCGGCCCACGTTCCTGAGCTGCGTGGACACTAGTGCCGGCTGCGCCACGTCGACGGTGAGCAACAGGTCCTTGGTGTTCTTGCGGTAGTACTCGACGGTTCCCGAGATCCGGTTGTTCCAGAGGCCGAAGTCGACGGCCCCGTCGATCTGTGACGTCTGCTCCCACTTCAGATCCGGGTTCCCGTTGCTCGTCGCGAGAACTCCGCCGTGAGGACTGTCGCCCCACGGGTATGTGGCGCCACTGCCGCTTGCCAGCGTGATCAACGACGTATACGGATCGACGCTCGGGTTGCCCTGGAGACCCCAGCCGGCGCGCACACGGAACTCCGAGAACGGTCCACCCTGCATGAACCCTTCCTGCTTCAAATTCCACGAAGCTGACAACCCTGGGAACAGCGCCCATTTGTTTCCCGCCGAGAACCTGGACGAGCCGTCATACCGCAGCACGCCCGTGACGAAAAAGCGCTCGCTGAACCCGACATTGGCCCGGCCGAAGAAGGACGCGAGCCGGCTGTCCGATGCGCCGGACGCCGTCGTTCTCGTGACGGCGGCATCGAGGGCATTGAACCCGTACGCGTCGGTGAAGAAACCGATGCCTCTCCCCGACACCGAGTCCCGCTTGAACTTGCTGTATTCGTAGCCACCCACGACGTTGAGGCTGTTGCCCTCGCCGACTTGACCGTCGTAGGTGAGGAGTGTCTGGATCGTCTGTGTGGAGCTTTCCAGCTGCTGTTGCTGCGCAAGCCCGTTTCCCAACGCTCTGCCCAACGGGTTCGCGATGGGGTAGTACTCCTGCCGTCCTCCGTTGGAGTGGTCCATCCCGACGTTGATCTTCGCCGTCAGACCATGTGCCACGTCGAACTCGGCCTCGGCGTTGCCGAGGGTCCTGGTCGACTGGCCGATGTTCGTGATCTGATTCGCCAACGCCACCGGATTGCGTATGGTGGTCCCGCCGACCTCGTAGTAACGCGTTCCGGTTGAATCGGTCACCGTGATCGGCTGCGTCGGATTGAAGGTGGCGACATTCTCGAATACACCGCCCTCGAAGCCGCCCTGGTTTTCGTAGGTGAGATAGGTGTTGTTGACGCGCGAGGTCGTGACATTGAGGCCGATCCGGAGGCGGTTGTTCAGATCCGAATGGGTAGCGCTGAGCCGCCCCTGAATCCGCTCCAGCCCGCTCGAGAGCGTCACGCCCTGCTCTTTCGCGTAGTTCACGGACGCCCGATAGCGCGTGTCTTCGGTCCCGCCGGAGAACGAGAGATTGTGATTATGCGTGAGGGACGAGCGCGTTAATGCGCTTTCCCAATTCGTGTTCGCCGTCCCCAGGGTCCCGAGGTGCGAAGGATCGAGGGCGTTGAAGTTGGCCGCCGAATCCGCGAAGTGCAGCGTGAACACCGTATCCGCCGGCCCATGTCTCCCGCTGAACGCGGTCGAATCGACCCGCCAGTCCGCAACCGAACCCTGCACGAAGGAGCGATACTCGTTGCCGTCCAGCACCTCAAGGTGGCGGGAGGGACTGGACGTCGACACATAGCCGTCGTACTCGAAGGTCGGTCCGCCCGCCGGCTGACCGCGCTTCGTCTCGACTAGAATCACGCCGTTCGAGGCGCGGCTGCCGTAGATCGCCGTCGAGGCCGCGTCTTTCAGCACCGTGATGGATGCGATGTCGCCCGGGTTCAGCAGGTTCAAGGGGTTGCGCGCGAGCGACGGGTTGCCGGTCCACCCGTTGGCGTCCGGCTCGGTGGACACGTTGTTGATCGGAACCCCGTCGATGACGTAGAGCGGATCGTTCTTCGCGCTGACGGAGCTGCCGCCGCGGATCAGGATCTGCGCCCCCGCACCCGGCTCGCCGCTATTCTGAATGACTTCGACGCCTGCGGCGCGTCCCTGGATCATTTGGCTGACGTTGGTCTTGACGCCAACGTTCGCGGCCGAGGCATCGACGCTCGACACGGATCCGGTGATGGCTTCACGCCGCTGCGTCCCGTATCCGGTGACCACGACGGCCTCGAGCAAGGACGCCTGCGGCGACATTTCGAACCGCGCCTCGGCCGTACCGCCGGCGGTGACGGTCACGATCTGTTGCTGCGGCCCAAACCCGATCCGTGTCGCCCGTACGACCACGCTTCCCGCCGGCACGTCGCCGAGCGAGTAGTTGCCGTCGGGTCCTGTCACGGTGGAACGCGGTGTCCCTTGGATTTGGATTGTGACGCCGGCGAGAGCTTGCTTTGTCGTGCTGTCCATCACCTGACCTCTGACCGTGCCGCTATTCTGCGCGGTGAGAGGCATGGTGTACAGACAGAGGAACGCGAGAGCCGAAGCCGAATATCGAACGAGGCGCATCGATGATACCTCCGCAGGCTGGTCAGCTGACCAACGGAAACACGGTTATTGCATCCGAATTGCCGCCCGATCCAGCCCTTGTCAAGGGTAGGGCGCGGGCGGAGTATGTAGGCCCATGCTTCTGGCATTGCTGCTGGCGATGCAGTCTGCACCGGCCCGGGGAGCCGCGCCCGTGCTTGAGTTTCCCACCCGCGGTCTCGATGACTCCGCAGCCTACGAAGGCTACGCGGCGCGACTCTATCGCGACTCTCGGGGCAATTCTGTCGAGATCTATATAGAAGGGAAAACCGGCCGCGTCGTGCACCTCTGGGCGGATGCGCTGAACGAGAGCATCGGGTTTACGGCACGAGAAGGCGGCGGTCGAGGCGGTCAAGAAACAAATGCGGCGGTCGCGGCGGTCGCATTCGATCAAGGGGGAGCGACGGTCGGTGCGACCGGCGGTCGAGGCGGTCGGCGCTGGCTACGCTACTCACTGACGGTGCAGGGCGGGCGGTCAATCCGGATCGGCCAAACCCTGCTCGGCTCGATGCGCGTCGAGCGCGACTTCGGCTACGCCGGTCGCGTGCGCGATCCGATCGACGCGGCGACGTTCGTGGTGCCGGAGATGGCGGAGTTCGCCAAGCGCAAGGGCGCGCCATACACCGAACGGCTCACGCCGAGTGTGCGGCTGACGAGCACTGCCCGGGACTGGACGATGCGAGCATCGCAGCCCAGCCTCGATGGCAGGAACCACCTCTGGCTGACTCTGCGCGGCGACGCGCGCACCACTCTCGCCACGCTGCGCGGCGGTGTCTTGACGATTCGCGCGCTCGGGACGCGACCCGTCACGTTCAGCGTCGAGATCGCGACCGACGGGGCCGCACTCGATCCCCTCCGCCGCAATCAGATCTTCAGCACCGCGTTCCGCCGCTTCGCCGATTCCGCCAAGTCACAACGCCTGGAGCGCGAGATCCGTGGCTTCGAGCTGCTCAGCTCGAAGCAGAAGCTGATGGCGGGCCTGCCGACCTACGCGACCTATTTCGGCCGCGACATGCTGATGACGGCGCTGCTCATGGAGCCGGTGTGGGCGGACACGATGCCCGAGTTCGTCATGGGCGCGGCGCTCGCCAAGCTCGCCCCCGATGGCGAAGTGAGCCACGAAGAAGCGCTCGGCGGCCAGGCGATCCGCGAGAACGCCGCCGAGTTCTCGAGGACCGGTGACAGAACGCTGCTGCGCAATCTGCAGGCGACGCGTGAGAACTACTGGATGGTGGACGACGATTTCCAGCTGCCGGTGGTCGCAGGGCATTACTTCGCCGACGGCAACGTCCCCATCGCGCGCAAGCGCGCGTTCGTGCGCCGCTGGGGAGACGCGTTGCGCAAGAACCTCGCGTACGTGATGCACCAGGCCGCGCCCTACGCGCGCGATCCCGTCGCCACCAATCTCGTGCGCTTCAAGCGCGACGCCGACGGCTACTGCCATCCGGGAAGCTGGCGCGACAGTCGCGTGGGATATGCGGGTGGGTGCTTTGCGTTCGATGTGAACGTGGTCTGGGTGCCGCAGGCCTTGAAGGCCATCGTTGCGATCGACAGCGCATTCCGCGCGCTCGGTGAGCCGGGAATCGAGCATGCCGAGCGGGTGCCAGCGGGCGCCAGGACGTGGCAGCAGGCGGCACGGCATTTCATGGTCGCGCTCGCACCCACGGAAGTCGCGACACGCGTCGGCGCGAAGAGCGGCTCGCTGCCTCCCGACGAGGCCAACTACTGGAGCGCAGTCGTCGCACGCAGCGGTGTGCCCAGTGATACGTTGCGTTTCCCCGCGGTTTCGCTCGATAGCGCCGGGCAGCCGATCCCGGTCATGACCACCGATCCCGCGATGTGGCTGCTGCTCGAGCGGCAGCCGGCCGACCGTGAGTCCGAGCTGCTGCGTCCATTCCTGCTGCCATATCCGGTCGGATTGTTCATCGACGGCGTCGGACTCGCCGTCGCGAACGACGCCT
>Ga0137375_10009680_pt1 | contig 11432 bp, 10 predicted proteins | sample SagtaG_24_FD_104936 | JGI IMG/M metagenome (GOLD analysis project Ga0137375, IMG submission 104936) | Vadose zone soil microbial communities from Sagehorn Ranch, Mendocino, California, USA - Sage1_R_113_16 metaG | ecosystem: Environmental > Terrestrial > Soil > Vadose zone | place: USA... | reverse complement strand
TCGCGGTGGCCTGCCCGTTCTGCAACATCATGATCACCGACGGCGTGAAGGCGCGCGATGCGGACGAGCGGGTGTCGGTGCGCGATGTGTCGGAGCTCCTGGCCGACAGCCTGCCGGACGTGCCGGTCTCGTCGCTGACGCGCCGGCCGTCCGCCTGACGTCGGCCGGCTCGCCGCGAGCCGTCGATGCGGGGTGGCGACATCACCCCGTGGAGGTCATGCGCCGCCATGCGAGGTGATGGCCGTGACCTCCGCCACCAACTTGCAGGTCGGTCGAGAGGGCCGGCGCGGTCGAGAGGCGCGTGTTAGACTGTCGTCTGCATGAGCCAGCGGTGCGCGACGGCCACGCTCGCTGTCCTGCTGTCAGGCGCGAGTGCGTGCGGAAATGACGCCCCCAAGGCGGAGACGCGGGCCGAATGCGTCAGCGCGGCCGGACCGCTCATCGAGTGCGATCCGGTCCCGCTCGCCGGAGCCGAAGACGCCTGCTGGCGTCTCGTCCAGTGCGGCGCCATCCCGGTGGCCAACCCGGAATCCGAGCCGGATCGCGGCTTCGACTGGTCGACCTGCGTGGATTTCATCGAGAGGCTGCCGGATCAGCGGTTCGAGCTGGCCCTCGCCTGCATCGAGTCCTCGGCGTGCAACGAGCTGAAGCCAAGGGCCGGCCAGGCGCGCGCGACGCGTCCGACCGGGCCCCCGGTGTGCCTGGACCAGGGACAGCTCTGACCCAGCTCTGACCCGACTCGCAGCGGCCGGGCGGCATGCGCGTCGGGCCTCAGATGGCGAGGCGGCGCAGGAACTCGCGGACGCCTTCCAGGGCGGAGCTGCTGGCAACCGCCGCTTCCTGGACCACGAAGGCGACGCCGCGCTCCGTGTGTCGCGTCCACACGACCCGCCCGCCGACCGCGAAGTCCTGCGCGGCGATCTCGATCGGCGTACCGACCGGCAGCTTCCCCTGCGCGGCATCGTGCAGCCTGAAGCAGCAGCCGAACTCGCTCAGGTCTACCAGCTGGGCCTCGACCTGCTCGGCGCCATTACCGGCGTCGAGTACACGCGCGTCCAGTGAGACACGGAAACGCCGGGCGCGACGCGCCGGCACTTGCTCGGCGTCGGCAAGTGCCTGGGTGAGCAGCATGTCCTGGGGCTGGCCCGGGCTGAATGCGATCACCGCCCGGCCGGCGGCCACATCGCGGCGCACCACCTTGCCGCTGAGCAGGTACTTCGAACGCGAGGACTCGATGAGGACACTCAGAGATACGGGGTCACCAACGGCCAGCTGCCCCGCCCGGTCGGGAATGATGAGTCCCCCATCGGATAGATATCCCCAATAGGCATTGAGGACCTCTCTGCCGGTCTCGAAGCGAACTTCCAGATCTTTCACCTCAGCTCGCCTCCCCCTTGTCGTCGGGCCTCGGGTCCCACCGAATTTTCGAGGTTATCAGCCGGCAGCTCTGGCGAATAGCCGAAAATTGCGCGCCTCACGTACCGCCATTCATCCGCGCACATCGGTTTCGATTCCAGCCGAGCTTCAGAATCCGGCCGAGCGCAAATGCTGGACAGGAGGCTTTCCGCGACATTGGCGGCACGTCGCGATGGACGGGACAGGGCCGAGCCGCGCTCCTGGAAGCGCTACCACCTGGCACTCCTGCGTCAGAACGCAGTAGTGCCAGGACATTGTTGGGCAGAGCCCTCCGGACGGCCGCACTCGCGGCCGGGGAAATCCGCTCGCTTCCGCTCCGCGGATTTCTGTTAGCACTACTGCTGACGCAGTGGTGCTAGAAAGCCAGCTTGTAGCGCACGACGGCCGCCGGGCCGGCGGGTAGCTCCACTTCGTCCACGACCGCGCGCAGGCAGCGCTCCACCTCGGGCGGCACGTTGCCGCTCAACACGTTGAGGTGGCCCTGGCTGCCGTCGGCGTTGATGCCGACGTCCAAGAGGACGAAGGAACCGGCCACGAGGTCCCGCTTCTCGAGCGGCGTCATGCACTGGCGGGCACGCGCGCTGTCGTCGAGAGCGCGCACGAGCTGGCCGTGGCGCAGCCGCCGGGCCGCCCGCGCGGCCGACTGCGCATCCGACGGCGGCGGCGCGCCCGGCAGACCCGCCGGCGCCGGCGCCGGCTCCACCGCGCCAGGTCCCAGCACCCTCACCGCGCCGTCGGCGCCGGCCCGGGCCTCGTTCCGCGCCCGCGGGCCGGCATCGATCCAGGCCCCGCCCTCGAAGGCGCCGTTCAGGTCGGCGACCTCCACATGATGGCGGCCGGACATGACTCGCAGCGAGAACGATCCGCTGCCGACGTCGACCCCGTCCACGCGCACCGCGCGCCCGAGCGGGGCGTCCAGCCCGACCGTGGAGCTCGTCTCGAACAGCGCCTGCGACTCGGTCCACACGGGGAGGAGCGGGCGGGCGAGGCTGCGCTCGAGCGCGGCGAGCCGGTGGCGGTCGATCGCCTGGCGCAGCGCCCGGGCCAGGAGCGACTGCTCCAGCACCTGGAGCTGCTCGCCGGCCGACAGGGCCACCTGGCTGGATCCGTCGCTCACCACGACTCTCCCGCGCGCGCACTGCACGTCGAGGTCTCCGGCCCGGTGAGCGACCTGGAACGCCGTGCCGAGCGCCGACACGCGGTGACGCCCGGCCACCACCGAGAAGCGCTGGTCGATCCGCCGGTGCGACACCTCGACCTCGACCGCTCCTTCCTCGACCACCAGCTCCACGGTCCGGTCGTCGAAATGGTGCAGGGTCAGCGACGAGCGCGGCGCGAGCGCGAAGCCGCTGTCAGGGCCGAACTGGACGACCAGCCGGCCCTCTCCGGTGCGCAGGCGGGTGCCCTCGACGATGGCGCCGCCGAACAGCGCGGCGACGTCGCCGTCGTCGACATGCGGCCGCGGCGCGCCGCCGTCGATCGCGACCGCGCCGCTTACGAACGTGACCACGCCATGGAGCGGCGGGACCACCGTGGCCGGCGTCGGCGGCGGCGTGGCCGCGAGGGGCGGCCGATCGCCGCCCACAGCCGGGCCGGTCGGGGACGACCATCGGGTCAAGGCGAATCCGAGCACGGCGGCGAGCCCCAGTCCTGCGACCAGCGTCACCGGAGGCTGGCGCCACCACGCATGATCCTTCTCGCGCAGGGCCGCATGACGCGCCGACGAGGTCGACCAGTACACGCGGACACCGATGTGGTCCCAGCCGAGCTCCGGTCCGCCCTGCCCGGCGATGTCGGCCATCGCGGCCCGCGCCCGCACCAGGCGCTCGCGCGCCCCCGCGCAGCGCGCGCAGCCGGCCACGTGCCGCTCGATGCGCGCGGCCTCGCGCTCGCTCGCCCGGCCCGACATCGCGTCGACCAGCCGGTGAGGTGCGATGTGGCGCCGGCGGCTCATCCCTCGCCCTCTTCCGCCTCGGTCAGCAGGCGATAGAACTCGCGCCGCGCGTAGAACAGCCGCGTGCGCACGGTGACCGGATGGGCCTCGACGATGAAGGCGATCTCCTTCAGGTCGAGCCCTTCGATCTCGTGCAGGAAGAGCACGATCCGTTTCTTGGGCGGCATCGCCTCGAGCGCGCGATAGACGCGCTCGCGATCTTGCTGCTGGCGCAGCGCCTGCTCGGGGCTCGGCGGCGAGCTCTCGACCGCATCCGTCACCGGATTGGCCATGAGCAGCGCGGGTGGGCGACGGGTCTTGCTCCGGATCCGTCCGAGCGCGACGTTGATGCAGATGCGATAGAGCCAGGTCGACAGCCGGGCCTCGCCGCGGAAGCGGGCCAGGCCACGAAACGCAATGACGAACACGTCCTGGACCAGGTCGTCGAGATCGGTCCTCTGGCCGAGGACCCGGTAGAGGTTGGCCGCGATCGGGCGCCGGAAGCGGCGGTAGAACTCGTCTTGCGCCGCGCGTTCACCCGCCTGGCACCGTCGGACGAGCTCAGCCTCGTCGGCCAGCTCCTGCGTGCCCTGCTGATCGGGCGTTCCGCCGCTGCCCGTCTTACGACCCACTGAGAGCAAGGATAGTCCCTTCCGCCTCGGAACGTCAGTTGACCCGGTCGGCGGTGGCGTTCAATGGTGCGCCGCGTCAGCGGCGCCGTGGGTTCAGCGCACCTGCGTACACATCGCGCGGCGGTCAGCCGGTTCAGCGCCTCGGCAAGGCCGGGACAGGACGTGGCGACGTGGTCATCGTCCGTCCCCTCCCTCGTTCGATTCCGCCGGCGGCGGCCGCGCGTTCAATCGAGCCAGCACGCGGTCTACCAGCTGGGCCAGCCGGCGCGGACCCACCACGAGCACGACGCGCACCTCGTTGCCGGTCACCTTCACGTCGGTGGCGGCCACGGTCCGGGCCAGCGCGAACCGGCGAGCCGGCACGCTGCGGGCCAGCCGGTCGCGCACGCGCATGACGGCGCGGGCCAGGTCCGTCGCCTCGCCGGCACCATCGCCGCCGAGCTGCGCGACCGCGGCCATGTCGTCGGCCACGTCGACCCACAGCGAGAGCCAGGCCGGAACCGCGTCGAGATCGAGCCGGCGGGCGAGCGACAGCCGGGCCGCGAATCCGAGCCGCGCCGCGATCCGCAGCGATGCGCCCCGCGCCCGGTCCGGCATGGCCAGAGCACGCACGCGAAGGAGCTCTCGGTCGTCCGAGAGCGCCGGCTCCACGCCTGCCCGCACGAGGTCGACGCGGTCGAGCAGCGCGGGCGGGCCGAGCGCGACCAGATCCTGCTCCAGCACGCGTGCGCCGGCCAGCCCCTCGACCTCGGCGCCGGCGGCGAACACGACCTGGCCGGCGTCCGACTCCCCGACGCGGTAGGAGCAGAAGACGAGCAGGTCGGCCGCGCCGACGAGATCCGGGCGGGCCAGCTCGCTCCTGGTCACGGCGCGGACCACCGGGCCGACCGCCGGGTTGCGGCGCAGGCGTGCGAGGTCGACCTCGAGCACCGCCTCGGCGCCGGCCGGCGCCAGCGCCAGGATGCGGGTGCCGGCGGTGGCGGGCCGGACCGGCACCTCGATCGGCCGCGCGGCGGGCGGAGACTTGCCTCCGCACCCGACGACCAGGAGGAGACCGGCGACCAGCGAGCTGGTCCCGGGCGGCAGACGCCATGAGGTGGGGGCCGTCGTCATCCGCGCAGCACGGCGCGCATGGCCTCGACCGCGCGCGCGAGGCCCGGCGGGGCGGCCAGCGACACGCGCAGGTGTTGCGGCAATCCCCAGGCGCCCATCGGGCGCGTGATCACGCCGTGCCGGAGCAGGCCCTGGTAGATCGGCGAGGCGTCGCGCCCGAGGCCGACGAGCAGGAAGTTGCCGAGCGTGGGATGGACGGTGAGGCCGAGCGCGGTGAAGCCGCTCGCGAGCGCGGCGAGCCCGGACCGGGCCGCCTCGCAGGCCCTGGCCAGATGGTCCTCGTCCTCGAGGGCGGCCAGCGCCGCGGCCTGGGCCACGCTGTTCACGTTGAACGGCCGGCGCGTCCGGTCGAGACCGTTCGCCGCGCGGCGATCGCAGATCGCGTACCCGACGCGCAGCCCGGCCAGGCCGTAGATCTTGGAGAAGGTGCGGAGGGTGACCAGGGCCGGCCGCATCGAGCGATAGGGCTGCGAGCTCTGAAACCCGCGCGCGCCGTCGGCATCGAGCGCGACCGCGTACTCGTGATAGGCCTCGTCCACCACGACCAGCGCGCGGGCCGGCGCTCGCTCGAGGATCTGCTCGAGCTCGCCGCGCGCGAGGTGCGCGCCGGTCGGGTTGTTGGGCGTCGCCACGAAGACGAGGCGGGTGCGCGGACCGAAGGCGTCGCACAGCGCGTCCACGTCGCACCGGAGATCCGCCCGGACGGGAGCCTCGATCACCTCCACCCCGTGGGTGCGCGCGGCGATGACGTAGCTGATGAAGGCGTGCCGGTGGGTGACGACCACATCGCGTCCGGGCAGGCAGAAGGCGCGGACCAGGAGGTGGATGAGCTCGTTCGAGCCGCCGCCGATGACGATCTCGGCCGGATCGACCCCGAGGCGGTGGGCCAGCCCGCGGCGGAGCGCGAAGCAGCTCGGGTCCGGGTAGAGATGAGCCTCGGCCATGGCGCGCCGGGCCGCCTCCAGCGCGACGGACGACGGGCCGAGCGGGCTCTCGTTGGACGCCATCTTGAGGACGCCGGTGACGCCGAGCTCGCGTTCCAGCTCCTCGATCGGCTTGCCGGCCTGGTAGGGCTCGAGCCGTCCGATATGGTCCGGCACCGCGAAGGGTCCCGGGTCGCCGTCCAAGCCCTCGAGATCGGGTGCTAGATCCGGATCGCGGGCCATGGCCGCGGAACTCTACTATATTGACGACACATGCGCATGCGCAGGGTCGTTCTCGTCGGAGGAGCGCTGGCGATGCTCGCCCTCCTCTTCATCTTCCCGCGACTGGCCTGGGCGGCAGGCGAGCAGGGCGCCGAGTTCCAGAAGCAGCTCGACGATCGCGGCTACCTGCTCGTGTACCTTTCCTGCTTCGGCCTCGGCATCATGGCGTCCCTCACGCCGTGCGTCTATCCGATGATCCCGATCGTGGTGGGCGTGTTCGGGGCGCGCGACGAGTCGGCCACGCGGCGGCGCGCCTTCGCGCTCGCGAGCGCCTACGTGCTCGGCATGGGGCTGGTCTACTCCGCGCTCGGCCTCATCTTCGCGCTGCTCGGCAAGGCCGGCGACCAGGGCCAGCTCCTGGCCAACCCGGTCGTCGTCGTGCCGCTGGTGCTGGTCTACGCCGCGCTGGCCGCATCCATGTTCGGCGCGTTCGAGCTCAACCTGCCGAGCGGGCTGCAGCAGCGGCTGGCCCAGGTCGGCGGGCGGGGCTACGCCGGCGCGTTCACCATGGGGATGGTCGGCGGCTTCACCGCGGCGCCGTGCACCGGCCCGTTCCTGGCCGGCCTGCTCGGCTGGGTTGCGATGAGCGGGCGGCCGGTGATCGGCGGGTCGATGCTGTTCACCTTCGCGCTCGGCATGGGCGTCCTCTTCTGGGTCATCGCCGCCACGTCGGTGTCCCTGCCCAAGAGCGGCCGCTGGATGGAGTGGGTGAAGAGCATCGGGGGCATCGCGCTCCTGGCGGTCGGCATCTACTTCCTGCGGCCGCTGGTGCCGGCGATCGAGTCGATGGCGAGCCCGAGCGTCCTGTTCCTTCTCGGCGCGCTGTTCGTGGTGGCGATCGGCATCGCGCTCGGCGCGGTGCACCTCACGTTCCACGGGCGGCCGGGCGAGAAGGTGCGCAAGGCGGCCGGCGTGCTGCTGACGGTCGTGGGTGTCACCGGCGCGATCAACTGGGCGGTGACCGCCGACCGCAAGCTGCCCTGGTACCACGACGAGGCGCCGGCGTTCAGCCAGGCGCGCACCGAGGGGAAGGGGGTCTTGCTCGACTTCTCCGCCACCTGGTGCGTGCCCTGCAAGGAGCTGGAGGTGAAGACCTTCGCCTCGCGCGACGTGTACGAGCGGATCCTGGCGTCCTACGTCCCACTCAAGTTCGACGTGACCGAGGACAACCCGACCAACGAGGCGCGCAAGGAGAAGTACGGACAGAGCACGATGCCGGAGGTGATCTTCCTCGACGCTGGCGGCCGCGTGCTGGAGCGGGTGCACGGCCTCATCGGGCCGGACGAGTTCATGCAGAGGCTCGACCGCGCGGACGAGGCGCGCCGGAAGCCGGCACAGACCGCCGCCCGGTCGTCCAGGCGAAACTGAGTCACGAGCGCGAATCCTGGAAACGAAAGTCGCAGAGACGCCGAGAACGCCGAGAACGCCGAGAGGAGTTGTTCGCTCGGGACATCGAGGCCTCAAGTCCTGAGCCCAGGGGCTCGGGCGCGACGTGAGCGAACCGTCAACCCCTCCCTCTGTGTTCTCTGCGTTCTTCGCGTCTCTGCGATGAACTTGCGCCGGCTTGGACCCTAACCGAACGGCATTGAATCCAGACCCGTCATTGAGTCGCTAGTTGATCGCCACGAGCTCGGAGCCGTCGCGGCCGCAGAACGTCGCGGCCAGATCGTGGCGGCTCCGGCACTGCGGGCAGATCTTGGCCATCACGCCGGTGGGGCCGACCCGATCGGCGTCGGCGTCGCTGCGGGTGGCCTCGTAGAGCGAGACCGGGATGAGCTCCGAGCCGTCGTGCGGGCAGAAGCGCGCGCCCGGCTCGGATGCGCGCCGGCAGGCCGGGCACATGCTGCCGCTGGGTCGCGAGTCGAACTGGCCGAGCGGGACCAGGCGGCGCGCGTCGCGCGGACAGAACTCCAGCCGCGAGTCGTATTGCCGCCGGCACGTGGGGCAGGCCACGGCCTCGCTCCTGGCCTCCGCCAGTGCCGCCGACTCGGCGGTCGCGCCGCTCCGCGCCGGCCGCGCCCCGTCCCTGACCAGCTCGCGCGGCCGTTCACCCCCGCTCGCCGGTCGACGCGGCTCGCTCGCCACCGGGCGGCGGCGGATGAGGAGTGCGAAGGCGATGAGAAAGCCGAGGATGACGAGCAGGAGGCCGATGAGGCAGAGCAGCACGACGCGCGAGCCGGGCGAGATGCCGGTCGCCTCCATGACGACGAGCGCAGTACGATCCAGGGGCGCAGGTCCAGGCACGAGAACGAGGGGCGGCTCCGCTCCGACGCTAGCAAGCGCGCGGCTGTGCGGTCAAAGCCAATCGGCGGGGACCGGCCGCCGGTCGAGAGTTTCGCGGAGGTCCCCTGGTAGAGTCACCCGGTGGCCGAGCTCTTGATCGGAAGCCGGCGACCGCGGCGGCAGGGCCGGGTGCGGTCGCTCGGCATCGCGCTCGGGCTCGCGCTCCTGGCCGGCCTGGTCTGTACCTTCATCTACCGGCAAGTGGTTCACTACGCGGAGCCGCTCGGCGAGATGCCGGAGGGGGCGCCGAGCGTGGGTCCCGCTCCGCAGAGTAGCGGCACGGAGTGGGCTCTGTTCTGGGGGAGTGAATGCTCGCTTTCGCGGACCGGTCACCTCGCCGTGTTGCGAGCCGTCGGCAAGCCGCACACCCTGGGGGCCTGCCACGGTCGCCTGCTCGGGCACGCGGTCACCGACGAGACCGCGCCGCTCGCGGCGGTCATCCTGGCCGCCATCGCGGAGAGCGGGTTTCTCGACGGCGTGCGGCGCGGGCCGCGACTGCGCTGGCGGCTGCGGCTCCTCGACGACGGCACACCGCCGGCGCAGCTGCAGGAGATAGCTGGCGTCGTGCATGGCATCGAGCGCGGCGGGAGCGGGCAGGCTCCAGCATTCGAGACGCTCGTGCGGGTGCAGGCGGCGCTCGACATCGGCGCTCCCGCCGGCGTGTCGCCGGGGGCAGCCTACGGGGCGGTCGCTCGCTCGCTGTCGTTCGTGTTGACCGGTGCGGGTGCAGCGGTGCCGGCACCCTCCGCCAAGGCCGCGGGATCGACATCCGGGCTGCGGCCGGGGTCGACCGGATCGGCCGCGACCGGCTCCGCGCCGGCGAGCCCGCGATTGCTGGTCGGACGGAGCTTCTCTCTGTTCGGCGCCGAGGACGGCGGTGATCGGGCCGCGAGCGCTCCGCTGGTCTCTCTCGTGCGCCCCGACGGGTCCATTCCGTACGCCAGCGTCGGCTGGCCCGGGCTCATCGGCGCGGTCAGCGGCGTCAATGCCGAGGGGATCGCCGTCCTGGTCCATCCGGCGGCGGCGAACGACGTCCGCCAGACCCGCGTGGCGCAGCCGCTCGCGCTCCTCGCGCGCGACATGCTCGAGCACGCACACACGCTCGACGAGGCGGTGCGCATGGTGGAGAGGGCGCCGCCACTGGGCGCGGCCGGCTTCCTGGTCGTGGATGGCCGCCGGCGCCGGCTCGCCTGGATCGAGCGCAGCCCGTCGCGCAGCCGCGTCGTGCGCGACGCCTCCCCGGCCGTGGAAGGCGACTTCTTCACCACCGAGCCGTTCGCGCCCGAGCGGGCGAGCGAGCGGGCTCGCCGCATGCGGCCATCGACCGACCGCGTGGCCCGGGCGCTGGAGCTGGTCCGGCGCGCCCCCCCGGGCGGGGTGGAGCAGGCCGTGGCGGTGCTGCGCGACGCGGCCCGGCCCGACGGCACGCCGCTGCCGCCCGGGCACCGCGGAGCGATCGACGACCCGGAGGCGGCCCACACGCTCGTCATCGACCCGGTGGAGCTGGTGCTCTGGGTCGCCGACGGGCCGGGTGCAGGAGCGCGCTTCCGCGCCTTCGATCTGCGGCGCGAGCTGCGCGGCGAGCCGACGCGTCCGGTCCCGCCGGCCGACGTGCCGGCGGATGACCAGCGCGACCCGGGCGCGGCGAGCGACGTGGTCGAGGCCAGGCGCGAGCTACGCGCGGCGCGTGAGGCCCGCCGGGCCGGCGATGTCGAGCGGGCGCGCGAGCTCTGCGCCCGCGCCCTCATCCGCCGGCCGGACCTGCCCGAAGCCCTGCTCCTGGCCGGCGATCTCGCTCGCACGGCCGGCGATCGCGACGCGGCCCAGCGATTCTACCGGCGACTCCTCGAGGTCGGCTCCGACGGGCCCGAGGGCGAGGAGGAGGTCCGCGCCCACCTGGGCATGCAGCCGGCCAGGTAGCGTGCCCGGAGGCGAGAGACCGATCAGAGCGCGGCGAGATCGTCCCGCTCGGCCGGCGTCAGGATCTGTTCCAGGTCGAGCACCATCAGGACGCGGTCGTTCCAGCGGATGAGGCCGCACAGAAAGGCCGGTGCGACCCGCCCGGAGCCCAGGCTCGGGGGTGGCTGGATGAGGTCGGCCGGGATGCGCTCGACGCCGCTCACCTCGTCCACGACCAGCGCCACCGCTGCTCCGTGGAGGGGGGCCACGATGAACTTGCCCCCCTCACGGTCGGGCGGCGTGCGCATCCCGAAGCGCTTGCGAAGATCGATGAGAGGGAGGAACCGACCCCGCAGCTCGATGAGACCCTCGACGAAAGCGGGCGCGGCCAGGAGCGGCGTGACCGGCACCGGTTGGAGCACCTCCTCGATCCGCATGACGTCGATGGCGCAGTCGCGCCCGCTCACCCGGAAGCACGCCATCTGCCGCAACTCCACGGGCCCATCCTATCGAGAATCACCCCTCGATCCGATGGCTGGGGGCCCCTCCCACGCGCGACTGGATGATACTCGATGCATGTCGCTCTGCGGCCGCGGGTCGTCGATCCTGCCTGTGCTGCTGCTGCCCGCGCTGGTCGGCCTCGCCGGCTGCCCGGCGCGCACCAGGCGGGTCGGGGTCGTGGTCCCGGCTCCGCCCGAGCCGCCGGCCGTCGAGGTCGGCCCGCTCGCGGTCGCCGAGCTGGCCAGAAATCCGGCTCGCGGTCTGGTCCTGGGCGCCGGCGGGCCCGGGCGGGCGCGGCCGGTCAAGCTGCTCGGGCGCCCGCACTGGGTCGAGCTGGAAGCCCGGCGGCCCGACGAGGAAGCCGGCTGGGGCACGTTCTGGCTGATCGCGCGCCCCCGGCAGGTGGGGCCGCCGCGGAATCCGATCCTCCCTCCGGTGCAGCCGCCGGCT
>Ga0137375_10009650_pt1 | contig 11449 bp, 16 predicted proteins | sample SagtaG_24_FD_104936 | JGI IMG/M metagenome (GOLD analysis project Ga0137375, IMG submission 104936) | Vadose zone soil microbial communities from Sagehorn Ranch, Mendocino, California, USA - Sage1_R_113_16 metaG | ecosystem: Environmental > Terrestrial > Soil > Vadose zone | place: USA... | reverse complement strand
GGCCGGACGGTGCCTGATCTTCAAGGTCACGCCGAACTGCTGGCACGGGCACGAGCCTTTCGAGGGCGAGCGGCGCACGATCCAGCTCAACTACGTCACATCCGAAGAGGTGCGCGAGCGCGACCTGAAGCGGCACCGCTTCAGCGCGTTCCTGAAGAGGCTCTTTTCGAGGGAAGATGAAAAGAATACTGTTTATTAAGCTGACTTCGCTCGGCGACTTGATCCATGCGCTGCCCGCTCTGAGCGACGCGAAGAGCGCCCGTCCCGAACTGGAGTTCGACTGGGTGATCGACGAGAATTTCCAGGAAATCGCCACCTGGCATCCGGCCGTGAAGGGCTTCATCACGACCGATCACCGCAAGTGGCGCGAGACGCTGGCCGATCCGTCGACGCGGGGCTCGATTTCGGACCTCATCGCGCGAATCCGCGCCGCCGAATACGATCTCGTCATCGACGGGCAGGGCAACTTCAAGACGGCCCTGCTCTCGATGTTCGCCAGGGGACCGCGGGCCGGTTTCGACCGGCATTCGGTGCGGGAATGGATCGCCCACCTCGCCTACCAAAGGCGATTCGCCGCGTCCAAGAACGCACACGCCATCGATCGTCTGAGGCGTTTGTTCGCTTCCGCGCTGGATTACCCGATTCCCAACTCGCCGCCCGATTTCCGCATCCAAAGAGAGCGGTTCCTAGCGCCGAAGGTCGACCTCCCCAAGGAATATCTGGTTTTCGTTCACAACGCGAGCTGGAAGACGAAGCTCTGGCCCGAAGCGCATTGGGCGGAGCTCCTGAGGAAATCGGTTCAGACCGGATTCAAGGTGCTGTTGCCCTGGGGAAACGAGATGGAGGAGGCGAGAGCGAAGCGCCTGGCCATCCATTCCGAAGTTCAGGTGCTGCCCAAGCTGACGCTTTCCGAAATGGGCTATGTGCTGGAGAGAGCCAGGGCCTGCGTTTGCATGGACACCGGCTTGAGCCACCTGGTGGCGGCGCTCGACGTGCCTTCGATCACCCTCTACGGCTCGACCGACTCCGGGCTCATCGGCGCGTCCGGCGCCTCGCAGGTGCACCTAAAATCCGATCTTCACTGTTCTCCCTGCCGGAAAAAAACCTGCCGCTACAGCTCGGGAGACAACCCCTGCCTGGAGAAAATCGGCCCGGAACGGGTCTACGGGGAACTGCTGCGCCTGACCGGGCCCGCAACCGGGCCCAGGCTCAGGCAAGTCCCAGTCTCACCGGTATCCGCCTCGGTCCGAAGGGCTTCTTGAACTCCGCGAAGCGGCCGGGGATCTCCGCGCCGCACTGCTTGCACCTGCCCTCCGCGCTGATCCGGTAGTCGAGGATGTTGTACCAATCCCGAGCGACCACCGTGTTCCCGCAGCGCGGGCAGTAGGTGCTGCCACCCTCCGGATCGTGCACGTTGCCTGTATACACGTAGCGCAGGCCGTGCCCAAGCGCGATCTTGCGCGCGCGAGTGAGCGTCGCGGCCGGCGTGGGGGGAATGTCGGTCATCTTGTAGTCGGGATGGAAGGCGGTGAAGTGCAGCGGCACCTCGGGTCCGAGCTCTTTGGCGATCCAGCGGCATTCGGCGTCGATCTCCTCATCGCCGTCGTTCCTCCCGGGAATGAGCAGCGTGGTGATCTCGAACCAGACTTCGGTTTCGTGCTCGAGGTAGACGAGCGTGTCGAGCACGTCCTTCAAGTGGGCGCTGCAGGTCCGGAAGTAGAACTCCTCGGTGAAAGCCTTCAAGTCGACATTGGCCGCGTCCATCTTGGCGTAGAACTCGCGCCGCGGCTCGTCATGCATGTAGCCGGCGGTCACCGCCACCGCCTTGACCCCGACCTCGCGGCAGGCATCGGCGACGTCCATCGCGTACTCGGCGAAAATCACCGGGTCGTTGTAAGTGAAGGCGACGCTGCGGCACCCGCGGTCGAGGGCCGCGCGAGCGAGCTGCTCCGGGCTCGCCGCATCAGCGAGCGTGTCCACGTCGCGCGACTTGGAAATGTCCCAGTTCTGGCAGAACTTGCAGGCGAGATTGCAGCCCGCGGTGCCGAAGGAGAGGATGCTCGAGCCGGGGTAGAAATGGTTGAGCGGTTTCTTTTCCACCGGGTCGATGCAAAAGCCCGAAGAGCGTCCGTAAGTGGTGAGCACCATCTTGTCGTGCTCGCGCATGCGGACGAAACACGCGCCGCGCTGGCCTTCGTGCAGCCGGCAGTCGCGCGGGCACAGGTCGCACTGGAGTCTCCCGTCCTCCAGCAGGTGCCACCAGCGGCCGATGTAGGGTTTATCGAGCACCGCGCTCACTGACGAAACTCCGCTTCGCGCCATTTGAGCACGGTGTAACGCTTCACCCGGCAGCTCCGGATGTCGGTGTTCTGCGCAATCCCGGCTTTTTGCCTGAGGTGCGCGATGAACCGCTCGGGATCGGACAAGCCGTCCCAGACCTGCGGCAGGAAGGTCGCGCGCTTGCCCTCCTCGCCCTGTTCGAGAATGATGCCGTCCACGCCGGGGCGCAGCCGTCCAATGAGATCGGCGTGGTCCTCGAACGACAGCCGCTTGGGCGTCGACAGCAGCGACACTTCGATGTCGGTGCGCGCGAATTCGTCGCGGGTCAGCGCCTTGAATCGCGTGTCCTCGAGCGCCGCGGCCCGGGCGTTCTCGGCGACGTCTTGAGCGAGCGGCCGCTGCGCTTCGAGCGCACCCACGCAGCCGCGCAGCTCTTCGCCCTGCATCAGGGTGACGAAAGTCGCGCGCGATTCGCGGAGCCAGGGCTCCTCGGCGAGCGGCGCTCCGGGCTCCCCGACCGCGACAAGCGCGGCGGAGATCGACTGACGCGCGATCTGCAGGAGCCTTCTTCCGTGCTCCGTTCCGTAGCGAGGGCTTTCGGATGCGAGCGCAAAGGAAGCGTAACCGACGACCCGGTTCTTGTCGCCGGCGGTGTCCCCGGAGTTCCGGCAGTCGAGCAGCTTCGGCGCGAGCCCCTTGCGCTTGGCCGCGATCAGCATGCCGGCCAGCGGCGTCGCGCCGCAGGCCTGCTCGTGACAGATTCCCGCATCGAAGTCGAGAATCGCCCGCACGGTGGCGCCGTCGATTCTGCGCGCGGCTTCGTACGAATGGTAGTGCGAGAGATCCGAGCTGATCACGATCAGGGTTTCAGGCCCGCCCCAGAGGCGCTCCAGCACATCGGCGACTTTCTCCGGAGCCGCGTCGCCCACCACCAGCGGCACGAGCGAGAATTCGCCGAGGACCCGCTGCAGGAAAGGCAGCTGCACTTCCAGCGCGTGCTCTTCGGCGTGTGTCGCCGCCGATTCCACGACCTGAGGCAGAACGCGGATCGAGGCCATGGCTTGCTCGTCAAGCGGGATCCGGCCGAGCGGCGTATCGAATGCTTTCGCCCGCGGCAGCGCGAGGCCCAGCACGGGGACCCGGTGACAGGGACCGAGGATCACGACGCGCCTGACGATGCCGCGCGCCGGGCGCAGCCGGTCGTACGCGCTCGCCGCGACCGGTCCGGAATAGATGAAACCGGCGTGCGGGACGATCACCGCCTTGGGAAATCCGGGCGCGAGCGGCGCGTCCTCGGTCCGCTCGAGATAGTCGACGACTTCCTCGGCGAGCGCGCGCGCGTCGCCCGGATAGAAGAGGCTCGCGACCGCAGGCGGCCGCACATCGGGGTTCTGGAAGAAGCTCATGCTCTCAATATAGAGCACGGGCCTGCCGGACCCAAGCCCTCCAGCGTGGGTCTTTAGCGCGGCAGCGGGCGCCGGGCGGTCCAGGGCCCGCGCAGCTCGCGGGCGCGCACTTCGCCGGTCATCGATTCCCCGGCCACAGTCCCCTCGAAGGCCATCAAGCGACCCTTGTAGAGCAGCCCGAAGCGGACCTGCCTGCCCCGCACCGTCAGGTCCCTGAGGTATAGCTCGGCGCTGCCTTCGCGCACGAATCCACCGACGGCGTGGGGCTCCTGGGCGATCTGCAGGCTGAGCGGGGCGCCGGCGAGCGTTTTGGGGAGCGTGAGCTCCCACACGCCCTGCACGCGCGCCGGGACGACGTAGTAATAGAGCCTAGTCCAGGAGGTGCCGCTGATCATCTCCTTTTCGGGGACGTCCATCGAAAGCTCCTTGTCGGGCGGCCAGGGCGCGAGCGGATAGTCGTGGGACACGATGCGCGTGCCGGGCCGCAGTTCGGCGCGGAACCTCGGCACCAGCCGCGTGACGAAGCGCGGCAGCAGGTACAGCATCACCACGCTCGCTTCCTTGATGTCGGTCTCGAACAGGTCGCCCTGTATAACTTGACACGCTCCGTCACGCCCTCGTGTTTCGCGCCGATTCGCGCCGTTTCGACGAGTTCGGTCTGCAACTCGACGCCTACCCCGCGCGCGCCGAAGCGCTTGGCCGCCGTGATCACCAGCCTCCCGTCTCCCGAGCCGAGGTCGTAGACCACGTCCTCGCCGCGGATATCGGCGAGCTTCAGCATCTCCTCCACGATCACCCATGGAGTCGGAACGTAGGGGCCGGCGATATTGTCCTTCGCGTCGTCGAGGTCCTGCGCGAAGGCGGGTGCGGCGGCGCAGAGCGCCAGCACGGCTGCAACGCAGCGGGAAAACGAATTCATCCTGCTTCCTCCAGCCGTTCGAGCAGACCGTTCAGCGCGAAAACCACCGACTGCCGGCGCACCCTTTCCCGGCCGCCCGGGAAACGCCGCGTGACGCTTTCCATCCCACCCCGTTTCCGCGACCACGCGAAGCACACCGTGCCGACGGGTTTCGCCTTCGTGCCGCCGCTCGGCCCGGCGACGCCGGTCACCGCGATCGAAACTTGCGCGCGGCTTCGCGCGAGCGCCCCGGCGGCCATTTCCTTCGCGGTTTCCCGGCTCACCGCGCCGTGCCGCGAAAGAGTCCGCTCGCGCACGCCGAGCAGCTCCCTCTTGGCCTCGTTGGAGTAAGTGACGAACCCGCGGTCGAACCACCCGGAGCTCCCCGACACGGACGTCACCGCCTGGGCAATCCAACCGCCGGTGCAAGACTCGGCCGTGGCGAGCTTCAGATTGTGTTTCTTGAGGCGCGCGCCGATCCGTCTCGCTAGCAGCTTGAGCGTATCGCGAGCCATCAGCCGAGGATTCTTTTCACGAGAGCGATAAGAAGCAGGGTGTAGAACGCCGCGACGATGTCGTCGAACATCACGCCCACGCCTCCTTTCATCGCACGGTCGATGTGACGGATCGGCGGCGGCTTGACCACGTCGAAGAAGCGGAACGCGAAGAACGCAAGGGCCCACCAGGCCCAGCCCGAAGGTGTGAGCAGCAGGATCAGCAGCATCGCGACGACCTCGTCCCAGTTCATGGCGCTGTGATCGGCGATGCCCAGATCGCGCCCGGTTCGAGCGCAGGCCCAGACGCCGATTCCGAAGAAAAGAACGATGACCCCGAAAAGATACAACGGAACGACGACCCCGAAGAGAGACACCGTCGGCAGCAGCCAGCCGAGCAGAATGAAAAGCGGAAACGCGAGCAGCGTGCCTACGGTGCCGGGGGCGAGCGGCGCAAGCCCCGTTCCGAAACCGAGCGCGATGAAATGGGCCGGATGGGCGAGGGCGAAACCGGGGCCGGGCCGCGTGATCATGCGAAGTGATCGAAACCCTTGCGCGGACTGGAAACGAGCTTGCCCCGGGCGTCGCGCAGCCGCGCCACCGGATCGCCCGGAACCGCGACGCCGATGAGGGCGAGCGGGATTTCAAGGTCCTTTCCCACGGCTTCGATCTCAGCGCGCTTGAACGCCGGCGCGGTGAACACGAGCTCATAGTCGTCGCCACCGGCGAGCAGGCAATCGTCGGCGAGCGCTTTGTCCGGGCAGCCGGCGATCGCCTTCGCCCGCGGAAGGCTGTCCCAGAGGAGCTCGGCGCCCACGCGGGACGCTTCCAGGATATGGCCGAGATCGGCGAGCAGGCCGTCGGAGACGTCGATCGCGCTGCGCGCAAGTCCGCGCAGCCGTTCGCCCAGCTCGACGCGCGGCTCGGGCGTGTGCAGCCGGGTGAGGCAGGCTTCGAGCGCCGCGCCCCCGAGCTTCACGCGCCCCTTCAGGTGGGCGAGCGCGAGCGCCGCCTCTCCGGTCGCGCCCGAGAGCCAGATATCGTCCCCGGCGAGCGCCGCGTCGCGCTTGAGCGCGAGCTCCGCCGGTACCTCGCCCATCACGGTGACCGAGATCGCGAGGGGCCCTCTCGTCGTGTCCCCGCCGATGAGCTCCGTTCTCCAGCGGCCGGCGAGCCGGAAGAACCCTTCCGCGAACGCGGCGATCCACGTCTCGTCGGCCTGCGGCAGCGCAATCGCGAGCGTCGCCCAGCGCGGGCCGGCGCCCATCGCGGCGAGATCCGAGAGGTTGACCGCGAGCGCCTTGTGCCCGAGCTTCCCCGGTTCAGCGTCCGGGAAGAAATGGGTTCCGGCCGTCAGCATGTCGGTGGAAACGGCAAGCAGCATTCCGGGGTCGGGCCGGACGAGCGCGCAGTCGTCGCCCACCCCCAGCACCGCGCTAGTCGCGGCCCGGGTGAAGTATTTGCGGATGAGGTCGAACTCGGAGGCCACGTCTTCAGGTTTTCCTCTCCTGCGGCCGCAGTTCGGAGACGAGCTTGTCGAGCACGCCGTTCACGTACTTGTGGCCGTCGGTGCCGCCGAAGTCCTTGGCGAGCTCGATCGCCTCGTTGATCACCACCTTGTAGGGAATATCGGTCGCGTTTTTCAGCTCGAACGCCGCGAGCAGCAGGATGCCGCGCTCGACCGGCGAAAGCTCTTTGAGCTTGCGATCGAGCACAGGCGCGATCAGGCGCTCGAGCGAGGCGGCGTGCGCTATCGTGCCCTGCAGGAGCCGCGCGAAATACTCGGCGTCGGCCTTACCAAAGCTCTTTGATTCCGCCAACTGGGACTGAAGGTCGGCCGCGTTGTCCCCCGCGAGCTGCCACGCGTACAGGCCTTGCAGCGCGAGCTCGCGCGAACGGCGCCGCGCCGATTTCATTTGTGGCTCTTCGCGATGCTCTTGCCGAGGTTCGCCATTTCCACGGCGACCTCGGCGCAGTCCCGGCCTTTTTGCGCCGCGCGCGCCTTCGCCTGCTCCTCGGTGTCGGTGGTGAGAATGCCGTTTGCGACCGGGATGCCGCTGTCGAGCTGCACCTGCATGAGTCCCGACGCGGATTCGTTCGCGACGATGTCGAAATGGTGCGTCTCGCCGCGGATCACCGCGCCGAGCGCGATCAGCGCGTCGTATCTCTCCGTGTTGGCGAGCTTCTGCAGGGCGAGCGGCGCTTCGAGCGCGCCCGGCACGCTGACCACGGTGAGGGTGGTCACGCGCAATTCCCCAAGCCGCTTGCGGCAGGCCTCGAGCATCGCGACGCCGATGCGCTCGTTGAAGCGCGAGCGCACGATCCCGATGCGCAGGCCCTCCCCGCTCGAGTCGGGCTCGATCTCCGCCATCAGCCGTCCCGCGCCCTGGCGGCCCTTTCGACGTACCCCGCGATCTCCAGCTCCCACCCTGCCATGCTCGGCATTTTTCTCGGCGAGGCCATGAGGCGCATCTTGCCGACCCTGAGATCGCGCAGGATCTGTGCGCCGATTCCGTACGTGAGGAAATCCATCTTGGACGGGCCTTCGGGCCGTTCGGGCGACGCGACCCGCTCGATCAGCTGGGACGCGCTCTCGGCGCAGTTGAGCAGCACCATGACGCCTTTGCCCTCGGCGGCGATGCGCTCGAGCACGTCGGGCACCGACCAGGAGTGCGCCCGCGGGCCGGCCTCGAGCAGGTCGAGCACGGAGAGCGGCGCGTGCACGCGCACCAGCGTCTCCTTGTCGGGCGTGATCTCGCCGCGGACGAGCGCGAGCTGGGTTTCCCCGCTGATCTTCTCCAGGTAGACGATGAGCCGGAACGGCCCGAAGCGCGTCTCGATCACGCGCTCGGTCACGCGCTTGATGAGCGATTCGTTCTGGCTCCGGAAGTGGATGAGATCGGCGATCGAACCGATCTTGAGCCCATGATGTTTCGAGAACTCGATCAGGTCGGGCAGTCGCGCCATGCTTCCGTCGTCTTTCATGATCTCGCACAGGACCGCCGCCGGATGAAGCCCGCCGAGCTGCACCAGGTCGCAGCAGGCCTCGGTGTGCCCGGCGCGCACCAGCACCCCGCCTGCCTGTGCGATGAGCGGGAACACGTGGCCCGGCTGGACGATGTCCGCGGGTGTCGCCTTAGAGGACGCCGCCGTCTTGATGGTGTGCGCCCGGTCCGCCGCCGATATTCCCGTGGTCACGCCGGAGGCCGCTTCGATGGACACCGTGAAATTGGTGCCGTGCACCGAGCGGTTGCGCGCCACCATCGGCAAGAGGTTCAGGCGCTCGGCGTGCGCCTCGGTGATCGGCATGCATACGAGGCCGCGGCCGAACTTCGCCATGAAATTGATTTTTTCCGCGGTGACGAACTCCGCGGCGAAGATGAGATCGCCCTCGTTCTCGCGGTCCTCGTCGTCGACGAGCACGGCCATGCGGCCGGCTTTCAGCTCGGCGATGATTTCCTGGATCGAATTGAGGCTCATGGCGTTGTCCGAGCGCGAATTTTACGCCTATCAAACAAAAAGGGGCGCTCTCGCGCCCCTCGCATTCCGGCGGGCCGTCCCGCCTTACTGCTCGCCGCCCTGTTCGTGCCCTTCGATTTTCTCGCGGATGCGCGCGCGCTTGCCCGAGCGCGCTCGCATGTAGTAGAGCTTGGCGCGGCGCACGTCGCCTTTCCTCTTCAGCTCGATCGAGTCGATCAGGGGGGAATACGTCTGGAAGGTGCGCTCGACGCCCTCGCCCGAGGACACCTTGCGCACGGTGAACGAGGAATTGATGCCGCGGTTCCTCTTGGCGATCACCACGCCTTCGTAGGCCTGCACGCGCTTGCGCTCGCCTTCGACGACGCCCACGTTGACGATCACCGTGTCGCCCGGGGAGAACTCGGGGAGCTTCTTCCCCATGCGCTTGATTTCTTCCTCTTCGAGTTTTTGAATGATGTTCATCGCTTCGCTCCTTGGTCCAATTCCTGCCTGAACTCTTCAAGCAGTCTGCGTTCGCCCTCGCTCATCCCGCGCCGCTCGAGCAGCTCGGGCCTTCGCAGCCACGTGCGCCCCAGCGACTGCTTCAGCCGCCAGCGCTCGATTCTCTCATGGTGGCCCGAGAGCAGCACCGGCGGCACCGCCTCTCCCGCGTACGTTTCCGGCCGCGTGTACTGCGGGCAGTCGAGGAGCCCGTTCACGAACGAGTCCTGCTCGGCCGACAGCCCGTCCCCGAGCGCGCCGGGCAACTGCCGCACCACCGCGTCGATCAGCACCATCGCAGCGAGCTCGCCGCCGGAGAGGACGTAGTCGCCGATCGACAGCTCCTCGTCCACACTGCGACGTACGAGGCGCTCGTCCACGCCTTCGTAGCGTCCGGCGAGCAACACCCACCGCGGCCCCTCCGCCAGCTTCATTACCTTGCGGTGGTCCATCACCGGCCCTTGAGGCGAGAGATAGATCACTTTCGCTTCGCCTTTCGCCGCGGCCTTCGCCGCTGCGATCGCCTTCTCCAGCGGCTCGGCGAGCATCACCATGCCGGGCCCGCCCCCGTACGGCCGGTCGTCGACCGTGCGGTAATTGTCGGTCGTGAAATCGCGCGGGTTCCACAGCGCGAGGCTCCACAGCCCCTCTTCCAGCGCCCGGCGCGTCACGCCCGAGTCCGTGACCGCAGCGAACGCCTCGGGAAACAGCGTCACGCAATCGAAGCGGATCACCAGTCCGCTCCCCAGTCGACTTCGACCGTGCCTGCGGCGAGGTCGACTTTGCGGATCACCTCCGCAGTCGCCGGCACGAGACGCTCCCCGGATTCGTGCGCGACTCGCATTACATCGTTCGCGCCGCCGGCGCTGAAAAATCCCGTTACCTTGCCCAAGCGCTCGCCCTGAGCGTTCACCACCGCGAGGCCGATCAGATCGGCCTGGTAGAACTCGTGCGCCGCGGGCTCGGGCAGATCCTCGCGCTTGAGCGCCACCTCGGCTCCGCGGTACGCTCCGGCCTGCTCTGGGCTGCTGCATCCATCGAAGCGCGCCACCAGGTAGGCGCCGTGCGCGCGGCACTCCGCCACGACGACCTCACTGAGCTTCCCCGGCTTGCCGACCCACCACGCGGAATGCCTGCAGAGACTGCCGCTTCCCGAAGCGAACGGCTCGATCTTCAGAGCACCCTTCACGCCCCAGGGCGCCATCACGCGCCCCATGACCACCCACCTGGTTGGCCCGCTCGTCGCCAACCCGCCTCAGCCTGAGCTACTTGGCCGCGGCTTCAGCCGGCGCCTTGTAGCCCTTGAGGAGTCGGGCGACCGTCGGGCTCAGCTGCGCGCCCTTGCCGCGCCAGTACGTCAGGCGGTCGGTCGCGAAACGCAGCGACTCGCGGCCCTCGGGCGCCTTCGGGTCGTAGAACCCGACGCGCTCGATGAAGAGCTTGCCTGCTGCGCGGCGCGAATCGGCGACCACCACGTTGAAAAAGGGCCGCTTCTTGGCGCCGCCGCGAGAAAGACGAATCACAACCATGACCAATGACCGGAGCCGAAAAGGGCGTGATTTTACGCGAGATTCGCCCTGAGTGGAAGGCGAGACGTCTGCCGTCTGCTCACCGCCTACCTGACCCGTCTCCACACGTTGGTGTTGACTCGGCCCGCCAGCGTCGACGGATTGATGTAGACCAGATCCTCGGCAGTCAGAGTCTTGATGACCCGCTTGAAGGACGAGCCGTTCTGGTTGGGGAACGAGCTGCGCTCGATGTTGAGCGTCAGGACGCCGTCGGCTTCGCTGAGCGAGTAAGTCCCGTAATACGAGAGCACTCCGTGCGCGACGGCCCTGTTTTCCTCCGGCGTCGTTTTCAGACGGTCGTTGGAAGCGAGCTTCGGAAACTCGGCGATGATCTGCTGAGAAAAGCGGATGCCGTCGAAGGTGAGCAGGCCTTTGGGGTTCGCGCCCTCCACCAGCGGAAACTTGGTGCCGTCCTTGGCCACGGACTCCGCCGAAACGTACGTCCAGTTGCCGATGAGCAGCTTCTTCGAGATCGGACCTCTCTGCTGGGCCCAGGCTTCCGAAGCTCCAAACAGCATCAAGACGGCGAAACCAGCAGCGATCGATTTGTTCATGGTATCCCCCTCTCCCAGCAGTCTATACCCGCTACCGCATCCCCGCGCCCCGGAATCTGCTCCAGCGCTAGCCCGACCAAACTGGACAAAACGACCAAAACGTCTATAATGCTCGAAACACCTTCCAAGGCCTACCATGACCACTCTGACATTCCGCAACAGCCGGGGCGAACTGGTCGATATCCCCGCCGTTCCCGCCACCCGGGCCAAGAGCGAGTTCGGCGCCGTCCTCGATAATGCCGTCGCCCGCGGGGCGGTCGCGATCACCCGCCACGACGCGACCAAGGCG
>Ga0137375_10009637_pt1 | contig 11456 bp, 9 predicted proteins | sample SagtaG_24_FD_104936 | JGI IMG/M metagenome (GOLD analysis project Ga0137375, IMG submission 104936) | Vadose zone soil microbial communities from Sagehorn Ranch, Mendocino, California, USA - Sage1_R_113_16 metaG | ecosystem: Environmental > Terrestrial > Soil > Vadose zone | place: USA... | reverse complement strand
CCGAGCGGCCGGAGCGGCCCAGCCCGGCCACCAGCGCCTCGAGCCCGACGAGGTCGGCCGGCTCGAGGCGAGCGGGCAGCTCTGACGCTATCGGCTCAACCACTGCCACCACCCCGGGCGAGGAACTCCGCATAGAACAGCCCCAGACCGAACGCGACCGCAAGTCCGGCCAGGATCCAGAACCGCACGATAACGGTAAATTCGGGCCATTCGGATAGCTCGAAGTGCAGGTGGATCGGGGCCATCTTGAACACGCGCCGGTGCAGGAAGTGGAACGAGGCGACCTGCACGATGACCGAGAGGACCTCGACCACGTACAGCCCGCCGAGCACCACGAGCAGGAGCTGGGTGTTGGTGAACAGGGCCAGCGCCGCCAGGGTCCCGCCCAGCGACAGGGAGCCGGTGTCGCCCATGAAGATGCGCGCTGGCGGCGCGTTCCACCACAGGAAGCCCGCCACCGCCCCCATCGTGGCCGCGGCCACGATCGCGAGGTCCTGCGGCGATGCGTTGGGCGGGAAGCGGTAGCAGCCGGCCGAGTCGATCGGCGTCGAGGAGCAGAGGTGGCGGAACTGCCCGAAGGCGATCACCACGTAGGCGCTGGCCACCAGCACGGTGGTGCCCGAGGCGAGGCCGTCCATGCCGTCGGTCAGGTTGACGCCGTTGGAGGTCGCCGAGACCAGCAGGAACACCCAGACCAGGAAGATGATCAGCGGGAGCTGGGTGCCGTAGATCGGCCTGATGAAGGAGATCCCCCGGAAGGCGTCCGCCCAGTACCAGGCGCCGAGCCCGAGCACCAGCGCGCAGATCCCCTGGCCGACGAACTTGGCCGTCTTGGTCAGCCCGAGGCTGCGCTGGTTGCGGATCTTCAGGAAGTCGTCCACGAAGCCGACCAGCCCGGTCGCGACCATGGTGATCATCGCCAGGATGCCGCCGGGCGTCGCCCTGACCCGCCCGCCGCTGACCAGGTGGACCACCAGGTAGGCGGTGACCGCGCCGAGGATGATCACCGTCCCGCCCATGGTGGGCGTGCCCCGCTTGGTCTGGTGCGAGTCCGGCAGGTCGACCTGGATGAGCTGGCCGAGGCCCTGACGACGGAACGCCCGGATCGCCAGGGGCGTCCCGATCAGGCTGCAGACGAGTGCGACTGCGCTCGCGACGAGGATGCCGATCACTCACTGCCCCGCTCGTTGAGTCCAGGGGTCGCCTGCGTCCCGAGCGGCCCCCGCAGGAGCCGCTCGGCGACCCGGTCCAATGCGATCACACGGCTTGCCTTGACCAGCACGACGTCAGCCGGCTCGAGCCACGGCTCGAGCGCGGCCACGGCCGCGTCGGCATCCGCCACGGCGATAGCCTCCTCCGGCCACATGCCCTCCAGGCGGGCCGCCCGGACGACCATCGCGCCCAGCTCGCCGACGCCGATCAACCGGTCGATGCCCAGCCGGGCGACCAGCCTGCCGATGCTGTCGTGCTCACCCGGCGCCTGCTCCCCCAGCTCCGCCATCTCGCCGAGCACCGCCACGGCGCGACCGCCACGGCGAGCCGCCGCCAGCGTCTTGAGGCTCGCGGCCATCGACGTCGGGTTGGCGTTGTAGGCGTCGTTGATCACCGTGAGGCCGTCCGGCCGCCGCTCGACCTGCATGCGCATGGGCGACAGCCGCGCGCCCCGCAGCCCCGCGGCGATCTCCTCCGGGTCCATCCCGAGGGCGTGGGCGGCCGCGGCAGCGGCCAGCGCGTCGCTGACCAGGTGCTCGCCGGGCACCGGCAGGACCACCTCCGCGCTGCCGCTGGCGCCGGGCGTGCGCAGCTTGAACATCGCCCGTCCCTCGCCGTCCAGGGAGACGCCTTCGGCGCGAACCTCCGCGGCGGGCCCGAGGCCGAACGGCAGCACGCGTGCGGCGGTGCGTGCGGCCATCGCCGCGACCAGCGGGTCGTCGGCGTTCAGCACGGCGGTGCCCTCGGCCGGCAGGGCCTCGACCAGCTCGCCCTTGGCCGCGGCGATGGCCTGCCGCGAGCCGAACAGGCCGACGTGGGCGACGCCCACGTTCAGCACCACGCCGACCTCCGGCCGTGCCAGCCGCGCCAGCGCCGCGATGTGGCCGGGGCCGCGCGCGCCCATCTCGACCACCAGCGCCTGCGTGCCCGGCTCGAGCCTGCCCAGGGTGAGCGGCAGGCCCACCTCGTTGTTGAACGAGGCCGCGCTCGCCACCGTCTGGAGCCGCACGGCCAGCGCGGCGGCGAGCAGGTCCTTGGTCGTGGTCTTGCCGGTCGACCCGGTGACGGCCACCACCCGCGCGCTGGAGCGGCCGCGCACCGACCCGGCGATGGCGCCGAGCGCGGCCAGCGGGTCGCCGACCTCGATGCGTGGCCACCGTTCCACGGCGCCGGCGCGCGCCACCACCGCGACGGCGCCAGCCTCCAGCGCGGCCGAAGCGAACACGCTGCCGTCGGTGCGGCTCCCGGCCAGGGCGACGAACAGGTCCCCTGTCCGGACCACCCGCGAGTCCACGACCAGCCCGGTGGCTGTCGCGGCGCCGTCGGCCCCGCGCAGCGCGCCCCCGGCCGCCGCCGCCGCGGCGGCGAGGCTGAGCGGGATCATGCCCGCCCCTGTTCGATCGAGCCGCCGGCCGGAAGGGCCCGCAGCTCCTCGGCGGCGACCACGCGGTCGTCGAAGGGGATCCTGTGTCCACCGCTGAGCTCCTGGCCCTGCTCGTGGCCCTTGCCGGCGATGATCACCGCGTCCCCCGGGCGTGCCAGCCGCAGCGCCTGACGGATGGCGGCGCGGCGGTCGACCTCGGCCTGGTAGCGCTCCGGCCCGGCGCTGCGGCGCACACCATCCAGCACCTGCGCGACGATGGCACCCGGCGGCTCCGAGCGCGGGTTGTCGGAGGTCACCACGGTGAAGTCGGCGAGCTTTGCGGCGATCTCCCCCATCAGCGGCCGCTTGGCGCGGTCGCGGTCGCCGCCGCAGCCGAAGACGGCCAGGACGCGACCGTCCGTCACCGCCCGCGCGGCCCGCAGCACGTTCTCGAGCGAGTCCGGCGTGTGCGCGTAGTCGACCAGCACGGTGAACGGCTGGCCGGCGTCGACCCGCTCGAAACGTCCGGGCACGCCGGCCAGCGACTCGACCCCGGCGACGGCGGTGTCCAGGTCGATGCCCAGCGCCGATGCGGCGGCCAGGGCGCCGACCGCGTTGGCGACGTTGAAGTGGCCAGCCAGCCGCAACCGCACGCGGCGGGAGCCGGCGGGCCCCTCGAGCAGGAAGGTGGTGCCGTCCAGGGCGCTGGAGACCTCGCGCGCGCGCCAGTCGGCCGCCGTGGAGGTGCCGGTGGTCATCACGTCGATGCCGTCCGCCTCGCGGGCCAGCCGCCGGCCGTAGGGGTCGTCGACGTTGACCACGCCGATGGAGGTGAACACTGGCGTGAGCAGGCGGCGCTTGGCCTGGAAGTAGTCTTCCAGGCCGCGGTGGAAGTCCAGGTGGTCCTGGGTGAGGTTGGTGAAGATGGCCGCCCGGAAGCGGGTCGCGTCCACCCGCCCCAGGGCCAGGCCGTGGCTGGAGACCTCCATGGCCGCCGCCCGCACTCCGGAGTCGGCCATCTCGGCGAGCAGGCGCTGCAGGTCGGGCGCCTCCGGGGTGGTGTGGACCACCGGCAGGCGCGCGTCGCCGATGCGCACCTCGACGGTGCCGATCAGCCCAGGGACCCGCCCGGCCGCCCGGAAGATCGCCTCGAGCATGAAGGCGGTGGTGGTCTTGCCGTTGGTGCCGGTCACGCCGACCAGGTCCATGCGCCGGGACGGGCTGCCGAAGAAGGTGTCGGCCAGCGGCGCGAGCGCCGCGCGGACCGAGCCGACCAGGAGCTGTGGGGCGTCGAGCTCGAGGGGGCGCTCGACGCACAGCGCCGAGGCGCCCGCTTCCAGAGCGGCGCCGGCGAGATCATGGCCGTCCACGCGGCTGCCGCGTACGCAGCAGAACAGTGCGGCGCCGCTCACGCGGCGGGTGTCGAGGACGACGTCCGAGACGGCCGTGGAGCCGTCGCCGCGAAGTTCGCCGCCAACCGGGGCGGCGAGCGCTGTGAGCGGGACGCGCCGTGGCGTCAGGGTCATGGATGTCGGGTCTCCCGCGTCGACGGCTCGAGACTCCAGTGGCGGGAGCACCGGGCCCGGGGTATGTTCGGCCGCGCAAGCCTAGCATCCGAGACAGCGGCCTCGCGGACACCCCCGTGCCCGGCCGCCATCTCACCGCCGCCCTGGCCGCTGGACCCCTGGCGTCCCCGTGGTGGGTCTCGCGCCTGGGACGTCGCCGTCGGGGGCGGGGGTGCTCGTGCTCGGTGGGTCGCCGCCGGTCGACGGGGTGGGCGGGACATGCATGCGGCGCAGCGCGAAGCCGGCCACCTCGCGGAAGACCGGGGCGGCGACCACCCCGCCGTAGGTGCCATTGGTGGGCCGGTCGAGCACCACGGCCACCACCACCCGCGGGCTCTCGGCCGGGGCGAAGCCCATGAACGAGGCCACGTAGGCGCCGGGCAGGTAGCCGTGTCCCCCGGGGTTGGGCACCTGCGCGGTCCCGGTCTTGCCGGCAACGCCCCAGTCCTCGAGCGCTGCCTGGGTGCCGGTGCCGCCCTCGCGCACCACACCCTGGAGGATGCCGGTGAGCGTCCTGGCGGCCGCGGCGGAGAGCACCCGCCTGGTGGCGCCGCGGTCGGCCGGCTGGTAGCGGCCGCGCGCGTCCACCGTCCCACGCAGCAGCGTCGGCTGCACCAGCAGCCCGCCGTTGGCCACGGCCGCGTAGACCCTTGCCATCTGCAGCACGGTCACGGCAACGCCCTGCCCGATCGCGTTGGTCCCGAGGTCCGCGCAGGTCCAGTCTCCCGCCGCCCTGACGATCCCCGGGGACTCGCCAGGCAGGTCGACCCCGGTCCGCCTGCCGTAACCGAAGTCAAGCTCGGCCTTGGCCAGCCGTGACGCGCCCAGCCGGCTGGCCACCCTGATCGTGCCGATGTTGGAGGACTGCGCCACCACGTCCGAGAACGCGAGCCGCTCGGTGCCGTGCGCGTGGGAGTCGTGGAAGGGGTGCACGCCGGGGCAGAGCTGGAGCTCTGGTGGCACGGTGATGCGGGTGCCCGGCTTGACCACGCCAGCGTCGAGCGCGGCCGCGGCGGTGATGACCTTGTTGGTCGAGCCGGGCTCGAACACGTCGGTGACCGCGCGGTTCTTGCGTGCCTCGTCGGAGCTTCCGCCGAAGCGGTTGGGGTCGAAGGTGGGCATGTTGGCGAGCGCCAGGATCTCGCCGCTGCCCGGCGCCATCACCACCACCGAGCCGGCCGTGGCCTTGTACTGCTTGACCGCCTGCGCGAGCGCCCGCTCGGTGACGTACTGCAGCTCCTGGTCGATGGTGAGGACCAGGTCGGCGCCTGGCGTTGCCGGCTCCACCGAGCGCTGGCCCTGCGGGATCTGCCGGCCGCCCGGGTCCTGCTCGAGCAGCATCTGCCCGGAGTGGCCGCGCAGCAGCCCGTCGTAGCGCTGCTCCACCCCGGCCAGCCCGACGCCGTCGTCACCCACGAAGCCGAGCACCTGCGAGGCGAGCGCGCCCGACGGGTAGCGCCGCATGGTGTCGCCCAGCACGCCGATCCCGGGCAGCGCGAGCCTGGTCACCGCGTCGCCGCGTTGCGGATTGATCTTCCTGGACAGATACGTCCAAGGCGTCTGCGAGGAGAGGCGGGCGCGGATCGTCCTGGCGGGCACGCCCAGCAGGGGCGCGAGCTTGCGGGCGGTGCCGGCCGGGTCCCTGACCAGCCGCGGCTGCGCGTACACGGTGCGGGCCTGCGCCGAAAGGGCGAGGTCGTCGCCGTTGCGGTCGAAGATCCGGCCGCGCTCGGACGGCAGCTCGATGGTGCGCAGGCGCTGCTTGGCGGCGGCCTCGTCGAGCGACGGAGCGTCCACGACCTGGAGCATCACCAGACGGCTGGAGATGGCGAGGAACGCGGCCAGCGTCAGTGCCAGCACCACCAGCAGCCGCCGGGAGCTGTCGCCGCGGCGGGGGCCGAGCTGTCGCCGCGGCGCGGGCCGGCGTGCCACGGGCCGGCCGGACGGGGCGCGAGTGGATCGGGCCCTGGCCGTCCCACTGGCAGCGCTCGAGCCGCGCGCATGCGTCGAGCGGTGCGCGCTCTGCGCGGTGCCGCGCCCGGCGGGCGCTCCTCGCTGCTGCCCCTGCTGCATCCCGTCGCTCCCCCGCATTGCCGGCGGGGCCGCGACGGGAGCGCGACCCCGCGTCAGGTCAAGGCTCGGCCAGGTACTGCTTGAGCGGGAACGGCTCCTGCGGCCACGCCCTGGCGTCGCCGGAGGATCCGGCCCCCGGGGCGGCGGGGGAAGTCGCCGCCCCGGGGGAGGTCTGGTCGCCCGGCCGCGCGCCGGGCCACCGCGCCACCCGAGGCCGCCCCGCGGGCACCAGGTGCCGGCGGGCGGCCTCGCGGGCGATGCGGTCCGGCGACTTGAGCCGGTCGATCTCAGCCTGGAGGCCGGCGTAGCGGTTCTCCGCGTCGTGGCTGCCGCGCTGGAGCCTGGCGATGGTGAACGACTGCTGGCTGACGCTGACGTTCAGCGACACCAGGCCGAGCACCCCCGCCACCACCACCAGACCGGCGAGCACGATGAATCGCAGCCGCGGCGCACGGCGCGACGGCGTGACCGCGCGCAGGCGGTGGCGGGGGTCCAGACGGGGCTCGTGGGTCGGGCGAGGACGGAAAGCGGAACCGGCGGCCGTGCTCATCGCTGCCCCCCTGCATGGTCGCTCGACGGAAGCTTCTCGGCCGCGCGCAGCTTGGCGCTCTCCGCGCGCGGGTTGGCGGCCACCTCGTCCGCTCCCGGGGTCTCGGGGCGGCGGGTGAGGATCTTCAGCCGGGGGGAGGGTGGGACGGGGGGCGCGAGGGGGGACGGCGCCCCCTCGCGCCCGGTGGCGGCGGCCACGAAGGTGCGCTTGACGATGCGGTCCTCGAGCGAATGGTAGGCAAGCACCACCACGCGCCCACCGGGCGCCAGCAGGTCGATCGCCTGCGGCAGGGACGCAGCCAGTGCGTCGAGCTCGCCGTTGACCTCGATGCGCAGCGCCTGGAACACGCGACGGGCCGGGTGCGGCCCGCGCCGCCGGGCGGCGGCAGGAATGGCGGCCTTGATCAGGTCAACCAGCTCGCCGGTGGTGCGCACCGGCGAGCGGCCGCGGGCCTCCTCCACGAAGCGGGCGATCCTGGCGGCGAAGCGCTCCTCACCGTACTGGCGGAAGACCCGGGTCAACTCGGCGCGCGGGTAGGTGTTGAGCACGTCGGCGGCGGTGCGGCCGCGTGTGGGGTCCATGCGCATATCGAGCGGGACGTCCACGCGGTAGCTGAAGCCGCGTGCGGCGGTGTCCAGCTGCAGCGACGAGACGCCGAGGTCGTACAGCACCCCGTCGACCCCCTCCACGCCCAGGTCGTCGGCGATCTCGGCGAGGTCGCCGAAGGAGGCGGCCACGGTCAGCAGCCGCTCGGGGGCGCCAGCGGACAGCCGCTCACGGGCCAGCGCCAGCGCTGCCGGGTCGCGGTCGAGCCCGATGACCCGGCCGGTCGGGTCGCTCTGCCGCAGCAGCCGCTCGGCGTGGCCGCCGAGGCCGATGGTCGCGTCGACGTAGGTGCCGCCGGGCCGTGGCTGGAGCAGCTCCATGCACCGGTCGACCATGACCGGAAGGTGGCGGACGGCGGTCAACACGATCAGATCCCCAGCTCGGCGAGGTGGGTGGCGTTGGCGCTGTCGGAGTATGCGGCCTGGGCCGCTGGCATGTAGCGGCCCCACTCCTCCCTGTCCCAGATCTCGATGCGCGAGAGCTGGCCGACGACCACCACGTCCTTGGAGAGCCCGGCGTAGTCGCGCAGCGCCTGCGGGATCACCACGCGGCCCTGGCTGTCGGCGCTCTCCTGGCTGGCGCCCGCGACGAAGATCCGCACGAAGTCCCGGCTGGGACGCTCGGTCAGCGGCAGGCTGCGCAGCTTGTTCGCAAAGGCCTCGAACTCGCCCAGTGGGAACACATACAGGCACGGCTCGATGCCCTTGGTGAAGACCATGTCCTGCCCCAGCTCGTCACGGAATCTGCGCGGGAGGATCACGCGTCCCTTGGGGTCGAGAGAGTGGTCATAGGAGCCAATGAACATGACACCGGCCCCCTCCCCGCGAGTTTCCCCCGAATGCCCCCCCGGTCCTCCACTGCGCGCCACTTTACTCCACCAGCTATCCACCGTCAACGCGGTTGCGAGCTTGCCATGGACTCGGAATATGGCCTCTGAGCTGCAAAGATACGGAACCGGCCCGCACAGAACGGAAAGAACCGGGCGAACGGTGTCGCCTCCACTTCACTCCACCGCAACGGCACCGGAACCCCATCGCGGCTCCCCTCGCCGCGCTTTGCCGCGCGGGTGGCAAAGAGGGCGACCCGGGGCCGTTACGGCGTGGTGGGACGGGTGACCGTGGGGTCGGGGCGGTCCAGGCCCACGCCGCCGCGGCCGCGCGGCGCCTGCGGCAGGACCTGGGGCGGCTCCGTGGCGGCCGCGCCGGGCTGCACCGTCGTCGTCGTGGTCGTGGTGGGCACCGTGACCGGGTCGAAGTGGAAGGCGCCCTGGCCCTCAGGCAGCAGCTCGCGGTCGACCGAGAACGCCGACTCCAGCGAGTGCACGGCGATCCGGTCCACACCGATCGGCCGCCTGGTCAGCGGGTCGAAGTAGAGGACCTCGGCGCCGTAGGGCACCGGCTGCTTGGCCCGCAGGCCGTCCGGCCCGGCGGCGCCGACCGTGCCGGTGGTGAGCTGGCGGGTGCCGTTGGTGACGTCCGTGCCGAAGTCGTGCAGGTGACCGTCGATCACCGTGGGGATGTGGCCGAGCGCGTAGGTGGCAAGGTGCGGGTCGTGCACCAGCAGCACGTCCGCCGGCGGGATCTGCGCATCGATCGCCGCGGCCACCGTGACGCTGCGCTCGTCCTTGAGCTTCTCGAAATCGTCGGTGCGGTAGCCCTCCCCAGGGCTGAAGGTCGGGTCACCCACGCCGAAGAAGCGGATCCCGGCCACCCGTGTGGACGACCAGTCCAGCACGCGGGCGTTGCTGTTGGCGGCCACCGCCCTGACCACGTCGGGGCTGTCGTGGTTGCCCTTGACGAACAGGTAGGGGACGTCGAACTCCTTGAGGTGCGTGGCGATGCTCGGCTCGAACGGCAGCCCCCAGGTGCCGAGGTCGCCGGTGTCCACCACCGCCGCCACCTCGAACTGCTTGGCCAGCCGCTGGGCCAGGTCGAAGCCGGCCGGGTTCAGGTGGACGTCGGAGATGTGCAGGATCCGGATGGTGCCGCTGCCGAGGTCCGGGCTGGGCTGGCTGAGCGCCGCGTAGGCCTGGTTCAGGTTCTGGCTGATCAGCGCCATCTGCTCGCGCAGCGTGTGGAGCCGCTTCAGCCCGGTGCGCACGTCACCGATCAGGGTGGGCGCGTACTCCAGCGCCCCCTCGTACCGCGGGGCGCGGAAGGCGCTGATGTCGAAGGTGCCGAGCGACGGCGCCAGCAGCAGCGTGGTCGCCAGCACCCCGCCGGCGACACAGCGGGCCAGCCGGATCCAGGTGCGTCCGGGGAACAGCAGCACCGCCGCGGCCCCGCCGAGCAGGCCGAGCGCCACGATCCTGAGCACGAACAGCAGCGCGGCGCGCCGGGCCTGGACCTCCAGCGGGCGCAGGGTGACGCCGAGCTCGCCGTCGCCAACCGAGCGCGGGCTCCGGTCGATGAGCAGGCCGAGCGCCTGTACGTCGACGTCGTCGAGGGTGGCGCGGAACTCCAGCGGGCCGAAGTGGGTGTGGGCGGAGACCGACCCGAACGGCGGCACCGCCAGCCGGCTCGAGCCCTCGATCGCCGGCCGGGCGGACAGCCGCAGCGTGGCCGGGCCGACGCGGGCGTCCAGGCGCGCCAGGAAGCTGATCGCGAGCAGCGCGCCCAGCATCCCGGCCATGATCGGCAGGACCCAGGGCAAGGCGCGTCCCAGGAGGGGGCGGAGCCACGTGGGCGCGTGCGGTGGAGCCTGGCGGAGCCGCCTGACGACGGCTCCCAGCCGGCTCAGGCCGAGACCGCGTCCGGCTCGAGCCCGAGATAGGGGGCCCAGCCGGGCTCGATATGGCCGACCGCGATCACGATCCAAAGCGTCTCCTTGGGTGCTCGCGGCTCGCGGCGCAGCCCGAGGCCGACCTCATGGGGAAGACGGTCCTCCTTGTGGCTGTTACAGCGCCGGCATGCAGCGACCACGTTCTCCCAGATGTGACGCCCGCCCCGCGATCGCGGGACGACGTGGTCGACGTTCTCGGCTCGCCCACCGCAGTACTGACAGGTGTGGTCGTCGCGGACGAACACGGCTCGTCGTGACAGCCCCGCCCGTGCGCGGAACGGCACCCTGACAAAGTACCGGAGCCGGATCACGCTCGGCGCCTGCAGCACCAGGTTGGCGCCGCGGACCGGCTTGACCCCCGGGACGAGCACGTCGGCCTTCTCCTTGAGCACGAGCACCACGGCACGACGCACCGGCACGACGCAGATCGGCTGGTACGAGGCGTTCAGGACCAGTGCTCGCTCCACTGTGAGGCTCCCGCTGTGGTGATCACGAGACGTGCTCGCAGTATATCGGGGCGGCCCTGGCACAGGCGCTCACATGGTTCAGGGACCGCGTCCATCCTCGTCCTGCTGTGACCGGACGTCCGGGATGAACACCCGGAAGGAGCTGCCACCGCCAGGGCGGTCGTCGACCCAGGCGCGGCCGCCGTGAAGCTCGGCGAAACGGGCCACGAGCGAGAGGCCGATGCCCACCCCGGGGGCGTGGGTGGGCGTACCAGGTCCCTGGCTGAACGGCTCGAACACCCTGTCGCGCAGCTCAGGCGGCACGCCGGCGCCGGCGTCCTCGACAGCGATCCGCACCCCGTCGCCATCACGGCTGACCCGCACCCACACAGGGGTGTCCCGGGGCGTGTGCCTGGCCGCGTTGGCGAGCAGGTTCTCGACGATGCGCTCGATCTTGCCGCCGTCCAGCGAGATCACCACCGCCTCGGCCTCGATGTTCAGGTCGCGCTCGTTGAGCAGGCTCCACTCCTCGGCCACACGGCTGACCAGCCTGCCGACGTCGGTGGGGCGGCGCTTGGGCGCGAGGATCCCGCGGCTCAGCCGGTCCAGGTCGAGCAGGTCGGTGAGCAGCCGGTCCAGCTTGCGGGCGTTGCCGACCAGGCGCGCGAGCAGGTCGCCGACGTCCGCCTCGGCCAGGCTGGAGCCGGCGCGCTGCAGCGTGAGAGCGATGCCGACCACCGCGGACAGGGGCGTGCGCAGCTCGTGGGAGACCGCGTCCAGGAAGGTGTTCTTCATCTCGTCGAGGGCGCGCAGCCGCTGGACCGCCTCGCGCTCGCGCTCGAGCGCCTCCATGGTGGCCT
>Ga0137375_10009632_pt1 | contig 11458 bp, 9 predicted proteins | sample SagtaG_24_FD_104936 | JGI IMG/M metagenome (GOLD analysis project Ga0137375, IMG submission 104936) | Vadose zone soil microbial communities from Sagehorn Ranch, Mendocino, California, USA - Sage1_R_113_16 metaG | ecosystem: Environmental > Terrestrial > Soil > Vadose zone | place: USA... | reverse complement strand
TATCTGGGAACGATGGTCGGATTTTGCGGAGGTTCGTCTGCCCTAAAGAATGAGAAGCGCTATTGTCCGAATTGACGAAAGCCGAGTCGAAGTTGAACTCATCGATGTGGTGAAATTCCGGCCTGAAGCTCTCGGATGGCATTTTCGGTACCCACAGGAGCTGCGAATTTGTTGAAATAGAAATTGGGAGAATTGAGAAACTCGTGATTTTCACGAATCCGTTCGTGAAATCCCGATGAGCGGACTACTTTTCCAAGGGTCGGCGAAGCACGTCATGTTTGCGCGTTTTTCAGCAGCCGTGAGGGCGAGTACCGCGTGACGCTCCTTTTCATCAAAGAGGGTTTCAAGGCGAACGAGCGCTCGCGCGTAAGGTGGCAAATTGCAAATTTTCGGTTCAAAATATCTCGTAGGAATTACAGACCTGTGTCCGAAACGGCTTTGCGAATGGAGTCGTTATGGGAAAAGTCTAGTTCCGAGCGAACCCACTAACACAGATACGATTTCCGAATGGATGTTCGATCCGCAAACCGCAATCGACACGATTCCGCTATTGGTCATCTATGTTCTGCCGCATGTGTCGCTTGAGTTTGGAGGCTCATGATTGACTACGTAAATAGCGCTGCTCAGAAACGCCCACTTCTTCGAGAAGAATTACAGGTCGCTCTTAATCTGATTCCGGCGCATACCTGGTACGCTCTTCCGTCCGGCGCGATCACCTTCCTGAACGAACGAGGTTCGGATTACCTTGGTCTACCGAAGGACCATCCTCTCCGGTTCGGCATCGATACTGGCGCAGAGTGGGATTCTCATATCTCCTTTTTACATCCGGACGACTACGAAGAGGCCCGTAGAGTCTGGTCAACCTGTCTACATACGTGCTGCGCCGGCCAGGTGAGTTATCGAGTTCGCAACGCTGCGGGAGGGTACCGCTGGTTTCTCAGTCGCGCGGAACCCGTCCGGGCAAGCGATGGAACTCTGCTGTACTGGGTTGGGGTCAATCTCGACATTGAAGAGCGGAAGCAGGCAGAGTTCTACCTCACGGAGGGACAGCGGCTTGCGACAGAGCTTACCAACCCATTGATGACAGACGACTTACTGGAAAGCAAAGCCAGGCTTGAAGAAGCCCAACGCGTCGCCCATGTCGGCCACTGGGAATGGGATCTCGAGACGGATGTCGTGGTCTGGTCGGACGAAACCTACCGTATCTTTGGCCTAAGGCCGCAGGAACGTCCCATGGATTTAGCGACGGTACGCGCAATGGTCCACCCTGAAGACCGAGAGTCTCTCTACGATGGAGTGGACGAGGACCTTCTTGCCGGAGTGCGCCCCAATGCTGAATTTCGGATCGTTCGTCCCAGCGGGGAGGTGTGCACAGTCCACGCCCTAACATCTAGGCGCTGGAGCTCGACGCCGGGCGATTCGAAGAGAGACGCATTGGGACGGCCCTACAAATTGTTCGGTACCGTTCAGGACATCACTGAGCGCAGGCGCGCGGAGGAGGCCCTGCAGCGGACCCAGGCTCATTTTCGCGAAGCGCAGCGCCTCGCTCAAATGGGGAGTTGGACTTCCGACGGTTCAAGTTGCAATTGGTCTGACGAGCTGTACCAAATTTACGGATTTGACCAACGGAACGGGGTCCCAACGACTGAACAGTTTCTGGCCATCATCCACCCACAAGACCGAGCATCCATGGCTGATGCCATCAAGATGATGCTTGAGCAAAACCGTGGGTGCGACGTCACCACGCGAATTGTTCGGCCCGACGGCGAGCAACGCTACGTTCGCTGCGTGGGTGTTCCCGTCGTTGAACAAGGAGTTTTCAAAGGGTTCCTCGGTGTCGGCATGGACGTCACCGAGCAAGAGCAACTAACAGAGGAACTACGCCGGAGCGCGCAGGATCTCCGGGAAAGAGAGAGGGAGCTCCAGCAGATTCTTGACTTCGCGCCTCAACTTATGGGGGTATTCGGACCCAACCACGAACGTCTTTATGCCAACCGCGTCACGCTCGATTACCTAGGTCTGAATCTTGATGAGTGGCGGCAGATAGACTCGAGCGCTGACGCTCATCCTGATGATTTGGAACGGTATAACGCTCATGCGGCTCGTGCTTTTTCTACCGGCTCCGCTCACGAGGTCGAGATGCGGATACGTAAAGCTGACGGAAGTTATCGGTGGTTTCTGGTACGTTACAATCCGCTGCGCGACGAAAAGGGACAGGTCCTGCATTGGTATGTCGCGTGTACCGATATTGAAGACCGCAAGAGAGCCGAGGAGAGACTGCGACAGGAAAACGTCGCCCTGCGAGAGGAACTCGACAATGCCTCGATGTTCGAGGAAATCGTAGGAACTTCGCCGGCGCTGAAAGCGGTGCTTTCTCGCGTGTCCAAAGTCGCGGGCAGCGATTCGACAGTGCTCATCACCGGCGAGACCGGCGCCGGCAAGGAGCTCATCGCCCGCGCCGTTCACAAACAATCCCATAGGTCTGAACGCGCTTTCGTCAGTGTGAACTGCGCCGCGCTTGCGCCCTCACTGATTACCTCCGAATTGTTCGGCTATGAGAAGGGGGCCTTCACGGGAGCCACACAAAGACGGCTTGGCCGCTTCGAACTTGCCGACGGCGGAACGATTTTCCTGGATGAGGTGGGCGAACTCTCGCCCGACATTCAGGTCGCGTTACTGAGGGTGCTACAAGAACGCGAATTCGAGCGAGTCGGCGGAGGGCAACGCATCCACGTCGACGTTCGCGTCATCGCCGCCACAAATCGTGATCTGAAGGCCGCCGTGGCCAATGGGACATTCCGCCAGGACCTGTTTTATCGTCTGAACGTGTTCCCCATCGAGATGCCGCCCCTCCGAGAACGGGAAGACGACATCCTGATGCTGGTCGAGTATTTCATTCAACGCTACGCCTCTCGGGCCGGCAAAAACTTCCGCTCGATCGACAAAAAGACTCTGGACTTGTTGCAGGCTTACGACTGGCCCGGCAACATCCGTGAGTTACAGAACATCATTGAGAGGTCCGTGATTCTAAGTTCCGGCGATGTTTTTTCAGTTGACGAATTGTGGTTGTCCAAAGAAGCCTTCATTCCGGCATCTCGGCCGGCGCCTCGGATTGAAGCGTCGGCGGGCCTTAACGGTAAGGTTGAGCCGCGCAGCGAGCGGGAGATTATCGAGGCGGCGCTGGCCGAGTCCAAAGGACGGGTTTCCGGACCATTGGGGGCGGCGGCTAGGCTTGGAATTCCACCCTCAACTCTAGACCACAAGATCAAAGTCTTAAAAATCAATAAATGGCAGTTCAAGTACCGCTAAACCCAGATCCTACTCACTAAATTCACTATACTCACCAAATTCACCATACTCACCAAAATTCACCAATTTCACGGCCAGACCTGAATTTATAAATCCAGTGATTCCAGTGGATGACGAGTGGCACAAAGTGTGCGGAACACATAACCGTCTCTCGGGGAAGAAGCGGAAGAGAGAGAGTGAACCGAAATCTTTCGATTGACCTCACAGGATCCCTGTGTGGGCATCAGAAATACCATTCGCAGATCGGAGTATGACCTCCTACACGGACGGCGCAAATTGGCGCGATGGTGGTTCGCAGATTGCGCGATCAGATTGGCGCGCGTTGGGAGTCCTTACTCTTGCCCTTGCTCTTGATGATGTATGCCATGGCGCCGAGGCGCACGCGAACGGCCTCGATTGAGCCTGAAAAAAGTCGGCCGGCAAACTGGAGGGAAGACCCATATGAAGGCGCTTGTAGTTAACGCGCTCGGGCGCGGGTTCGATTTCGAGGACGTGGACGTTGCCGATACTGTGTGCTACGTCGTGACCCGGCCACGGCGCGTCGCCGTCAACAAGATCCGGATACAGCCACCGAGCAGGAGGTGTAGTAATGTTGCTTCGCTCTAGCCGAACGGGCAGCGTGTTCGACCAGGCCGCGCCCAACGCAAACCGCATTCTGCGGTCAGTCACTGTAATTCTGGTCGCTTGTGGCGCCGGGCTATTGTTGATGAGTTTTGCGAGCCCCCGAGCGCAGCATGGGGACCGTGCGAGGACGCGAACGGAGGGCCTTGCCGCCTGGCAGCAGGTCTACTCTGTACTGACCAGTCCGCGCTGCATCAATTGCCATACCGCGACGAACTATCCTCAGCAGGGCGACGACCGGCAGCGTCATTTCGCCAATGTCGAACGTGGTCTACGCGGCCAGGGCGTTCCGGCGCTACAGTGCGTCTCCTGCCACCAGAAGGTCAACGCCGATAGCACCGGCGCGCCCGGCGGCCACGACTGGCATCTTGCGCCACTTTCGATGAAGTGGCAGGACCGGAACGATCAAATCTTGTCAAGCGCAGAGGTCTGCCGGGCGGTCACGGACCGATCGAAGAACCACAACCTGGACGGCCCCGGTCTATTGAAGCATCACACCGAAGAGCCGCTCGTACTTTGGGCCTGGCATCCCGGCCGCCGGCCAGACAGCAGCCTGCGCACTGTGCCGCCGCTTACGCACGAGCAGTTCGTCGAGGCTACACGCCGGTGGGTAGAGGCCGGAATGCCCTGCCCGCAAGCGCCCTGAAACAGGAGGATCATCATGGAGACCTATACAATCACGGTAAACGGTCAAACGAAGGAGGTGACCGTGGACCCAGGCGCCCCGTTGCTCTGGGCGTTGCGCGAAGAGCTCAAGCTGACCGGGACCAAGTATGGATGCGGCATCGGCGCCTGTGGAGCCTGTACTGTGCATCTCGGCGGAGTGGCGACGCGCTCCTGTCTCGTTCCTGTTTCCATGGTCGGAAACCGACCGATCATCACGATCGAAGCTATGGCGGAAGACCCGGTCGGCCGCATCGTGCGGGACTCCTGGGTCTCGCTGGATGTCGTGCAGTGCGGGTACTGCCAGAGCGGGCAGATCATGAGTGCCGTGGCTCTGCTCAAGAGCGTTCCCCGGCCCACAGACAAGAACATCGAGGAGTCGATGGGCGGAAATCTCTGTCGCTGCGGCGCCTACTTCCGCATTCGCGAGGCCATCAGGGCGGCTTCTCGGCAGCTTGAGGGAGGTGTTAGATGATGCCGGCAATTCAAGTCGCGACTGGTTCGCAGCTCAGCCGGAGAGGATTTATAAAGGCGTCCGCGCTGGCGACCGGGGGGCTGATGGTGGCGCTCTACCTCGATCCTCCGGCGGCCGCGCAGGAGGGCGCCCCGCCACCTCCCAGAACCTATCCGCCGGACGCCTTCGTGCAGATCCTGCCGGATGGGAAGATAGTTATCACAGTGAACCGGCTGGAAGTGGGGCAGGGCGCACAAACGGCGCTGCCGATGATCCTGGCTGACGAGTTGGACGCCGACTGGTCTCAAGTAACCGCACAACTTGCCCCTGCCGGCGAACTCTACAAGGATCCCTTAATCGGGATTCAGATGATCGGCGGATCTTGTTCTATCCCCAATTCGTTCCAGCAGTATCGCGAGTTGGGAGCCAAGACGCGGGCGATGCTGATCGGCGCCGCGGCGGACCGCTGGGGCGTTACAGCAGACCAATGCCGTACGAAAGACAGCGTGGTGTACGGCCCGGGAAACCGTTCCGCTCGCTATGCTGAGTTGACGGAGGATGCAGTTCGCAGGCCGGCGCCGGCGGTCGTGCAGCTCAAGAGCGCATCACAGTTTCGCCTTATCGGCAAACCCGTGCGGCGGCTCGACAGCCGCGCGAAGTGCGACGGATCCCATAAGTTCAGCCTCGATCTGGATCTGCCGGGAATGCTCATCGCGCTCCTGGCGCGCCCACCGGTCTTCGGCGGCCGTGTACGCGGGGTTGATGATCGCGAAGCGCGTAATGTTTCCGGAGTGCGGGACATCTTCGAAATCCCGCTTGTGAGCGGAAGCGCCATCGCGGTGGTGGCCGACCGTTTCTGGGCCGCCAAGCAAGCGCGAGACCGAATGAAAGTCGATTGGGACTTATCGGGCATCGACCATCCGGACAGTTTGCAGTTGTTCGCCAGGTACACAGAGCTAGCGAAAACGCCTGGCAATGTCGCAGTCAGGCTGGGCGATGAGCACGCGATAGACCAAATCCCGGCCTCTGATCGTATTCAAGCCGAGTACGAGTTTCCTTACTTGGCCCACGCGCCGATGGAGCCGATCAACCTTACCGTCCGCAACGATAGGGACCGAGCGGAGGCCTGGGTCCCATCTCAAATCCCGACGTGGGAACAAGCCGCCCTCGCGGAAGTACTGGGGCTAAAACCGGAGCAGGTCACGTATCATGTGCTCTCCGCCGGCGGCTCATTCGGGAGACGCGGGACGACGGACTCGCACTTCGTGCGCGAGGCGGCAGCTATTGCCAAGCGCCTGCCCGGCGCACCCGTTAAGCTGATCTACACCCGCGAAGACGACATGAAGTCCGGTTACTACCGTCCCATGTTTGTTCATCGTGTTGAGGTAGGGATCGGTCCGGACGGGATGCCCATCGCGTGGAAACACGTGATTGTCGGACAGTCCTTCGTGATCGGTACCGGCGCCCCCCAAGAGGCAATTCTGGTTAAAAATGGAGTCGACAAACTGGCTACTGAAGGAACCGACGATTCTCCCTACACATTTCCGAATATGCACGTCTCCGTGCATCATCCGAAGGTAAATGTTCCGACGCTGTCTCACCGATCCGTCGGTTACGGTCACAACAGCTTCGTGAGGGAGACCTTGCTCGATGAGCTGGCCACGCGCGCCAAGTACGATCCAATCGCTTACCGGCTAAAACTGCTCAAGCCGGACGCCAAGAAGTTCCGCACATCGCTTACCCTTCTGGATCAAAAGAGCGGCTGGCGTCATCGGCTTCCACGGAATCATGCTTCCGGCATCGCCTGCAGCGAATATAACAGCACGTGCGTGGCGTGCGCGGTCGAGGTCTCGATTGAGAATAAGCGTCCAAGAATTCACCGCGCGACGCTCGCGGTCGATTGCGGTTTGGCCGTGAATCCCCTGTCGATTGAGAACCAGATGCAGGGAGGTCTGGTCTTCGGCCTGACCCAGCTAATGGCAAACGGAGCGATTACGCTGAAAGACGGGCGCGTTGAACAAAGCAACTTCGACCGGTACGCGCCGCCCTATATGCCCGACGCGCCGGTATCGATCGACGTCCACATCGTGCCCAGCGCCGAGCAGCCAACCGGCGTCGGCGAACCACCCGTACCTGTGATCGCGCCGGCCGTCGTCAATGCTCTCTTTCGATTGACTGGAAAGAGGTATCGGAGCCTACCGTTGACGACCGTGTAACGACGAGGCGAACGCACATGGTCCGGGGTGTCGGTGATTCAGCCCGGCTGCATGCTTGACGATCAGCAGGCGCCGCTCGACGGGTTCAAGCACTCCGGCGTCGGCCGCGAATACGGCAGGTATGGGATCGAGGCGTTTCTCGAACCGAGGGCGATCCTCGAGTGACCGCTTTTGCCGCGCCTGAACAAATCGAACAAGGAGGCCAACTCATGAACAAGCACGACGCCATCTCCCCAACCGAAGCCGCGGATCGCCTCGCCATCCGGGAACTCGTCGAGGCCTATGCGCACTGCGCCGATCGTCGCGACGCGAAAGGTCAGATGTCTCTCTTTACCGAAGACGCCCACTTTGTGGTGTACATGAACGCCAAGGATTCGACGCCCTCACAGGAGCTACACTCGCGCGAGGCGCTCGCTCCGGTCTTCGCGGAGCTGAACAAGTACGACGCCACTACGCACTTCGTCGGACAGAGCACAATCTTCACGCTTACCGACGACCGAAGCGCCGGGGAAACCTACTGCCTGGCGCATCACATTACGATCGACGGTGGGAAGCGACGCTTGATGCTCGCTTCGCTCCGCTACCTCGACACGTTCGTGAAGATGGACGGCTCATGGTTGTTTGCGGAGCGCCTGCTCTTTGTCGACTGGCTGGAGGAGCGCGCGCTGTCATGACAGCCACTAACCGGGTGGCTTCTATGAGCGCGTTTTGCAACCCCTCGGGTCGTGGATGAAAGTTCCTACGGCGGAGCCCGAAGCGCCTTGTAATGACGGGCGCCACTGGAATGTAGAGCAAGTCGGCTCGGCAAGAGCGCGTACTGGAGAGATTGAGCCTCAGTTGCGCCGAGCTTGAACCGGAGCGCGTGATGACCTGCAAGATCGAACGAATTCTTACTCCGGATGGCCTTGTTGTCTTGCGCGTAAGTGGCCGCATTGACGTTGCGCACGTCGAGACGCTGCGGGAATTGACGCAGAAAGAGAAGATAACGAAAGGCGGACTGGCCATCGATCTCACAGAGGTCCGTCTGGTGAATCACGAAGCGGTCGAGGCTCTTGCGCTTGCGGAGGCGAACGGAATCGAACTTAGAAACTGTCCGGCCTACATACGCGAATGGGTTTCTCGAGAGAAGGAGCGTGGGGCTGCGAAAATGGACCACGATCCGGGAGGAAAAGATGACGTCGCGAACTCTTGATCGCACGCAGACGCGCCGCATAATCGGACTGAAGGAGAGCCATGCCTAAAATCGCCATCATCATTGGGAGCGCGCGGCCCGTCCGGAAGGGCGAGGTCGTGGGCTAGTGGGCCTACGGCATTGCGCGAAAACGCGATGACGCCGAACTCGAATTGCTTGACGGTCCACCCGTACAACTTGGCGCGATGCGATTAGCGCTTGGCGCGATCGAATTCGCGCGTTGTGGGGGCGTCCTTACTCTTGAATGTGCGCTACCGCATCGAGGAACTTGCAAACGGTCTCGTTTGGAAAAAGGTGGCCGGCAATTGTAAGCAGGCCACAGGCCACACATGAAGGCGCTTGACTTAAAGATCGGCACCCGAATTGCTATAGGCGCGGCGATATGACGGAAAGCATCTTTCCTCAACCCAAATTCCTCGAACCGGGTCCACGAGCCCAGGAAGTCTCGAATCTCGACAGCTACTGGACGACAACGCTCCCCGAAGATCTGCTGAAGGAACAGTCGATTCGCCTGCAGCTGTTCTACGCGGTCGGGGTCATCTTGTGGGCCGTCAATTTCGCGATGGACATTCACTTGGCGCCACAGGGCGACCGCGGGCCGTACCGGTCGCTGATTGAAGGGTTTGGAGCGGCGCTTGCCGCGGCCGTCGCCGCCTACATTCGGTTCGGCCGCAGCAATCACCCCACGAAGATTCGTCTTGGCGTCGCCGCCATCGTGCCACACGCGTTCGGCCTTGCCCTTCTCAACAGCTGGACCCAACAACCGACCACGATGCGGCCTATTTCGCCGATCACGGTCCTCATCCTGCTCTTCGGTATGCTGGCGCCCGCCAAGCCGACACAAATGCTGGCGGCAGGACTGATCACGGCGTCAATGGATCCGCTCGGCGTGTGGATTGCGCATCTCCGGGGTCTGGCAACGCCGGCGCTACTCAACACCTTCGCGATGTTCTATCCAAATTACGTGTGCGCCGTTCTCGCCGTCGCCCCGTCGCGAGTTCTGCACCGTTTGGGGCGTCACATCCGTGAAGCGCGGGCGCTCGGCAGCTATCAACTCATTGAGCGGCTTGGCGAAGGCGGCATGGGAGAAGTATGGCTGGCTCGTCATCGCCTCCTCGCGCGCAGCGCGGCGATCAAGCTGATACGGCCCGAGATCCTCAGCGATGGCGCGCGCGAGCTCGGTCGATTCGAGCGCGAGGCGCAGGCAACGGCCGCGCTCACGTCACCCCACACGATTCGGCTGTTCGATTTCGGTCTGACCGGCGACGGTACCTTCTACTACGCGATGGAGCTACTGTATGGCCGCGATCTCGAGTCCCTCGTCCGCAACTTCGGGCCGCTGCCGCCTGCGCGTGTGATGTACCTGATATGTCAGGTATGCCGCTCCCTAGCTGAAGCGCACGCGATGGGATTGATTCATCGTGATATCAAGCCGGCGAATATCTATCTCTGTCGCATGGGTCTGGAATACGACTTCGCCAAGGTGCTCGATTTCGGCCTCGTGAAGCGCGAGCGTCGCGACGAGGCGACCGCGATGGTCAGTGCGGAGACGGAGTTGATGGGCACGCCAGGATATATGGCCCCAGAGGCCATTCTGGGCCATGCCGACATCGATCGCAGGGTTGACGTCTACGCAGTAGGGTGCGTCGCCTATTTCCTGCTGACCGGCGAACGCGTGTTTGGCGCAGCCAACATGATGACGGTGTTGATGCAGCACGTGCAAGAGGAGCCTATGCCGCCATCGCATCGCACCGAGTTGCAGATCCCGCGTGAAGTCGACGAGTTCGTCCTAGCCTGTCTGCGCAAGGATCCGAAGCGCCGGCCCGCCAGCGCCGAAGAATTGCTGCAGATGGCTAGCGCCTGCAAGACAGCGGACCTGTGGGACCAGCGGGCGGCTCGAAAATGGTGGGAAGCCCATCTTCCGCACCTTGCGACGCCGGCGAAGGCCAGCACGCCAACCTGGGACGTCAGCGCGCGCTGCGGTCCGGCCGAAAAGGTGGGTCCGTGGACAAGTGGGTTTACGACATTGCGAAAAACGCGATGACGCCGAATTCGACCTCGTTGCGCCTCTGAAGGACTCGATGCCCTGGTAATCGAGTCAAATGCTCCCGGCGGTCAGGCAGGCGCAAGTTCCAAGATCGAAAACTACCTTGGTTTTCTCACTGACATTTCAGGGCAAGAACTGGCAGGAGACGCTTACACGCAGGCGCAGAAATTCGGCGCGCATGTAATGCATCGTGACCTATCAGGTATACCCGGCCTCAATCCGACAACATCTTGTCGTGGCGGCGCCATCGTATCTCGTTTCCATCAACTCCGGGCATTTCCCGAGCGATGCCCCCGGATGACTTGCTCGACCAATTCCTCGCCGAATCGCCTCGTCAATGGGCCCGAACGCAATAACAGGCGGTAATAAATCGCGCCAAAGATCGCGTCGTTTAGTAGTTCAGGTTCTGCCTCCGACCGCAACTCGCTTGCATTCTTGCCTCGCTGCAGATCGGCTATGGTAGCAGTCCGCCGGGGACTTACCCATCGGTCAAAGAACTCCTTAAGAACGCCTGGCTCGCTCTGGCCCTCGGCGATCAGCCCGGCCACGATCTTGCCGAAGGGCCCGTTGAATGCGTCGATCAAGCGCCGCACTCGAAATCGCAGAGACTCTTCCGCGGTCAGGTCCAACGGCTTCTCCAATTTGGGGGCCATCCGCTCGCAGAGCATGGCCAACACCAAGGTCGCCTTGGTAGGCCACCATTTATACAGGGTGGGTTTGCCGACCTTGGCCCGCTTGGCGACCTCTTCCATGGTCATGTCGCGGACCGACTTTTCCTGAAGCAGAGCATATACGGTATCCATGATGGCCGCATGCGATGCCGCCACTTCGCTCGGTGGCCGGCCTTTGCGGCCGCGATGAGATGGATTCTTCATAGAGTTATTATAACAGAACGTATCGTAAAGACAATTGACTCCTTCTCGGGCTCCGTGTATTATAAAACAGAACGTAAAGTA
>Ga0137375_10009614_pt1 | contig 11476 bp, 11 predicted proteins | sample SagtaG_24_FD_104936 | JGI IMG/M metagenome (GOLD analysis project Ga0137375, IMG submission 104936) | Vadose zone soil microbial communities from Sagehorn Ranch, Mendocino, California, USA - Sage1_R_113_16 metaG | ecosystem: Environmental > Terrestrial > Soil > Vadose zone | place: USA... | reverse complement strand
TCGCGCACGGCGTCGCCATGCTCGCCCTCGAGAAGCAGATCCTTTTCGATATGGAACCCGAGGCACTGCTCCAGGCCACCAATGACGCGATCGCTCGGCAGCCCGACCCACCAAAATCCGCTCGCAAGATGAGCTGATGCCCGCCGGGCTACAGGTGATGTCCGGCGCGCATCGGTGGTTGCCGCTCGCGCGAGACTCGAAGGCGGCGTAAGGCGGTGCGCGCGCGTTTCAGCTCCCATTCGGGACACGGGCACGAGCCTTGCTGAATCGTCCGGGATGCAGAAGCTTCGTTCGATTTCGGTTGTCATGATGCTGACGGCTTCGGGCCTGGTGGTCGCTTGTGGCGGTGACGACTCGACGACCGCCGGCGGCAACGGCGGCAGCCAGACGACAACGGCGGGACGAGGCGGGTCGAGCACGACGGGCGCGAGTGGGTCCAACGCGAACGGCGGTGCAGGCGGTGTTCTCGAAGACAGCTCGGCGGCGGCTGGAACGGGCGGCACGACCGACGACGCCGGCACCGATCGTGGCGCGATCGAAGCTGGCACTGGCGGTTCGGGCGACAGCGGCACCGGCGTCAGTTGCGACTCGACGCATCTCTGCGTCGCGGGCTATTGCGTGGTCCCCGCCGGCGGAACGCTGGGGACCTGCAAGGCGTCGTGTCCGCCCGGGCAGGGCTGGAACAGCAACAAGATCTGCTTTGGCCCCTGCGGCACCGCGGCCGGTTTCACTTGTCTCGATGGCGTCTGCAGCGATCCGGCGAGTGGCCACTGCGCAGACAATTCCACCTGTCCCGACCCGAAGACCCAAGGCGTGGATGCAAACGGGGTGTGCGGCGGAACCTGCTCGGCCTCACAGGGCTGCGCGCAAAAATTGTGCGACGACGTCTCGAAAACTTGCGTCGTCGCCTGCCCGGCGAACGAAGGCGTGAGCGGCACTCACTGCGTTTTCTGCCCGAGCGGTCAGGGGGTTGGCAGCGATCACACCTGCGGTGGCAAATGCGATTTCGGCAAGACGACGAATCGCTGCCTCACCGGATACTGCGAGTCTTTCTTCACTTACAACATCTGTATCATCAGCTGTCAGAACGAGGAGACGCCCAACACCAACGGCGATTGCAGCGGGGCGTGCGTCACCGGCCGCGACTGCACGAGCGGCGTCTGCACCGCCAATGGTTGCGCGACCTCATGTTTCGGCGGCTACACGCTCGATTCCCGCGGGACCTGTGGCGGTTCGTGCAGCGCGACCGACCATTGTCAGAGCGGCTACTGCGTCCCCTCGATTGAAGGGAGCCACGTGACCGGAACCTGCATGAGCAGCTGCGGATCCAACAACTGGGGGGTGAACGCCGACGGCATTTGTGGCGGCCAGTGCTACGGGGCGGCTGGCAACATCCATGGCTCCTGCACGACCGGCCACTGCGCTCAGCCGAATCCCACCTACAACTTCTGCGTGCTCACCTGCCCGAACTCGCAAGGCGTCGATCACTACGGACTGTGCGGCGGTCAGTGCGGAGGGACGGGCTCGATGTATCCGGTGTGCCTGAGTGGCTGTTGCACGTCGTCGGTCGAAGGCACCTGCAAGACGGGCACGGAGACCGGCGCTTGCGGCGCGAGCGGCTCGGTCTGCAGCGTGTGCCCTGCCCAGCGCCCTATTTGCTCCGGCCACGTCTGCACGACGGGTTGAGTGGTTTCAACGCCGCCCAACCGCCGAGCGCCGCGCCTCGGCGACGGCTTCGATCGCGCAACCCGCGCCCCAGCTGAAATGGGCCTCCGATTCATACAACCGCGAGCGCCACGGCAGATAGGGAGCCTCTGGGAAGTAGATCTCGTAGATCGCGCCGTCGCGGTCGGCCATCTGCTGCAAGAGCGACAAGATTCGATGGGCTTCTTCCGGGTCGCCCATTTTGAGAGCGACCTTCGCCGCCAGCGCCATGAGCCACGACCAGCGTGCCCGATCGTGATAACCGGACAAGCCGACGACGCGCGTTGGCAACGAAACCCACGGCCGCGGGTAATCGGGACTGGTCGCGCAGCCCGGAGCGTCGTGACCCATCCAGAGCACGTGGCTCCTCAAGGACCGATAGAGATCGGCTGCCGCGCGGCTCCCGAGAGGGAGGTAGCCGAGATCCAGCGCGAGCAGCAGGCCGTCGACGGAGATTTGGGGATGACCTCGAACCGAACGGTAAAGGCCTGCCTGCCCATCGAAAAACTCCGCGTCGATCCGTGCGCGAACGCGATCGGACCGGTCCGCTTCGATTCCGAACGCCGAGTACGGCAGGAGACGTTCGGTCACCCTGTGATAGAGGACGTTGGTATAAAACGTCGATCCCGAGCGCCGTACGCTGTCCTGCCAATCCGAATAAGCGTTTTGAAAAACGAGGCCATCACGGATCGATCGTTCGTAATAACGATAGACCTCGACGAGCGCGCCCTCGTGCCGTTGCCACCAATCGGTATCACCGGTGCTCGTGACGTAGTCGAGCGAGGCGAGAAGCACGAGCAAGTTGGAATCGATGGCTTCGACGCCGTGCTCGCTTTGGTACTCCGGCCGGATCGAATCGCCCATCGGGCTCTGACGTGGAACGAGAGGCAGCACGCGCCCCGCGCAGTGCCAGGCGACACGCAGCCAGGCCGGCGAGATCGAATCCATCAAACGGGGAACGAGTGCATCCCTCGGACGGCGGTGGCCGAGCAGCGTACTCAGGTGGTTGGCGACGACGTCCTGGCGGCCAAGCTCGAGCAAACCGCGGGCGGCGAAGCAAAAATCACGGGTCCAGAGCCCCCGAAATTGGCCGCGTCCGGCGCTGAGATAGGGACCTGAAGCGAGCTCGACAAAATTCCCCTGCAAGCATCCGCTAGCGACGGAGAAGAGGGAATCGTAACTCGGTCTTTCGGAAGACATCCCGGCCCAACGATCAACATAGCGTCCATGAAACGCCGCTCAAGCAGGCAGGGCCGACCGAGGCTCCATTGCTTTCGAGCGCTCGAGGTACGAGCACGGTGGTTGAATGCCGACAGATCTTCCCTCCCCGGTCACCGCCTTCGACTCGTCGACAGTCCCGCTCGATGCGCTCGCGCATTTCTTGAACGGGCGCGACTATCAGGTGCTCGGCATGTCTTCGCCCTTGTCCGAGGCAATTTCGTCCGCCAGCGCGCTTCTGCCCATGAGGGTGAGGGAGTGGCTCTACCAGCGGGGCGGGCGCAAGGAGGCGGTCGATCCCGAGAAGCTGCGAGAATTCGATGCGGAGAAGATTGCGGGCGCCCTAGCCGCCAAATATCCCGAGCGACAGTACCCGGCGATCGCGATCGGATCGTCGAACGGAGCGATCATCCACCTGTGCGCGGCCCTCGACATTCCGTGGTTGCCGCAGAACCTTCTCGTCTTGGTGCGCCGAGACGGCCTCGACCCCGACGAGCCGCGCAAGATCATGGAGAGCGGCCGCGAGGTTGCCGAGCCGCTCCTGGCGGCCGCTCCGGACATCGCGCTGCACCACATGGTCGATCCCACCCAGGACCGACTGATGGGCCGAGAAGCGCTGTACTTTCGATTGAAGCGATTGCGGCTCGGACGCGCCTACGAGTCGTTCATCACACGGCATCTCGCACCGGGCGGCACCCTGTTCACCGTCGAGTGCGATCTGCGTTGGCCGGTGAAAAGAGTGGCCGATCGCCACGTCTTCCAATTCGGCGGCGTCGGAGGCCTGGCGCCCGACGAATACCTTCGTGGCAGCGACCGGGTGACGACTTTTCTTCGATCGCAAGGCGCCGCCGTTCCTCGCTGGCATGCGCCGGAGCCGGGTGAGCAGGCCCCCGAAGCTGAATGGGGTTTTGCGCCGGAGCTCCTGGACGACGCTCGCCGCTTCGCCGATCTCCACGGTTACAAGATCCAGCGCCTTCGATTTGCGACGCCGGAAGTATTGAGCCCCATCGTCGCAGATCTCTACCGTTGGTGGTACCGGCGTCGATCGCCAGGTGCGGCGAAGCAGCGGCTCGTCGTCGAGTCTTTCTTCCTCATCGATCCTTGGTGCGTCATAAGGACCGGGGCCATTCCGTTCTGGACCGTCTTCAATGCCGAGGGCTCCACCGAAGCTCTGGAACGCTATCTGGACCGCTCGGAAGCGTTCGAAGACATCTACATGGTGATCTTCTCGAACGGCATCCGCTCGCCGGGCCTTGCGCCCATCGAACGCTGGCTATCGGCTTTGCGGCGCGCCAAAGGGCGTGGTCAGCTGCTCGGCGTCGACCCCGGCGCCTATCCGAAGGACTTTCAGGTCTTCTTCCGTTACCACCGTGCGATGCAGAAGATTCCGCCCCTCGGCGCGAGACCGGAGCCGCTCGCGCTCGACGAGCTCGCGGAATTTCTGAAGTCCGCCAACTTCTCGGTCTCCGGTTAACACCCTCGCGTTTCGCCGCGCTCACCGCCAAGCAAAACCCGTTTGGCCCATCACGCTCGCGGGTGTCACGACGAAGGAGACCTGCGGTCCGGAAGAGGCTCCGCTCGGCGCGGTGAGAAACATCTATCCCGAAAACGCGGCGGCTGCGCCTCCCAACGCGAGGCCAACGATGGCAAAAGTCTGGCAATATCGGCCGCCCCCCTTGTATTCGCCACACCGTTGCATGCGCGTCAGGGTGCCCTGAACGCAGAGGCCATCGTCGTTCCAATTGTCGATCAGCACTTGGTGCGCGATCTGAGCCGCCGTCCCTTCCATGAGCAAGACGCCAGCCGTACCGAGCGCGACCCAGCCCAGCGTCCGGCGTGTGGAACGTTCGCCGAAGGCGTGCGCCGGTGGAACGGCGTCGGCGGGGGCTTTAGGTTGGGATGGTTGCGACGGCGCCAACGAAGGAACAGGTGCCAGGTTCGCTTCCAACAACACCAGGGCGCGTGGCGCAAGATCGACCTCGCGGCGCACGGTCATGTAACCAGAAGCCCGCACCTCGACCGCGGCGTGGCCGGTCGCGAGTCGCAACGGGTCGGCGGGTAACGCCGCCACGCGCTCGCCGTTGATCCAAAGCTCGGCTCCGGAGACATTGGTGTGGACTTCGAGTGAACCAAGGTGCTGCTGGACATCGCCGAGCTCGCGCTCGAGCACGGTGCGGTTCTTCTGAATCCAAGCGTCGTCCGATTGATGCAAGGCTGCCTTCAGATCTCGCTCGGCCTGCGACCATTGCTCGAGGGCCTGCTCGGCGAGTGCGATCTGCGCCAGCGTTCGCGGCGATGACTTGAGTTCGTACGCCCGGCGGAATGCTTCGAGGGCCTCCGAATCCTTTCATTCGCGTCGAAGGGCGATGCCGCGGCCGACGTACTCATCGGCGCTCGTCTGCGCCTGGGCGAGCGACAAGTCCGCTCCAAGCACGAGAGAGACGGGCAGTAGCGCCAGCGTCACCAGTGCACGAAACGGGCGGGTCATTCGAGGATGGGCACGTTGTGGCTGCCCTTCTCGGGCGCTGCCGGAGGAAGCGGCTCCGCGCGAGCACCCGACGAAGTTGCGGCAGGACGCGAAGATCCGCTCGCGACACGACGTGTGCGCGGCAGGGGGTTCGAAGGGCTCGATGCGGAGAGCTGCACAGTCGCTGCCAGAGGCTGCGAAGTAACCACGGCGAGGACGGTATCCGTTGGAGCGGCGATCGTCGCCGGAGCGGCAACCCCGAGCGCCGGTGTGGATTCGGGCAACACGTCGGGCGAGGAGGCCGAGGGAGCACGGCGTGCTTTCACGAAGGCTCCGGCGATGCCAAACGCGAGGAGAAGCCCGAGCGCTCCCACGAAAGCCAGCCGAGATGTGCGGCGGGATTCGGCGTCGAGCGGCCGGGCCAAGGAAGTACCGGTTTCGCGTTCTTGTGTGGCTTGGCCGTCGGCGCACGTTGCCTCGAGCCCGCTGCCGTCGTGCGAATCGATCACGAATTCAGGTCCCCAGATCGCCCAAGCGCCTTTGCTCCCCATCGAAAGCAAAGCCGAGCCGAGGGCATACACCGATGGGAAGCGCTTGCTCGGGTCGCGGTGCATGGCCCGAAGAACGACATCGTCGAGCGCCGGTGGAATCCCTGGCCGGACCGCGCTCGGAGCGCGCACCGATGACGTGACGATGGCGTGCATCAGGTCGTAAGGGCTCGAGCCGTCGAACGGCAGAACGCCGGTCGCGCACTCGTAAAGCATCACACCGAGCGAGTACTGATCGCTTGCCGCCGTGGCCAGCAGATGCAGGTGCAGAGGTGGATGAAGAGGTTTCACATTTCCCCTGACGATTATCGCAAGGGATGACCCGTTCAAGGTTCGGCTCGCAGCAAGCAAACATCTTGGTTGGAGCACGCTCCGATGCTGCAAGTTCCGCGAACGCTGACGCGAGAAGGGGCTCTTTCGACTTTGCCTGCGCGCACTCGAGCTATCCGCGACTCTGGACTGCAACCGTGGCAGTGTAACGGTGCAACGGTGACCTAGGGTGCGACTGCACCATATCGCCATCTGCATCGGGCCCTGCGTCCGCTGCATCGCCTGCCTCGCCGGTTTGCATTCCGGCCGCGTCAGCGACGTCTCCTTCCGACTTGGCTCTCCCGCAAGCGGCGAAGCAGATGGCGACAATCGGCGCCCAGTACGAGAGCCGTACGTATCGAGCCTCAGTCATCAGTTCTCCAGTCGGATTTTGTCGAGCGGTGGTAGCAAGCATCGAGCCCAACTGGATTTGAGGGGGGCGGGGATGAGCGTCGCTCATATTGAGTCGATTCGTCGCGCGCGCAACGGGCGGACGATTTGTGGCCCGGATCTCGCGATGGAGGACCCTACCGTCCCTGGAGGACAGGGGCCACACAAGCGCGTTGCTCGGCGCTGCCCCGTGTCGGCGATGAAGCGCATCTTGATTCCGATGGGTCTCCTCTTTGTGGTCGCGTGGGCCAACTGCGCGAGCAACGATTCGGATACAAGAACCGAAGGTAACCACGCCGGAACGAGCGGTATCGGCGGAGACACCTTTGGGTCGACGTCACTCACGAGCGGGTCGGGCGGAGCATCGACGGGGTCCGCCGGCGCGACCGGGGCGGGCGGCGCGACGGCTGGGACCGGAGGTGGGCTCGACGGCGGCGGCGGGACCGGGGGTCATGCAGGCGGGTACACGTTTGGAAGCCATCCGCTGAAATATCCCGCGGGAACGATCCAACCGAGTGGCGGACCGGGCGCGCTCGACGCCGCGGTGACCGGCTACTACGACCGGTGGAAGGCCGCCTACGTGACCTCGGGATGCGGCGGCTACTACATCAAGACCGGTCCCATCGAACCCATGGCCATCACCGGCTCGTCCGCCAATGGAGCGGCGATGATTGCCATCGCCATGATGGCCGGACACGATCCCGAAGCCCAGACCGTCTTCGATGGATTCGTGGCGGTCGCGCGAGCCTTCCCGAGCTACCTGACGGGCCACGACGGTCTCCTGGCCTACGCCATCTACGAGGGCTGCAAGAGGCCGGCCGAGGGGGACTCGACGACCGACGGCGATCTCGATTTCGCCTTCGCGCTTCTCTTGGCGGACAACCAGTGGGGTTCGAGCGGCAAGGTCGACTACCTCGCCGAGGCGAAGAAGACGATCACCGCCCTCAAGCCTTACGACATGAATCCCGATCTCAAGCTTCCCCGCATCGGCGACTGGGCGTCACTGCCCGACGAGCCGATGGTGTGGAAAACGTCGACGAAGCCGCCCTTCTTCATGATGGATCACTTCCGCGCATACGGACATGCAACCGGCGACACGTTCTGGATGGACTGCGTCAGCACGCAGGAGGCGCTCATCGCCAGGATTCAGTCGATGTATGCGGCTGCGACCGGGCTTTTGCCTCAGTTTTTGACGAACGGGACGACACCCCCCACAGGCAAGCTTCTCAACGACGCCAACGACGGCAGCTACTACCGCGAAGCAGGCCGGATTCCATTTCGGTTGGCGGCCGACTACGTCGTGAGCGGCGACATGCAGACGCGAGCGGCGCTCACCAAGATCAACGCTTGGATCAAAATGAAAACGGGTGGGGATCCCGCGAAGATCGTCAATGGCTACAAACTGGACGGCACCCCGATCGGTACCAGTCCGAACATGGGTTTCGTGGCCCCCTTCGGCGCCGGAGCGATCATCGATGCATCCAACCAGGCCTGGCTCGACGCGATCTGGAAGCAAGTCACCGCCGCCGGGGCGGAGGACTACTCGGCCGATACCGCGAAGCTGCTCAGCATGCTGGTGATCTCGGGCAACTGGTGGACACCCCGCTAGCGATCCATGCGCTCATTGAGGGCAATTGGTGGAGCAGCAAATGTCTCCGCATCCGTTGGGGGTGCTGAAACCGATCGGCTGGCAGGTGTTCGGCATCAAGCACGCTGATCCGTTTCCGCATCTGCAGATGGGGAAACCCGAGCTTCGATCGCACCATTCGCCCAAGCCGCAGCAAGCATTGCCGCAGCAAGGTCCACGCGGACAGCGATCGCAAGCGGCAACGCAGCTGCGCTGTCCAGCATCGGTTCCGGCGTCGCGTCTGCGGCACACGCCAGGCGCGTCGGGAACGCCAATGAATACGCAAACGAGCCCGTCGGCACACTGACAAGGATTGATGAGCAGGCCCCCGCAGGGCCCGCCCTCTTCGGAAATGCACGCGGCATCGGTCCTGCCTGCATCGCGGCTGCCGTCGGCGCCGCCGGTCATCTCGGCGTCGCGCTGGCTGCCGGTGCCGCCTTGACCCCCACTGCCACCCATTCCAGCTATCGAACCGCCCGTTCCGCTCGTGCTCGTATCACCTGACCCAGTGGTGGTGCTCGTCGTGCTCGCGACGGTCGTGGAACCGCTCGCGCCCACCGATCCACCGGCGCCAAATAGACTGTCTCCTTCCTTTCCCCCGCACGATGCCCAGAAGCCGAGGAACGGAATCATCGCGATAGCGAGCCGCGCGACCGATCGCCGAATACGAACTTCGTTGGAAAGAACCATGAGTTTCATGTTCGCTCCGCGGAAAAAGTGATGACGGGGATGATGCCCCCGTAAGCCGCGGCGCGCAATCCCTCGGGCAGAGAGAGGGGTCCCCTGTCAATGAGCGAAGCTGCACGATATGCTCCGCACCCGTGCCTGCTTCGCTCGGACGATACGAGATTTGCGGCAAGCTCGCCGAAGGCGGAATGGCGACGATCTACCTCGGCCGCCTGCACGGCCCGAAGGGATTCGGTCGGACCGTCGCTCTCAAAATGCTGCGGCCCGAATGCGCTCATGATCCGAATTTCGTCGCGATGTTCATCGACGAAGCCAATCTGCTGGGCAAGCTCGCGCATCCCAACATCGTGCAGATTTACGAGCTGGGCGAAGAAGATGGTCAGCTCTTCATCGCCATGGAGATGCTGTTCGGCGAATCGCTCGCGCAGATTTGGGACGAATGCCGCATGCGGAACGCCCGATTGCGCGGCGATCTCGTGGCATGGATCGGGGCACGCGTCGCCGAGGCGCTCCACCATGCGCACGAACTCTGCGACACCGACGGTTCACCGCAGAACATCGTCCATCGCGACGTGAATCCCACCAACCTCTTCGTGACCTACGACGGCCACGTCAAGCTACTCGATTTCGGTTTGGTCAAGGCCGTTCGCAAGGTCGCGCAAACCCAGATCGGCGTCGTCAAAGGCAAGCTCGCGTACCTGTCGCCCGAGCAAATCACGGGGAAAACCGTCGATCGCCGTTCGGACATCTTTTCGCTCGCCGCCACGCTGTACGAAGTCAGCACGGATCAACGGTTGTTCAAACGTGAGACCGATGAAGCTACGATCGAGGCGGTACGCGAGGCACTCGTGCCGGACCCGACGTCGAGCGTGCCCGATTATCCATCGCTGCTCTGGCTCGTCCTGCGTCGCGCGCTCGAGCGCGATCCGACCGAGCGATATGCCACCGGGCAGGAGCTGGCCCGCGATCTCGATGGCGTCGCGCGGGCTCAAGGTTCGATCATCCAGACCTCGACGTTGGCGGAGATCATGGGCGAGCTTTTCGGCAAAGATCGCGTTCGCGAAATTTCGCTGCTGAGAGCGGGGGCTCCCCCCACGCAGCCGGCCATATCGCCGCCCCGACGTTCTCTTTTCGAGGTGCAGGAACCTCGCTCGTCGCCCCGCGGGCGGCGCGTCCGGTCACCGTATCTCATCCCGACGACGACGGAGCCGTCGATTATTTCGACGGCCATCCAGCCGCTCGAGCCGCGCCGCAACCGAAGATTTCTTCAGCTATCGATGGTGATAGGAGCCGCCCTGGTCGCGGCGGTCACCGCCACCGTCACGATCCTTTGGCAGTCCTGTCGAACGGGTCGCGACGATCTCCCGCGGTCGAATGTGGGATCTGCGCTTCAGTAAATGGCTTGTGATTCGACGAAGCGTTCGCTCGGCTTGAGCGCCCAGGAGAGCGCGATCGCGAGGAAGATCAGCAGGGCAAGAAAGCCGACGGCCATTCGCAATCGGCTGCTTCTCGCAAGCTCAGGATTGGGCGGCCTCGCCGGCAACGACGCGACGCATCCCGCTCTGCGACTCAACGTGTACCGCGCCAACGTGTCGTCCACGGATATCGAAACGGCGCGAGCGTAGGCTTTGAGATAGCCACGAACGAACACCTCGGCTGGCAGATCGTCGAACCGGCTGTTCTCGAGTGATTCCAAGCTGCCGATCGGAATCCGGGTCTCGCGTGCGAGGCGGTCGAGGCTCATGCCTCGTTGCTCCCGCATGCGCCTGAGGTGCTGGCCGATCGATTCCATCCCTCTCCTTCGAGACGATCCGACGAGTTCCCGACGAAACGATGCAGCACTTGTCTCTGCCAACGCGCAGCGCCCAAGCATGAAAAGCGAAAGCGCGAGCTTTCGATGCACCGATTGTCCACAGTCAAAAGGATTTTGTCCACATCCTACGTAGCCCACATCATGGGCGCCAGTGGACATGCGACCGCCAAAGTGCGACACGAAAAGCCGGTGGGCTGGATCAACGCGTCAGCACAAGCTGCGGCAGACGGCGCGCATCACACGCTGCGCGTTGTGCGCGACTACGTCAATGCGGACCTTGCCAAGAGGCTATTTGCGTGAGCGCGGCCTGGCTGCTTTCAGGCCCACGAGGGTCACTGCTCTAGTTTCCGCCGATGTGTCAGGGCGCAGCCGCAGGACGCCCCGCGCGATGGCTTGCGGGATCGCCATTCCGAGCTCGTTTGCTTGGTGCTCAGGATACGAAGACGTGTCGTCCCAGTAGTCCTGTGAAGGCGCTAGACGCAGCGATCGCACGGTTGAACCTTGAACCCGGAGTCGGTCGGGAACCAAATCGCGTCCTTGAACGCCAAACAAAGTCTCTAGGCGCTAGCTACTTCCTCTGCTGGGGTTAGGATGGTTCCCGGGGGACATGAAGGCACTGCTCGTCGGGATCGGCGCGGGCTCAAAGACAATCGTCGCCAATGTGCTGGGCGCTCGGGGGCACGAGCAGATCGTGGCCGAAGACGGCGCCTGGG
>Ga0137375_10009612_pt1 | contig 11476 bp, 9 predicted proteins | sample SagtaG_24_FD_104936 | JGI IMG/M metagenome (GOLD analysis project Ga0137375, IMG submission 104936) | Vadose zone soil microbial communities from Sagehorn Ranch, Mendocino, California, USA - Sage1_R_113_16 metaG | ecosystem: Environmental > Terrestrial > Soil > Vadose zone | place: USA... | reverse complement strand
CACAATTCCCTGTGGCAGGCCCTGGTCGACGCCCCACGTTTGAATCAGGTTCTGCTCTAACGCCACATGTGGGTCGATACCAAAGGACTCCACGGGCCAAAGCGGCAGGATCAATAGGACGACGCCCCAGCGACTCTTCAATCTCATCGTCAGTTTGGGAGGCGGATGATGTTACAACCGCGGAGTCACGGTGTCAAAAGAGTTTTTCTTTTCTGTTAGGTCGCTGTGGCATGCCAAAATCAATCGCTGGCTTTTGTGATCTCTGTCACCATTTAGGCATTCCGTCATAAATACCGTCACCGGCCTTTGTAGTTTTAAAAGAGGAACTATTTATAAGTCGCTGAATGCACTGTAGCACCGTCAAAATGCCGTCACAGTGCATTAATGCATTACAACTACAAATGTTGACCTAACACTACAATAAAGCTGTTTGCATTGTGCAATGTGTGGCCGTACAATGCGTCTCCTCTCATGAAAATTACAGCATTGCTCGCGGGGCTGACCCTGGCTGCCATGAGCGCTTTCGGCGGCGACGGCACGATCCATCGCAGTGCGCAGCGAATCCCTGGCCAATACATTGTGGTGCTGAACTCGAATGCGGATGCGGCCGCCGTTGCGGGCAGTGCAAGAAGTTTGGGCAGCGCGCGAATTCGCCAGACGTATCAGCGAGGGATCCGAGGATTCGCGATCGAGATGAGCGATGCGGACGCACAGCAACTCTCTCGCGATGCCCGTGTACAGTTTGTAGAGGAAGACTCAATCGTTGCCGCTTCGGCAACGTGGGGACTCGATCGGATCGACCAGCGCTCTCTTCCGCTCAACGGCAGTTATGTCTACAGTGAAACTGGAGCCGGCGTCTCTATCTATGTTGTCGATACTGGAATCTTTGCAGGGAATGTCGACTTCGGCGGCAGAGTGGCAGGGGGATACACCGCAATCGACGACGGCAGCGGCACAGCCGACTGCAACGGTCATGGTACCCATGTCGCCGGTGTGGCCGGCGGCTCGGATTACGGTGTCGCGAAGTCGGTCACCCTCGTTCCTGTGCGGGTTCTCGACTGCAATGGAACCGGGAGTGTGTCGGCGCTTCTCGCCGGTCTCGATTGGGTGCTTCTCGATCACTCCGTGACTCGACGTCCGGCCGTGGTGAACATGAGTCTCACCGGCCCCGCTTCTTATGCCCTCGATACTGAAGTGAACCTTCTGCTCTCTTACGGTCTCACTACCGTCGTCGCGGCGGGAAATGCGAATGAGAGTGCATGCAATTATTCGCCAGCCCGAGTTTCGGGTGCGATCACGGTTGGCGCGACGACACTCGCTGACCAGCGGGCGAGTTTCTCCAACTACGGCACTTGCGTCGATCTCTTTGCGCCGGGACTGAGCATCCTTTCCGATTGGTATACCAGCCCAACGGCCACAGCGGTTTCGAGTGGTACCTCGTCGTCAGCGCCATTTGTCGCCGGCGTTGCTGCTCTCGTTCTGGAGAAATATCCCACCGCGTCGCCGAGCGCTGTCTCCCAGACCGTCGTGTCGCAAGCGACCATCGAAGTTCTCGGCGCGGTCGGTGACGGCTCGCCGAATCGGCTTCTCTTCTCGCTGATCGATGCGCTTGACGATTCTGCGCAAGCCGATTCACAACTTCTTTCCGATCCAGGTTTCGACTATGGCACGATCTTCTGGACTGCCGGCATCTGCACCGTCATTGACCCGACCGGCTGTCCGCCTTCCGACTCATTGGATACGATGGTCGCGGAGTCCTTCGCCTCCCGAAGCGGACACACGCATGCTTCATTAGGCGGATCACGGGCCAGTGTCCAGATCATTTCCGAACCGGTCACCATTCCCTCGACGGTGAGCTCGGCAAAACTGAGCTTCTACTTATGGATTGTTTCCAAGGAAAAGAGTTCGTCCGCTGACGATATCTTCAAAGTAGAAATTCGCAATGCTGCCGGCGCCTTGCTGGACACATTGGGAACCTTCAGCAATCTCGACGATTGTCCGACGTACATCCAGCGACGCTTCGACGTCACTCCCTACAAGGGACGCACAATCAGAATCTCGTTTGCGTCGACTCGAGGTAGTGGTGCTCCCACGTGGTTCTTGTTGGATGATGTCGGCTTGAACATTTGGCGATAAGGCCTCATCGCCGGAAGATCCAGCGAAGTTTCACCACGAATTGATCCACCAATGGGGCGAAGAGCGGGACATCGTCTCCGATCGGCGAATCGCGAGTCGTACTGCGTAAAGCTCCTCAAGATCAGCTTGGTGGAGAAGGCATAGACGACTTTCGTCTGCAACAGGCGTTGCACGAAATTACCGAACGGCAAACGGCCGAAATCGTTTTCGGCCTCCAGCTCGAGTTGCAATCGACCGGACGGCTGCGTCCACGTGATGAAGTTCTCCATCTGCGTCAGGTGACCGGCGAAGAACTCGCCAAACCAGACGGTGGTTCCGACGCGCACTGGACGAGCAGGAGATGACTGTCCCTCGACCCGGAAGCGATCGAAACGATACGCGCCGACGGGAATCGTTACCCGATCGGTGATCGCGAACGGCTCGACAAGGCGTTCGAACTCCGGCGCGTAATTCGCTTCGAGGTGAACGCCGGACGTGCTCTCGACGTTGAACGGCGCCGTGAACACGCGCCACGTGAGAATGCGTCCATCGAGGTCCTTGACCATCCGAGGTTCAAACTCGAAAAAGAACTGCTGAATCCACGAGTCCTTCGGTCGCGGCTGATAGGCAGCCCCGAAGTTGTACTGTCGCGTCCCGGGCCTCGGCAGAAATCCGAGTGCCGGATCGAGTGCGTCGCCGAAAACTTTTGCCGATGCGTTGATGTCCCAAAGATCGTTCGGGTAGTCGACCGCCGCTCCCCAGCCGTTCGCTCGACCGGGAATGCCTTTGCTGTGACTCGCGGCTGACCAGGCACCGACGGCGAAGTTCTTGTCGCCGAAGAGCGTCGACGTGGTCCACGTCGCGTCGAGGCCGCCGAAGCGATTGTCGGTCGGGAACTCGGGATCGCCCTTCGTGAAAAGGGCCCCGACGCGCAGGTGTTCGGTTGCGTCATACGTCACCCGACTGGCCAGGAGGTTGCGCCGGGAAAGTCCGTGCACTCCTCCGCTTTCCACGTCGAGTGCAGCGACGCCCCACTTTCCAGCGCGGCCGAGAATCTTGAGGCCGGCGTTGAGCGGAACGATATTTCCTTCGACGAGGCCGACGGTTCGCGAATAGAACGGTACGAAGTCGCTGCCGAGGTTCAGGCCAAATTGGAATTGATTGGATCCTTCGAGGAAGAACGCCCGCTTCTCAGGAAAAAACAGCGGGAACTGCGTGAGATTGATCTGCCTGGTATCGACTTCCGTCTCCGCGAAATCGGTGTTGACGGTGATCACTCCACCGAGTTGCGGCGTTAGGTCGTATCCGACATCCACTCCCGTGCGGCCGGCGATGGCATGATTTCCGGAGGTGAAATCCGTCGTCCGTTTTGCCAGCGTGTTCAGGTTGATGGTCACACCTGCACCGCGGCGAAAGCTCGGCACTTCGAGCGCGCCCGCGCGGCGGAAGTCCGCCAGACGCGCATCGAGCGTCGGTGTGACCCATCGCAGTCTCTGGCGTTCGCGCGGGATGTATCGCTCGGCGTTGAAGCCCCATGATTGTCGTGCGGGATCGAAGCGCAACGTGTTCACCGGGATGCTGATTTCGACCATCCAGCCGGTTGAATTGCGCACCACTCGCGCATCCCACACGCCATCCCAGTCGAGCGGGATGTCCTCAGGCGTTGCGACCAATCCGTCCGCGCGAGCGCCTGCGGCGTTCACGCGAAAGTAATATCCGCTTCGTTGATCGCCGAACGTGTCGAGAACGATCGCCACCGAGTCGTCGCCGTCCATGTCGCCGTCGCGCTGCATTGTGTGGATGGAGATCTTGTCGGGTTCGGGGTCGACACACGTGAAGGCGAAGTAGAGTTTGTTTTGATCCGCGGCGACACGCATCGTCGTGGTGAACGGGGTCGGCGAACCAGGATGAGGACTCTGTTGCGCGAGCGTGACCGCGCCTGCGTTCGGCTGAAGCGATGGCTGCTGAGCGATGCACACGCTCGCGATCGCTGTGCTCAAAGAAATTGAAAGAATGCGTTGGATCACGCTTGCATAGCTTGACGCCGTGCAACTGTATCATTGCCATCCTTGATGCGGCCGAGGTGACTGATGCCCTTTTCGTCCTTTGGACTTCACCCCGATCTCGTGCGCGGGATCAAAGAGCTGGGGTTCACCCGACCGACGCCGATTCAAACCGACGCGATCCCGCCGGCGATGGCCGGTAAGGATGTTCTTGCGGCCGCAGTGACGGGCAGTGGAAAGACCGCGGCGTTCGTGTTGCCGATTCTTCATCGATTGATCGGAAAGAAGCGCGGCAGCACACGCGCCCTCATCCTCACGCCGACACGGGAGCTCGCCGGGCAGATCGACGAGCACCTGCGCGATCTCGCTGTGCACACTCCGATCTCTGGCGCCGCGATCTACGGCGGAGTGGGCATGGGTCCGCAAGAACACGCTTTCCGCACCGGAGTGGACGTACTGGTGGCGACACCGGGACGTCTGCTCGATCACTTTCAATACGGCTACGCGCGACTCACTGGGCTGGAGATCCTGGTGATCGACGAAGCGGATCGCATGCTCGACATGGGCTTCCTTCCTGACATCCGACGCGTGCTGAAACATCTGCCGGCGAAACGGCAGACACTCTTCTTCTCGGCCACGCTGCCGCCGCCGATTGTCGAACTCTCGCGAGAGATGTTGAAGAACCCGGCGATGATTGCCATCGAACGGAAGGCGGCGCCGGCGATCGGCATTGCCCAATCCGTTTTTCCCGTGGTCCAGGAGTTGAAGTTGCCGCTTCTGCAGACGCTGCTCGACCGTGGGGAGATCCAGAACGCGATCGTTTTCACGCGTACAAAACACCGCGCCAATCGCGTCTTCGAGCGATTGGAGAAGCGCAGGGTGAAGGTCGCCAGGATTCACGGCAATCGCAGCCAGGTGCAGCGGACGGAAGCGCTGAAAGGGTTCAAGTCCGGCAAGTATCGCATCCTGGTGGCGACGGACATCGCAGCGCGTGGAATCGATGTGGAGGCGCTTTCCCATGTCGTGAACTTCGACGTTCCCAACGTGCCGGACGACTACATCCATCGCGTCGGTCGCACCGCGCGCGCGGAGATGACCGGAGACGCGATGACTTTTGTAGCACCGGATGAGGAGAACGATCTGCGCGCCATCGAACGCGCCATCGGCAAGCGTCTGCCTCGAGTCACCGTGCCGGATTTCGACTACAAGCAACGACCGGCGGAACGGCTGGAGATCCCGATCCACGAGCGCATCGCGGCCATTCGCGCGAGGAAGGCCGAAGATCGAGCCCGCTCGAAAGCAAAGCTCGAGAGACCATCGAAAGCGGCCGCGCCTCGCGGGAATCGGTCACGCCGCGGCCGGCGCCGGCCGTGACCGATTCGCTGTATTGCCGCCGCCCTCGGCGGCCGCCGCGGAGGGCCGCGGCGTTCCATCGCACGATCAATCGAGGCGCCCATCTGCGCGAGGTCGGCGGCAGCGTGTAGGGCCGCCGCCCCCGGCGGCCGCCGCGGAGGGCGGGACGGCCGCCGAGGGCGGCGGCCCTACACAAGGGCCGGCAGACCGACTTTCCATCCAAGCCCTTAGCCGGCCAGCGATGGACTGATACACGCCGCGGTCGACGTCGCTGAGGTCGATGTGAGAACCACGGGACGCGATTCTCGCGCCTCTCTTACTTCGTTGACCGTTTCAACTGGCACGCGTCGACGATCTTCGTCGGATCGACAGCATCACTATCGACCTGCTCCTCGATGACTTTTCCGTCCCTGTCGATGAGGAAGGTCGCCCGGCGTGCCGAGGCCATGGTCGCTCCGCCGATGTGGTACTCCTTCTCCAGTCCGTAAGCCTTGATCGCTTTGGCGTCCATGTCCCCAAGCAGCGGGAAGGTGACGCCGTTCTGCATCGCGAACGCATGATTTGCGAAGGGGCTGTCAATGCTCACACCCAAGACCTGGGTGTCTGCGCCTTCCAGCTTGGCGAGATTCGCCTGGAAGGCTTTCATTTGCTTCGTTCACCCTCCGGTGAACGCAAAGACGAAGAACGCCAGCGCGACCTGCTTTTTGCCTCGATAGTCATGCAGGGAGACCGGCTTGATTTTTTCTCCGTCGTATTCCAGCAGGGTGAAATCGGGCGCGACGTCGCCGATCTTGATCTTCAGCGGCTCAGCTTCCTTTTTCTTTTCCTGGGCAAAGAGTGCGCTGTTCAGCGACAGCGCCAGGAGAAAGAGGATCCCTGTGACTCGATTGCTCATGCAAGGTCTCCTGAAGAGTTAGGCTGCCGTTTCCGAGACGTCCTCTGCTTCGTGCAGCGTTTCTGGTGCGATGTCGGCACCATTTGGCCAGCACACTGTTCCACCGGCGATGAAGAACTTCTTGAATATCCGCGCGTCGCGAAGAGGCTTGAAGATCTCACCACGGAGCCAGGGGCTGAAGTCGACGGTCTTCTCACGCCCGTCGCTGAAACGGAGACGCAAGCGATGACCTGACGCGTAAAGCGCCTCGGTGACTGTGATGAGTTTTCTCACGCTCTCGCGCTCATTCTAACGGAGGAACTTGGTTGAGAGGTTGCAACTTCTTCGCTCGTTTCCAGTTTTCTTCGAGTTCGCTGTGATGCTCTCGGGCCCATTCACGGATGAGTTTGCGCGCCGTCGCCGAACGGATGGAACCAACCAACTGCCGGCCCGAAAAGTCAAAAGTCGCATTCTGCCCTTGATATTCAGCGTGGAAGTGACCGGGTTCGTGGTCGTCGAAGTACATTCGAATGATGATTCCGAAGAACGCGGAGATGATCGGCACGAATTCGATGCTAGCAAACGTTCGTGCGTTGCCCAACGTATGGCGCGTTCACGAAGCGCTTTTGGAGTCAGCGATTTCGGGCAAAGCTTCTTCGACTGCGTGCGGCAGGTCGAGCGCCAAGAACCAAGAGGCTGGGTAGAGGGAATCTTCGCCTTCTTCATCGATAACGCGAACGTAATCGCGCTTCTCTGCAGCAGGATCTTCGAGGAGTTCGTAAATCTTTCGCGGTTCGAGCGATTCTTCGGCGCCCTCATTCTGGATGCAAACGGCAAAACGCTTCGCCTTGGATTCCGCGGCCGCTCGCAATCGTCTCCACCGACCGGTGTCTACTTACTCGCCGCGCTTCTGGCGATGCGTCTTGCTTCGGACAATTGCTCCCGCGACAACTGACGCGCCGTGTACATGCGGTCCAAGACTGTCAGTCGACGTGCGATCACGGAAGCTGAATCGTCGATCGGAGAAAAACGTCGAGGACTCCGAACCGCTGCGGCAAGCCGGGCGCATTCGTACGGCGTGAGCGCGGTCGGTGATTTGTGGAGGTAACCTTGCGACGCCGCTTGGACGCCGATGACTTGAGTGCGATCGGTCGTTCCCAAGTACACGCAATTTAGATATGCCCGAAGGATTGCTTCTTTTGACGTTGAAGCATCCAAAATTATCGAAGTAAGAACCTCCGCCCAGACGCGTCGCACCGAGCGGTGAATCGGAACGTGGTTCTTTACGATCTGGTTCGTTAATGACGCATCCCTAGTCGCGGTGCTGCCCCGCAACATTTGAAACACACCGTCGAGGGTATAGAAGCGGCTGTGTTCGAAGAAGTCAGGATCTTCGGCCGCAACAAACGCACCGCTGACGAGACGAGGGTACTCCGGCGTCGGGTGTTGCCAGATCACTCGGCGAACTGCTGCTAGATCGCGATGAATCGACCACCAAATCGCCAGTGTCACCACGACGAGGCCGACGCATAGCGTCACGAGAGATCGAAGTAGTACCTTTCTGATCGTGAACAACACCGCCGATGCCTGATAGGCTTGAGGCGATGATGAAACCGTCAGAGGCCGAGGTGAAATGGGGGAAGGTCATCGACCACACCCGCTGCATCGGATGTCACGCCTGCTCGACAGCCTGCAAATCGGAAAATGCGGTCCCCCTCGGCGTCAATCGAACGTACGTCAAGTATGTCGATATCGGACAATTCCCGACCGCGCGGCGCGCATTTCAGGTCACCCGCTGCAACCAGTGCGATCACCCGCCGTGCGTGACCGCGTGTCCCACCTCGGCGATGTTTCGGCGGCGCGACGGCATCGTCGACTTCGACAAGAACATCTGCATCGGTTGCAAAGCATGCATCGCCGCATGTCCTTATGACGCGATCTTCATCAATCCCGAGGACCATTCGGCGGAAAAATGTAACTTCTGCGCGCACCGCCTGGAGGTGGGTCTCGAGCCGGCTTGCGTCGTGGTCTGTCCGACTGAGGCGATTTTGATCGGCAACCTGCTCGATCCGAGCTCGCGCGTCGCTGGATTCGTGAATCGCGATGTCGTCGCCGTGCGCCGCCCGGAGAAGGAAACGTATCCGAAGCTCTTCTACAAAGGTGCGCATCAGGCCACTCTCGATCCGCTCGCGGCGCAGAGACCTGACGGCGGCATTTACCTTTGGAGCGAACAGGGCGAGGGCTTGAAGCACCAGGTCCTTTCTGGTCATCCCGGCTCCGCGAACAACGTCGCCGCCGCGATGCTCGCTTATGACGTGCCGCACACCGCGCCGTGGGGTTGGCCGGTCAGTCTGTATGTGTGGACGAAGGCGATCGCCGCCGGCTCCTATCTCGTCGCAGCGATCCTCGTGCTTCTCGGATCGCTCGACATCAGCAGCGTTTTATGGCGATGGACGACGCCGCTGGTGTCCGCGGTTTTCCTTGCCATCACGCTCGGGGTCCTGATCGCCGATCTCGAACATCCCGCGCGCTTCTACATGATTCTGATCCGGCCGCAGTGGCGGAGCTGGCTCGTGCGCGGCGGCATCATCCTGATGCTGTTCGCCATCCTTCTCGGAGTGCACCTTTTCTGGCCCTCTGGATTGCTCGCTTTGATCGGCATTCCGGTCGCGATCGCAACCGGCACCTACACCGCGTTTCTCTTTGCGCAAGCGAAGGCGCGCGATCTCTGGCAAAGCCCTCTGCTGCCGCCGCAGCACCTCGTTCAGTGCATCGTGGCAGGCGCGGCGTCGCTGCTGCTCGCCGGACGGCTCGATCTCGTTCCGCTTCTCGCGATCGCGACGGCGATTCATCTCATTCTCATTGCCGCGGAGGTGGTGACGCCTCACGTGACCGCGCATGCGCGGCTCGCGGTTCACGAGATGGTGCGCGGCCAATTCCGTCTTCCCTTTGCCCTCGGCGTCATTCTTCAAGCTCTGGGCATCGCACTGATTGGATGGCCGCCGATCGCGGCAGCATTGATCCTTATTGGACTCTTCGCATTCGAACACGCCCACATTCGGGCGGGACAGGCGGTGCCGCTTGCCTAACAAACGTTTTCCGGGTCCGAGCGGAACGGAGCTCGCGTCGTTTCCGCCGCGCGAGCGTTGGGATGATTGGACCGAGCTCGAATCGCGCGCGTGGCCGAAACGGGTCGAGCGGCACTACATGCTCGTGCCCACCACGTGCTTCAACTGCGAGTCAGCCTGCGGGCTTCTCGCGTACGTCGATCGCGAGACGTTCGAGGTGCGCAAGTACGAAGGCAATCCGGAGCATCCCGGATCGCGCGGACGGAATTGTGCAAAAGGTCCGGCCACTCTGAATCAAGCGAACGATCCCGATCGAATTCTTTATCCGCTCCGACGCACAGGTGCGCGCGGAGAGAATGGCTGGAGCCGCGTGAGCTGGAGCGAAGCGCTCGACGACATCGCCGCGCGCATCCGCAGCGCGCTCGTCGAAGGGCGGCCTAACGAAGTGATGTATCACGTCGGGCGGCCGGGAGAGGACGGCTACACCGAACGCGTTCTCGCGGCCTGGGGAGTCGACGGCCACAACTCGCACACGAACATCTGCTCGTCGAGCGCACGCACGGGCTATCAGTTCTGGATGGGTTACGACCGGCCAAGTCCCGATCACGCGAACGCCGACGTCATTCTTCTCATCAGCGCGCACCTCGAATCGGGTCACTACTTCAACCCGCACGCGCAGCGCGTGATGGAAGGAAAAGCGCGGGGGGCGAAACTGATCGTGTTCGACGTCCGCCTGTCCAACACGGCCACCCACGCCGACTACTGGCTCGCACCGTGGCCCGGTAGCGAACCGGCGATCCTGCTCGCGATCGCGAATTTCATCATTCGCAACAAACGCTACGATCGCGAATTCGTTCGGCGGTGGTGGAACTGGAACGAAGTGGCATCAACGTTCGAGGCATTCGAACGCTCGCTGCGCGGCGTCTATGCACAGTACACCTTCGAATTCGCGGAAGCGGAATCGGGAGTGGCCGCAAAGACGATCAGAAAGATCGCGGAGATCGTCGCCTCCGCCGGCAAACGTCTGAGTACACACACCTGGCGCAGCGCCGCCGCCGGCAACCTCGGTGGCTGGCAGGTCGCACGCGCGCTCTTCCTCCTCAACGCGCTGTTAGGCGCAGTCGCAACCGAAGGGGGTACGTTTCCGAATGCGTGGAACAAGTTCGTGCCTCGGCCGATCTACACGCCGCCGCATCCGCCGAAATGGAATGAGCTGACCTGGCCGGATGAGTTTCCGCTCGCCGTCAATGAAATGTCGTTTCTCCTGCCGCACTTTCTGGAGGATGGCCGCGGAAAGCTGGAGGTGTACTTCAGCCGCGTGTACAACCCGGTGTGGACGAATCCCGACGGATTCTCATGGATCAAAGCGCTCACCGACGAGGCGAAAGTCGGACTGCACGTCGCGCTCACGCCGACATGGAGCGAGACCGCATATTTCGCCGACTACGTGCTGCCGGTGGGCATTGGCAGTGAGCGTCACGATCTGCATTCATACGAAACGCATGACTCGCAATGGCTCGGCTTTCGTCAGCCGGTGCTGCGCGCGGCAAAAGAACGATTGGGCGAACACATCACCGACACACGCCAGGTCAATCCGGGCGAGGTGTGGGAAGAGAACGAGTTCTGGATCGAGCTCTCCTGGCGCATCGATCCTGACGGAAAGCTCGGCATCCGCAAATTCTTCGAGTCGAAGAAACAGCCGGGTGGCAAATTAAATATTGACGAATATTATGCATATATATTTGAACATTCTGTGCCTGGTTTGCCCGAGAAAGCGGCAGCGGAGGGAGTCACGCCGCTGGACTTGATGCGGCGAACCGGCGCATTCGAAGTGAAGCGCGGCATCGGCGCGATCCACGAGGAGCCGGTGCCGCCGGGCGAGCTCGTCGACACGCAAATCGATGCGCTCGGTCGCGTCTACGCGCGATCGCCGAAACCCGATCAGCCCAACATCGTGCCGGTGCCGACGCCCGACGGCGATGCAGAAGGGCGGCGCCGCATCGGCGTAGAGATTGATGGAGTGGTGCGCCGCGGGTTTCCCACTCCGAGCGGCCGGCTCGAGT
>Ga0137375_10009609_pt1 | contig 11477 bp, 12 predicted proteins | sample SagtaG_24_FD_104936 | JGI IMG/M metagenome (GOLD analysis project Ga0137375, IMG submission 104936) | Vadose zone soil microbial communities from Sagehorn Ranch, Mendocino, California, USA - Sage1_R_113_16 metaG | ecosystem: Environmental > Terrestrial > Soil > Vadose zone | place: USA... | reverse complement strand
CTGCGCGCTGCGGCCTGCGCGCTGCGGCCTGCGCCCTGCGCCCTGCGCGCTGCGGCCTGCGCCCTGCGGCCTGCAACCTGGGGCCTGCAACTTGCGACTTTCGCGGTATAATGCAGGGCGCTCTTTTTGTAGCTGGAGGATCACCCATGGCAGCCCCGACGACTATCCGCGCACTGTCGGTCGAGACGCTCGACATTCCGCTCTATGCGCCGTTCGGAATCTCCGCCGGCGCGCAGGAGATCGCCCGCAACCTGCTGGTTGTCGTCGAGCTTGCGGACGGCACGCGCGGCTATGGCGAGGCAGCGCCGTTCCCGGCGTTCAACGGCGAGACCCAGGCGATCGCCCACGCGGCGATCGACGCCGCTCGCTCCACAGTCGAGGGCGCCGACGCGCGCGCGTGGCGCCGGGTGGCCGCCGCGATCCGCCATGCGATGGGCCCGGTCGGGTCGGCGCAGTGCGCGATCGAGACGGCGATCCTCGACGCGCTGATGCGCCACGCGCGCGCGCCGCTGTGGGCCTTCTTCGGCGGCGCCGGCACCAACCTCGAGACCGACATGACCATCACCACCGGCACAGTCGACGACGCGTTCACCGCCGCGCAGGACATCCTCGACCGTGGCATCCGCATAATCAAGATCAAGATCGGCTCAGGCGACCTGGCGCTCGACCTCGATCGCGTGTCGGCGGTCGCGGCGGTGGCGCCGCAGTCGCCGCTGATCCTGGACGGCAACGCCGCATTCACCGCCGACGAGGCGCTGCAGCTCCTGGCGCAGCTGGGCGAGCGCGGCGTCGCCGTGGCGCTGATGGAGCAGCCGGTCGCCAAGGACGACTGGGTGGGCATGCAGCAGGTGGCTCAGTGGGGCGGCGTGCCGGTCGCCGCCGACGAGACCGCCGCCGACTCCAGCGCGGCGCTGCGGATCGTTCAGGAGCGCGCCGCGCACGTGGTGAACATCAAGCTGATGAAGTGCGGGATCGTCGAGGCGCTCGACATCGCCGCGCTGTGCCGCGCGGCTCGCGTCCGGCTGATGATCGGCGGCATGGTCGAGTCGATCCTGGCGATGACCACCTCGGCCTGCTTCGCGGCCGGCCAGGGCGGCTTCCACTACGTCGATCTCGACATGCCGCTGTTCATGGCCGAGAACCCCTTCGAGGGCGGGATGGTCTACCAGGGCGGAATCATCGATCTCAGCCAGATCGCCGCGGGCCACGGCGTCAGCCCAAAGGCGCGTGGGGCCTGATCGGCGCGGTTGCTCTGATGCGCACTCGACTCATCCCGCAAGATGGCCCGGCCTGGCGACAGGCGCGATTCATTGTGAAGGATTATGACAAAATTGCAATATCTGCATCTTGACGGCAAACAAAAATGAGGAGGGCGGTATGACGCGCCACCTCGTCGCCGCATTTAGGCCGCACAGCGAGGGGCTGGCAACGATCTTCGGCTCGCTGGAAGCCGATATCATGGCTGTGCTGTGGGGTCGGCGCGAGGCTCGGCACGCCGTACGTGGGCAATAACCAGAACGATAATATCCGCATCGCCAATAACCGGATCATCGCCAACGGCGGAAGCAACCTGGCCGGCGCGATCGGCATCTTCGCCGGCGCCGAGAACTATGAGATTGCCAGCAACGACCTGTGCGGCAACTTCTCGGCCGAATACGGCGGCGCGATCAGCCACTTCGGCCTCAGCCCGAACGGCAACATCCATCACAACCGGATCTACTTCAACGGCTCGTACGACGAGGGCGCGGGCATCATGGTCGCCGGCGAGCAGCCGGCTACCCCGACCTCGCTGTCGCCTGGCTCTGGTCCGGTGAATATCTACAACAACAACTCTGTCGTATACTATAGACTTTCAGAAGAAGAATCCGAAAGGGGAGGGGCTTGGCGAGGGCCTGCGGCCCTCGCCAAGCCCCTCCCGCTCCAAGTATTTTTCTGAAAGACTATATGTGTAGCGATGCATAAGATATCACGTCCGGGGATTCGGCCATGCAGATGCGCTGCCCATCGTGCGGCTATCGCTATCTCAACGATGCGTCCTTCTGCATCGTGTGCGGCGCCGCGCTCCGCCCGATCGCCCACGAGCCGAGCGCTCGCCCCACCGGTGCGACAGGGCCGACGATCCGGCTGGGCCAGCAGTTCAGTCTCCCGGCAGGCGCGGCGAGCGCGCCGGCCCGAGCGGCCGATCGCACGGTCGCTCAGACATCGCCGTGGCGCGGGGCCAGCAAGCCGTTGATCGCCCTGCTGTTCGCGGTCGTGTTTATGATCGGCCTCGCGGAGTACCTGACGTCCCGCGGCGCGCCGGGCCTTGGCATGTGGCTGGTCGGCCTGGTGACCGGCGGCGCGCTGCTGGCGCAGCAGGCCTGGGTCAATGGCGATCTGTGGCGCGGCGCGCGCGGGATGCTGGTGTGGGGCGGCCTGACGTGGCTGCTGGCCACCGACCTGGCCGTGCCATGGGCGCTGCTGCTCATCCTGGTCTGGTGCGCGCTCCAGCCGCGCTGGTATCGCCATAGTGCGTAACAGCTGGGATACACTATGTGTGGTTCAAGCACTTTTCAGGCGGATATTCGTCTAGGATTCCTGCGTGTTCAGCTCTAGCTCGTCCAACACCAGCACGCGCAGCTCGCTCACCCGCTGGAGCCGCATGTCGTTCGTGAGGAAAGCGGTGCAGCCGGCGGCGAGCGCTGAAGCAATCTGAAGCGCGTCGGGCGTGCGAAGGCCGTAGCGTGCGCGCAGATCGGCAGCCTGCTCGGCGATGTCAGCGGTAATCGGGTCCAGCGAGAAATTTCGGCTGCGAAGCAGAAAGCGCCGGTAGCGCCGTGCAAGCGCCTCGTTGCCCACCCGCCTGGGCTGCACCAGCACCTCTGTCAGCGTAATGACCGAGCTGTGCGCGGTGAACGTGCCGACGGTGATGCGCCGGAAGACCTCGCGCACCAGATTCACGTGGGTCGGGTTGCGCTCGATAAGGTAGATAAAGGGTGGGGTATCCAGCCCAAGTCGGTCTACGTCGGAGAAGGCATTATCAAGCGCGATCATGGTCGCTCCCACTCATCACGCAGCTCGTTGACGTACTGCTGTGCGTCGATCCCCTGCCAGATCTCCGCGCCAAGTCCCTCAAGCTCAAGCAAACTACGCTCGGGCTCGTCAGCTTCATCAATAGTGGCGAGATCTTGCGCGATGCGCGCTAGAAGTTGCAGTCGCATGGCGCGGGGCAGCGGTTTGATCTGCTGCTCGTAGAGCTGATCCGGGGTTGGGCTAGGCATCGTCGTATTCCCCTTTCCGGTGGCACAGGCGGTAGGGCATCATTTTACCACTACACGTATATCAGCGCGTATCGCTCCACCAGGTGCAGCCTTGGTCTCCGCCCGCAGCTCTCGTCGCGGGGCACTTTCCCCGATCACTATGTTTGCACTTTTAACAAACTCCCGCTGGGGAGGGTTCGGGAGGGGCCTGCGGCCCCTCCCGAACCCCCACCACCCCGAAATGTTAAAACCGCAAGGATAGTGCCCGATCAAACCAGCTCGAACCGCGCCGTAAAGTGCCGCAGCGTCGGCGGCTGCCAGGCGATCCGCAGACCGCGGATCTGGTCGAGGTTGTGCTTGATGTAGATCAACGCCTCGGCGATGTAGTCGACGTGGCTCTGGGTGTAGACGCGGCGCGGGAAGGTCAGCCGCACCAGCTCCAGCGCGGCTGGCTCCTCTCCGCCGTCGGGGCGCGGACGGCCGAACATCACGCTGCCGATCTCGACCGCGCGGATGCCGGCGGCCAGGTACAGCGCCACGCACAGCGCCTGGGCCGGGTACTGGCCTGGTGGGATGTGCGGCAGCAGCGCCGCGGCGTCGACGTAGACCGCGTGGCCGCCGGTCGGCAGGACGATCGGGATGCCGTCGGCAGTCAGCTTCTCGCCCAGGTACTCGATCGAGCGGATGCGGTAGCGCAGGTAGTCCTCGTGCAGCGCCTCGCGCAGCCCGATCGCGATCGCCTCCATGTCGTAGCCGGCCAGCCCACCGTAGGTTGGGAACCCCTCGGTCAGGATCAGCAAGTTTTTGCACTGCTGGGCCCACGCGTCGTCGTTGAGCGCCAGGAAGCCGCCGATGTTCGCCAGCCCGTCCTTCTTGGCGCTCATCGTGCAGCCGTCGGCGTAGCTGAACAGCTCCTGGGCGATCTCCAACGGGGTCTTGCCGGCGTAGCCAGGCTCGCGCTGCTTGATGAACCAGGCGTTCTCGGCGAACCGGCAGGCGTCGACGAACAGAGGGATGCCGGCGCCACGGCAGATCTCGCTGGCCGCACGCACATTGGCCATGCTCACCGGCTGGCCGCCGCCGGAGTTGTTCGTCACGGTGATCATGCACAGCGGGATGCGCTCGCGGCCGGCCTCCGCGATCGTCGCTCGCAGGCCCTCCAGATCGATGTTGCCCTTGAAAGGCCGGATGAGGCCAGGCTGTCTGGCCTCGGGGCTCATTAGATCGCGCGCCTCGGCGCCACGCGCCTCGACGTTGGCGCGGGTGGTGTCGAAGTGGGTGTTGTTCGGCACCACGTCGCCGGCGCGGCAGACCGTGCCGAACAGGATGCGCTCGGCCGCGCGGCCCTGGTGGGTCGGGATGACGTGCTTGAAGCCGGTGATCTCGCGCACCGCCTGCTCCAGCCGGTAGAACGACCGCGCGCCGGCGTAGCTCTCGTCGCCCTGCAGCATGCCGGCCCACTGCTGCGCGCTCATCGCCCCGGTGCCGGAGTCGGTCAGCAGGTCGATCAGCACGTCCTCGGCGCGCAGCAGGAACAGGTTGTAGCTGGCAGCCTCGAGCGCGGCTCGCCGCTGCTCCGGCGTGGTCGCGGCGATCGGCTCCACGCTCTTGATCCGAAACGGCTCGATGATCGTGCGCGGCTGGAAGTCCATCGTTGCACTCCTTTGTGCTCTTGTTCACGTCAGCGGACGAAACAGACGGGAAAATGGACGAAGCGGAAGGCTTCCCGATCCTTATGACATCGTTGCATTGTGAGTTGCTGAGTCGGTTGGATCCGCTCGTCGTCCGCTCACTCCGCTGAATGGTGCCTGGGGCTATTCCACGGCACGTCGGGCGTACCGGCGCGGGCATTGGCGGCGCGCGCCAGCACGAACAGGCAGTCCGACAGGCGGTTGAGGTAGGCGCCGACGTGCGGGCCGATCGCCTCGTCGCGGGCGAGGCCGACCACGCAGCGCTCGGCCCGCCGGCAGACCGTGCGCGCCAGGTGCAGCTGCGCCGCGCCGAGCGTGCCGCCCGGCTGGATGAACTGGCGCAGCGGCGCCAGCTCGGCCTCCAGCGCATCGATCGTCTGCTCCATGAAGTCGATCTTCTCCGGTCCGATCCGCGGGATGTTGGCCGCCTCGCCGGGCGTCGCCAGGTCGGCCCCGACGACGAAGAGCTGATCCTGGATCTGTCCCAGGAGCGCGTCGAGTCCCGGATCGACCCCGCCGGCGCGCGCCACGCCGATCGCGGCGTTGCACTCGTCCACCGTGCCGTAGGCCTGGACGCGCGCGGCGTCCTTGCCGACCCGCTGCCCGCCCCACAGGCCGGTCTCGCCGGCGTCGCCGGTCTTGGTGTATATCTTCATCTTCCCTCCAAGTCAAAGCGTACAGTGGCGCTATTCTACCACTCCGGCGATAAGAGAACGGTTTTTTCGCTCCTATCGGGGGATTTTTCGCCCGGCGGGCGAAAAATCCCCCGATAGGAGCTTTGGCAATCCGCTCCGTACAACATTGGACGCCAGTGCTATAATTGCCGCGCGTTCACAAAGAATACTCAGGAGAGCCAATATGCCGGCTGAGCCACGCTTGCTGAAAACCATCCCGCTGTTCATCGGCATGGACGCCGACGAGCTCGCCGCCATCGCCGCGATCATGGACGAGGAGCGCTTCAGGGCGGGCCAGGTGATCTTCAACGCCGACCAGATCGGCGGCACCTTCTACATCATCCAGGCCGGCCAGGTCGAGCTCTCGATCGTCGACGACGACGGCGAGAAGCTGGTGCTCGAGCTGCTCGAGTCGGGCGACTTCTTCGGCGAGCTCTCGCTGCTCGACGGCGGCACCCGCTCGGCCACCGCCACGGCGACCCAGCGCACCGAGACGCTGGTGCTCGATCGCCACGAGCTGCTCGACCTGATGCTGCAGAAGCCGCACATGGCCCAGGACGTGATGGTGTCGCTCGCCAAGCGCATCCGCCGCACCGACAACCTGCTGCGCCGGCGAGTCAGCCGCAACCCCAACGAGGTGATCGAGGAGCGCGAGACCCTCGGCGAGCGCGTGGCCGACGCGGTCGCGAAGTTCGGCGGCAGCTGGCGGTTCATCTTCGCGTTCGGCGCGTTCCTGGTCATCTGGGTGCTGATCAACGTGTTCGCGCCGTGGCGCTGGGACGACTACCCCTTTATCCTGCTGAACCTGTTTCTCTCGATGCTCGCCGCCATCCAGGCGCCGGTGATCATGATGAGCCAGAACCGCCAGGACGCCAAGGACCGCATCCGCAGCGAGCTCGACTACCAGGTGAACCTCAAGGCCGAGCTGGGCGTCAGCACGCTCATCCAGAAGGCCGACCTGATCGTCGAGTCGCTCGAAGATATCGAGAAGCGGCTGCGATCGGCGTCGAGCGACGGCCAGGTGACGAAAAAGCGTACGCAGTGACCTAACATACGAAGAGGAGGACCAGCCATGGATGACATTGCCGCGCTCAAGCGGGTGCCGCTGTTCAGCTTTATGGACAGCGAGGAGATCGGCGGCGTTCGCTCGCTTATGACTTCGCACACCTACACGCCGGGGCAGGTGATCATGCGCGAGGGCGAGCTCGGGACGCACTTCTATGTCGTCGTGCAGGGCCAGGTTCAGTTCGCGGTTCAAGACGCCAGCGGGCGCGAGCTGGTGGTCGACGAAGTCGGCCCGGGCGGCTTTTTCGGTGAGCTTTCCATGCTCACCGGCGAGCCGCGCACGGTGCGCGTCAAGGCGCTCGAACGCGTGACAACCCTGGCGCTCGACCACGCGGCGTTCTTCGCTTTCCTGGAGCAACACCCGCTGGCCGCCATCGACGTGCTCAAGACGCTCGGCCATCGGCTGCATCGCACCGACAGCCTGCTGCGCCAAAGCGTCAGCCGCAACGTCAACGAGATCGTCGACGAGGAATTGACCCTGGGCGAGCGCGTCGCCGACACGATCGCCGAGTTCAGCGGCAGCATCGCGTTCCTGGTGCTCAACGCGGTCTTCTTCGCGGTCTGGCTGGGATCGAATGAGTTTCCGGTGCTGAGGTTCGACCCCTTTCCTTTCGGCCTGCTGACGATGATCGTCTCGCTCGAGGCCATCTTCCTCTCGATCTTCGTGCTTGTCAGCCAGAACCGACAGGCGGCGAAAGATCGCGTGGCCGCGGAGATCGACCACCAGGTCAACACCAAGGCCGAGGTCGAGATCGGCATGGTGCTGCGCCGGCTCGACGACCTGGAGCGCAGCATGCAGCACAACTATCGCGAACAGCACGCGCTCCTCGCCACCTCTTCGGCTCTTGTTCAGAAAGCCGTGGGCGGTGGCGGCCAGGTCTGATCGCCGATTCTGTGGGGCCTGGGTGAGGAACATAGGCTGCTTCGGCTTTGCCCCGAAAGAAAACGACACCCTGAAACAGGCTATGCTCATCTCTTCTCGTGCACGACCGCGCCTCTGCGCGCTGCTGGCCTGCCTGGCGCTCGCGCTGGGGGCCTGCACGCCCATACCGGCGGGCTCGGACCGCCTGCCTGAACCAACTGCTGCCAGCGCCGCGGCGGCGCAGCCGGTCAAGCTTGCCGGCACGCTCGTCTACACCAACGACATGCTGACGTCCTACCACACCCGCCACGCCGTCGCGCTGGTGGACCTGCGCGGGTTCGTGCTGCGCGACCCGGCCTTGAAGATCCCGCGCGACTCGCTGACCTTCGGCACGCTCACGCTCGACCAGAAACACCGGACCGGCAGCTACCAGATCTTGCTGCCGGCCCAGCCGCCCGGCTCGCTCGTCCACGTCGACCACCAGGGCGAGCGCAGCAAGGGCGTCCAGGTCTTCGCCGTGGCCTACTGGCCCGACCCATTTTCCGACGCCGACCGCCACGCCTACGGCTGGCCGGCCGACCTGGTCTCGACAGTCGACGACGCGGAGAACCAGAACGAGATCACCGGCGGCAAGATCGTGGTCTGGGCGCCCGACGACCAGCAGCAGTTCCCCAGCGGCTTCGGCAAGGACCGGCGGCTGTTCACCGGCGACGACCCGCTGCAGGCTCTGCCCGCCGGCTACTCGGTGGCCAACCTGGACGCCGAGCCGTTCGCGCTCGAACGGGCCGAGCAGCCCAGCCTGCCGCTGCACGAGCAGGCCGACACCGCCGTCAAGGACTACTCGAAGCTGAGCTACACGGCGGCCTTCCAGCGGCTGTTCGAGCAGCTGCACCACGAGTACGCCTTCAACGGCATCCCCGGCAAGGAGCCGCCCTGGGCCGACCTGTACGCGCGCATCGCGCCGGCGATCGCGCGGGCCGAGCAGCAGCACGACGCCCGCGGCTTCTACCTGGCGCTGCGCGATTTCGCGAGCGCCTTTCACGACGGCCACGTCAGCCTCGACGGCGGCGACCTGGGCGAGAAGATCTTCGACGAGCGGGCCGGCGGCGGCTATGGCTTCGCGATCCGCCGGCTCGACGACGGGCGCTACGTCGTAAGCTACGTGCTGCGGGGCGGGCCGGCCGAGCAGGCCAGCATGCGGGTGGGCGCCCAGCTGACCGGCTTCGACGGCCGCCCGATCGACCAGGCCGTCGCGGCGATCCAGCCGCTCGACGGTCCGCACTCGACCGACCTGGCGCTGCGCGACGACCAGCTGCGCTACCTGACGCGCGCGCCGATCGGGGCCAGCGCGAAGGTCACGTTCGCGAACCCCGGCGGGCCGCCCGTCACCGCCGCGCTGACCGCGGTGGACGAGCGCGACAGCCTGGATGCCGCATCTGCCAGCCCCGACCCAACCGCGCCGCCGGTCGAGTACTGGGTGCTCGACTCGGGCCTGGGCTACGTGCGGATCAACTCGAACGACGACGACCTCGACCTGATCGACGAGCTGTTCACCCGCGCGCTGGACTCATTCGATTACCACCAGGTCCGCAGCCTGATCGTCGATCTGCGGCTGAACGACGGCGGCGCCAGCCTCGACCTGGCGGGCTACCTGACCGACCAGGCCATCCCGCTGGCGCGGATCGAGTACTACAGCGCGGCGACCGGCCGCTTCGAGCCCGACGGCCCGCCCGAACAGATCGAGCCGGTCACGAACCCGTATCACTTCGAGAAGCTGGCGGTGCTGGTGGATCAGGGGTGCTTCAGCGCGTGCGAGATCGAGGCCTACGGCTTCAGCAAGCTGCCGGGCGCGATCGTCGTCGGCCAGCGACCGACCGCCGGGGTGGCGGCCGAGGTCTCGCATGGGCAGTTCAGGCTGCCGGAAGACATCCGGCTGCAGGCGCCGACCGGCCGCTACGTCCTGCCGGACGGCACGCTGTTCATCGAGGGCGCCGGCGTTGCGCCGACGCTGCGCGTCGCGATCGACGAGCAGACGGATCCCCGATGATGTCGCCATGATTGGCTTTGACGACCTGTTAGAAGCTCGGGCCCTCAGGCCACCGCTCACCACGGTGCATAACCCCGCCTTCACAGTGGGACAGCAGGCACTGCGGACGATGCTCGACGTGATTGCCGGGCATCCCCCCGAAGCCTCCAGCATCCATATCCCCGTTCGGCTGATCATCCGCCACTCGTGCGGCTGCCGCGCAGGGGTCGACCGCGTTAGTACTGCAGCGATCCGGCAGCCTGCGGCCGATTCCAGCGTCGCGCTTGCACGCGCGATGGCCAAGGCCGTGCTGCTGGAAACGCGCATCGAACCCGACGAGGCGGAGGCGATGTGCGATGATCTCGTCGAGGCATTCATCGCAGGCGTCCAAGCTGGAGACGGCGCCCCCTTTGAGGAGGCGCTGCTCGCCGTGCTGCGACGTGCCGAAGCGCTCGACGATGATGCCTATGCCTGGCACCTTGCGCTGGACGTCCTCAGGCACAGGCTAACTGACCTGCGCCCTCCCCTGTCGGCGTCAACCCGGGTGTCTGCTGAGGAGTTGCTCAACTGGGCACGCCAGGCTGTTAGCGAGCGGACACAGCAACAGACAGCACATGCACTGCTCCGCGAGGAGAATCTGGTCATCAAGCTCGGACAAATGACCGCCCGGCTCCTTGCGGCGCTTGATACATCCCAGATTCCACCGATTCTCGCCGAGCATCTGCCACTGCTCGGCATCCGCCAGATGCTGGGCGCGCGGTTCGTGCCCGACGACGATGACCCGGTGGCCCTGTCGGAACGCATGCTGAGCTACGGGCTGGCCGGAGATACCGGTCAGCAGCGCTTCATCACGCGCCGGTTTCCGCCACCGGATCTCTACCCGCCAGATCGGTCGTTTCAGCTGGCACTGCTGCCACTCGTCGTGCAGGAGGTAGGCAGCGGATTTGTCGTCTTCGATGCCGCCAACCTGGAGCCGTGCGCCGCGATTGTGCGCAATCTGGCCGCGGCACTGCGGGGCAGCCACCTGTACGCGGAGGCGCTGCATGGGCGTCAGCAGGCCGAGCAGGCCAACCGGCTCAAGAGCCGCTTCCTGTCCATGGTCAGCCATGAGCTGCGCACACCGCTCAACCTGATTGTCGGACTGAGCGAGCTTCTGCTGCGCCAGCAGCCCTCGAAGCCAGCAGTATCCGACACGAGTATCCGCGATCTTGAGCGCATTTACACCAGCGCGCAGCACCTGGGCCAGTTGATCGGCGATGTCCTCGACCTGGCAAGCAGCGAGGCTGGCCAGCTGCACTTGCTGCGCGAGCCGCTGGACCTGGCCGAGGTGCTCCGCGTCGTCGCAACGGCCGGCGAGCACATGGCGCGTGAGCAGGGGCTGGCCTGGGAGGCGCGGCTGCCGCCGAGGGGACCGTGGGTGCTGGGCGACCGGACCCGGCTGCGCCAGGTGATGCTGAACCTGATCAGCAACGCGGTCAAGTTCACATCCAGTGGCAGGGTGACACTTGCAGCGATCATCGTACCGGGCGAGACGACCGTGACGGTCAGCGATACCGGCCTCGGGGTGCCCGTCGCCGAGCAGGCGCGGATCTTCGATGAGTTTCAGCGCGCCGAGCGTACAACCGCACGAGGGTACGGCGGTCTGGGATTGGGGCTGGCTATTTGCAAGCAATTTGTCGAGCTGCACGGCGGCACGATCGGCGTACACTCCGCGGGGGAGGAAGGCAGCGGCGCCACCTTCTTCTTCACCCTACCAACGATGGCTGAGGAACCGGCGGCCTCGGAGCTGACCTTGGCGCCGCCAATAGAGGAATTGTCATGAGAGCAGGGGCGATGATGCCAACAACCGAGGTCGACAGGCGGTCTGGTCGCGCTCTGGCCAGGCGCATGCGCATTGCATGGTTCATGGTGGCCGTCGCG
>Ga0137375_10009597_pt1 | contig 11481 bp, 9 predicted proteins | sample SagtaG_24_FD_104936 | JGI IMG/M metagenome (GOLD analysis project Ga0137375, IMG submission 104936) | Vadose zone soil microbial communities from Sagehorn Ranch, Mendocino, California, USA - Sage1_R_113_16 metaG | ecosystem: Environmental > Terrestrial > Soil > Vadose zone | place: USA... | reverse complement strand
TGGGTCACGCTGCTCCTGCTGATCGGGCTCCTCGTTCTCGTCTACCTCGCCGTCGGGGGGACGGCCAAGGAAGCCGCGAACCGGCCAGGCGCCCAGAATGCTCTGCTCCTGCTCACGTTTCCCGGTGCCTATCTCCTCGTGCTGTCGTTCATCCTTGGCCTGGGCGGGTTGCTGGCGGTGATCTACGGCGCGGCGATCGCCGGCTCGGAATGGTCGTGGGGCACCCTCAAGGTGGCCGTGGCCCGGGGCGAGGGTCGGAGTCGCTACATGGTGTTGTCCTTCGTCGCGATCGCCGTCATTGCCGGGGTCGGGCTGCTGGTCGCCTTCGCGATCGGCGTGGTGGCGGCTCTGGCCGGGGCCACGCTGGCAGGCGTCTCGACGAGCGGGCTCGGCGATGGTCCGACGCTGCGTGGGCTGCCCGAGCAGCTCGCCCGCGGCTGGATCGCGATCGTGGAGGAAGCCGCGCTTGGTTTCGCCGTCGCCACCATCGCGCGCAGCCAGCTGGCCGGCGTCGGAGTCGGCATCGCCCTGTATTTCGGCGAGCAGTTTGCCGGCCTGTTCCTGCCCGACATCGTGAAGTACCTGCCATTCCAGGCTGCCAATGCCGTGGTTGCGGTCGGCGAGAACGTCTCCAGCCAGCAGATCGTTCGCAGCCTCGAGCCGAATACCGCGCTTGTCGTGGTCGCAGCCTGGCTGCTGGGTGCGCTTGTCGTGGCGTCCGTGATGACGGAGCGAGCCGAGATCGGGGGATAGGGGCAGGGAAATCCGCCGAGGCCGCGCTCCGCGGGCAAGGCGTGGTCCGCGTGCAGGGGACATCGTTCCCGCCGTGCGATCGAGCGCTTCTCGCCGGCCAGGATGACCGCCGAGTACGTGGACGTCTATCGTGCCGTGATCGTCTCGCGACGCTCGCCGTAGCCGCGACACCGCAACACCCCTGCGATGCCCAGCCGCCCGGCTGTCGGGTCGGTCAGATGGTGTGGGCCCGACGATGCTCTCTTCACACGGCCGACCGGAGGACCCTGGGCCCGCCCATGACGTTCAGACCCGACGTACAGCTCGATCCCTCGCAGGTGGAGGACGCCCGCGGCCAGGGACGCCTCGGCGGGCGCGGCGTAGTCCTGGGCGGCGGCGGCGCGATCGGGCTCATCGTGACGTTGATCTACCTCCTGGCCGGGGGCTCGATCGATCCCAACAGCATTGGTGCTCCGCCAGCCGGCGTGAATTACGGTCCGGGAACCAGCGCCCTCGCCGAGGAATGTAAGAAGGGTGCGGACGCAAATCGCGCCGAGGACTGCCGGATCGTGGGCTACGTCAACAGCATCCAGGCGTACTGGAAGGATGCCTTCACGCGCTCAAGCCAGACGTACAGCCCGGCCACGACGGTGCTGTATACCGGCGAGGTGGACACAGGCTGTGGGTACGCAACGAGCGACGTTGGTCCGTTCTACTGCCCAGAGGACAAGCGCGTCTATCTCGACCTTGCCTTCTTTCAGCAGCTACGGACCCAGTTCGGAGCCAAGGGCGGCCCCTTTGCGGAGGCCTACATCGTCGCCCACGAGTACGGGCATCACATCCAGGACCTGATGGGCGCGCTTCAGGGCGGAACGGCCAACAGTGGCCCGTCCGGGCAATCGGTCAGGATCGAGCTCCAGGCCGATTGCTACTCGGGTGTCTGGGCCAACCACGCCGCGGCCACCGGCTTCCTGAACCCTCTGAGCGATACCGAGATCGCCCAGGCGCTCGATGCGGCGGCATCCGTTGGCGATGATCGCATCCAGGCCAAGGTCCAGGGTCGGATCAATCCTGATACCTGGACGCACGGCTCGGCGGCGCAGCGGCAGGAGTGGTTCCGTACGGGTTACAAGAGCGGCGCCCCCGACGACTGCGACACGTTCGCCTCCAACCCCTAGGCCGGTCGACGAGCGATCGCCGTCACCACCGGCGCCCGCCAGCGGAAGTCCGTCGTGGGCAGCGCGGCGAGCCGTTCGCGAGTCCGTCGGCGGACCCGTCGCCGCAGCGTCCAGGGCAGCGAACGGAACAGCTCATATTCGCCGTACGCCTCCAGGAACTCCGGGTAGCGGGCCGGCTCCCACGCATGATCCAGCCATTCCTGCCGGGCGGAGACGTCCAGGAAGCCAGCCCGCCGAAGCTGCAGAGCCGCGGCTCTGGCCGAAACGTAATCGCCGCTGCACGCCTCTTCGGCCGCGTCGCCATCCGGTACGTTCAGCTCGTCCAGGACGTCGAAGAACGCCTCATCCGGGGCGAACTTTCGCTCCGCGACCATCCACGTGACGAACGCCAGCAGCCCGCCCGGCCGGAGGACGCGGTGAACCTCGCGGAGGACGGCCAGCCGGTTGGGGACGAGCTGAAGGACGAAGGACGAGACGACGAGATCGAACGCCTCATCCGGGAAGGGGAGGTGGCCGGCGTCGGCGATGGCGAACGAGATGCGGGCGGCGTCACGCGTGGGCGGGTGCCTGGCTCGCTCGCGGGCGGCCAGGACCATTCCCCGCGAGGCGTCGATTCCCGTCACGGCGGCGGCCGGCCAGCGCCGTGCCGCCTCGATGGCAAGCGTGCCCGTGCCGGTTCCCAGGTCGAGGATCGCGCTCGGCTGGCCGTCCGCGGCCCACGCTTCGGCGACTCTGTCCAGGACCCGGAGCGCGGACGCTTCGAGGACCGGCGCCCACCAGAGCCCGTATCGATTGGCGGCGCGGTCGTATCGCTCGCTCATGGCCGACATGTTGCAATCCTGCCACGGGCGGGCGTTCGGACGCCGGCGCTGTTGCCGGGGCGTCGACCTGGCGGCCCTAGTAGCCGTCCACCACCACGTTCGCGAGCGGTTCGTCGCGAGCCAGCCGGCCCACCTGCTCGAGCACGAGTTGCCAGGCGCGTCCATCCTCCCGCCTGACGTCACCCCCGATGTGCGGCGTGATGATGACGCCGGGGGCCGTCCAGAGCGGGTGGCCGGCCGGTAGCGGCTCCGGGTCCGTGACATCCAGGGCGACCCGGATCCGGCCGGCCAGGACGGCGGCCGTCAGGGCGGACGCGTCCACCACCGCCCCGCGCGATGCGTTCACGAGGAGCGCGCCGGGCCGCATCGCGGCGATGATCCCCGCGTCGATGATGCCGCGCGTCTCCGCGGTGAGCGGCAGGAGGCTGACCACGACGTCGGCCCGTAGGAGGACCGACGGCAGCTCGGAGAATTGCAGAACGCCCTCACGCGGGCGCCGGGCGACGCGGATGACCGTGGCCCCGAACGGGGCCAGCCGGGCTTCCACGGCACGGCCGATGCTGCCCGCGCCCACGATCACGACGACGGCATCGACGAGATCCTCGCCGACGAGCGGTTCCGTGCGCCACGTGCCGTTCCGCTGGGCCTCGAGATGCTCCGGCAGCCGACGCCGCGAGGCGAGGATCGCCATGACCACCCATTCCGCCACGGCCACGTCGTGGACGCCGGAGGCGTCGCACAGCGTCACACCCGGTGGGATGCGATCGGCGATCGCGTCCACGCCTGCCGAGAACGTCTGGATCGCCCCCAGCCCGTCGATATGCGCCGCGACCTTCAGGGCCCGCGAGACGTCGTGTGCCGCGACCAGGAGATCGGCGGGTGGCAGGTGAGCGTCGATCGGTCCGGCGGCGGCGAAGAGGTGCAGCTCGGCCAGCTCGGCGAGCCGGTCACGTTCGGCCGCAGGCGTTCGCTCGGGGATCCAGACGTCGGGTCTCACGGTCTCCACTCTGTGGCGCGTCGCAACCGGCAGGCGCCTGAGCCCTTGGCGCGACCTGGCAAAGCGTACTAAAGGCACCGAACCACGGCAGATGGACTAGGACTGCCAGGGTATTTCACGCGGACCCGCCTGCGGGTACGGTGTGCGCCGTGCAGGCCATGGCGGGGGCTCATCGTTTCAGAGAGTGGCGCACCGCGAGCCTTCCCAGGACGGTCCGCCGTGCGTTTGACGACACGTACCTGTTGCTGTCGCTCGCCCTGGTCGTCCCGGTCCTGCTGGCCGAGCTGATCGCCGACGAGCCACAGCTGGGCCCCATGGCTCTCGTCGGCGCGTCGTTCCTGGCGGTCCAGGCCTGGCTCGCACGGCCCCGGGCCGGTCTCCTGCGCCGGCTCGCGTCCCGAGAACGATCGGTCCTTCGTCTGTTGCTGGCGCTCGCCTTCGTGGCGCTCGCGGACGTCTTGATGCGCGATGAGACCTTCCGGCCAACTGCGCTCTATCTCCCGATCGTCGCAACGGCCGCGGCCAGCGGGGTCCTGCCGGCGATCGGATTCGGCGCCATCGCCACAGCTGCCTACCCCCGCCCGTGCTCGAAGGGGCCGACGTGACGGCGACCATGCAACGTGGCTTCGTGCTGGCCGCCGCAGGCGTGGTCCTCGCGATCGGTGCGCGGCGCACCGTGGCCGCGCTGGAGTCGACCCTTGGCCGGCTGCGCGAATCCATGGCCGCGGAGCGCCATCGGGCGCGCCGCACGACGGCGCTCGAGGCGGTGGGCCGGGTACTGGCGGCCGAGGGCGCAAGTCAGGCGGCGCTGGACCGGGTGATGGACCTGCTGGTCGTGCGCTTCGGCTACACGTACGCCTCGATCTATCTCGCCTCGGGCTCCATGCTCCGCCTGGGAGCCCAGCGCGGTTACGCGGAGCCGATCACCGAGTTCGACGGCAGTCGCGGCGTGATGGGACGGGTCATGCGCTCGCGGCAGCCCGCGTTCATCCCCAACGCTGCGCAGGACCCCGACTTCGTCGCCGCCGAGAGCGGCCTGGCGGGCGAGATCTGCGTGCCGCTCATTGCCGGAGGGCAGCTGCTGGGCGTCGTGAACGTCGAGTCGATGCTGCCCGACGAGCTGGACACCAGCGACCTGGAGGCGATGCTCCTCGTTTCGGATCAGCTCGCCTCGGCGCTGGCCCTGGTCCGCCAGCGTGAGGACATCGCGGCGCAGGCTGCCCTGTTCCGGCGCCTTGCCGAATTCTCGTCCGCGGCGAACCGGGCCGTGTCGCCGGACGAGCTGTACGGCGTGATCGCGCGGTCCGTATCGACGGTCATCGCGAGCGAGGCGGTCGTCCTGATCGTGCTCGACCACGCGACCGGCCGGTACGTGATCCGGGCTCTGGCGGGCGGCGACCCGCAGGTCGTGGGCGCGGAGGTGCGGCCCGGCGAGGGACTGTCCGGCCGCGCCATGCAGGCGCGGCGCGTTGTGGTCGCGGAGCGTCTGGAGCGCGCCAGCTTTCCGTCCGCGGTCCGCGATGCGCGCATCCCCGACGTGGTGACCGCGGTGTCGGTCCCCCTCATCGTCGAAGAGGGGGTCATCGGTGCGATCACCCTGCTGCGCGAGCATCTGGATTCGCCCTTTAGCCAGGCCGAGCAGGAGGTCCTCGACCTCCTCGGCAACCAGGCTGCGCTTGCGATCAGCAAGATCTGGCTGCTCGCGGAGGTCACCGAGGCGTCGATCCGGGACCCCCTTACCGGCCTCTTCAACCGTCGCTATCTCGACGCCTCCATCGATCGAGCGTCGGCTGCCCGCGCGCGACGCGCCCCCGAAGATCGAGATGCCGTCGCCGCCATCCTCTTCGACCTCGATCATTTCGGCGCACTCAACAAGCGCCACGGGCACCTCGTGGGCGACGCCGTGCTGCGGCGGTTCGCGGCGATCCTGAAGGCTCGGTTCCGGGCGAACGACCTGGTCGCCCGTTACGGCGGCGAGGAGTTCCTGGTGGTGCTCGACCAGGCGGATCGGGATACGGCCAGGCGCCTGGCCGAAGAGGTGCGCGCCGAGCTGGCCGCCGCGCGGATCGCCGGCCTGGATGGAAAACGTCTGCGGGCCAGCGTTTCCGCCGGCTGCGCCGAGTTGCCCAGCGACGTGGCCGAGCTCAGGACGCTGGTCCGGACCGCCGACGTCGGGCTGGCCATGGCCAAGCACGCCGGGCGCAATCAGGTTGTGGCTGCCTGATCCCGGCTGGAAGGCTTGCCCGCGAGCGCCTTGCGCCTGAGATATGGCTGCCACCGATACAGCCCGGGTTTCATGGGTCGTCAGGTTCCGCCGCGCCGTGAGATGTGAGGTGCGAGCGGTTGCCGTGAACGAGGCGAGGGCGATTGGTCTGTAACGTGCGGTCCTTGGCGTGTGTCCAACCCAATAGATAGCGGTACTGTCGATTTCGCCGGCCGGAAGCCGATCCGCGGATGGCATCTGGACCTCATTCGCGGTTTGGGACCGGCCCTGGCCGAGCGGCCACGCCGCGAACACGATGCCGTGACAGACGCAACCGGACGAGGAGGATGTGATTTGGTGACCTGGGCCGAGTTCAGCGCTGCCGCCCCCGACCTGGCTGCCGAAGGCCGCCGGCAGCTCTACCGCCGGGGAGAGGGCGAGGCGATGCTGGCCACCGTCCGGGAGGAAGAGCCACCGCGCATACACCCGATCAACGTGGGCATCGTCGGCGATCGGCTCTACGCGTTTCTCCTGCGGTCGGCCAAGCGGCTCGATCTGGAGCGTGACGGCCGGTTCGCCCTCCATTCGCACCAGGACCCTTCGGCTCCGAACGAATTCCTCGTCCGAGGCCGCGCCCAGCGCGTGCTGGACGGTGCGGTCCTGTCAACCGTCGCCGCCGCCTGGTACTTCACGGTGGACGAGAGCTACCACCTCTTCGAGCTGTCGATCGAGACGGCGCTGGCCGGGCTCCGGGCGGCAGACGAGTGGCCGCCGCGCTACACGTCCTGGGCGGCGCCCTCGGCACCATTGGTCGGCGGCTCGTCCCAGGCATAGCCGTTGGCCTGGAGGATGTCGAAGGCCGGGCTCTTCGATCTGGACGCGATCGCAGCCTCGGTGGGGACGCGGATCTCGGCGGCCCGATCGGCCGGTGCCGGCGCAGCCGCCGCCATCATGGGTGGTCGGGCCCGCCGCCGTGCCGGGCGAGCCACTGCGGCCGGGGCGGGCGTGGCTACCGGGACGCCGGAGATCACGACCGGCATCGGACCCGGCAGGTCGCTGATCGCGGCGTTGGGCTGGTAGGCGCCGCCCGGCGGGGTCGGCACCTGGAGCATGCGCAGGAGGATGGAGGTCATCGTGGCCCGGTCATCGTCGAAGTCTCCGTGGCCACGAGCATCCGAGCGGAGATCGGGCGACGAGCCTCCGGGGGCGATGACGATCCGGCCGTCGCAGGTTTCCGATGCCGACTCGATCGCCTGACCGAGTGGCGACCCCGTTCCCGTCTTCGCGTCGAGTCCCAGCTGGAGCCCGACGAGCGGCACCATCCGGCTGATCCGGTCGGGGTCCGGCTCCAGTCCCCGTGCGACCAGGTACAGCAGCGACTTGTGGTAGACGGGCGTGTCACCGCCCGGGCAGGTGTCGTCCTGCTCCATCTGCTCCGAGAGATTGAAGGTCGTGAACCGCTTGATCATGCCCGACGTGAAGCTGGGCAGGGCGAACTGCTCGAACAGGGCGTTCGTGACCGCTCCGCCCATGAAGGCCAGCGAGTCGATCGGGATGCCGGCCTCGGACAGGCGCCGGGCGAGCGCGGTCAGGAAGATCGTGCCGGCGCTGTGACCGGCCAGGTGAATGTGCACGTTCTCGGGGCCGTGCTGGGTCCGGTAGTCGAGCAGCCGGCGGGAGATCTCCGTGCCGCCCCGGATGTCTCCCTGGGAGTCCCGCGCCGAGGCGCCGGTCGCGTTGCCCTTCATCTGCGCCCACAGGCCGGCGAAGAGGTGACGGGCGGTGCCCTCCACCAGGCGATCCCATTGTTCCTCGAAGTCGAACCGGAGGCCTCCGAACGGCAAGCGGCCATGGAGGACGTCGTCGAGCGCATCGACGATCGTTTCGATGGCGCCACTCTCCCAGGCGAAGTTGATGGGGTAGACGTGGTTGTTCAGCCACCAGTTGAGCTGCCGCTGGGCGATTGAGAGTCCGTTGAACTCATCGATCAGGCCGCCGTGCGCATAGAGGACGATATGGCGGGCGGTCGTCCCGTCCCTGGCGCCCCAGGCGGCGTGCTTCAGCGCCATGTTCGCGAACATCTCGTCGAGCTGGACGAGGCTGCTGGTGAACTTGCCACTGGTCGACAGGCGACCCTCGTTGCCGGTGTTGACGACGTACGGTCGGAGCAGGGTCAGGTTGGGCCCGCCGCTCAGAACGACCTCGCCGGACGTCGTGATCCGTGACGCGCTGGCCGGCTGGACGAACGGCGTGCTTGGCACGCCGGGCCGGCAGACCCACGCGTCGTAGGCGCTCGTCAGCCAGTCCTCGTACTGGAGGATCGCGAAGCCGCCCATGCCCCAGCCGTTGCCCCATGAGTTCTGGACCAGGAACCCGAGCTCGTCGTAGCCGACGAGCGCGAATGCGTGGCCGCCGATCGGCTGGGCCGGCTTGTCGCGCTTGATGACCATCACCCGCCGCCCGTCGGGGGTCGTGACGGGGACGGGCCGCTCCCAGCCGGTGTGGACAGCCGCCGAGACCGCGATGGCGTGGAGCTCGTTGATTGCCGACTGCATGTCGTCCAGGCGCAGGGCGTTGACCCGGTAGTAGGCACCCAGCGGCCGCTGGCGGCAGGACGCAGTGAACTCCGGGTTGTCGAGATCGACCTCCGCCCTGAGCTGGTTGACCCGCTGGGCGAGCGCGAGCTGCTGCCACTCGGCGTCGAGCGCCACGCCGTGCCGCAGCCAACCCTTGAAGGCGCCCCGCAGCGAGGATCCGTCGTCCGCCTGTCCGGGAAACTCGTCGTAGCGACGGGCAAGCCGGTAGAGCATGTACGGGCTGACGAGCCCCGGGGCGGCGATCTTCAGCTCGGCGGCCTGGCGGGCCAGGACCGTGTTGATGACCGCCGCCATGGCGTGTCCAGTGCACGACTGGCCGTCCTGGTTGAGGATGAAGAACGCACCACCGTCGGGCCCTGCATCCAGCCGGGGCGGCAACGGTCGGAGCATCGGCCGGTACTCGAGGTCGCGGAAGTCGTAGGCGTCGGGCTTCGCGTTCGTCCGGAACTGCCGGCCGTGCACCGAGATCACGCTGGGTACGTTCGTCTTCGCCACTGCATTTGCCCCCTTGGATCGCCCGATCCTCGGCGGTCGAAGACCGACCTGAAGGGCGACCGGAAGACCGGCAGCCTACTGCCGCCCCGTCGCGGCTCCGTCTCGACGCCCGGACGTGTCGGGCCTCCGGGTCAGGCGTCCGCCGGTCGCCGGATGCCCCGACCGGGACCGATCACGATCTCGCCGAAGCGCTCGATCACGTCCGTCTCGGTGATGCCGGGCAGCGAGACGACGATCGCATCGGCGCCTGCACCGGCGATCTGATGCAGCCGCTCGAGGAGGAGCTGGCCGGGTGCCAGCTGGCCGCGAGGCGGCTCGGTCCCGTCGGGCTTTGAGAGGTCGATGCGGGCGTGTCGCTCGATCGCGTCGTACGGTCGTCCGACGTCGTCGCAATGACGGCGCAGCACGTCGAGCTTGTGCCGGAGCTCGGCCGAATCCGACATGAACATGTCCGTCGCCTGGGCGTACTGCGCGACGAGGCGCAGCGTCTTTCGCTCCCCGACCCCGCCGATGAGGATCGGCGGGTGGGGCCGCTGGACCGGTCGAGGCGAGTCGATCTGCTCCGTCAGGTGGATGTGCTTCCCGTCGAACGGGCTGGTCTCCCCGGCCCACGCGCGAAGCGCGATCTGGAGCGTCTCCTCGAGCAGCTCGAAGCGTTCGCGGAGCAGCGGAAACGGTACGCCGAAGGCCGCATGCTCGCGCTCGTTCCAGGCAGCGCCGATCCCGAGGTACGCCCGGCCGCCGGACAGGACGTCGAGTGTCGTTGCCTGCTTCACGAGGATTGCCGGGGCGCGGTAGGTCACGCCCGTCACGTGGGTGCCGAGCATGATGCGCTGGGTCAGGCCGGCGAGGTGGGCGAGGGCCATCCAGCCCTCGGGGTGCGGATCCTCCCACTTGCGCAGCTGGACGAAGTGATCCCACACCCAGATGCTGTCGAACCCGGCCGCCTCGGCTCGCCTGCCGGCGTCCGCCAGCCGGGCGCCCATCTCCCGCTCGCCGCCGGGCCAGTTGAAGTCATCGATCCGGAGTCCGAATTTCATCCGTCCGTCCTTTCGTCCGGGCGAGCCTACCCCACGTTGCCGGCTTCTCGGGCCGCACCCGGGCGGGCAGACGCAGCCGAGACGCCGCACTGCCACAGTCACGCGAAAATCGGACCGGAGCCGGGGGAAGGGAGCGAGCGGAGTGAGTGGCCTATTGCCGGCCATCGGCGGCAGCGGCGGGGCGGCTGGCTCCGGAGGGCTGGCCGGGATCGTCGGCACGGGGACCGTCCAGGTGGCCGCTGGCGGACTGAGCGGGCTGGTTGCGATGAGCGCCCTCATCGCCAGCGGCGCCCTGCCCGTGGGTGGTGGTCCCGGCGGACCCGCATTCCTGCTGTTCGTCACCTGCCCGGAAAGCGGCTCCGTGGTCGCCGCAGCCAACCCCGGCGACAAGATGCTCGTCACCGCGAAGAACGCGGCCGGCACCTGGCTCCAGGTATACATTCCCGGCCCGGCAAATCACGCTGGCTGGGTCCCGGCCGGCAGCGTCGACCTCCTTGCCGACGGATCCGGCCTGCCGGTGGCGGGCTGCGGGGAGGTGCTCGCGGTGACCGGCACTCCCAAGCCCAGCGAGACCCCCGTCCCGGCCACGGCGAACCCACCGCCCTCGAGCGGTGCGGCTCCGACCCCCAAGCCGACGCCCAAGCCGACCCTCAAGCCGACGCCGACGCCGTTCCAGGCTACGACCGAACCGACGTCGTCGCCGACCCCCAAGCCCACTCCGAAGCCGACGCCGAAGCCCACGCCCAAACCCACGCCGAAGCCCACGCCGAAGCCGACGGCTGCCCCGGTCGTCATCGTGGACAAGAATGTCGACATTCCGCAAACCTGGCTCTTCGACGTCGACACGGGGAATCTCAGCGAGGGCCAGGGCGCCGACCTGTGGTTCGAAGCGGCCACCGCGACGGAACGCTATTTCACGCCAATGTTCGGCGCGGGGATCGTCCGCATGGGTTCCAGTAGGCCGGGATACGCTGGCTGCTCGAGTGCGTCCTACTCGGGCTCACGGATCTCGATCGGCAGGGTTGCTGTCGGTAGCTACCTCTGCCTGCGGACAGGGGGAGGGCGGTTCTCGGAGCTGCAGCTGCTGGCCGAGATCGGACCGAGCCCAGGGACGATGACCCTGCATGTTCGGACGTGGGCCTAGCAACGATCGACGACATTTGTCAGTGTGCGTCGGCTACTGACGACTAGACGGATCGGATACGCGGGGAGGGTATCGTTGTCCGACGGGTGGCTCGTGTCGGGCGGCACGAGCACGAACGATCGTCCATCCACCGGTCTCGGGAGCGTCCACGCATGAGCAGCCTCGCCATCACCCTCAACGCCGCCGGCCTGCAGGTCATGCCGGGCCAGGCGGCGAGCTTCACGGTGGAGGTCCGCAACCTGGGCACGGTCGTGGATCGCTACCGCTGCGAGAT
>Ga0137375_10009579_pt1 | contig 11487 bp, 12 predicted proteins | sample SagtaG_24_FD_104936 | JGI IMG/M metagenome (GOLD analysis project Ga0137375, IMG submission 104936) | Vadose zone soil microbial communities from Sagehorn Ranch, Mendocino, California, USA - Sage1_R_113_16 metaG | ecosystem: Environmental > Terrestrial > Soil > Vadose zone | place: USA... | reverse complement strand
GTCCGACCAGCACACGACAGGCGACGCTTCCCATGAAGCTGGGGGCATCCGCTCGTCAGCGTGGGCGGGCGCATCAGATGGTGCATCCAGTAGCCGCGAAGCGGCCATGCGATACGCCGATCAACCGGTGGCCCTCGACCGGCCTGAGCCTCGAAGGTCGTCGGGTCGATCGAGTCTCCGTCATCGCGTCGACAATCAACCTCGGGGCGCGGCAATCAACCTCGGGGCGCGGCCCTTGCTACGGTCAGAGCGAGTCCGTTCGACCCAGGAAAGCGCTGCTTGGCTCGACGCGTCGGGTTCTTAGGTTCGGATCCCACTGCAGTGATGGATGTAGAGATGGCAGACGCGAAGTTCACGGGCATCCATCACCTCAAGTTGCCGGTCAGCGACCTTGCGCTCAGCCGCGAGTGGTACGAACGGGTCCTCGGCTACACCGTCGATCGGGAGTTTCCCGACGACGATGGCGTTGTTCGCGGTGTCGGTGGGGGGCTGCCCGGTGCAGGTGTTCCGGTGGCGCTTCGGCAGAACGGGGAAGCCGCGGCCGGCATTGCCGGCTTCGACCCGGTGAGCTTTGCGATTGCCGACCGGGCTGCTGCTGAGGCGTGGGTCGCTCACTTCGATGCGCTCGGCGAGCGTCACTCCGAGATCCGGCGTGCATCTCGCGGCTGGGTGGTCGACGTCTACGACCCCGACGGGCTTACCGTTCGTTTGTACAGCGCCGGTGACGACGCCGAGGACCTCACCAACCAGCCCGGCTACGCCCACACGGTGTAAGGGCGAGGATTGCTGGCCCGCAAATGCCATGCCTCCCTACCTCATCAGCGAGGGTCACTTTGCGAGGATGACCGCGTCCAGGGGCGTCGGCACGCTTACCGGTCCCCGGGCTGACGGACGGCAGTAGCTATCGCCGCCCAGGCTGGGGCGAAGATGCGGACGCCGAGCGAACGCGCGTCTTTTCGCCGCCACAGGGGTCGTGAGAACGCGGCCTTCTCGGCTGTTGCAGGACAGGTTGGGCGCGTGACAGTCGGGGCAGCTCAGTTGGGTCTCGTCCTCTCCGCTGTCCAAGGGGGATCGGTCCCGTCGCGGTTGAGATCCGTGATGTCTGCCCATGTGTAGATCGTCAGAGGAAGCAGGTAGCCCTCTTCGTCGATGGTGCCTTGCCCTTTCGCATGGCCTCCCATTGCTTCATAGAACGCCCGAGCTGGGCGGTTGGCGGACAGGACGCCGATGTGGAGCTCGGTGTAACCGAGCCCGGCCAGGTGGCTGGAAGCCGCGCGCAGAAGCGACCCACCGATCCCTTGACCCCGACGCCGAGGAAGGACATACAGGGCACCGATCTCGCAGGTCGTGCCGGAGAGGTCACCCTCTGCTGCGCTGCCGGAAACCAGGCCGAGCAGCCCTCCGTCGTCCTCGGCGACCAGGATGACGCCCCGTTCCGGATTGCCGTCGGACAGTTCGGCGATCGCCCTGGCCCATCCGCGGGCCGACACCTCCGGCGTCCATTCGTCTACTCGCTTCTGAAAGGCCACATCCGGCATCTGGCCGCGGTGCGCGGACAGAAAGGTCGACCATCACAAGCCCCATGGCCGGGGCATCATCGACAGCAGCGACGTGAATCTTCATGTTGCGCACCGTTCGATTCTCGTGCTGGGCGGCAATTCGTGCTGGGACCACTCGGCGGCGAGCGGCGCCAAGTCGCGGGCCTGCTCCCAACCGGGCCACCCGAAGATCGCGATCACGTCGCGGCGCAGCAGTTCGATGTGAGTGGCGCCGGCCATCTCCGGAGGGGCCGCGCGCCGGCCGAACCCCTCCGCCATGCTCGGGCCTACCTGCCACAGCGTCAGGCTTCGGCGATCCACCTCGTCCGCGAGGTTAGGTCCGGTGGCGACGACGACCTCGTGCCCTGCCTGCATCGCTGCGTCGATCAACGGCAGCATCGGCATGGAGTGCCCGAAGAGCGGCGTGCTTGTGAACAACACGCGCATCGCGAACCCCCAAAACGAAGACATGGGTGCGCCCACCATTGGGCCCGATTCTCGGCAACGCGCCTTCCGCCCATGGCCCCTGCCTCAGTCCGGCATGTGTTCCTTGAGCCACGCTGCTCGTCTGGTGGCCGACGCGCGTGATAGCCACGCCTCCTGCACGACCTCGGTGAGCTCTTTGGCTGTGATCTCGCCGATCCGGCTGGCCCGTAGCAGGACCGATAGGTGACCGTCGAAGTGAGGGGTGGTGAAGAACGGTGAGGCGTCGTCCTGCACCATCGCGAACTTGTCGCCCTCGTTGGCGACCCAGAAGACGATGACGTCGTCGTAGCGCTCGCCGGTGTCCGGGTCGAAGGCGTCGGGGCGCGGGTTCCGGAAGAAGATGAACGACTTGCCGCCCACCTGGTAGACGGGCCTGTGCTCCGTGCCGGGGTAGACGGTGACGTAGGGCATGCCGAGGGCAAGGTGGTGCACGTCTTCGACCCTGGCCGGCCGGGCACCCTCTTTCGCCACGATCTCAGGTTAGCTGCCGCCGTAGGTGAGCTACGCCTGGATGCTCAGGCCCGGCGTCGGTCATCCGGCGCTGACACCTTCTGCGACCACTTGCGTCATTCCGCATCAGCACGCCCACAATGGCGTCGTTCGGTGAGCCCTTGGAAGGTGCACAACCGTGTGACGACTGGTATGCAGGAGGCATGGCTCGTATCGCGTTTCTCCTCGATGATGTGTATGAAGACTCCGAATTCCGCGTCCCCTATGACCGGCTGCGCGAAGCCGGTCACGAAGTCGTCGTGCTTGGCCTCAAACAGGGTAAGAAGGTTCGCGGCAAGCACGGCGACACCTTCGACGTTGAGGCGGGGCCCGAGGCCGCGGACGCCGGCCAGTTCGATGCCGTGGTCGTGCCCGGCGGCTACTCTCCTGACAAGGTCCGCACCGACGCGAGACTCGTCGCCTTGGTCAAGAAGACAGCCCTGGCGAACAAGCCGGTAGCCGCCATTTGCCACGCCGGCTGGGTGCTTGCTGAGGCCGACGTGGTGCGCGACCGCAGGGTGACGTCGTACCCTTCGATCCGGACCGACCTGATCAACGCCGGCGCGACCTGGGTAGACGAGGAAGTGGTCGTCGACGGCTCGCTCATCACCTCAAGGAAACCCGCCGACCTTGATGCGTTCTGCGAGCAGATCCTGAAGAGCCTGACGTGAGCGCTGGGTGAGCCGGGCTGCGTCTTTCCGCCAGTCGGTCTAGGCGAAGTCCTGGTTCTCCTTCGTCCACTTGGTCAGGCTGGGGACCACCCAGAAGATGTAGATGCCGACAGTGATGATGCACAGCAGCCGCCACTTGATCCAGTTGCCGAACAGTCCGATGCCGGAGCCGGTGAACCGGAGTCGTCGGCCATCAATGATCGTGTGCTCGGTCGGCCACCTATAGCGCATGACGATCGCCCAAGGAGTTCCGAGACCCAGGGTGAAAACGATGAGGAGAAAGGACAGGATCCCCACAACGAGGAACGATCCGGCGCCCCCATCGAACTGGAACCGCTTGATCAGCTGTTGCGATGGTTGGGCCTGCAGCTGAGACATGGCATCCCCTGGGTCAGCGATAAGACCAGACAACGGTAGGTGTCTCGAGTGTCGGTGTCCGGCGTTTGCGAGGTGGCCATCCGCAGGGCGAAGCCTGGCTCGTCGTGGCGGACGCGAGGCAGCGAACACGCGCGTCATTCGCCGCGAGTGAATCACCGCGCGACTTGACCCCAGCCGCCCCACCTGAGCCAGTTGAAGGCGGCCCGTTGGGACGGACTCGCGTCAGCCGGTCGTCCAGGGCCGTAGCTTCTCGGGGTTCCGGACCGCCCAGATGTGCTTGATCAGGTCGCCGGCGAGATCGAACGCCATCACCACCACGGTGGCGCCCTCCAGCTGGCCGACCAGGCCCGGCTGGCCGTTGACCGTGCGCTCGAGGAGCGTCAGGTCGGGGACCCTGGCAGCGAGGTCGACGAACGCGCCCGCGATCTGCTCGCCGCCGTCGAGCGGGAGCAGCATGGCGCTGACGACGCCGCCGCCGTCGGCGACCGCGGTGGCGTCGGGGTCGAGGAGCCCGACGAGGGCGACGATGTCCTTGGCCTCCCAGGCCTGCTTGAACTTCCGGACCGTGTCGGCGGGCTGGGGTGCCGGAGCGGCGCCAGCCTGCGACGTGCCGATCCGACGTCGGGCCGACGAGGCCAGCTGGCGACAGGCCGCCGGCGTACGGCCGACGATCTCGGCGACTTCGGCGAAGGGGTACCGGAAGACGTCGTGCAAGATGAACGCGACGCGCTCGGCCGGAGTCATGGACTCGAGGACGACGAGGAAGGCCATGTTGATCGACTCGTCGAGGGTGACCCTGTCGGCTGGGTCGGGCTCACCGTCGATCCACTCCGTGCGTTCGGGCAGCGGCTCCGGGATCCACTCACCCACGTAGCGCTCCCGCCGGGCCCGTGCCGAGCCGAGCAGGTCGAGGCAGATCCGACTGGCGACCTTCGTCAGCCAGGCGCCGGGAGACTCGATGCCCTCCCGCTTCGCCGGGGACATGGCGTACCAGCGGGCGTAGGTCTCCTGGACGACGTCCTCGGCATCGGACAGGGAGCCGAGCAGCCGGTACGCGAGATTGATCAGCTGACGCCGCTCGCTCATGACCGCGCTCAGGCCCGGATCGCTCATACTGTCGACACTCCCTTGGTCGCGTCTGCTCTCACCATTACGACGACGCAGCGCACCAGGATGTCAGGCGCGTCGGCTCACATTCTCAAGCGCTGCGTCGTCGGACTTTCATGAACATCGCACTGTGGATCATCGCGGGACTGCTGGGCGCAGCGTTCGTGGCCAGTGGCGCCATGAAGCTGCTCCAGCCCAAGGACCAGCTGATCGCCTCCGGCGTGGACTTCCTCGAAGGCTTCAGGCCCGGCAGCATCAAGGCCATCGGCGCCCTCGAGATCGTGGGTGCCGTGGGCCTGGTCCTGCCCGCCGCACTCGACATCGCGCCGGTCCTGGTGCCGCTGGCTGCCGTCGGACTGGTGGCGATGGTGATCGGCGCGATCATCGCGCAGCTCCGCCGTCACGACACCCACGCGATCGTGGCGAACCTCGCCTTGATCGCGCTGGCCGGGTTCCTGGTGTGGGGCCGCTTCGGCCCCGAGTCCTTCACGGGCTGACTCCGCGCCCGCCGCTCACGGGGTCGTGTTGTCCACGACGGACACGGTCGTGACGACCTGGCCGTCGGTCCTGGTCAGGTACTGGATGGGCATGCCGGGGCAGGTCCCGGGCGAACCAGAAGACCCGTGCACGGCCGGTTGCAACTTCAACCATGATTGCGGTTTTGGGGCCCGTGGACTAGAAAGAACCTTGTCTTGATCGAGGCGCCTCGTCACCCACTTACGCAGCTGGGTACGAGGCGCCTCGATGCTCTCGGCTTGCGAGTCAGCCGGGTTCGCCGTGCTGCTTGCGCCGGATGACGACGACGAGGTCGACGAGGGCCACCAGCGCGAACAGGGCCGCGACGATCGGATACGCCACGGGAAGGTCGGCAACCCAGAGGACGACGGCGCCGGCGGCACACACCACCAGCCCGAACGTGGCGAGCACCATCCGGAGCGTGAGCGCGCTGCGCGTGGGAGCCGCGCCCGCCATGCCGGCGAACGGGTCGTGGTAGCCCTCGCGCCCCTTGCCGTCACTCATCGCTGCGCTCCTCCTTCGGAGGCACGTGGAACCGGCCGCCGTCCTCCACCACCTGCACTCCTTCGCCCTTGCCCAGCGGGCCGACGAGCGTGCCGGTCAACCCGAGCACGGCGGCCTCGTTGGTCGGGCTGTGACCGACGACGAGCGCCCGGCCGCCGTCGGGCAGGGCGTCGAACACGCTCCGGAGCGCCTCACCGAGGAGCAGCGTCTCCTTCTCGACGAGAGCCGGATCGACCCGGCGCATCGCCTCGACGTCTGCGCCCTTCCCGGCGGCCTTGGCGGCGGCCCGCCAGCGGTCCTCGACCGAGGAGCGCAGCCCCGGAACCTCGGTGACCGGCACCTCGTCCTGTCCCAGGACGCGCTGCAGGATCTCCACCATCTCGGTGGCCCGCCCCGCGCCGGTGGAACCGAAGAAGGCGTACGGCGGGGTCAATCGCTCCCGGCCGATCTCCTCGGCGGCCGCGATGCCCTTCGTGGTCAACGTGTCCCCGTCGTTGTCGGTGTGACGCAGCAGCTCGACGTAGCGCACGTCTTCGGCGTACCCCATCCGCGTCCCGCCATGCCGGCGACCACCGATCAGGAACCGAGAAGCGCCGGTCAGCGAGCTGAACCTAGCGTCATCGGCATGACTTCCATCGACACCGTCACCCTCGAGGTGGCCGACCCCACCACCGCCCACCGCTTCTACACGACCGCCTTCGGTCTGGGCCCTCCCCAGCTACTCAGTCGTCGAGACCGACCACCGCGTTGCAGCGGCCGCGCAATTTCTTTGCGTACGCCGAATCCGCGGGCCGGAACGGTCCCCATCCTGCCCGTCCAGTCGGGCAGATCGCCGAGTCACACAGTGCAGGGGAGACTGAGTCTGTGAGGCCGCTGCTGCTCATGGATGTGGACGGGCCCCTGAGCCCGTTTGGAGCCCCCTGGTTCGCCCACGGCACTCCAGCCGGCGGCTACCAGTTCCACGAGCTCACGCCAGAGGGCGACCTGACATACAGCGTTGCGCTGAATCCCGAGCACGGCCGGCGGCTTCTCGAGCTGGCCTCGATCTATGAGCTGGCGTGGGCCGCCACCACCTGGGGAGCAGACGCGAACCGCCTCATCTCGCCGATTCTCGCGCTGCCTTCCGATCTTCCCGTGATCAGCTTCCCGCAGCCGAGCCTTCTCAGGTCCCGGCGCAGCTGGAAGGCGCAGCGGATCGTGGACTGGGTAGGCCACCGACCCTTCGCCTGGTTCGATGACGAGATCAATCGGCCCACCCAACTGTGGCTTGCGAGTCGGGACACAGTGGGTCCGCATCTCGCGCACCCAGTGCCGGCCGACATCGGGCTGACGGACGCCGACTTCGACGTGCTCTGGGCGTTCGCGAAGAACCTATAACCACGCGACCTGCTGCGATGCCCGTGCAAGGCCAGCGTCATTCCGCCGCTTCCGGGGGTGCCGACCACACGCGATGACGGCGACGTTCGCCGAGCACGCGCTCGAGCTTCTCCACGCGTCCCCTGACCCCGGCCCGCAGGTGACCTCTGCGTGCCGGACGCGCTCTCACGCTTGCGATCTGCGAGCACTGAGGCCATGCACGCTGACGAGAGCGAAGCCGAGTCTCAGGCCACTACAGCGGACGGATTGTCACGTCTGCTAGGTAGGGACTGTTGAGACCGGTGCGTTCTCCGATCCTGGCGCGTCCGTCGGAGATGAAACGTGCGGAGAGGGGCTTGCGGTACTTGTCAGACAGCCCGTGCACAAGGCTCAGCACCTCGAGGATTCGGTCAGGATCTTCGTCGACACCGACCGGGTACGAATCGATCCCCAGTCCCGAGTGCAGGCTCAGGAAGACACACCGCTCGATGCTGAACCTGCCCCGCTCGTACTCGTCGGCCAAATCGAAGTCCTCCAGGCAGGGGAACATCAGCCCGCAAAGGCCCACCGGCCTCGAGGCCCCGGATGCAATGAATGTCGAGATGCCCAGGAAAATGTCACTGCTCACCGCGCGATCCCAGTCGAGCCGCAGGCGTCGCAGAAAGTTGAGTAGGCTGCCGGCACCGTCGAGGAGTGGCGCGATTGACGTGTCGATCCCGAGGTAATCATCGTCGCCGCGCATGACCAGGTCGATCTCCGCCCACACGTGATGCAGACGTTCGAGCCACTCGTCGATGCTCCGGCATCCGCTGGACAGGTTGGTCGGCTGAAGGCCGATCGCGAAGCCGTCGGTCTCGTAGGTGGCAGAAGGAAAGAACGGCGACGAGGGGCGGTTGTTGAAGGTGTAGGCGAAGCTGAACGTCTTCGTCGGCGCGTTCTGGATGATGTCCGTCAACAGCCCGACGTGCTCCCGTGTCGGCCTCTCGCTGCCCAGCTCGACGTTGAAGGCCACGTTCTTGGTTGTGCAAAGCGTCTCCAGGCGCTCTTGGGCTTCGGTGAGATCGACGCGCCCGACGCTGAAGAAGGTACTCCCGTCCCCGTCTCGGTCGAGCTTGAGAATTCGGTCCAGGTCAGGAGAGCACAGCCGGGTCGTCTGCACCTCGAAACCATGGGTCTCGAGTCGTTCCGCGAGCGTGCGTAACCGCAGCACCGACTGGTCAGAAGGCGTCCCTACAAACAGGCAAACACTCCGCACCACCTTGCTCGGTTCAGGGGCGGCCTGCCGCGACCGGGACTCCCCGTCGCTCACCATGGTCGGACACTACCCCGAAGCGGCCAGATCGGCTCTGGCCTCGGCGGCAAGACGCTTGACGCAATCAAGAGCCAACTGATTTCACGGGCGAAGTCGATTGCCAGCTCGGGTTTCTGGGGTCGTCGTGGCCGCTCTGGGTGGGCGCGGTCATGGCCAACTTCGGAGCGGGCGCGCCGACGATCATCGCCCTGCGTCTGGAACACAGTTCCAGGACCTTGGTCGCACTCGCTTCGGTGCTGAGGATGGTGTTCGCAAGTGGCCCTCGTCCGAGGGCGTCCGCGCTTCTGCCAGACGGGCGCCCCCGTCGCCTCGCTCTGGCTGACGCGTCGGCAGATGTTACCTGGGCCGGGGCCGCTTAGCCTTCGCCTCGTGGCGATGGAGACCGGCTCTACGCCGCATGACAGGGCGACCGGGATGACGAAGGGAACCGGTCGTGGGCTCATCAAGCGTGAGTGCTGGTGACGCGGGCGGTGGGCACGCCGTACGTCGTGGTCCGCTCGCGGACCGTGCGGCCGATGCCTTCGGCGATGTCGGTGAGCTCGGCGACGGTCTTGGCCGACCCGTGCTCGGAGCCGGCCATCCGGCTGATGGTCTCCTCCATGAGGGTGCCACCGAGGTCGTTGGCGCCGGCGTTCAGCATGGCGCGGGTGCCGTCGACGCCGAGCTTGACCCAGCTGGTCTGGATGTTGTCGATCCGGCCGTGGAGCATGATCCGGGCCATCGCGTGCACGGCCAGGTTGTCGCGCATCGTGGGGCCCGGGCGGGCGACACCGGCGAGGTAGATCGGTGCGCTGTGGTGCACGAAGGGCAGCGGCACGAACTCGGTGAACCCGCCGGTCTGGTCCTGGATCCGGGCCAGGGTGCGTAGGTGGCCGACCCAGTGGCGGGGGTGGTCGACGTGGCCGTACATCATCGTCGAGCTGCTCCGCAGCCCGACCTTGTGGGCGGTGGAGACGATCTCGATCCAGGTGCTGGCGGGCAGCTTGCCCTTGGTGAGCACCCAGCGGACCTCGTCGTCGAGGATCTCCGCGGCGGTGCCAGGGATGGTGTCGAGGCCGGACTCGCGGGCCTTGATCAGGAAGTCCTCGAAGGACAGGCCGGTGCGGTTGGAGCCGTTGACGATCTCCATCGGGGAGAAGGCGTGCACGTGCATGCCCGGCACCCGCTCCTTCACCGCGGCGGCGAGGTCGAAGTACGCCGTACCGGGGAGCTGCGGGTCGATGCCGCCCTGCATGCAGACCTCGGTCGCACCCAGGTTCCAGGCCTCCTCGGCCCGGTCGGCGACCTGGTCGAGGGACAGGGAGTAGGCGTCGGCGTCGGTGCGCCTCTGGGCGAACGCGCAGAAGCGGCAGCCGACGTAGCAGACGTTGGTGAAGTTGATGTTGCGGTTGACGACGTAGGTGACCTCGTCGCCGACGGTCTCCTTGCGAAGGTCGTCGGCGAGGCGGATCACCTGCTGCAGCAGGTCGCCCTCGGCGGTCATCAGGGTGAGGGCATGTTCGTCGGTGAGCCCCGCGGGATCACGTTCAGCGGCTGCGAGCGCCGCCGCGCCGGAGGAACCGACCGAGCGTCGCGGCGTGCCGTCGCTCACGGCGGCTGCCTCGCGCAGGACATCCCAGTCGCCGTAGATAGCGTCGAAGTCGGAGCGGCGATCGGTGGTGCGGCCCTCGGTGTCGACCGCGGTGTGCAGGTCGGTGCGGCCGGACCCGGTGGCTGCGTGCAGGACCGGGTCGGGCTCCTGCCAGGGGTGGCCGGTGGGCCGGATGCCCTCGACGGCCAGGCCGTCGTCGTCGGCGAGGGCTGTGACGTGGGTCTGGATGCGCGGGTCGAGCCAGGGCTCGCCCGCCACGACGTACGACGGATGCACGGTGAGCCGGGCCCGCAGGGTGAAGCCCGCCGACTCGGTCAGCGCGCGCAGCCGCTCCAGGGAGGGCCAGGGGCGCTCGGGGTTGACGTGGTCGGGTGTCAGCGGAGAGACCCCGCCCCAGTCGTCGACACCCGCGTCGACCAGCGCCCGGCACTCGGTGAGGTCGACCAGGTTCGGCGGCGCCTGCACCCGGGCCTTGGGGCCGAGCATGATCCGGGTGACCGCGATCGCGGCGCGGTACTCCTCCAGGCCGAGGTCGTCGACGTGCCGCATCGCGGTGTCCGGCTTGGCCCGGAAGTTCTGGACGATGACCTCCTGCACGTGGCCGTAGGTGCGGGAGATCCGGCGCAGCGCGAAGATCGTCTCGGCGCGCTCCTGGAGTGTCTCTCCGATGCCCACCAGCAGTCCGGTTGTGAACGGGATCGACAGCCGGCCGGCGTCCTCCAGCACCCGCAACCGGACGGCGGGGTCCTTGTCGGGCGACCCGTAGTGCGCCTCCCCCTTGTCGGTGAAGAGCCGGGACGCGGTGGTCTCGAGCATCATCCCCATCGACGGCGAGACGGGCTTGAGCCGGTTGAGCTCCTCCCATGACATCACGCCGGGGTTGAGGTGCGGCAGCAGGCCGGTCTCCTCCAGCACACGGATCGCCATCGCCCGCACGTAGGCAAGCGTCGAGTCGTAACCCTGCTCGTCGAGCCAGGCCCGTGCCTCTGGCCAGCGGTCCTCGGGCCGGTCGCCGAGCGTGAAGAGTGCCTCGAGGCAGCCCAGCGCCGCGCCGTCCCGAGCGATCGCGAGGATCTCGTCGGGGGAGAGGTACGGCGCCCGTCCGTCGCGCGCCGCCTGCGCCGGTGTCTCGACGAACGTGCAGTAGTGGCACCGATCGCGGCAGAGCCGGGTGACCGGGATGAAGACCTTGGGCGAGTAGGTGATCAGCCGGTCGGGGTTGCCCGCGTCGCGGACGCGGGCCGCGACCGCACACAGCCGGTCCAGCTCCTCACCCGTGGCACCCAGCAGGGCGGTCGCCTCACCGAGATCGAGGGCCGCACCACGTTCGGCGCGCGCCAGCGAACGGCCCTGCAGCGCGATCACGACGCGCTCGAAAAAGTGGCGGGTCGGCCGGCGCAGAAAGCCGGTATGCATCAGCAGCAGCCACAGCGTCGCCATGGTGACGCCGAGCGCCGAGGCCGACGCGGCTGCGCTCCAGTCCGGCAACGGCCCCGCCGAGGCGTAGTCGAACATGCCGGCCGCGACGGAAACGAGCGC
>Ga0137375_10009577_pt1 | contig 11487 bp, 8 predicted proteins | sample SagtaG_24_FD_104936 | JGI IMG/M metagenome (GOLD analysis project Ga0137375, IMG submission 104936) | Vadose zone soil microbial communities from Sagehorn Ranch, Mendocino, California, USA - Sage1_R_113_16 metaG | ecosystem: Environmental > Terrestrial > Soil > Vadose zone | place: USA... | reverse complement strand
CGCCCAATGACGGGATCCACTTTGCCCTTGCGCGCGAGCTCGGTGAGGTCCCGCGTGAACCGCTGCAACGCCTGGTATTTGGACTCGGGTTCCTGATCGGTGACGCGATGCGCGCCCCGCACGCCCTCGAGGGCGGCCCGCAGCTCCGCGCGGTCCACGCCCGCTGCGCTGAGTAACTGGCGCGCCGTCGTGCCTTTTTCGTCCGCCAGCGCCAACACGAGATGCTCCGTCGAGACGTATGCATCCCCCAGCGATTGGGCCTCCTCGTCGGCGCGGTCCAGCACGCGGGACAACTCCCGGGACAGCGTCGGTTCTCCCGCGTCCCCCGACTGCTTGGGGAAGCGGTCGATTTCGCGCTCGGTGTCCGCCCTGATCTGGGCGACGTTCAGCCCCGCCTTCTGGAGCAGCGGGACGACGATTCCTTCGTCTTGCTCGAGCAGGGCGTGAAACAGGTGGGCGTCGTTCACCACGGGGTTGCCGCGGGAGCGAGCCAGGGAGGCGGCTTGCTGCAGCGCCTCGGCGGCCTTCACGGTTAAACGGTCGGGTCGGATCATATCGCGCTCACGGCGAGGCAACCTCCGTGCCGCTCAAAGATGCCGATCTGGCAGGGGACAGGTCAACAAACGGCGGCGGAGGACCCTCAGCCCCGGACTTACACCCTCTCCGCTAGTTCAGAAGCGTACGCTCAGCGAAAAACCGGGCCCGCTCTCGGTGACCCAGGGTGTGATGATTGCATTTGACGCCGGGCGCGGGCGCGCTGCCAGCCGGTATGCGCCGAGCACCATGGAGGCCGCACCGATCCCCGTGTTTAGATAGCCCAGAGTCCGTCGCTGGCCGGCCCTGTCGAAGTTCGGGACACCGGCCGCCAGCCCCGACATGCCGGTCAGGATCCCGATGGCCCCGGTCCACCGGGGCGACATCCTGGTGCGGGTACCGTTCAAAATGAGTGCAGTGGCGTTCACGCCGATTGCGACGGCGGTGGCAGTCTTGTAGCCCTCGCTGGCGGGGGGGGGGGGCGGCGGGTCGTAGTCGTACTCCGGCTGGATCCGGGCCGCTTCGGCAACGGTGAGACCATTCTCGTCGAGCCAGGCCACGAGCTCTGGATCGCCCTTCAACTCCCGGATGCGGGCGTTGTTGTAGGTCGCCGCGACTCGGGCGACCAGCTCACGGCCCTCGGATTGTTCGATCAGATACGCCATGGCGCAGCGGGTGCCGTAGCGATCTATGAAGTACGGCATACGCTCGCCCGGCAAGTCGGTGTTTTTCGGAAACCGACCGCCCAGCCAGTAGGCGTGGAGGACGTCGAGATTGCGCCGGCGGGCGGCGCGTTGGGCGGGCGTCAGCGTGCTCACATCCCGAGCCCGCAGCTCCCGCTCCACGGTGGCGAGGTGCGTGCGGATGCGGGCAACTTCCGCGGCGGCGGGATCAGCCCTGCGGGCCCCGACGTGTCCGACGAACAGCAGTGCGGGGATGAAGATCGCAGCGGCAAACGGAACGGTGCGCATGACGGCCTCCCGACGCGGAGGGTGAAAAGCGCGCCGCCCCGGCGCGCAGGCGCCGGGGCGGCTTGCAGGCACTCATTTCATCACGATCATCTTTTTCGTGTAGCGGCGCCCGTCCACGATCAACTGGTAGATGTAGACGCCCGAGGCGGCTTCCTGGTCGGTGCGCAGGACTTTGCCGTCCCAGTAGGCGCTGAAGCTGCAACCCGACGCGCTGCCGCAGGTCACCTCGAGGTTGTCGAGGGCGTCGCCCGTGCCCTGGAGGATCGGCACGGCCACGAGCTGCGCCAGCACGTTATAAATCTTCAGCGAGACCTTCGGCCGGTGACCACTGGCAAACAGATCGCCGCTCAAGGTGAACGGGATCGTGGTCGCGGGGTTGAACGGGTTCGGGTAGTTCTGTCTGAGCTCGACCAGCGGGGACGTGGGCACCGCTTGCCCCCGGACGTCAACTGCCCCCGCCGCCAAAAGCCCGAGCCCCAGCACTGCCCAGGCATACCGCGTCATCACACCACTCCTCGGCGAACGTAAAGATGCGTTAGACCGCTCTCCTTGAGTTGCTGTTAGGGCGCACGGGACCGCGACTCACCTTCAACCTAGGAACCGTCTGGCGACCCTGTCAAGCGGGTGAGAACCCGGCTGTCGCCCTGGCGCCGCGTGATGCCCCGGCGGTCCGCCCACTCCAGCAACGGAATCAGGTACTTGCGCGTCAACCCGAACCGATCCCGCAACTGCGCCGGCGTCGCATTCCCCATCTCTCGGAGCGCGGTTTCCAGCGCCCGGCGGAACTCATCCAACGCCGGTTTCGTCGCGTAACGCTCCTGGTCCAGCTGTTCTACGCCGCCCTCCCGCGCCAAGTGCGCGAGCAGAGCCGGCACCGCGAGGGTGTCGAACTCCCGTTGCAGCTCCGCAACGGTTGGCACGGCCCACCGGGCTTCGGCCAGCCGCCGAACGAGCTGCCCGCCGGCGTCACCCGCCCGCGCGTCGAGCGCCGCCTTCCAGCCAGGGCGGCGCACCACCGAGCCCGCCAGCTCGAACGCCTGCTTCTTGACGCCGTGCTCCACCAGGAGGTCGAGCACCGGGTCAGGCGCAGCGACGGCAGCCCGCAGTGCCTGCAGCGACAATCCCGGATCGAGCGGGTGCGTCGCGTGGTGCGCCGCCACGAGCGCCCCGAGCCGTTCCACCTCGGCCGACAGAGCCCGGCGCGCCACCAGCAGCTCGCCCGAACGTAGTGCGGCCTTCCCCACGGTGTCGGTGACGCCTCCCACCTCACCGGGAAGGATGCCGAGCCGGACCGAGAGGTCGCTCACTCGCACGCCACCCAGCCCGCCCTCCTCGATGAACCGGGCCAGCCGGTCCGGCGGGGGTGGAGGCGCCTTGGCCGCCGACAGACCCCGTTCGGAAACGCGGGGCCTTCTGGGCGGGAACGGATCGAGCACCACGCCGCCGCCGATGGTGGTGACGGGTGAGAAGCTGCGGAGCACGAACCGGTCGCCCCCGCGCGCCACCAGGGGACCCTCGAGCACGAGCCGGGCCAGGGCGGTCTCGCCAGGCTCGATGACACGCACCTGGGCCACGCGGCCCAGCACCTCGGCGGTCCCCAGGTGGACCCGGACTCTGGTCCGGGCGACGAGCGGCTTGCGTGGCGCCGCCGAGCGTGGAGGGGGGGGGAGGGGGGGGGGGGGCAGCTCCAGTGCGACGTCGAGCGTGCTGGTCGCCGCCCAGCCGGGCCCCGCCACGACGACGTCTCCCCGCTCCAGCTCCGTTTTCTCCACGCCGACGAGCGCGAGTGCCGTACGGCGCCCGGGGACGGCCCGGTCGGCCGCGTGCCCGTGCACCTCGATCGACCGCACCCGCGCCTCGCGCCCGGTCGGAAGCAGGCCCACGGCGTCACCCACCGCCACGGTGCCGCTCCAGGTCGAGCCGGTCACCACCGTGCCCGCTCCCGCGACGCTGAACACGCGATCGATCGGGAGCCGGAAGAGATCTTCCGCCGGACGGGCCGGGAGCCCTTCGGCGAGGCCGGCGAGCGCGACCCGCAGCTCGTCCAAGCCGCGGCCGGCGAGGGCGGCGACGGCGATGGGCGGCTCCCAGTCCACGCGGCTGGCCTTCAGGCGCTCGGCAACCTCCGTGCGTACGAAGCTCAGCCACTCGTCGTCCACGAGGTCTGATTTGGTGACGACCGGGATGCCGCGGCGTACGCCCAACAACTCGAGGATGGCGAGGTGCTCCTCGGTCTGGGGCATCACGCCCTCGTCGGCGGCGATCACCAGGAGCGCGACGTCGATCCCCGTCGCGCCGGCGAGCATGTTGCGGACGAACCCCTCGTGGCCGGGCACGTCCACGACGCTGGCCTCGATGCCGCCAGGCAGCGGCAACGGCGCGAAGCCGAGATCGATAGTGATGCCGCGGCGCTTTTCTTCCTCCCAGCGGTCGGTGTCCACGCCGGTGAGCGCCTTCACCAGCGCGGTCTTGCCGTGGTCGATGTGGCCGGCGGTGCCTACGACGAAGCGATGGGCGTGGCCCACGCGCGGCGCTCCCAGAAGTCCAGGGCGCGGAGCTCGCCGGACTCGCCCAAGTGGTGGCGGACGAACCGGGCGACGAGGCGGCGGTGGGCGGCCGCATGCGCCGCGTCCAACATCGGCAACTCGGCCCCGGCATCGTTGAGGATCAGGAGATCGCGATAGGCCTGGGGCGGGAGCCGCGTGGGCGGCTGCGGACCGGCGCATCGAGCGCACAGGACGCCGCCGTCCGCCGGGCTGAATGCCACGGATCCTCCCCCGCCGTTTGCGACAGGGGTCCCGTCACGAACGCAGGCGTCGAGCGCCGGCGCGAAACCCAGGACGCCGACGAGCAGCCAGAGCCAGCGTACGGCGACCGCGTCGGCCTGGGATGAGGGCGTCGCGGTCACCAACGCGTCGAGCCCGCGGGTGAGCGTGTCGTAGGCGGCGGTGAGCGGCGCGGCGGGCGCCATCCTGAGCATCACCTCGGCCAGCGACGCCGCGCCCGCGAAGCGCCCCAGGTCACGGGCGAGGCCGCGCCGCAGCTCGATCACGTCGAATGCCGCGAGGGTCTGGAGGTCCCGCGTCTCCTTGTGGTACAGCTGGGCGACGCCCTCGCTCAGCGTCTCGAGTGCCGCGCCGAACGGGCTCTTGGGCCGCAGCACGCCCTTGGCGATCGCGCTCTGGACCCCAACTTCCCGCGTTGCCAGCCGGACGATTTTCGAGGTCTCGCTGTAGCGGTACGTCTGGAGGACGACCGCCGGCGTCGAGACGAGCGTCACCGCCCCGACTCGAGGACGATGTATTTCACGTCGTCCTTCGAGATGGCGCGCAGCCAGGCGATCAGCGCGTCCACCCGGTCAGGGGGCTCGATGCCTTTGCGGCCCGTCATGCGGCGGTTGATGCGCAGCTCGCGGCCCTCCTGGACGTACTCGGCGCTGTAACTCCCGAAGGCGCTCATCTCCGCCACGCTCGGCGGCAAGCGGGCGCGCCACCCTTCCGGCAGGGTCACGCGCAGCTCCGCCACCGTCTCGATCGGCCCGATCACGTCGCCCACATCGATCGGGAAGCGTCGCGGCTTGCGCTGCTCGAGCTGCGCCGCGAGGCCGAGTGAGGCAAAGTTCGGCAGCGAGCTCGGCAACGTGAGAATGTGCGCGCCCCCGGACGTGGAGACGGCGGGCGCGTTGCGCACGGTCACCGCCACGCTGGCTGTCGCGGTGAGGTCGCGACCGTCGAACACGCGCAGGCTGTCACCTTTGGCGCCGGGGAACAGTCCGTCCGCGAGCGCCTGCGTCATCCGTCCCAGCTCCTCCCGGGTGAACGGGTGCGCATACGCCTGGCGCAGGCGGTATTGCGTAGCGCCTAGCTTGGTCTCGGTGTACCGCCCCGTGAACATCCCGTCGGCGTTTAGCGTGCCGACGAACTGCACCTCCGCGCGGTTGGCCGCGATCGGCACCTCCGGAAGCACGACGTGCTCCCCCGCGCCGTCGTCATGCACCACGAGGGCGAAGGATCCTTGCTCCGCGGGCGGCAGCTCGCCGTAGGGCGTGAGGTCGGAGGTGAGATCGAGATAGAGGCGCCCCGCTCCCCCCGGGCGGTCCACGGCCGCGATCATGTGGTCGAACTGTTGGACCGTGGGGAGCGTGCTGTCCGCACCGCCGCTCGAGCTGAGCAGCACCGGATAGGCCGGCAGCCCCATCCGCCGCGCCAGGGCGATGAACAGGGTCGCCTTGTCCTTGCAGTCGCCGTAGCGCGTCTCCAGCACCTGCCCCGGCAACCGCGGCAGGTAACCCCCGATGCCGAGGGACAGCGACACGTAGCGGAAATCCTGCGCGACCCAACGGTGCACGGCGCGTAGCGAGTCCTCCAGAGTCCGGGCGCCCCGCACCACCTCGGCGAGCTTGGTTTCGAGGTCGGGACTGAGTTGGTAGCGGTCGCGCGACAGGCCGGCGTACCAGCGAGCGACCTGGGGCCAGGTGAGCGGCGCCGAAACGTCGATGCTCACGTACAGCGTGTTCGGGCTCGCCGCGAAGGGCTCCGACTCGATCTTCTGCACGTCGGCCGTGGCCCAGGTGTACACCCGCCGGCCTTTGGCCTCGACCGTTCGACGCTGGAAGCGCACGTTCTCTTCCTTGATGCGCGGCGTCACCGCGGCCGGGACGTCCACGATCAACCGAGACCGGCGCGTGAGGCGGCCCGTGGTGACCCGCCAGCCGGTGTAGTAGTCGCCCGGCACCAGGGGCTTGATGCGCTCGACGGTATAGCTCCAGTCCACCAGCGTACCAGGCGCGACGCCGCTCAGCGTGACGCGCCGCACCTTCTCGTCGGAGTAGACGGGCGCGTCGAACGCGACGGGCGCGAGCGATTCCTGCTCGTGCGCCGGCTTCGCGCTCACGATCTCCCCGTTCGGCTTGACGACCCTGATCCAGTTGACGGTGAGGCGCTCCGACCCGCTCGAATACGAGAAGCTCTGCTCCCCCCACGCCTCGGCGCCGTCCTGGGTGAGAATCTGGACCACCTGGCGATAGGTGCGGCTGCCGCGACCGTCGGCCTCGAACCGGACGACGCCGTCGTCCAACAGGTAGATGTAGTCCTCGTCGGTGTGATCCGCGGGGTTCACGGCCAGGCGATAGATCGTGTCGTTCTTGATCGACGGATCGCCCGCGGGCGTGATCCGCGGCGCCTGGGCGACGACAGGAGTGGTCAGGGCTACGAGCAGGACGGCGAGCGGCACACGCGACATCGCGAACTTCCTCGGCTGCATGAGAACGGGGCGGTACACGGTGAAAACCTAACTTGTCAGGGGGCGAGCGGCACAGCGGCGAGCACGGCGGCGGCCGGGCACACGCCCAGCGGCACAGTCGTGATCTGCCTGTAGGCCGGGGGCGCCGTGAGCACGTACAGAACCCCGGGGGCGGCGCACGTCCCCGGGGCGGCTGCGTACACGCGTCCCCGCGGATCGAGGGCGAGGGCGGCGATCCCGTTGCCGCCGGGTTTGAACCCTGGCCCCGGCGTGACGGTGCGCGTCTGGGTGTCAACCTCGAGAATCCCGTCGGTCGGGGAAGCGATCAGCAGCCGGCCGGACGGGTGATAGACGGCCGCCCCCGGGGACTCTCCCAGGCCGTTAAGCACCGCCAACTCCCGGCGCGCGACGGGATCCACGATGGCGAGCTTCCCGTCCCCGGCCCCCGGCGTGCCCGAGCACACGACATACAGCAGCCCGTCGGCACCGAGCACGGCGAACCGCGCGTTGGTGCATGAGAGCGCAAACGTCCCGTAGGCGCGAATCGGGCCAGGGCGGGAGAACCAGGTCACCGAGCTGGGGCCGGCGGGCTGCCCGCCCGTCAGGTTCCCGTTGACGACGAAGACGTAGAGGTCGGTGACGGCGACCGCCTGCGGGAACGTGCCCGCTCCCCAAGTCGCGGTGTCACCGGTGAGGTAATGCACCTGCGTGACCGAGTTCAGGTTGGGATTCGCGACCCAGGCTGTCGAGTCGTCTTCTATGGCCACGCCGGTTGCGCCCGACCCGGCCGGCAGCGCGATGACGGGCGGAGCGCCGGACGGGAGTGTCCCAGAGCTCACCACGCGGAGGGCATCCGCGTCACCCATCGGCACGAGGATTAGCGTTCCCCGCGCGTCCGCGGTGGCTGGCGTGCCCGTCGGGGGCGTCAGGTCTTCCGAGCGCGTGGCAACAAAGTGGGTCGCGTCCACGAACGACACGGTGTTCGAGCCGGTGTTCACGACGGCGACCGTGAGGCCCGCGGTCGTATCCTGCTCCAAGGCATCGCTGCAGCCCAGCGCGGCGAGCGCGAGGATGCCGGTCATGAGTGGTTGTCGAGGGCTGAAAACCATTTCGCAGAAATATAGCTGGTGCAGCCTAATACCAGTGCGCGGCCCGCCCGCTGAGTGGAACGTCTCGAAACAGGTCGGGGTGAATGAGCGCGGCCAGGATCTCGAGCCCCTCGACGACCCGCGGTCCCGAGCGGCTGAAGTACGCTGAGGCTTCGAGCACGTACGCGCGGCCGGACGCGATCGCCCGCCCTGCCACCGCCTGGAGGAGGCTACGGTAACGCGCCGCCTCGCGGCGTGTCTCGTCGAGCCCGAACCCGCAGGGCATGAGCAGCAGAACATCAGGGTCAGCGCGACGCAGCTCGTCCCAACCGACCCGGTACGACGGCCGGCCCGCCACTCCGGCCACGAGATCGCCGCCCGCCAGCGCGACGAGCTCCGGTACCCAGTGCCCGGGCACGTAGGGCGGGTCGAGCCACTCGAGGGCGAGGACGCGGGGCCGCGGCCGGCCAGCGACCCGTACGCGCACCGCGTTGACCCGATCCTCGATGTCCGCAACGCAAGCGTCGGCGCGAGCGTCAGCAGCCGTCGCACGGCCCACGGCCCGGATGCCGGCGAGGATCGCACTCACATCGTGGGCGTCGAGCGCGAGGACGGCCGGGCCCGGGCGAAGTCCGGCCAGCGCGCCGACGGCCTGGCGCTCAGGGACGGCGCAGACGTCGCAGATGCCCTGCGTCAGGACGAGGTCGGGCTCCAGGCCGGCCAACCGGTCTACGTCGATTGCGTACACGCTTCCGTGCTCGCGGAGGGCGCGCCGGACCTCGGCGTCGATCTCGGCCCCGGACAGGCCGTTCACTGCGAATCGCGGCCGAGAGAGCCGTGGCTTGGCCGTCACCTCGGCCGGATGATCGCAGCTGTGAGACACGCCGACGAGGCGGTCGCCGAGGCCAAGCGCGCACACGATCTCGGTGGCGCTCGGAAGCAACGACACGATGCGGCGCGCCGCCCTCGCGTCAGGGCCCAAACGCGACTCGCCCGCCCACGAGCACGGTGCGTGCGCGGGACCGGAAGCCCGCGAGCTCGGAAGCGCCGTCGTTGAGCGCGTTCTCGACGCGCGCGGTGAGCACGGCGTGGCGGAGCGCGTACTCCGCAGCGAGGTTGACGCGCGTGTACGGGCGGAGCGTCACCCGCCGGTCACCCGCCGGCCGCCGGAAGTCGAGGTCGTCCCGCTCACCCACCCAGCGTGCATCGGCCGTCACGCGGACACGTTTGCTCAGCGTCGCGGCGAGATGCGGAGCCACGGTGTGCGCCGGCCGCCGGAGCAGGCGCTGCCCCGCGACGAAGAGGCCGTCGGCCCCGCCGTCCAGGCCTCCTTCTGCGACGCGCGTGGCGAGATACGTGTACTGGACTCCGATCACCAGCTGCGGTGCGACCGTGGCGTCGACCTGAGCCTCCACGCCGTCGGCCGTCGCCCCCGCGACGTTGAAGTAGTTGGGGCTGCCGGGGGGTGGCGCCGACGTGAACTCGATGAGGTCGCGGAATCGCTGATCGAAATAGGTCACGGTGAACGATACGCGGCCGCCCGCCATCGCGTGCTCGACCCCGGCCTCCCAGCTGCGTGACCGCTCGGGGTCGAGGTTCGGGTTCCCCTGGACGAAGCCGCGCGCGAAGTTCTCGAAGAACGTCGGCTCCTTGAACCCGGTCCCGGTCGCCACCCGCACCCGCGTGTTTCCGTCGAGCCGCCAGCTCCCGCCCGCGCGGAACGTGCCGTGGCCGCCGAACTGCGAGTTGTCGTCCAGACGCGCACCCAGCGTCACCGCGACCGGGCCCGCCACGCCCAGCAACGCCTGCACGTAGTAGCCGGTGCTCCACCGGCGCACGGCGATCGAGTCGGGGAACGTCCCGAACGACGCGGTGAACTCGCTGCGACCGCGCTGGCGTTCATCCTCGTACTCGACTCCGGCGGTCAGCGCCGCGCCACGGGGGCGCCAGGTCACGAGCGCACCCCCGCCGGCCCGCCGCACATAGTCGCGACTCCGGAAGCTGCCGTCTTCCCCTGGGGAGTCCGCCTCGTCGGTGTACGTCAGGCGTCCCTCGCGCAGCGTCCCCAGCACTCGCGCCTCGAGCCGGGCGCCGAGCGTGCGGCCGAGGGCGAGACTGAGGGTGGGCCCCCGCTCCGTACTGACGGCGTTTGAGTCCGCCGGCTCGCCGGCGCTGTTCGTCGGGACGTGATAGACGTCGTCACCGTACCGATACGCCAGGCTCGCGTCGGTGCGCGCGTCGGGCGCGACGCGGACACGCGCGCTCACGACGGTGTTCCGGTACTCGTTGTTGTACGCGTACAGCCCGTCCGAGCGGAACTGGGCCGCCCGCGCCGAGTAGGACACTCGATTCCCGCCGCCACTGACCTCGACGGCACCATCGGTCGTTCCATAAGTGCCCGCGCGCAGGTCCCCACCGACCCGGGGCCTCCCCTCCCCCTGCCCCGTGCGCGTGAAGATCTGAATCACGCCGGTCATCGCATCGGACCCGTACAAGACGCTCCCGGGCCCTCGCACGATCTCGATGCGATCGACATTGTCGGTCGTGAGACTCGCAAGATCCAGCGCGCCGCCCGCTCGATTCAGGGGCACGCCGTCGAGCAGGACTCTCACGTAGTCGCTTTCGCCCCCGCGCAGGAACAACGACGTCTGTCCGCCGAAGCTGCCGGTCTCGACGACCGCCGCGCCGGCGACGCCGCGGAGGGCGTCCCCGACGGTGCGGATTCCCTGCGTGCGCAGATCCTCGCCGCGTATCACCGTGACCGCCGACGCCACGATGTCCACGGGCACGGGGAGGCGGGTGGCCGTGACGACCACCGGCTGCAGAACGACGGTGTCCTGGACGACGCAGGCGAGAATGAGCAACGCGACGTTCATGCGGGCTCCTTCGGTTGACGCAGGGGGATCATCTGTGGGCGACCGTCCAGAACCTGGATCGCCACGGGCCACGAGAAGACGCGCTCCACCGTCTCCCGCGTGAGCACGTCAGCGGGGACGCCGGCCGCCGCGGGCCGGCCCTCGGCGAGCAGCAAAACCGCGTCGGCGTAGCGGGCGGCGAGGTTCACGTGGTGCGTGATCATGACCACGCCAAGGCCCTCGCGGTCGGCCAGTCCCCGCACCAGCTCGAACAGCTCCATCTCGTGGCGCAGGTCGAGAGAGACGCCCGGCTCGTCGAGCATGAGGAGGCGGGGCTCCTGCGCAAGCGCGCGGGCCACCCGGACGCGCTGATATTCACCGCCGGACAGCGTCCAGAGCCAGCGGTCGGCGAGATGAGCGGCGTCGCACGCGGCGAGGGCGCGCTCCACAGCTCCGTGGTCTTCCGGCCGCTCCGCCCCCCACAGGGAGAGATGGGGGTAGCGGCCGAGCAGCACGGTCTCGCGCGCCCGCTGCGGGAAAAGGTTGTCCTCGCGCTGGGGAACGACCCCGACCACGCGGGCGAGCGCACGGCGGGGCCACAAGTGGGCGCCCCGGTCGAGGACGTCGACCGATCCCGCAGCCGGAGCCAACGCGCCGAGCGCGAGGCGGACCAGCGTGGTCTTGCCGCTGCCGTTGGGCCCGAGGATGGCGTGGAACTCGCCCGGTCGGACCGTGAGCGACACGCCCGCGACCGCGTCCCGGGGCGCGCCCGGGTAGCGGTAGCCGACGTCGCGAAGG
>Ga0137375_10009566_pt1 | contig 11497 bp, 10 predicted proteins | sample SagtaG_24_FD_104936 | JGI IMG/M metagenome (GOLD analysis project Ga0137375, IMG submission 104936) | Vadose zone soil microbial communities from Sagehorn Ranch, Mendocino, California, USA - Sage1_R_113_16 metaG | ecosystem: Environmental > Terrestrial > Soil > Vadose zone | place: USA... | reverse complement strand
GCTCGCGGAATTCCACGAGAAAGACAACGCCTAACGCAGCGGCCGTGCGACCAGAATTCCGCTGTCCGACCGGTAGCGATACAGATATTCCGACAGTCGCGAGTCAACGATGACGCGACCGTAGTTGCTGGGCGAAGAAGCGTGCAGGAAATGTAAACTCCCATCTTTCGTCCGGACGGCGAGGCCAACGTGCGATGTCGAGTGAAGTCCGGATCGTTCACGTCCGATAATGCCAATGACGTCGCCGTTGCGCAGTTTCGGTTCAATTCGGGCCACCCGGCTTTTTGGAATTTGATAGAGCGGGCGCGAAGAAACGTTTGCTTCCATCCGCGCGAGCGGTCCGAGCAACGAACGGTTTGCGGCCAGGTAGCGATAATGCCGCCAGCCGACGCTCATTTCGCGTGCGGAATGCGGAACGCTCACGCCGCCGAGACTGCGCGTTAAATCCTCCACAAGGCCACGGCGATCGTTGTCGTAAAGCCAATCCTCCAAATAATGCAGACGCGAAAGATATTCGCCCGTGCATTCGCCGCCACGATACCGGTCCAGCTCGATGTAATGCAGCAAGCGTTCCGGAGTCCAATTCGATTCCGGCTCGTTCAACATCCGGGCGAAACTGAGCGCGATTTCGAAAAACGTCCAGCAATCCATCCCCTGAAAATTCACAGAGGGCGACTCGACCCGGTTGTCGATCTCGAGAGTGAAGTGCTTATAGCGCGTCCCAACCAGGGCCAGTCCGACGGCGGCGGTCCGCTCGCCGATCGGCAGCGCCTGCCAATTCTCGGATTTGGCCTTCGCGACTAACCGATTGAATTGATCCTGTCCCTTGAAAACTGTGCTAAACGGCAAGCGCGATTCAACCGCGAAGGCGCCGGAGCAAATCAAAAAGACCGGAATCAAAAATTTCCAACTCCGCATATGGCGGATGACTCAACGCGAAACTCATTCGCGATCAACCCCGAAAGCATTCCGGGCGCCGATGATGATGGTAAGCAGAACGCAGCTACACGTGGGTTTCGGCCACGACGACTTCCATTTTTATTTCCTGGAACGCGAGCTGATCGTGTATCATGCCGAGCAACTCGAGCGCGCGCGTGTCTGGTATATGGGCGCAACGCAGTTCGATTCTGGCCGGTTTGCCGACAAGCTCCGGATGCTCGCTCGCCATTTCGCCATCGAGCAAAAACGAAACGTAAGCGTTAAACCGTTCCTGTAGCGCGAGCAATCGTTCGTCTGAATCATCCCACGGTTCAGGTTCGTTCATCATCAGCACCACTTCGCCGGTCTTCGAATCCTGCGCGATCACATCGATCACACCTGTCCGATCTTTGATTTTTGATGTTTGAGGTTTGATGTGCATTCAGGCGATTCGACGTTGGACGTTCGGAGTTTGGCGTCCGATGTTCAAGAGAAACAAATGATCGATGATCTAACCGCCGATGAGCTTCGCGGGCTCCTCAAGCTCGAGCCGCATGCCACGTGCGGATTTGTGCGCGTGACTTTCATAAGCGAAAAGCGGATCGTGCCTGGCGGATTGCCCCCGCCGTTTGCCAACGGGCGGCCTGCCGGTTCCGCACTCTATTTTATGGTGACGCCGGACGCGCACGTCCGGCTGCATCGCATCCGCTACGACCAGCTTTATCATTATTATCTCGGCGATCCGCTCGAGGTCTTAATGCTGCACGCTGATGGCACAAGCGAGCACGTCATCGTAGGACCGGACCTGCGCGGCGGCCAGCTGGTCCAGCTTTTCATTCCCGGCAATACTTTCCACACCGCGCGTGTGATCCCCGAAAGCTTTCGGGGCTGGTTTCTCGGTGCAAGCACCGAATGGCCGGGCGTCGAACCGGCTGACGTCGAAATTGGCGACGTCGAAGCGCTGGCAGCGAAATATCCAGACGTCGCCGACGATCTGCGTGCATTCCAGCAAGGGAGCGGCGATTGACCTCAATCGGCTCTGGGCGGACTTTGATATTGCTGTGGCAAAAGCAAAGCGTGCAAGTCGATTAACACTGCTCGGGCGAAGCGAAGCGAAACTGCCCGCGTCGCCTGCGGAGGCGCGGCTCGAGACTTTCCCAAATCCAGCGCGCCGAAACTACCGGATTCATTTTGAAACGGATGATTTCACTTCCGTTTGTCCGATTACGGGTCAGCCGGATTTTGCCAGGATCGATATCGATTACGTGCCGAATCGGCTCTGCGTCGAAAGCAAATCGCTCAAATTTTATCTTGCCTCGTACAGGAATGAGCGTGCCTTCAACGAAGCGGTCACGAACCGCATTCTGGACGATTTTGTGAAAGCGTGCGCGCCGCGGGAGGCGGTCGTGACCGCGCAATTCTCCGCCCGCGGTGGAATCGCGCTCACAGTTCGCGCCGAGTATCCGGATAAAGGCCAAGTTGACCGGGACGGCCGATGAAACGGGTAGGGCGCGACCGCCGGGCGCGCCGCGAATTGTCTAATGCGTCCGCAAGCGTAGTCCTGCCACTAATAAATGAAACGCGCGGTCGTCCTTTTAAGCGGCGGGATTGATTCGACAACAACGCTGGCGATTGCGATGGCGGAAGGCTACGAAGCGTACGCTCTGTCGTTTGATTACGGCCAACGTCATCAGATCGAAATCAAAGCTGCGCGTCGCGTAGCTAATTCGTTAGGCGCAAAGGAGCATCGAGTCGCAAAGATCAACCTGCGCATCTTCGGCGGCTCAGCCCTAACCGATGATGTCGATGTTCCCAAACAGAGATCGGAAACGGAAATTGCGCATGGGATTCCGGTCACCTACGTCCCCGCGCGCAACACGATTTTTCTCGCTTATGCGCTCGCCTGGGCGGAAGTGATTTCGGCCAACCACATTTTTCTCGGTGTAAACGCGATCGATTATAGTGGCTATCCAGATTGCCGGCCTGAGTTCATCAAAGCATTCCAAACCCTGGCGAATGTTGGAACTAAAGCCGGTATTGAAGGCGCGCGCCTTCACATTCACACACCGCTGATCATGCTCTCGAAATCTGAAATCATCGGCAAAGCCAGCGAGCTCGGTGTCGATCTTGGGCTTACGCACAGTTGCTACGATCCGTCGCCGGAAGGCCTTGCCTGCGGCGAGTGCGATTCCTGTCTCTTGCGGTTGAACGGTTTCCGTGAAGCCGGGATAAAAGATCCCATCCGTTACGCGCAAAATGAATCGCCTGATTAGGATTTTCGTTCTTTCGAAAAGCGAACAACGCGTCGTCCTGATCGTGATGCTCATTCTAATCGTCTTTGCGTTCGCAGCATACGAACGCCGCGTTCATCGCCTTCCGGTTCAACCGACCTCCGCAACAGAAACGAAACCGTCTCCGCCTGCAGCGGAAATCGAAGACAATTGATAGACTTAATCTTCTGCTAAGCCTGGGATTTAGTACGTAAAGAAGATTCGAGAACGCAATGAAGCAACTTAGTGAAGAAAAAGGCCTTTCCGTAACTGGTGGTATCTTGGCGGGAGAGACCTGGCTGACATCAAGGAGCTACACATGGCCCCTTGTTCGCTGCACCATCTCAGGTGACGGGATTAGGCTGACGACGTGGTGCCCCCCACGTTTTCATTTCTATATTCCGAAGGAATCAATTAGCCAGGTAGTATTGAAGAATTACGGTATAGCGGTCGGCCTCAGAATTATTCATGATTTGCAGGAAGTGCCGCGGTACATCCACTTCGGCACTTTTGCTGTGGATCAGTTGAAGCAAGCTCTCAATGAGTTTCACTATATCTAGTAGGTGAAACGAGGTTTCTTAGTTCCGGCCTTTTTATGCGTCGGTGCGATCTTGGCATTCGCTATGGGCACACTTTTTCGGCTGCGTCTGCTGCCCTTTCTGCGTCCCGATACTATCTTAAGCGGGGGCAGACAAGTTTCTACTGAGCAGTTCGCTCACTTCATGTCTAACGGGTTCTACGTCGCAGGAGCGGCCACACTCGCGTTAGCGGCGGCGACCCTAATCAGCTTGCTCTGCGCAAAGCGAAAAACAGGGCATCACCGAGAATGAAAAGATAAGTTCAGCTAATATGAAGGCATCGCTGTCTCGGTGAAGCGTTTGGCTAACCGAAAGGAAATGCCATCTTAGTTAGGAACTTAATCTTCGCTTAGGCCAGGAATTCGTCCGTAGCCGACAAAGACCGGACTGAGCTTGGCGTCGGCGCTGTTTGGTGGTGGCGGCAACTTGAAATCGAAAACGCTGACGCCAAACCGTTGTTTCCCGTCGTATGTGCGACCGTCACTGGCTCCGAGCATGACGCGCTTTTTCGTCCCTTTTTCGCGTCCCAGATAAATCATCGTGTGCGTGATCGGCGGATCCCGATCGATGCTGTAGGTGCCGCGCCAGAAAAGCAAATCGCCCGGCTTGAGCGCATCCAGTTCAAATGAATCCTCGTGACGACTTAAGACCGCATTAAAATTTCCCGCCTTGCGCACCCAGACATACTGCTGACTCGAATCGCGCGGCACGTCGGGAAATCCGTTTTGCCTGAGAACGTAATAAATGAAACCGGAGCAATCCATGCCGCCGTTTGCGGGATCGGCGGAGCCGTAGGTGTAACCAAGATTCTGTTTCGTCAGCTCGAGCCCGGCTTCAATGAGCTGGCGCACTTTCGCCGGATCAGTATCGAAGCCGGTGATCTCCTCAGGCGAAACGGTAACATTGGGCGCGCCCTCTTTCCGCGGAGCAGGATGCGCCGTAGCGGGAGGTGTCGCAGTTGCTTCCAGAGTTTCGGTTGGACTCGGCGTTGGTATTTCCTCGGGCGTGGAGGTAGCGGTTGCAGATGCGCTAGGCGTAGGAGTGGGAGATCTTTTTTTGCGTTTTGCTTTTGTTTCCGGCGTGGGACTTGGAGATGGAGTGGGCGAGGACTTCTTCCGTTTTGGTGAAGCAGTTGGCGACGGGCTGGACGTGGATTTCCCGGCTGGCCGTTTCCGATGTTTTCGCGCTGGAGTTGGCGTTGGTGTTGCCGTGAGAAATTTCTTGATCTTTCTGCCTAACGACTCTTCCGCCCTGCTCGGAGCGACGTTCATCCCAAAACAGATCGCGGCGATTAGAAGACTCCGAAGGACTATTTTGGTTGCGGGAAACAAAATCAGTGGGCGAGCTCCTGCAGAATTGCTTTGTTCAGGCGAATGCCGCCTTCGAGATTTTCGAGAGGGAAATTCTCGTTCGGCGAATGCGCCCGGCAATCGGGAAGCGCAAGTCCCATCAGGAGCGTTTCGATGCCCAGGATGCTGCGAAACTGCGATACAATCGGGATGCTGCCGCCTTCACGAATCAGCGCGACCTCGGCGTTGAACGCTTTGCGCAAAGCCCGCTGTGCCGACTCACCGATCGGTGAATGCGGATCAGTCAGATACCACGGCCCGCTGTGGCCATCGGTGATATCGAGCGTGACTCCTTTCGGCAAATTCTTGCGCAAATGCGTTTTCGCCAGTTTTAGAATTTCATCGCCTTCCTGTTCCGGAACGAGACGGAATGTCAGTTTCGCCATCGCGTGACTGGCGATGACGGTTTTGGTTCCTCTCCCCTGGTAACCCCCTCCGATTCCGTTGATCTCCGCAGTTGGTCGCGCCCAGACGCGCTCCAGTGAATTGTAGCCGGCTTCGCCAAAAAGTTCCGGTACACCGGTTTCTTTAAGCACGAGCTTGTCGCCATCAACCGGGAGCTTCCGCCATGCTTCGCGTTCCCAATCTTCGAGAGGCTTCACGCGATCATAAAAACCGGCAATCGTTACCCGGCCATTTCGGTCATGCAGCGTTGCCAATAATTGTGCAAGCGCAGTGATCGGATTCGCGACAGCCCCGCCATAAATGCCGGAGTGCAAATCCATTTTCGGTCCGATCACTTTTATTTCCAAGGCGGTCACTCCGCGCAGTCCGTAGCTTAAGGTCGGGACCCCGCGCTCGATCATTCCAGTATCAGAGACCACCGCCACGTCGCACTTCAGCGCATCGCGATTTTCACTTAGAAAACTACCGAGATTCACGCTGCCGATTTCCTCTTCACCCTCGATTATCAGATGCACGTTTAACGGCAATTCGCCTTCTTGCTCGATCGTCTCTTGAATGCCAATAACATGCGAAAGGATTTGTCCTTTGTTGTCGGTGGCGCCGCGAGCGAAAACGTATCCGTCCTTCAAAACAGGCTCGAACGGCGGCGAATCCCAAAGCTCGAGAGGATCCGGCGGTTGCACATCATAATGTCCATAAATCAATACTGTCCGGCGTCCGGGCTGATGTTTGTTGCGCGCCCAAACAATCGGATGACCAAGCGTTGGGACGAGCTGCGTCTCTAAACCAATGGTCGTGAGTTTTTCCACCAGCCACCGTGCGCACTCCTCCAGCTTTTGCTTGTACTGATCGTCCGTCGAGACACTCGGAAAACGCAGGAACGAATAATACTCCTCAAGATAATTTTGCTGCATGATTGCAAGAGTAAACCTAGATTGCGGAAAACGTCCAACGTTCAACCTGTAGTCGTCGCCCTGTGGGCGACGCAAGGTTTGGGTCCCCGTGCCGGTCAGCGCAGCGCTTCGCACAGCGAAACGGCTACAACCCAAACATGAATTGAGATTTCTTCGCTCTTCGTTCAACCTCCGCGAATGCCCGAGCCGCCGCCTCCGAAAGAAGATGCCGGTCTGATACGTGCCATCGGCATTCCCGGCCTTACTGCAAATATCGTGAACTCCACGGTCGGTGCCGGCATTTTTGCTTTGCCGGCGCTGGTCGCGGCACAGCTTGGCGCAGCATCTCCCCTCGCATATATCATTTGCGCTTTTGCCATGTGTTTGTTCGTGACCTCGTTCGCTATGGCGGGGAGTCGGGTTTCGCTTACCGGTGGCCTCTACGCCTATGTCGAAGCCGCGTTTGGGCGATATGTCGGATTTCTGGCGGGGGTGCTTTATTTTCTAACGGCAATACTCGCCATTTCCGGAATCCTCACTCTCATTGCTGCTTCAGTGAGCGGATTGATCCCGGCCTTCGGGACGCCGATCGGACGCGCCGCGCTAATTTTGTGCATCTTAGTGCTTCTCGTGGGGATCAATATCCGCGGTGTCCGAATCGGCACCCGCGCTGTCGAGACAATGACGCTGATTAAGCTTGCGCCGCTGATAATTTTCATTGTCGCCGGTTTTTTTTTCTTACGGCCAGAGGCATTGGCATGGCCCGGCTGGCCACGAGGCGACGCTCTGGGTAGAAGCGTCCTCCAGTTGCTCTTCGCATTCGTCGGAGTCGAGATCGCGCTGGTGCCCAGCGGGGAAGTCAAAACTCCGGCGCGGACAGTGCCGCGCGCGATCTTCACCGCGCTCGGCATCACCACTGTGCTTTACATTATGATTCAACTCGTAGCCCTCGGTGTTCTCGGAAGTGAACTCGGAAAATACGGCGAGACTGCATTGGCCGAAGCTGCAGGGCGATTCTTGGGAAACGCTGGCCGAATATTAATGCTCGCCGGGCTGGCCATCTCTGCCTTTGGCTGGACGACGAGCGATATTCTGAGCTCGCCGCGAATTATTTTCGCCTTTGGGCGAGACGGTTTTATTCCAAAATGGTTTGCGCATGTGCATCCGCGATTTCACACGCCGGATGTGGCGATTGGGACGTATGCAGCAATCGCATTCCTCCTTTCCTTCAGCTCGACGTTTCAAAAGCTCGCCATTCTTTCCAACATGGCAGTGCTCCTGCTCTATATTCTGTGCTGCCTCGCCGCGTTGGAATTGAATCGACGCGACATTCGAAGCGATGGCGCGCCATTTGAGTTTCGTGGCCAGAGCATCGTTCCAATCGTCGCGATCATTTTGATTATCTGGGTTCTTGCCCACGCGACGAAGGAAGAATTTGAAATCACAGGCGCGTGTCTAGCGGCGGCGACATTACTTTTCTTTATCCGCAAATTCGCGGAAGCACGATGGAATAGCTAAATTCAAAGTTGAAGCTTTGGATTTTGCAGGAATTTTGGAGGCGGAATTCGAGGTTTCGAACCCTGGTCGAGACACAATATCATGTGCTGGGTCGCAGCGCCGACCACTTCAAATTGTGCAAATTTAGCTTGTAACCCCCAGAACGTCTCTATATTGACTTCCAAGGTCCGAGATTGCGGCCGGCACATGCACTTACAATCGATCGAGCTCCTCGGCTTCAAATCGTTTGCCGATAAAACGATTTTCAATTTCCACCAAGGTATTACCGCTATTGTCGGGCCGAACGGTTGCGGCAAATCCAATGTGCTGGATGCGGTCCGCTGGGCGCTCGGAGAACAGTCTGCCAAGTCGCTCCGCGGCGACGAGATGGCCGACGTGATTTTTAACGGCAGCGACACGCGCAAACCCGTCGGCTTCGCAGAGGTCTCGCTGTCCTTCACCGATTGCGCGAAAGAGCTGGCAGTCGATTGGCATGACGTGCGCGTGACGCGCCGTGTGTATCGCGACGGCAATTCCGAATACTTCCTAAACAAAACGGTCTGCCGTCTTCGCGACATTCAAAATCTTTTCGCCGACACCGGCGTCGCGAGGTCTGCTTACTCGATGATGGAGCAAGGCAAGATCGACATGGTCTTGAGCTCCCGCCCAGAAGATCGTCGTGCGGTTTTTGAAGAAGCGGCCGGAATCACAAAATATAAAACGCAAAAACGTGAGGCGCTACGCAAATTGGAAGCAACCGAGGCAAATCTGTTGCGCATCGGCGATGTCATCAAGGAAGTAAAACGCCAGATTGGCTCGCTGCAACGCCAGGCAGGCAAGGCGCGGCGCTACCAGGCGGTACACGCCGACCTGCGAGTGCTCGAAACCCACCATTCCCGCAGACAGCTCGATTCGTTGCAAACTGAACTAGCCCGTTGCCACGCGGAAATCGCGCGCCTCGGCGAATCCGAACAGGCTATCCGGTCGAAGATTGATTCGAACGAGAACCAGATCGCCGAGCAGCGTCGCGCGCTGGAGAAAATTGATACCCAGATCGCGGATGGCCGCAGTGAATTACAACGTCTTCAAAGCCAAATCAGCACGCATCACAATCGAATCCAATTCAATCAGCAACGCGCAGAGGAGTTGACGGAGTTAATCGAGCGCTCCAGAAAAGACGTAGCTGCGGCCGAGGTAAAACGCGCTCAGCAAGACAAAGAATTAGAGGACGCAAATACGCTGATTGAAAAGACCAGCCAGCTTCTTCAAGCCAAGGAAGCCGAACTGGCAAAGCTTACTGACTTGATCTCGAAATTGCGCTCCGAGCGGGACATGTACGACTCGAAACTTGAAGCGCTGCGTTCGTCAGGATCGAAAGGTGAGGAGCGAGTTGCCGAACTGGAGGACGAGATCTCCGGACTTGCGATTCGCCGCGATGCTACAGAGGAAACTCGACGCGATCTTGACGCCACGATTTCCAAGGCGCGCGTCGCCCGCGATAAAATCCAGAAGGAACTCGCCACTGCGCGCGCGGCGGCAGAGGCGAGGCAAAAAAATCTCGAGCTTTTAAAGACGAAATCGCAGGCCAGTGAGAAAACGTTGCATGAACAACAACAGCGTCTCGCCAAAACTGAAAAAAACCTGACCGAAATCGAACGCTCTTTGGCGGAAAAAGAATCGCGTCTGGAAATTCTGCGTCAGCTGAATGAAGAAGGGGAAGGTCTCGCTCAAGGTTCACAATCCGTCCTGAAAGGCCTTGATAATCCTTCGCGCATCCAGCCCGCTCTGGCGGGAGCTTTAGTTTCGAATCTCGATGTCGATTCAGAATTTATCGCGGCAATCGAAGCTGCCCTGGGCCGAAATCTACAGGCAATTGTTCTGAAAGACGCACAACTGGCGCCCGAAATTATCGCGACGTTAAAGGGAAAGAAAATCGGGCAGGCCGCGCTGGTTCTCCCGGGATTGTCGAATTCCTCGCCTGCAACTCTCGCGGCGCTTCCGAACGAAGCCATCGCCTGGGCGCGCAAGAAAGTGAAAGCGCCAGAGTCTCTTGCGCCACTCGTAGGGCGATTACTGCACAATGTCGCAATTTTCCGCGATCTAGACGCAGCATTATCTTTCAGGAAACACGGAAGCGATCTCGCCGTTGCGACGCTCGCGGGAGAATTCATTTCGGCGGAAGGGATAATTTTTGGCGGCAGCCGAGACGCGTCTGCCGATTCCTTGCTTGAACGCAAGGCGCGCATGTCGGTTCTGAGCGCAGAATGTGGGGAGATCCGCAGCCGGCGCGATGAGTTAGTGCGACAGCGCGACGACGCAAATGCAATACTGGAGAAAGCGGCAGGCGACTTCGAAGAAGCTCGTCGTCAATATGAGTCTGCCGAACGGGAACAGGCCACCTGTAACAATCGAATTTTCTTCCTGGAACGCGAATCGCAGGAAAGCGAACAGAAGATCGACCAACTTCGCTCGGAACAGGCGGTCCTCGCGCAGCAAATCCAGACCGCAGATGAGCGCATTGCAAAATTAGAGGAAGAGCTGAATTCAGAGCGCGCTGCTTTGGAGGCGCAGCAGAATCAACAGCTCGAATTCCAGGGTGCGCATGAGAAAGCTGCAAAGAGCGAAGGCGAGGCGACGGAGCAGCTCAATGAACTGCGCCTTGCGCTCGCTACAGAGCGAGCGCGTTACGAAAACCTCGTCGCACAGCGCCAGCCGATGACTGCTCGCGAAGCTGAACTGGCCGAAACGATCGCGGCTCGGCAGACGGAGATCGCCAATTTCGAGAAGCGATTGGCCACACAATCGGAGGAATCAAAGAGCGCTGAAGCTGCCATCGAAAAAGGGAAAGGAGAATCCGCCAAACTGGAGGCAACTGTTGCCGCATTGACCGATCAGCGTGCGGAGCACTCACGCGCGATGAACGAAATGGAGTCGGATCTGCGCGCAAGTCGCAACTCGTTGAATGAGTTGCACGATTTGCGTTCCACACAACAGGTTCGCGAGTCGCAGTTGCAAATGCAGAGCGACAATCTCGTCGAACACATTTCCCGGAGTTACCAGCTGAATCTTCGTGAGTTTGCTCCGGATCAGGCCGCATTTGAAAAAACTTTGCGCCTACAACTGAAACGACGTGAAGGTGGATCGAGCGTTCCGTCGCTCGATGCTAATAATGATGGCGGAGATCCTGCGACGCCGGACTCGCACGAGCTCACCCCGCCAGCGGCTGAAAAAGTCATCGCCGATCTCACCCGCCAGCTCGACAACATGGGCCCGGTTAATCTCGATGCCGTGCACGAGTACGACGAGCTCGATGAACGTTACAAATTCCTCGAAGGACAAAACAGCGATCTCACCAATTCGCGCCGCGAATTGCTCGATGTGATTGCGCAAATCAACTCGACCACAAGAAAATTGTTCGCTGAAACCTTCGCCCAGGTGCGGCTAAACTTTCGCGAAATGTTTGCGGAACTCTTCGGCGGCGGGCGCGCGGACCTGTCGTTGCTCGATGAGAGTGACCCCCTCAACTGCGGGATTGAGATCACCGCAAAACCGCCAGGCAAACAATTGCAAAGCGTCTCGTTGCTGAG
>Ga0137375_10009564_pt1 | contig 11500 bp, 12 predicted proteins | sample SagtaG_24_FD_104936 | JGI IMG/M metagenome (GOLD analysis project Ga0137375, IMG submission 104936) | Vadose zone soil microbial communities from Sagehorn Ranch, Mendocino, California, USA - Sage1_R_113_16 metaG | ecosystem: Environmental > Terrestrial > Soil > Vadose zone | place: USA... | reverse complement strand
GCCCGGCCTGTCGCGGGGACAGTCACGCGACCGCGAACTGACGGTGGGTGTGTGGCGGAACGGCGGCTTTGCGGAAATCACGGTTGACGCAACGTGGCTGCGGCTCACCGACTCGGACACCCTCCGCTTCGCGCTCAAGGAAGCGTTCGTCTCGGCACGTCACGAAGGAGCACCGGCATGAGCCGCATGATCGAGCCAGTCGGCGTGGCGGGCCCTCACTGGACTCCGGTCCCGGCCGATGAGGGCGACGACGTGCCGCAGCCGCCACCTGGCGGTCGCTTCAGTGTTGCCGAGGGCGACCTCGTCGCCGCGGCGCGGTGTTGGGATCGGGTGGCCGAGCATCTTCGCGCTGCCAAAAGCAGGTGCGAGGAGGGCTGGGGCCTGCCAGGCCTGTTCGGGTTCGCCGACTCCTTGTGGACCGTTGGCCGCATGCACGAGACCTTCAACGAGCGGGTCTGTTACGCAGCCCACGACGGGTCCATCATCACGGCGCAGGTTGCGGACGGGCTGGTGGCGACAGCCAACGTCGCCGCAGGCACCGATTCCGAACAGAGCGACAACTTCGCTGCCTTGAGGAGGGAGAAGCTCCATGACTAACAGCACCGACACTTCGGTGGTTCCGATCCCAGGCGTCGAGGCGTCCGAGGATCCCGACACGTTCTTGACCCAGATCAACGACGCGGTCGACGACCTGACCAAGGCGATCAATTGGTTCCTCGAATCTATGGCCGGTGTCGTCACCGACCACCTCACCGAGATTGGCGCTCTTGGAGGCGCGGGAGTTGGGACCCTTCTCGGGCCCGCGGGCACGGTCGTCGGCGGCGTGGTCGGCGGCCTGAAGGGTCACGAGCTCGAGGTGAAGTTCAAGGCCTCTTGCCAGGAGATCCTCGATGAGTGGGAGTGCCAGCAGCCGCTACTCCGCCAATCCGTTGCGTGCATGCTGGGCGACCCCCTCAAGATGTCGGAGATCGCCAGCGGGTATCGCGCTGCCGCCGAGGAACTCGGGGCGGGCGTCAACGAGATCTCGACCGGAAACGGTCCCCTCTGGGGCGACAGCTTCGAGGGGAGAGCGTTCAGGGCCTACACCACGGTCTCAACCCAGCAGGATGCCGCCCTGAAGGGGATACAGGAACAGCTCCTAGCGGCGGCCAAACTTCTCGATGACAACGAGACATCGTTGCTCAAGTATTGGACCAACCAGTTATGGAACATCCTCCACGCCGTCGACGACTTCTACGAGATCGCGGGTCATCTGGGGGATCTCGGCAACGCTCCGACGTTCGAGGCCGGGCCGGCCGTCATGTTGATCGGCCAGATCATCGGTACGGCCGGGTCGATCCTCGCGGACTGGAGCAACTACTGGGTCGACCTCAACGTCGCGTCGGCCGGAAGCTGGGACGGGCTCAACGCGGCATTCGGGTCCAGGGCCCTACCCGGCGGACGGTGGCCGGCGATGGGCGAGATCTCCCGTGACGCTCTGAACAGCCACTGGTGAACAGCTTACCTACCACGGAAGGTTGAGGCTCGCGCGGAAGCGGAACGTGTTCGTGCGCGGTGTGCTGAAGAGCTGATCGCCGGTGAACGCCTTGTCGACGACCAGCAACTGCGCCTCGTCCGGTGCCGATGGGAAGACCAGCCTCTCGTCGAAGTAAGGCGGGCGGTCGGGCAGCAACGGGAAGGTTAACCGCGCTCGGTGCCCGGCCAGCGACGAATGGTCCTTCTGCTTGGTGATCTTTGTCGTCACCCGCCCTCGAAGATTCGTGACTCTTGCGCGGGCGCCCAGCTCCATCTCGACTCGCACGAGCGTCCAGAGCTGGCCAGGCGGCGCCCATCCGACGCTGTCGATGTAGGCCACTCCCGTCGCGTTTCCGGTGCAGGAGACCGGTTCGTTGATCGCGGGAGTCAACTTGCCCGCGCAATCAAAGTCGACCAGCTCGTGAGGGTGGTAGAGGGCAGAGGCGTCGCCCTGGTCGACCTGCCCGTCGGCCCCGACAGACTGGGTGACCCCGTCGTACCCGATGTCGAGATGTACGTCGGCGGGAGATCCAGGCACCACGACAAACCACTTCTTGGGAACCGCGTTCGGTGGCATGGGTAGCTCGGTCTTGCGACCATCCGTCACCAAGGTCAGTTCGGGGAGCGTCCTCTTCACGTCATCGAAGCCCACACCCTCAGGCACGCCGACCCAGTCGAGGAGCTCGATCTGAACGGGCACGAAGCTGTTTCCATCGGCGTCGGTGACGCCCTCAGCTGTGGCGGTGCGTTCGAGCTGGGAGACAGGCGCGTCGACAACTACATGTATCTCTCCCCACGGGATCCGGACGGTCGAGCCCGGGCCGTCGATTCTTCCGCCTAGCGCGTCGAGGACTTCTCCGACCTTGACGTCAGTGCCTCCCCAGCATCCGCTGAGAAGTGACGTTGAAGTCAGCAGAAGGGCGAGGAGAAGACCCCGAGAGACGCGCATGGCCCGCATTGTGTCAAAGGGCCCAACGGGGCGGGGTCACGCAGCGACGGTTATCCACAGCTCTCCGGCCGGAAACTTTCCTGTTCGTCCGGACTGACCGAAGGGTCGGACGGCCGTTGATGACTCTCGGGGGCCAATGAACGTACGCCGGAAAGCAACGCCGGAGCCGTGCGACGTGCGCGTTTCGCCGTGGGTGCCCCGGGTAGGGTCCGGCCCATGACCGCAGCCATGTACCTGCCCCAGTTCTTCGTCAAGCAGAAGTTCGCGATGATGACCAACCGCTACGAGGTGTACGCCGCCAATCCGGACGGCTCGTTCGGGCAGCTGATGGCGCTGGCCGAGCAGAAGAAGATGGCGCTGAAGGAGCAGGTCACCTTCTTCAGCGACGACAGCAAGACCCGGCCGGTCTTCGGGTTCAAGGCACGCCGCGTCATGGACCTCGGCTCGGGCTACGACATCACCGACGAGCAGGGCAACCAGATCGGGTACTTCAAGAAGGACTTCGGCGCCAGCCTGATGCGCTCGACGTTCCAGATCGAGGGCCCGGGCTTCGCCGGAACCGGCCAGGAGCGCAGCCAGCTGGTCGCGCTGCTCCGTCGGTTCTCGGACATCCCGTTCCTGCCCATCCATTTCGACTACGCCGACGTCAACGGTCGGCCGCAGATCAGCATCGAGCGCCAGGCCAGCGTCCGCGACAAGTACACCGTCAAGGTGCCCGACCCGCGGATCGACTTCCGGGTCGCCGCCGCCGTCGCCGTCGGCATGGACGCCCTGATGGGGCGCTGACCACCCGGTCGCCGGCCGCACGCCGCCTGAGAGACTGACCCCATGCGCGTTCACCTCGGCTCCGACCACGCGGGTCTCGAGCTCAAGGACCACCTCCTCGCCTGGCTCACCGACCAGGGCCACGAGGTCGTCGACCACGGACCCTTCGTGTACGACGCGGTCGACGACTACCCCGTCTTCTGCCTGCGTGCCGCCGAGGGTGTCGTCGCCGACCAGGCCGAGGGCCTCGCGGCGCTCGGCGTCGTCATCGGCGGCTCCGGCAACGGCGAGCAGATGGCCGCCAACAAGGTCGAGGGGGTCCGGGCCGCCCTGGTCTGGTCCGAGGAGACCGCCGCGCTGGCCCGCGAGCACAACGACGCCAACGTCGTCTCGGTAGGCGGCCGGATGCACTCAGTCGACGACATGACCCGGTTCGTGGGGGTCTTCTTGGCCACGCCGTTCTCCGGCGACGAGCGGCACGCACGCCGGATCGGCCAGGTGGCCCGGTACGAGACCACCGGCGAGCTACCGCCGCTGCCCGAGTCGGCGCTCCGCGGCCCCAACCGCGATGCCTGAGGGGCACACCCTCCACCGGCTCGCCCGCGACCTGGCCGGTGCCTTCGGTGGCCGGAGGGTCCGGGTGTCCAGCCCGCAGGGACGGTTCGCCGCCGACGCCGTACACCTCGACGGCGAGCCGCTGGTCGGCGCGGAGTCCGCGGGCAAGCACCTCTTCGTCGAGTTCCCGGGCGAGCGCTTCGTGCACGTCCACCTCGGGCTGATCGGCAAGTTCGACGTCGTCACCGGTCTGGACGAGGTGCCGCTGCCGGTGGGCCAGGTGCGCCTCCGGCTCGCCACAGACACGGCGTACGCCGATCTCCGCGGGGCCACCCAGTGCGACCTGGTCGACCTCGCGAAGCGCGACGCGATCATCGCCAAGCTGGGCCCCGACCCGCTCCGCCCGGACGCCGACCCGGGGCTGGCCTGGCGCCGGATCTCAAAGAGCCACCGGCCGATCGGCGACCTGCTGATGGACCAGGCGGTGCTCGCCGGTGTCGGCAACGTGTTCCGCGCCGAGGTGCTGTTCCGGCACCGCGTCCACCCGCTCCGACCCGGCAACACCATGCGCCAGCAGAAATGGCAGGCGATGTGGGACGACCTCGTCGAGCTGATGGCGTACGGCGTCGCCACCGGCCGGATCGACACCGTCCGGCCCGAGCACACGCCCGAGGCGATGGGCCGCCCGCCGCGCGTGGACGACCACGGGGGAGAGGTCTACGTCTACCGCCGGACCGGCCAGCCCTGCCTGGTCTGCAGCACGAAGGTGTCGACGCAGGTGCTGGTCGGAAGGAATTTGTTCTGGTGTTCGCGTTGTCAACACGCGTTCAGGTCCCGGGCCATAGGGTAAAGGCGAATCGACCCGAGAGGGACCCGTTGTCCGCAGCAGGGCTAGTGAGCCGAGCAGGATGGGGCGTCCGTCTGCGTCGCAGGTGGCTGCGGCTCGCGCGGCGCTCCTCCGGTCTGCGCGCACTGTGGCTGATCACCGTGCTCACGTTGGCGATCTCGGCCCTGATCGCGAGCTACCCCCGCCTGTGGCCGATCTCGATGCTGGCCTTCCCACTGGTGCTCGCGAGCCTCTGGGTCGACCCGCGCCGGCTGCCCTGGTTCGTGGTGTTCCTGCTGGCGGTCGTGGCCGCGCTGGTGCCGGCCGAGGGAAAGATGATCAACTTCCGGGCAATCGTCGGCATCGTGACGATCTTCCTGCTCGGCCTGGTCATCTTGCTGACGGCGTTCCGGCGTACCCGGCTCGGGGTTGCGGGCGTGATCGGCGAGTCGATGCTGGTCGACCTGCGCGACCGGATCCAGAGCCAGGGCGAGCTGCCGGCGCTGCCGCGCGGCTGGTACGCCGAGAAGGCGCTCCGCTCCGCGGGCGGCACCAAGTTCGCCGGCGACTTCATGGTGGCCAGCACCAGCACCGACGGCCGCCGGCTCGACGTGGCCGTGGTCGACGTGTCCGGGAAGGGAATCCAGGCCGGCACCCGGTCGTTGCTGCTCTCGGGTGCCTTCGGCGGGTTGCTGGCCGCGGTGCCGCCGGCGCGCTTCATGAGCGCGGCCAACGACTACCTGCTGCGCCAGGGCTGGCTGGAGGGGTTCGCGACCGCCGTACAGCTCTCCCTGAATCTCGACGACGGCTCGTTCGAGATCCGTACGGCGGGCCACCCGCCGGCCGTGCAGCTCAACTCTGGGGCCGGCCGGTGGAAGGTGCTGGCGTCGGAGGGCCCGGTGCTCGGCATCCTCGAAGACGCCGAGTTCACGCCGGTCCGCGGGACGATGCGGCCGGGCGACGCCGTACTCCTCTACACCGATGGGCTGGTCGAGACGAGGGACCGGGAGATCGGGCTGGGCATCGACAAACTGCTGGGCCAGGGCGAGCGGCTACTGCGGGCCGGCTTCGACACGGGAGCCGCGCGGCTGATCGACAAGCTCGGGTCGGACAACGACGACCGGGCGCTGTTGCTGGTCCACCGGCGCCGCTGAGACCGGCCCAGATCGGCGGTCGAGGGGTGGCCCAGTCGGTGGCGTGATTCGGTGTCGTCAGGCGGGATGTGGCACCATGACACCCGCACATTTCACGCGTGAGATGCGCGCGCGGATGTAGCTCAATGGTAGAGCCTCAGTCTTCCAAACTGATTACGCGGGTTCGATTCCCGTCATCCGCTCCAAGTGTCCGACGGAAGCCTTTCCCGGTGGCATCTTGGCGGGGCGTAGCGTAGTGGCTAGCGCGCCTGCTTTGGGAGCAGGAGATCGCAGGTTCGAGTCCTGTCGCCCCGACGCACGAACCATCCCATGCAGCCAGCACTGATCGATTTTGAGGAGACAACCTGTGAAGAGCGCCGTCGAGACCTTGAGCCCGACCCGGGCCAAGCTGACCGTCGAGGTGCCCTTCGAGGAGCTCAAGCCGAGCCTCGACGCGGCGTACACGGAGATTGCCAAGCAGATCAACGTCCCCGGCTTCCGGAAGGGCAAGGTGCCGCCCGCGGTCATCGACCGCCAGGTCGGCCGCGGCACCGTGCTCAACGAGGCGATCAACGACGTGCTGCCCAAGGCCTACATGGAGGCCCTGCAGGAGAACAACCTCGAGCCGCTGGCCCAGCCGGAGATCGAGGTGACCAGGCTCGAGGACCACGAGACCCTGGAGTTCACCGCCGAGGTCGACGTGAAGCCCGAGTTCGAGCTGCCGGCGTACGACGGCATCGCGGCCGAGGTCGACGACGTGGAGGTCTCCGACGCCGACGTCGACGAGCAGGTCGAGGCACTGCGTGAGCGGTTCGGCACCCTGGCCGACGTCGACCGAGCGGCCGCCGACGGCGACTTCGTGACCATCGACCTGCAGGCGACCCAGGACGGCAAGCCGGTCGAGGGCGCCGAGGTCTCCGGCATGTCCTACAAGGTCGGTCGCGGCGGCATGCTCGACGGCCTCGACGAGGCACTGGTAGGCATGAGCGCCGGCGACGCGAAGACCTTCGCCTCCGAGCTGGTCGGTGGCGACCTGGTCGGCGAGCCGGTCGAGGTCGAGGTCACGGTCACCGCGGTGCAGGAGCAGGAGCTGCCCGCCTTCGACGACGACTTCGCGCAGATGGCCTCGGAGTTCGACACCGCCGAGGAGCTCTCCGCCGACGTGCGCGAGCGGCTGAGTCGCGGCAAGCGGCTCGAGCAGGCCGCGGCCGCGCGCGACGCCGTACTCGAGAAGCTGCTGGAGAAGGTCAGCATCCCGCTGCCCGACACCCTGGTCACCGACGAGCTCAACGCGCGCCGCCAGAACGTCGAGGAGCAGCTCGCGTACTCCGGCATCACCATGGAAAAGTACCTCGAGAACGAGGGCCAGACCCTGGAGGAGTTCGAGGCCGACCTCGACCGCCGGGTCCGCGACGCCGTCGCCGCCCAGTTCATCCTCGACGAGGTCGCGAAGAAGGAGGAGCTGGGCATCGACCAGGCCGAGCTCTCCCAGCACCTCGTCCGCCGCGCCCAGCAGGCCGGTCAGGACCCGCAGGAGTTCGCGAACCACATGTTCGAGCACAACCACATCCCGGACCTGGTCCAGGAGATCCTGCGCGGCAAGGCGCTGGCCACGATCGTGGAGTCCGCGGTCGTCAAGGACGCCTCCGGCAACGTGGTCGAGCTGAAGAACCTTCGCCCCGACGGCACCATCGGCGACCCCGAGGAGGTCGTCGTGGCCGAGGAGGTCGCCGAGGCTGCCGCGGCTGCCCCGGCCGACTCGGACGACTCGGCCGACTCGGACGACTCGGACGAGGACTCGACCGAGGCCTGACCTTCGCTCCGTACGACGACCCCGTCGCCCCTGTGGGCGGCGGGGTCGCGGCATTTCGGGCCGGGCGACCCGCCCCCGACGTCGGCCGTACTCCGAATCCCGGCCACCGGATGTGACCGACGTCGTTGCCGGGCAGCCACGCCGACCCCGACAATTGCCGGCGTGACCCAGGCCCCCATCTCCGGACGATCCCGGGACGAGCGACCGGGGGTGGGCGGCGCCGACGGGCTGGCCGGGGCCGCGGTCGCGGTCACCGTGCGGGCGGGCGTCCGGCTGGTCCGGGCAGCGGCGGGCGTCGGGCTGCGGCTGGTCCGCCTGGGCGGCGGGCCGCTGGCCCTGGACTCGGGCGCGCTCGGCCGGGCTACCGCATCGCTGACGCCGGCGGGTCCGATGAGCTTCCTGCGCCGGCAGCGCGTACCCGAGGTGCCGGCCGCGCGGGTCGTCGTACGCGCGGCGGGGGTCGAGGTGCCTCTCGACCCCGACTCGCTCGACCGGGCCTTCCCACACGCCGCCGACCGGCTGCTGGTGCTGCTTCCGGGCGTCGGCGGCACCGAGGAGGCCTGGGCCCGGGGGAGCGACGCGGTCGGCGGTACCTACGCGTCCCGGGTCGCGCAGCTGCTCGGGTGGACGCCGGTGCACGTGCGCACCGACCTCGGCTTCTCGGCTCACGACAACGGCATCGCGGTCAGCGCGGCCGTGCAGCGACTGGTGGAGGCGTGGCCGCTGGGGGTACGCCGGATCGCGCTGCTCGGGCACGGGACCGGCGGCCTGGTGGCCCGGTCCGCCTGCGGAGTGCGCACCCTCCCCACTGAGGACGGCCGGCCGGCCTGGAGCGACCTGGTGAGCGACGTCGTCGTCCTCGACACTCCTCACCTGGTCACCGACACCGCCTCCGGACTGCCCCTCGACCCGGTCGGCCTGGCCGGCGTACTCGACGAGCGGCTCGCGGGGATGACCGGAGACGGCGCCGTGCGGATCGACGTACCCGTGCTGCCGCACGCCCGCTACCACGTCGTCACCGACGCCCTGACGACCAACAAGAGCGCGGTCGGCGAGTTCCTGGGCGGGCTGCTGTGGTGGCGCCAGACGGCGACGCGCCGGTCCCGGCAGGCGTGGGCGCTCTTCCCGTCCGCGACCCATCACGTGCTGTCGACCCGGGAGTTCCCGCTCGTCAACCACCCCGAGGTGCAGCGCGCGCTCCTCACCTGGCTCTCATGACTTCAGTGCACAGATGTGCACTCAGTGAGACGAGGGTCTCGTTGACGCCCGCGCCGCGCGCGGCCGACACTGCCGAGGTGACCTCTCTCGCGCCCAGGCCCGTGCGCTCGGCCGAGCCCAGCCTGCTGACGGCCGCCGCGCTCGCCTCCGAGTACGCCGACCGGCTGGTCCTGGGCACCGTCCGCGACGTACACAGCGCCATCGCGCAGCGGGTCTGGAGCGTCGTCAACCCGTCGACCGCCGGGGCCGCGCGGGTGGCGCAGCTGGCCCACGACGCCATCTCCACCGTGGTCTACGGGTCCGTCGGCGTGGGACTCGGCACCGGCACGCTCGCCCTGCGGGCCGCCAGCGTGCGGGCCGAGCGGCACGGCGTCGGCCCGCGGCTCACCGGTCCGGCCGGCGAGGTGGTGCAGTCCGCGGTCAACGGGCTGATCGGCGACCGGCTGGCCGCCGACGCGTCACCGATGGCGATCGAGCTGGGGATCCGGCTCGGTGGACGCGACGTACTCGTCGAGCGCGAGCAGCTCGCGGCGGCGTACCCGGACGCGACCGAGCGGGTCGCCGTGCTCATCCACGGGCTCGGCGAGAACGACACCCACTGGGGCTTCCGCCGCGACCAGGTCGGTGCGACGTACTCCGACACCCTCACCGCGCTCGGCTGGACGCCCGTGGTGCTGCGGGTCAACACCGGCAGGTCGGTGCGCGAGAACGGTGCCGCGCTCAGCGGACTGCTCAGCGACCTGGTTGACGAGTGGCCGGTCGACGTGCGCCGGATCGCGTTCGTCGGCCACTCGATGGGCGGGCTGATCGCGCGCGCGGCCTGCGCCGTGCGGCCCGTCGGTCCGGTCGGCCCGGCGGGCCCGGCCGACCCGGGCGACCCGTACGGCGGCGTCGGCCGGCCGCGGCCGTGGACGTCGCTGGTCAGCGACCTGGTCTGCCTCGGTACGCCGCATCTCGGGGCCGACCTCGCGGCCGGAGTGGCGTTCGGGAGCCGGCTGCTCGGCGTACTCCCGGAGACGGCGGCGTTCTCGCGGATCCTCGACACCCGGTCGGCGGGCATCGTCGACCTGACCCGCGGGCTCGGCGTCGACGTCGCGCCGCTTCCCGGCGTGCGCTACCGCCTGGTCGCCGCCACCCTGGGGCGATCGACCAGGCATCCGCTGGGCGACCTGCTCGTACGGGTGCCGTCGGCGACCGGCCAGTCGGGCCGCCGCCGGGCACTCTTCCCCGACGCGGAGGTGCTGCACCTGCCGAGCACCGGGCACTTCGGCCTGCTCAACCACCCCGACGTACACACCGCGATGCGGCGCTGGCTGCGCTGATGACGAGAGGGCTACCGCCGGGTAGGACTTCCCGCTACCGTCGCTCCGACGCGACCCCGACGAAGGAGTGCCGGCGATGACCGCATCGCACGAACCCGACCGCGAGCTGCGCGCCGAGACCACGATCCGGGCCACGCCCGCCCAGGTGTGGGCGACGCTGACCGACCTGGCCCGGATGCCCGAGTGGAGCCCCGAGCTGGTGAAGATGGTCCCGCTGAAGGGCGGCGGCCTGCGCGAGCGCCAGTGGTACGCCGGCATCAACCGGCGCAAGTACGTCGTCTGGCCCACCCGCAACGTCGTGGTGGCCGTCGAGCCCGAGCGCAGCCTGGTCTGGGACACCCCGACCAGCGGGGCGCGCTGGGTCTATGAGCTGGAGCAGGACGGCGACGCGACCCGCGTCGTACACCGGCGGCCGGTGCCGAAGGCGCTGACCCTGGGCAGCCGGCTCGTCGCGTCGCTTGCGCTCGGCGGCATCCCCGAGCACGCCGACGAGCTCGAGGCCGGGATGGCGACCACGCTCGACCGGCTCAAGGCCGCCGTCGAAGCCTGACCCGCGCCGGTCTCCTGCGGCAGGGGTGGGTGCGCGCGCCGGGCCGGGATAATCCGCTGTTGGCGAACAGGGCCGGACTTCTCGTGGTTGTGTCCCTGGTTCGGGCTAGGGTCGCACTCGTGAACCACACCAGCGATGAATCCCACAGCCCCCGAGGGCCGCAGCTGAATGGTGGCGGCCCGTCGTACGGGCTCGACGACAACGTCTACCAGCGGCTGCTGCGCGAACGCATCGTCTTCCTCGGGTCCGAGGTCCGCGACCAGAACGCCAACGCGATCTGCGCTCAGCTCCTGCTGCTCTCCGCGGAGGATCCCGACGCCGACATCTTTCTCCACATCAACAGCCCGGGTGGGTCCGTCGACGCCGGCATGGCGATCTACGACACCATGAACTACATCCCCAACGACGTGGCGACGGTCGGCATGGGCCTGGCCGCCTCGATGGGCCAGTTCCTGCTCTGCGCCGGCACCAAGGGCAAGCGCTACGCCCTGCCGCACGCGCGGATCATGATGCACCAGCCGTCCTCCGGCATGGGCGGCTCGGCCTCCGACATCAAGATCCAGGCGCAGCAGTCGCTGCACATCAAGAAGGTGCTGCTCGACCTGATCGCCGAGCACACCGGCCAGACAGTCGAGCAGATCGAGAACGACGCCGACCGCGACCGCTGGTTCACCGCCGAACAGGCGCTCGACTACGGCCTGGTCGACCAGGTCATCAAGAGCGCCCGCGACGCCGCCGACGAGGGCCGGCCGGCCCGCACCAAGAGCTGAGGACACGATGAACTACTACATCCCGCAGTGGGAGGAGCGTACGTCGTACGGCTTCCGCCGGATCGACCCCTACGCCAAGCTCTT
>Ga0137375_10009546_pt1 | contig 11510 bp, 6 predicted proteins | sample SagtaG_24_FD_104936 | JGI IMG/M metagenome (GOLD analysis project Ga0137375, IMG submission 104936) | Vadose zone soil microbial communities from Sagehorn Ranch, Mendocino, California, USA - Sage1_R_113_16 metaG | ecosystem: Environmental > Terrestrial > Soil > Vadose zone | place: USA... | reverse complement strand
TGGCGCCGGCACGGCAGTATCCGATGGCGCCGGCACGGCAGTGTCCGGTGGCGCCGGCACGGCAGTGTCCGGTGGCAAGGGGAGCGTACCGGATGGCACAAAGATCACCTGACCATCGTAGATCAGCGAGGGATCGGCCAAGCAGTTGACTGCCTGGATCTGCTCAATGGTGGAGTTGGTGCTGTTTGCCAAATCGTAGATGGTATCACTGGATAGCACAGTATGCGCCACCCACCCAGGCGGCGGTGGCGGGCATCCCACTGCCTGAGGGGCGATCTCTGGCTGCGGAGCCACCGATGTTGGCGTCGCGGGCTGCGGGCTGGCGGTAGCGGTTGGGGTCGGCGAGATTGGCCGCACCACTGTCGGTAATGCCACGCTTGCGGTCGGCACACGCGCCGCTACCTGTGTGGCCGTCGGCAGTGGCGATGCAACCTGTGTAATCGGCAGAGGCGGCGCCGAGAACATGGTGCAGCTCGCCGCGCCGAAAAGTATGCCGACGAGCACCAGTACAACAACCATCGGCCGCCAGTACGCCGGTAGGATCCGCCTCCCCATAGTTCCTGATTTCGGGCACATCTCACTGCACTCCTTGGCCAATCTGATCAAGCTCACCCTGCCATTGCTTCAGTTTGTCGGCGCCGACCGCTCCTGTGCCTGTCTCGATCGCCTGGCGATATGCGGCGCGGGCGGCATCCAGCCGGCCCTGTTTTTTCTCGGCCGCGCCGACCCACGTCCAATAGAGCGCAATCCAGTTGGCGGGCGGGTTGGGAATCGACTTGAGGATGTCAATCGCTCTGCGACACTCGGATGCCATGCTCTCCCAATCGCTATTGCGGCCGGCAAGCAGGCCCAGATACGCATGCGCATGGCCGGCAAACCAGGCCAGGTCCAACGCCTGGTCGGCGTCATATGCCTGCGCCACCTGCGTGAATAGTTGCCACGCCCGCTGGCCGGACCAACCAGGCAGATTCTGTTCAATCCCCAGCAGGTGCGCCTGGCCCAAGCCGAATGCTGCTTTCTCCGGCACATACGCCAACGCCGGCTGGTCAGGCGCGCTCAGGCCAGCGGAATACCAGCGTGTGGCCTCAAGCAGTTTGGCCGCATTGACTGTGTTGCCGATCTTTGCTTGCGCCATAGCGACAGCCCCCAGACCCAGGTAGCTACGCGCATAGTCGGGTTTCAGCCGGTAGCTTTGCGAGAAAGCATCTGAGGCCTGAACAAGCGCCTGCTCTCGCTGCAAAGGATCACTCTCTTGATCAGAGGCACGCAGTTTGGCCGCTCCGATCAAGAGGTACACAACTTCTTTGCCGCCCTCCGGCGTGATCGCCGCCGCATCCTGAAAATCGGCCCAGGCGCTGTTGTAGCGCCGGAAGTAAAACTGCGCCAGCCCGCTGATGATGTAGCGCAAGGACCGCGCGCGATCATTCAGCTGCTTATTGATCGTCGCCAGTGTAGGGGGATCCAAAGGGAAGCGAACAGGTACAGGCTGACCCAGGCGATCCGATCCGGCCACCTCGCTGCCGTAACCAAAGCTTTGAGCGGCCACATAGAACTCAGGCTCAACCGCCAGGCCATTGTCATTCTTCATAATCACGCCATAGATCAGCAGAGTCGCGTTATGTCGAGCGGCGATCCGGGCCGCGCTGGCAGCGCGTGCCGCACGATCCTGGCCGTCGATCACGCCGACCTCTTCCGGACCACGAAGCTCAATCTGTAGCTCAGGCGGAAGCTGCTCGGTCTCCTTCTGGATCGCACTGTAGAGCCAAGCGCTAAGGTTCCGGCTATCTTCGCTCACGCTCAGGCGGCCAGTTGCATCCTGCACCACGAATTGAGCAACGACAACGTTAAAGCCGCTGCCCATCGGCCGCGTGCGGAACGGCTGCCACACGAGCACAACAGCGAGCGCGATCGCAAGCAGCAGCGCGCCGATTGCCAGCCGATCCCTCAAGCTGTACCGCCGCGCCGGCTCGGGCAGCACGATCGTTCCTTCAGGCAATCGCGAGAACAGCACCGGCACCGCCCAGCTTCCGCTCTCCTGAGCGCTCAAGAGTGCCGAGCGCGCCTCATTGCTGGCAACATCGACCAGACCATGGCGCATAAGCTGCCGATAGAAGGTACCCGCGAACGCGCGCGCGGTCGCAATCGGCACCAGATCCTGCATCGCCATCACCGCCGGCACACCCGCATCGACCAGCCGTGGAGCAAAGCCACGAAAGGCGTCGGCCGAACTGCGCGTGGCTGTCTGGCAACTCGCGAGAAAGATCAGCCGCAACGACTCGCCCTGCCGCATCAGCATCTCGGCGAACTCGTTCTCGACGACCCGCGCGACGCGGCCATCGTCGCCGGCTAGGAACAAGCTCGCCTGCCCAGACTTCGGGAGATAGATACCATGAGCAATAATGTGCAGAATATGGTCGCCGCCCTCCTTGAGCGCGGCTTCGATCGCCGACAGCGTCACCGGCTGGGTCACAAATGTCAGCTCCAGCTCGGCTTCGCTCAGCCCTGCGAGCGCCGCAGTGAGCGCCACATGCTCATCCTCGATCTTGATTTCCGGCAGACGGTACTCGGCCAGGTTGCTGGGATTCGCGATGGCGGCTAGGAGCTTGACCGGGCGACTCTGGATCGGCCTACCAGGGCGCCATTGGCCGGCCAGGTAGCGCGAGAAAGGCGTGGCGGCATTCGCCGCCCACGTCTGCGGCACAAAGCCAGGGCCGACTTCGCGCAGCAGCTCCCAGGGAACGGCATGCAACTCGGGCGCGGAATCATCGATCCGCAGCCGAATGCGCCGATAGTGGTTCTGCCCGCGTACCTGCGCCCAGGTCGTCTTGAGCATATCATCGGCGAACAGCAGCCCAAATAGGCGCTCACCATCCTCCGTCGGAGAAGCGCTCGACACCCAGGGCAGCACATTCGGCGCGAGGTAGCCGCGCGGAAATTCCTGCTCGCCGCTGAAGGTGATCTCTACAGGGTATCCAGCCGGCTGCCGTTCGAGAATGCGGATTTCGAGATCGGCGTACGCGATGGCCGGCACACGTCGTAGATACATAGAAAGTGTCCCGGTTATATGGTGTATCGAATCAGAAGAAGCCCTGAGCAAAGGGCCATTCGCCGTACGACAAATCGCCGCTGCTTCGCCTGGGCAACAGCCTGGAACAGGTTTAAGCCGGAGGAAATGCTGACGAGAGTGGAGGCTCTAATGAGTAAACGGGGAGCAACAATTTTTTAGGATATTGAACAGCCAGAAAGAGCTCCATGTCACAATGCCCACCTGACTCCACGCATCGCGCACAGCCTGCTGCTCGGTGCTGCCGTCGCCGAAGAGCCGGCCGGCAACTGTGATCGTCAGCGTTGCAGGTCGCCTTTTCGAGGAAAGTGTTCACGGGAGGATCTTACCGCCTGTGGCTCGCACCGACCCTTCGAGCCGGGAAGCGCGGTCACCGATCATTCTGCCAGGCAGTAGGCCAAAGCTGCTACCTAAGCAGCAGCGACATACTATAGATCACCAGCCCGGCCAGCCCGCCCACCACTGTGCCGTTGATGCGGATGAACTGAAGATCGCGGCCAATTTGCAGCTCGATCTTATCGCTGGTTACGTCGGCGTCCCATTTGCTCACCGTATGCGCAATCAGCTGGCCAAACTGGTGGCGATACTCCTGGCTGGCGTAGACAACCAGGCGCTCCACCCAGCCATTGATTTTGTCGGCCAGCAGATCGTCGCGCAGCAGCAGCTCACCGAACTGGCGCACGCCGTGCTCGATGGTCGTATACAGGGCTGAGTCCGGGTTGGCGCTCTGGGCAAACAGCGCCGCCTTTATTTCCGCCCACAGCGATGCCGAGAACTCACGTACGATCGGGTTGCCCAGCAGCTCTTCCTTCAGCGCTTCACCGCGCGCGATCGTCGCCGGGTCGTGCTGCAGCCGCTCGATAAACTCATACAGCAAGGCATGAAATCTGTCGTGGAACGGGTGGTTGGGGTCGACGCTGACGGCGTGCAGGGTCGACCCGACTGTCTCGAACAGGCGCTCTGCGATATGTCGATCGACCGATTGCGGCAGCCACCAGGGCGTTTCCTGCCGAATTTTGATCCGAATCGCCGCTTTGTTTTCTTCCAGCAAGTGCTCGATGATTTTGATCAGCTCATGCACCAGCTCGGGCTGACGCCGGCCGGCCAGTAGCGCAGATAGGGCGCGCCCCAGCAGCGGGGCCGGCTGAGTCGCGTGAATGCGCGCGACCAGGCTGCGCTCGATCACGGCCTGCACATCGACATCGTTGATCACGCGTAGAGCGTTGTGGATCGCGGTGGTGGCATGCTTGGCGATCTGTTCGCTCACCTCTGGCTGCTGGATCGCGCCGGCCGCGCGCTGGAGCACATGCAGCGATCGCATGCGGCTGATCAGCACATCTTCCGACAGAAAATTATCCTCGACAAAGCGCCCGATGCTGGCGCCGATGCTGTCTTTTCGGCGCGGGATGATCGCGGTGTGCGGGATGGGCAGGCCTAGCGGGTGGCGGAACAGCGCGGTGACCGCGAACCAATCGGCCAGCGCGCCAACCATGGCCGCCTCGGCGAAAGCGCGCACGAAACCCACCCAAGGGTAGCGGCGCTCAATCAACAGCGCGCCCACAAACAGCAATGCGACTGCCAGCAGCAGCCCGGTGGCGAGCAGCTTCATCCGGCTGAGCTCGAACTGGCGCGCGGCATCCGATCGCAGCCGCAGCGCAGGCGCTCGATGTTCTGTTTCGCCTAGCATAATGTAGGTATCCTGATACACATAGAGCTTGCACAAACGGCCGCTTTTGCCTGCGGCAGCATGGTACTTTCCATTTGTTGTAGGATGTATTTCGCCCTGCGGGGCGAAATACATCCTACAGAGAGTGAAAAACCGTGTTGATCGGGATCCATACTAAAGCTACGTCGGCAGCCATCGTTTTGTTTCCGACACTGCGCTGCCCGTTGGCAAGAGACATGGTATACTACCACCAGCACCAGCGTTCTGTTTTGATGATAAGGCACGCTCATGACCAATCGACGCCCGATTCTCGCGCTGATCGACGGCCACGCGCTGGCCTTCCGCGCTTTCCACGCGCTCGCCAAGGCCGGGCTGCGCGCCTCGAACGGCGAGCCGACCTACGCCGTGTTTGGCTTTACCTCGATCCTGCTGAACATGATCCACGAGCATCATCCCAAATATGTCGCGGTCGCGTTCGACCTGGCTGGCCCTACGTTTCGCGACAATATGTACGCCGAGTACAAGGCCGGCCGCGCCGAGACGCCCAGCGAGTTTCATTCCCAGCTCGAACGGATGCAGCAGCTGGTCACAGCCTTCAATATCCCAATCTACACCGCCGAGGCGTATGAGGCCGACGACGTGATCGGCACGCTTGCGCGCCAGGCCACCGCAAATGAAGTCGATACGATCATTCTGACCGGCGATACCGACACGCTCCAGCTGGTAGATGACCATGTGCGCGTGCTGCTGGCCAACCCCTACGGCCAGAAAACCACCACCACGCTCTACGACGAGCAGCAGGTGCGCGAGCGCTACAAGGGCCTTGCGCCCGCGCAGCTGGCCGACCTGCGCGGGCTGAAGGGCGACACCAGCGACAACATCCCCGGCGTCAAGGGCATCGCCGAGGCTGGCGCGATCACGCTGCTGACGCAGTTCGGCACGGTCGAGAACCTGTACGATCACCTCGACGATGCGCCCAATCGCTTCAAGAAGGCGCTCGACGGCCAGCGCAAGATCGCCGAGTTCAGCAAGGATCTGGCCACAATCCGTTGCGACGCGCCGGTGGCGCTGGATCTGCGCGCGGCCGAGCTGCACGATTACGATCGCAACGCGGTGATCGCGCTGTTTCACGAGCTGGAGTTCGGCGCCAGCCTGGTCAAGCGACTGCCGGTGATCGGGGGCGGCGTAGAGATGGCCGAGCTGCCGACCCTGATGGACGACGGACGACCGACGACGGACGACGAAGGAAAGCAGGCGTCGGTCGATTGGAGCGCATCGCTTCCGTCCTCCGTCCTTGGTCCTTCGTCTTCGGAAGGCGGCCCACGCCAGCTGGCCATGTTCGACCTGCCGGCTGCCCCGACCAGCCGCCCGGCCGCGCTGGTCAGCCTGCCCGGAGCGGAACAGCGCGCGCCGCTGGGCGAATACACAGCTGTTCGCGATGAGGACGGTCTGCGCGCGCTGGTCGAGGCGCTCAGCGCCGCGCCGGGCTTCGCGTTCGACACCGAGACGCTGGGCATACGCGCGATGCTTGATGACATCGTTGGCATCTCGATCTCGATTCAGCCCGGCACAGCCTGGTATATCCCATTCGGCCACCGCGAAGGCCAGCAGGTAGAGCGCGAGACGGTGCTGCGCGCGCTGCGGCCGTTCTTCGCCGACCCCAAGCTGCCGAAATACGGCCACAACGCCAAGTTCGATGTCGAGGTGCTGGAACATGCCGGCGTACCGGTCGCGGGCGTGGCCTTCGACACAATGCTGGCGGCGGCGCTGCTAGACAAGAAAAAAGGGCTGAAGGATCTGGCGTTCTACGAGCTGAAGCTGCCCGAGCCGATGACCGATATCGAGGAGCTGATCGGCAAGCGCGGCAAAAACCAGATCGTCTTCGCCGACGTGCCGATCGAGCAGGCCACGCCCTACGCCGCCGCCGACGCCGATATGACCATGCGGCTGGTCGCGGCGCTAGCGCCGCAGCTGGCCGAGCAGGCCAAGGTCAACGAGATCTTCCACAAGCTGGAGATGCCGCTGCTGCCGGTGCTGGTGCGCATGGAGCAGGCCGGGATCGGGCTCGACGAGCCGTTTATGCGCGAGCTGGGCAAGCGCATGGGCGACCAGCTGGAGCGGCTTGAGGACGAGATCTACACCTTCAACGATCGTGTGAAATTCAATATCAACTCCGGCGATCAGCTGAGCGATCTGCTGTTCGTCAAGCTGGGGATACCAGCCGATGGCGTGCCCAGAACCGACAAGACCAAGAAGTATTCGCTCACCGCCAGCGTGTTCGAGATCTTGCAGGCCAAAAACCCACACCCGATCATCGACCTCATTTTGCGCTACCGCCAGCTGAGCAAGCTCAAATCGACCTATGTGGATGCGCTGCCAGATCTTGTGAACCCGGAGACCGGGCGCGTGCATACGACCTACAGCCAGCTTGGCGCGGCCACAGGGCGACTCTCAAGCAATGACCCCAATCTGCAAAATATCCCTACTCGCACCGACGAGGGCCGCGAGATTCGGCGCGGCTTTGTGGCGGCGCCTGGGCACATCTTCATCGCCGCCGACTACTCGCAGATCGAGCTACGCGTGCTGGCGCATATCACGCAGGATGCCAACCTAGTGGAGGCATTCCTGGAGGGTCAGGATATTCACGCTGCGACGGCATCGCAGCTGTTTGGCGTGCCGACGAGCAAGATCGACAAGAATCAACGGCGCGTAGCGAAAACTGTCATCTTCGGCGTGATTTACGGCATCAGCGCGTTTGGCCTGGCCCCACGAATCGGCGCGAGCCGCACTGAGGCGCAGCGGCTGATCGACGAGCTGTTCGCGCGCTTCCCCGGCCTGCGCGATTACATCGACAGCACGCTGGCGCAGGGCCGCCAGCAGGGCTACGTCCACTCGCTGTTCGGGCGGCGGCGCTACATGCCCGAATTGAGTAGCGGCGGGCCGCGCCGCGCGGCGGCCGAGCGCGAGGCGATCAACGCGCCCATCCAATCAACCGCCGCCGACATCATGAAGATCGCTATGATCCGAGTAGACGAAGCGTTGCGCCAGCGCAAGCTCGCCGCACGCATGCTGCTGCAAGTTCACGATGAGCTGATCTTCGAGGCGCCGCACGCCGAGGTGGACGACGTGGTGCAGCTCGTCTGCGAGCAGATGGAGGGCGCGCACAAGCTCAATGTGCCGCTCAAAGTCGATGTCGAGAGCGGGCCGAACTGGGAGGAGATGCATGAGATTGCAGCGCACTAGAGCGGTTGGCAGAAGCCAGGAGTCAGAAGCCTTATCGCATCGAATTCCTTCTTTTGTAGGTCATTTTTCGCCCGGCCGGGCGAAAAATGACCTACAAAAGAAGGAAAGTACCATGCTGCCGCAGGCGAATAAGCTATGATACAATAGATATATTCCGGCCATTCAACAACACAACAGGAACACACGATTAATGCAGATACTTGAGCCGCTTTCGGAGCCGCAACCACGGGTAAGCGCGATCGATCGCCACCCAACGCCGCCGCCGGTCTTCTCGATCGTCGGGCCGGTGTATAACGAAGAGGCGCTGCTGGAAGAATTCTGCCAGCGCATGATCGAGGTGCTGGAGTCGCTGGGCGAACCGTTCGAGCTGGTGCTGGTGAACGATGGCTCACGCGACCATTCGCCCGAGATCTTGCGCCGGCTGCACGCGCTGGATGCACGCGTGAAAGTGCTCAACTTCTCGCGCAACTTCGGTTTGCAGGCCGCGCTGACGGCCGGGCTGGACTATGCCGCCGGCCAGGCGATCATCGTCATGGACACCGATCTGCAAGATCCGCCCGAGGTGGTGCCGCGCTTAATCGACCGCTGGCGCGAAGGCTACCAGCTGGTGTATGCCCAGCGCGCCGAGCGGGCCGGCGAAACGTGGTTCAAGCGCCTCACCGCTTCGGCGTTCTACCGGCTGATCACACGGATCACCAGTGTCGAGATCCCGGTCGACACCGGCGAGTTCCGCCTGCTGGATCGCAAGGTGGTCGATGCGATCAAGTCGATGCGCGAGTACAATCGCTTTATGCGCGGGCTGTCGGTGTGGGTCGGCTACAAGCAAACCGGTATTACCTATGAGCGCGACGCGCGCAAGGCCGGCGAGACAAAGTTCACCGTCAGGAAGATGGTGCGCCTGGCGCTCGACGGCATCACAACCTTCTCGTACCTGCCGCTCCAGATGGCCACCTACCTCGGCTTCTTCGTGGCGATACTGAGCATGGTGTTCATGGTGGCCGTGGTGGTGCTGCGGATCTTCATGCCCGATTTCTTCTACGGGCAGGCCACAACCCTGGCCAGCGTGCTGTTCCTGGGCAGCATCCAGCTGATCTTCCTGGGCATCATTGGCGAATATCTCGGGCGAATCTACGATGAGGTCAAGCGCCGGCCGCTGTATATCGTCGCCGAGGAGCTTGGGTTTGAGGAGCGGTAGTTTTGGGGGGCGCGTTGCCCGCGAGTTGGACTATGCGCGCTTGCCACTCGGCAGCCAGCGTGCTACAATAGCACTATATACATACACTTGTAGCGGCCAGCGACGAACCGCATGATGCAGAGCAATTGAACGAAATGCGCGCTCCGGCCTTTGGTCGGGGCGTTTGTGTCTTGTGAGGCAAAGGAGTTCGACCATCGAAGAACAGACCATCCAGACATCGGCCGGCGGCAAGCGCATGCACTCGACCACCGCGCCGCGGGACCGGGCGTTTCTTGTCGGCGCAGAGCTGACCGGCGACCGCAGCCTGTGGCGCGCGGAGGACTCGCTTCAGGAACTAGCGCTACTGGCCGATACCGCCAACCTTGATGTGGTGGGCAGCATCTACCAGCGACTCAAACGGCCCTTCCCCAAGCATTTCATTGGCCCCGGTAAGGCGGAAGAGATCGCCGCAATGCGCGACGAACTGAAATATGATCTGGTGGTTTTCGACGATGAGCTGACGCCGGCGCAGACGCGCAACCTCGAAGAGACGCTGAAGGTGCAGGTGCTCGATCGCACCGGGCTGATCCTGGATATCTTCGCCACTCATGCGCACACACATGAGGGCAGCATCCAGGTCGAGCTGGCGCAGTACAAGTATCTGCTGCCGCGCCTGCGCCGCCAGTGGCTGCACCTTGAGCGCCAGGCCGGCGGCGGCGGCGCCTCGGCCGGCGGCGTGGTGGGTCTGCGCGGCCCCGGCGAGACGCAGCTCGAGCTCGACCGGCGCCTGATCGGCCACCGGATCGCACTGCTGGAACGCCAGATCGAAGAGATCCACCGCCACCGCGAGCAGTACCGCGAGCGGAGGCGTCGCAGCGGCGTGCCGATCGTGGCGCTGGTGGGCTACACCAATGCCGGCAAATCCACGCTGCTCAACGCGCTCTCGGGCGCCGATGTGCTGGCCGAGGATCGCCTGTTCGCCACGCTCGACCCGACAACGCGGCAGGTGACACTGCCGGACGGCCAGCAGATCCTGCTGACCGACACGGTCGGCTTCATGCAGAAGCTGCCGACCCAGCTAGTAGCGGCCTTCCGCGCAACGCTCGAAGAGATTCGCGAGGCCGACCTGCTGCTGCACGTGCTGGACATCACACACGCTAATGCCGCGCAGCAGACTCACACGGTGATGGAGACGCTCAAAGAGCTGCACGCCGATGAGCGGCCGCTGCTAACCGTGTTGAATAAAGTCGATCTGCTCGATGGCGTGGACGAAGCCGAGGTCGGGCGGCTGGCCAGCCAGCTAGGGTTGCCGGAAGACTATGTCGCCGTCTCAGCCGAGCGCGGCTGGGGCATCGAAACGCTGCTGAAGCGGGTCGACGAGATGCTGGGCCAGCGCATGAGCGCGATCACGGCGTTCATCCCGTACAAACGCAACGATCTGGTGGCGCTATGGCACCAGCGCGGCGTGATCGACGAGGAGCGCTACGAGGCCGAGGGCACGCATATCGAAGGCCGCGTGCCCAGCGTGATCGCCGGCCAGATCGCACAGTTTCGAGTGGAACAAGATCGAACTGAGGCCACAAAAAGCTAAATTAGGACTTACGCAAACACACTTTCTGCTTTTGTTGGGTTCTTTGTTCGCCTTGCAGGGCGAACAAAGAACCCAACATTAACGTAACGTACCATGCTGCCGTGCATCCTGAGCAGGACGAAGCCACATCCTGAGCGTGCCGAAGGGGGAAGGCGAAGCTACGCTGAAATCAAAGACCGACGCCATGGCCTCCCACGCCACCGCGCCCGCGATCGAGCAGGCGAACCTGCCATCCAAGCTGCACCGCGTGCCGCTGGTTCTGCCGCCGGCCGAGATTCGGCGCAACTATCGGCTGGGCGTGATCAACGGCGTGCTGTTCGCGCTGGGCGATTCGCTCAGCAGCGCCGGGCTGGTGCTGGCGCTGCTGGTGCGCCAGCTAGGCGGCTCGCTGGCGCTGGTCGGGCTGCTTCCGGCGCTGCAGATCGGCGGTTTCCTGCTGCCACAGCTGCTGGTGGGCGGGCGGCTCCAGGCCATGCCCTACAAGCTGCCGCTGTACCGTCGCGCCGCTGTCGCGCGGATGTTGGCCTTTAGCGCGATGCTGCTGGCGATCTTTGCCGCAGGCAGCCTGCCGCCGACTACCAGCCTGTGGCTGATTATCATCTGCTACAGCATCTTCAACTTCGGCGGCGGAACCAGCACACTGGCGTTTCAGGATGTTGTCGCCAAAGTGGTTCCGCCACGGCGGCGCGGCAGCTTCTTCGGCACCCGCCAGCTGTTTGGCGGGCTGCTGACCTTCGCGATCGTCGGGCCACTGGTGCGCTGGCTGCTGGGC
>Ga0137375_10009539_pt1 | contig 11516 bp, 10 predicted proteins | sample SagtaG_24_FD_104936 | JGI IMG/M metagenome (GOLD analysis project Ga0137375, IMG submission 104936) | Vadose zone soil microbial communities from Sagehorn Ranch, Mendocino, California, USA - Sage1_R_113_16 metaG | ecosystem: Environmental > Terrestrial > Soil > Vadose zone | place: USA... | reverse complement strand
GCGGTGACCCGCTCGCGCATGCCGACGAGTCCGTACCCCGGCACCGGTGGCCGCCGCGAGCCGGCCCCGTCATCATCGACGCGGACGGTGAGGGTGCGCGCGCCGTACGTGATCTGCACCGACGCGGTCGCCTTCCCGGCGTGCCGGGTGACGTTCGTCAACGCCTCCTGAACGACCCGGTACGCCGCCTGGTCGACCTGCGCCGGCAACGGCCGCGCCTCCCCGCGCACCGTGTAGGTCGTGGGCAGCCCCGAAGACCGCGCCCGCTCCACGAGCGCCGGGAGCCGGTCCAGCCCGCTGCCGTTGAGGTCCTCCTCGCGGCGCAGTACGTCGAGGGTCGACCGCAGCTCACGCACCGCGTCGCTGCTCGCCTCCTGGATCGCGAGCAGCGCATCGGTCGGCTCTTCGCCGTTCTTCCTCGCGAGGTGCGCTGCGACGCCGGCCTGCACCTTGATCACCGAGATGCTGTGGGTCAGCGAGTCGTGCAGCTCGCGCGCGATCCGGAGTCGCTCCTCCACCGCCCGGCGCCGGGCCACCTCGTCGCGGGTGCGCTCGGCCTCCTCGGCCCGGCGCTCCACCTCGCGTACGTAGGCATGCCACTGGACGAACGCGAGCACCCCCACCGCGCCCGACACCAGCCAGCCGGTGCCGTAGAACCTCCGCCATCCGCGATCCGTGCGCATGACGCCGAGCGTAGTGCGGCGACCGAGTGCGCGCGTCCCGCCGAGGGAGTACGCCGTCGGTACTCCGTCGGGGGTAGCCGAGCCGCGCGACCGGCGTACCCATCGATGTCACGTCTGCGGCCGCTCGTTCGTCAGGTAGGTGAGAGTCCACTGCCCTGGTCTGCCCGAGGAGTAGGTCTCGGCTACTCCGGGCGCGGTAGCGGTGTCGGTGCCGACCCACCCGCCGGGTAGCCGGAAGAGACGCCCCCCGGGCGACGCGGTCCGGCGCGGATTCCCCAACGATCGAACCCAGTGATCGACCGCACGACCCGACGAACGAGGAGAGACCGATGAGTCTGCAGGAGACCGACCTGACCGTCGAGGCATTGCGACCCGGGGACGACGGGTACGACGACGCCGCGCGGGTGTTCTTCGCATCCGGTGAACCGGCGCTCGTCGTCCGCCCCCGAGACCCGGACGAGGTCGCGATCGCGCTCGCCCACGCCGTACACCTCGACCTCGCGGTGTCGGTGCGGTCCGGCGGCCACAGTCCGCTCGGCCACGGCACGAACACGGGCGGGATGGTGATCGACCTGGCGCACCTGGACACCGTCGAGATCATCGACGCCCGGCGCCGGGTCGTGCGCGTCGGCGGCGGCGCGACCTGGGGGAGGGTGGCCGCCGCTCTCGATCCCCACGGCTGGGGCCTCACCGTCGGCGACACCGCCAACGTGGGCGTCGGTGGTCTCACTCTCGGCGGCGGGATCGGGTGGATGGTGCGCCGGCACGGCCTGGCGATCGACAACCTGGTCGCCGCCAGGGTGGCGACGGCCGACGGTCGGCTGGTCACCGCGTCGGCCGAGGAGCATCCCGAGCTGTTCTGGGCGCTTCGCGGGGGCGGCGGCAACTTCGGCGTCGTACTCGACTTCGACTTCGTCGCCCAAGAGGTGACCACCGTCCACTCCGGCACGATCACCTACCGGCTCGACGACCTGGCCGAGCTGCTGGTCAGGTGGCGGGACGCGATGCGAGTCGCTCCGGAGGAGCTGTCCAGCACGCTGGTCCTGATGCCCCGGATGCCCGCAGCGCCGGCCTCGGCCATGGTGCTGCTCTGCTACGCCGGCGAGCCCGGCACGACGCTGCTCGAGGCGGACGCGGCGATCGAGCCGCTGCTCGAGCTGGGCACGGTGACCGCGGCCAGCATCGCCGAGCGCCGCTACGCGGACGTCCTGGAGGACGCTCAGCATCCCCCGGGCCTCCGGCTGGTCGGACGCAACACCCTGGTGCCGACCCTTGGCGACGAGGTGATCACGGCGATCGACCACCTTCACGGGACTCCGGCGCCCGCGGCGATCGCGGTGCGCAGCCTCGGCGGGGCGTTCGGCCGGGTGCCGACGGATGCGACGGCGTTCGCCCACCGCGACGCGGAGGCCATGGTGGTCTGCGGGTTGATGCTTCCCGAGACCGCGACCGACGCGGACGTCGAGCGGGCGCTCGTCCCCTGGCGCGCGGTGGCTGCCCACGGCACGGGCACCTACGTCAACTTCCAGGGTTCGGCGACGGCCGAGGACGTTGCGGCGGCGTACCCACCCGCGACCCACGCCCGCCTGGCCGCGGTGAAGCGCGCCTACGACCCCGGCAACCTGTTCGCACTCAACCACAACGTCGAACCGGCACCGGCGGAGCAGGCCGAGGGGCCGGCGGCATGACGCTTGCGTTCGAGGCGTCGGGACTGCGCTGCATCTCGACCGTTCCAGCTCCGATGGATCGCTAGGACACCGGAGTCACGAGCGAGGCTCGTTCGGGTCCCTGCCCGACAGCCTGACCAGGTGCCGCTCCTCAATGGTTCTCCCGGCTTCGACATACAGCCCGAACTTGCGGCCCTGTGACTTCAGCTCTGCCCAGGACAGGACCTCGTGGACGCTGCCTGCGCGGGTGACGCGGTACTCCTCGGCAGCCCCGGTTCCGGTCCAGAAGACCACCCAGTACGCCGGCTCCTCGACGGTGGCGGCGGTGAGCGGTGGATCGGCGTGAGCGACCTCCATGAAGCCGATGGTGCCACCGAACCGGACCCATCGCGAGCCTCGTCGGGTGTCTCGAACCCGAAGAGCTCGAGACAGAGACCTAAATCGGTCCCCACCTGGAAGAGGCTTCTCCCGACCCGTGGTTTGACCATCGGTTAGTCTGCGCGCGTGGCAGACCTGGGACCCGTGGCCCTCGACCGCGCGACGACCTCGAGCGCGCGGTGCCTGAGGTGCCCGGGCGGCGCCGTGGCGTTTTCGTGGTCGATCTCGACGGAGCGATGATCGGCGTGGTCACGCTCGACCGGCGCGACGCAGAGCGTCGCGGCCACCTCGGTCCGGAGGCAGGCGAGGCCGAGCTCGGCTATCTGTTCCTGCGGCAGGCGTGGGGACGCGGGTACGCCGCCGAGGCGTGCGCAGCGGCACTCGACTGGTTCGCCGGCGCCCTTCCCGGCGAGCCGTTGGTGCTCACCACCCAGACCGCCAACGGTCCCTCGATGCGGCTCGCGGCGAACTGGGGTTCACCGAGGTGGAGCGGTTCGAGGAGTACGGCGCCGAGCAGTGGTTCGGCGTGTGGTCCTCGGTCACACCGTCCGGTCCTTCGCACCCGGTGCCGGCAAAACCCATGAACATCAGCCCGCAGGCAACATCGACCCTATGAGCCAGACACCGGGTGCTCAGGATCCAACCACCGCAGCAGCGGCGACCTGATCCTGACACTGACATCACCCTAGGCGGCCCTCGGGCTGGGTCGTTAGTGCGACCGCTCCGGCGTCTGGGCGATCGTTCCCACTGGCTGGCGTCCCCTGGGGGGTGCGAAGACGCGCCGCATCATGGCCGGCCGCAGTAGACGGGTCGGCGGATCGAGAAGACCGGCGACGCGGAAGAACTGCTCGGTGAGAACGGCGTCGCGCTCGGAGGCGGCCAGGAAGAGGTCGACGTACCGGTTGATCATCCGCACCGGAATCGGCCGGGCACCCTGGACCTCCGGCAGGGATAGGTCTGCCCCGGTGGCGAGTTGCCAGGCGACATCGACGGGCTTTGACGCAGCCCGGTAGAACTGCCGGGGCAGCTCACGGCTTCCTAGGGCGAGTGCGTCCCGTAGCGCCACCGCCTGCAGTGCCGCGACTGACATGCCTTGCCCGTAGACCGGGTTGAAGCTGCAGATCGCGTCTCCGAAGACGACCAGGCCGGCGGGGAAGCGGCGCAAGCGCTCGTACCGGCGACGGAGGTTGGCCGGGAACCGATGTGCGGCGATCTCGCCGAGCGGTTCGGCTCGCACGATGGCTCGGTGTACGTCGGGTGGCGCCACAGCCTCGGCGAAGGCCAGGAAGCCCGTCGGATCCGTCGGCGGGTGGTGGCCGTCGTACCCGAACAACGTGAGGATGGACCGCCCCTCCTCCACGGCGAACAACACCATCCCACATGGGCGACCCGGCTCGGCGCCAACGATGACCTGCTTGGTGCCGCCGAGGTCGCTCGTGCGGAGCCGAATCAGGCGGCTGGCGTACTTGATGCCCACGACCAATCTCTGTTCGACCGGCGGGTCGTAGCCCCAGGACGAAAGCCACCGGAACGTTCTCCCGGTCCGGCCAGTGGCGTCGACCACCAGGTCGGCGTCGAGGGTCTGGGCGTCGAGGGTCTGGGCGTCGAGGGTCTGGGCGTCGACGCGGCCGCGCCTCAATACAAGAGCACCGAGGACCGCGCCCCGTTGACCGGAGGTCACGAGGTCCACGACCTCGCACTCGTCCATGACGTCCACGTTCGGCAAGGCGCGGACGCGGGCCCGAACGTGGCCCTCGAGATATGGACGGCTCGACTGCAGCATCGTCCCCGGCACGGGGACCGCCGCGCCACACAGTAGATGCCCGCCGAACGACGCACGTGCCTGGGAGAAGTCCCCAACCACAGGCGCCCCGCCGGCCGCCAGTTCCTTCAGGAGCCCCGGGAACAGCTCCTCGAGGATGGCCGCGCCTCTTGGCATGAGCGAGTGCACGTGTCGATCCTGTGGCACGCCTTGTCGGTGCTGCCCATCCTCCACAAGAGGATCCCGGTCGACGATCGTCACGCGTCGATATGCATCGGCCAGCACCCGTGCAGCAAGCAGCCCACCCATGCTGCCGCCGAGGACCAACCCGTGTTCACCGACCTGCCTCATGACGCACTCCCCGAATCCGCTGGCGCCTCACGCTATGCGGCCAGCGGTTCGCAGCGCATCAGAGCATTTACCCAACCGGAACGGCGAGGCCATGGGCATATCTGCGGACCAGGGCTGGTCGCCTCCAGAGATGCGCGAGCTAGTACCTCGAAGACGATGCTCCGGATCTTCTTCGGTCAGCCCAGGAGCGCGTACGCGTCATCCAAGGACAGGAGGCGGCCAGCTGCACGGGCCTTGTCGAATGCCCCTGCGGTACGTCGGCCGATGGCGAGGTGACTATCCAGCTCGAGTTGCTCGGCTGGATCCAACACCTCGCCGGTGCCTTCGAAGTGTGCTTCAACCGCACCCAGTAGGTGACCGGCCGTGGTGGCGTCGCCATGTCGGGCCGCGAGCCCAGCGGCGCCTAGCAACGCGTAGGGCAACTGCTCGCGCGCTTGGTGGTGAGCCAAGTCGAGTGCCGCACCGAGATGTCGGTCGGCATCCTCCAGCTGGCCGAGCTGAAGAAGCACCGACCCCAGGTTGTAGTGCTCCATCGCCAGCGACCTGGGGTCACCCGCAAGCTCATCGGCCTCCAGCAACCGCTGGTAGAGGGGAACGGCGTCTGCGTACGCTCCTTGCGCACGGGTCAGCTCGGCTCGCATATGCAGCGCGGTGGTGCGCAGCGCCTCCTCACCGGCAGCCGTTGCCTCCCGGTCCGCGGCGGCGGCGAAGCTCAAGCCAGCGGGATAGTCGCCATCGCGGAAAGACACCCTGGACAGGCCGATGTAGGCCAGGGCGCGTCCTCGAGAGCTGGCGCAACTCTGCGCAGCGTGCAAGGCGGCTTCGTTCAGCAATCGGGATGCGGCAGTATCGCCGTGGCGGAACGCCGCGAGCCGAGCCCCATACCGGAGTTCTGCCAGCGACGGGCTCGCCGGGGCCGCGGCCGCGGCAGCAGTCAACCGGTCCAACCAGTCCCGGCCATCGGCGGCGCGGCGGACCCAATACGGCCACAACGCCGCACCAAGCTGGACGGCTTCGTCCAGGTCATCGGCGTCAAGGCACGCGGCGACGGCCGCGTCAAGGTCGGCCCGGCGACGATCGAGCTGGTCGAACCATCCACCCTCCTCGATCGTCCCGACGGCCACTGAGCCGACTCGAATGAGCCCAGCAATCTCCTTGTCCATGCTCGACATCATCCAGCCAAACGCGGTCACACATCATTCGCAGGTGCGGACACATCGCTCCGGGTTGGCCAGGCTCAGGCTCGATGCCTGGTCAGTCGTCAAGCAGAGCCGGCCGCCCGCTCGTACCGCGCTGCCAACCGGCGCAACGCCTCGGCCAGCTCGGGCGCGTCGACCACTTCGAAGTCCGCACGCAGGAAGCCGAGGTGGAGCGCGAGCATCTCGGGATTGTCCGAGCCGGGTTCGAACGCGCAGCGGTCCTTTCCCAACGGTTCGACGTCGACCGGGATCGGCATCTTCGCGCGTACGGCGTCGGCTGGGGCGTCCACCACAACGCGGGCGCGGTAGCGCCACGTCGCCTCACCGATCTGGCGGGTCATACGCTCGGCCATCTCCTCGTCCGACGGGAGCGGCCTGGGCGTGAACCGAGGACCGTTGGGACGGCGCAGGGTCATCCGGTCGACGCGGAAGGTGCGCCAGTCGTCGCGGTCGCGGTCCCAGGCCAGGAGGTACCACCGGCCACGGTCGCTCACCAGGCGGTAGGGCTCGGCGTTCCTCGTGCTCTCGCTTCCTGCGTGCGCGACGTACCGGAACCGCAGCACCTCGTGGTCGCGGGAGGCCGCGGCGATGGCGGTGAGCACGTCCGGGTCGACCAGCGGTCCGCGGACGGGCAGCGGGAGCGTCGCCTGTTCGAAAGCCCGGATCCGGTGCCGGAGTCGTGAGGGAAGCACCTGCTGCAGCTTGGTGAGCGCGCGCACCGAGGTCTCCTCGATGCCGCTGACCGAACCGGCGGCCGCCGTTCGCAGACCGATTGCCACCGCGACCGCCTCGTCGTCGTCGAGCAACAGGGGCGGAAGCACACCACCGGCCCCGAGCCGGTAACCGCCGCCCACACCCTGACGTGCCTCGACCGGGTAGCCGAGGTCGCGCAACCGGTCCACGTCGTAGCGGACGGTGCGCGGAGCGACACCGAGCCGCGCGGCCAGCTCGGAGCCGGTCCAGTCGCGCCGGGACTGGAGCAGGGAGAGCAGGCGGAGCAGCCGGGCCGACGTCTGCAACATGTCGCAACCTTCCCTCTAATCGAGGCAAGTATCTTGCCGCTATTGTTCATAGCCTAGTCGAGTCAGCAACCACCCAGGAACCTGGAGAGATCGATGACCGACGAGATCCGTCCTTTCCGTATCGACGTCCCGCAGCCCGAGGTTGACGACCTGCGCGACCGCCTCGCCCGCACCCGCTGGCCGGAGGCGCCGGGGGGGATTGGCTGGGCGCGCGGCATTCCGCTGGAGGAGACGCGGGAGCTGGCCGACCACTGGCGCACGACGTACGACTGGCGAGCCCGGGAGGCCGAGCTCAACGCCTTCCCGCAGTTCGTCACTGAGATTGACGGCCAGCAGATCCACTTCCTCCACGTGCGCTCCCCCCGCGAGGATGCGACTCCACTGCTCATCACGCACGGGTTCCCGAGCTCGGTGGTCGAGTTCCTGCGGCTGATCCCACTTCTGGTCGAGCCCGCAGAGGGCCAGGCGTTCCACGTGGTGGCCGCCTCACTGCCCGGGTACGGCTTCTCGACCCCGCTCTCTGGCACGGGCTGGACCATGGGACGCACCGCCCGCGCATGGGCGGAGCTGATGCGCCGCCTCGGCTACCAGCGGTACGGCGTGCACGGCGGCGATGTCGGAGGCGGCGTCTCCGGCATGGTCGCCGGCCTCGACGCCGAGCACGTCATCGGCTGCCACGTCGTGACCGACCCAATGACCGCCGCGAACGTCGCGACGTTCCTCCCGGGCATGGCCGACCGGCTCGACCCCGAGGACCCGGTGGACCGGACGATCCTCGACCGGATGGCGGCCTTCCGCAACGAGGGCTCGGGTTACCTCGCGATCCAGAACAGCCGACCGCAGACCATCGGCTACGGCCTCGCCGACTCCCCCGCGCTACAGCTGGCCTGGGTCGCAGAGAAGTTCCACGAGTGGACCGACCTGCCCATCGACCGCGACCAGCTGCTCACCAACGTCAGCCTCCACTGGTTCACCGGCTGCGGGGCCACCGCCGCGCACACGCTCTACGACCAGGCTCACTCGACCGACTGGGGATCGCCGTCCGACGTGCCGCAGGGATTCGCGGTGTTCGGTGCCGACGAGACCGTCCGCAAGTTGGTGCCGGCGCCCGAGGGCACGCACTGGACCGAGTTCGACCGTGGCCTGCACTTCCCTGCGATGGAGGCTCCGGCGCTGCTCGCCCAGGACCTGCAGGAGTTCTTCGGCAAGCTGGCGTCCGGCTGAGGAAGGCCGGCGTTCACGAGTCGAGGGAGTCGATCAGCTGCTGATAGGTGTCCTCCGTTGCACCCTCAATGCTCTTGATCGCGACTGCGCTCGGTCGTTCCTGAAGCAGGCGTTCGAGCGCCGCGTGGTAAGCAGCCAGAGCCGCATCGCCACCGTTCGCGGCCACAATCGCCCGCACGTGGTCGTGCCAGGGATCGTGAGCCTCCGATGCGCCCCGGCGCGCGAACCTTGCCACTGCCGCCGCCGCGGATGCATCCATCAGCACCCGCTCTATGGACTGCGCCCCGATGCCAGTCGCAGCCGCCTCGAAGCGAGCCACCTCTGTGGGATTGCCCAGCATCTGAGGCAACACGACATCGTGCCCGCTCGCGAGGTACGCCTCGATCATGGCCAGCGCCGCCGAGCGAATGAGTTCTCCGACCCGTGCGAAGTCGCTCTCCCAGCCACCGATGAGCATCCTGAGTACGTCGATGTCGCAGTTCAGCACTCCGGGATGCTCATCGGCGTAGCGCTTCGCCAGCGTCGACTTGCCGATGCCGGGTGGGCCGTTCAGGTGGATGAGGCGGGACACAGGCCGACCGTATGGGAGACCGGTCGCACATCGGTAGGCGCAGGGGACCGATCAGCCCCCGCGGCCGGACGGCCCGGAGTGTCAGCCCACGCGCGACCCGGTCCCCGCGAGCCGCTCCGGCTGCAGCAGCTCTTCGAGGTGCGCCGCCGAGATCAGGTTGCGCTCGAGCACCAGCGCCGCAACGCTCCGGCCGGTGGCAAGCGCTTCCTTGGCGATTCCGGTCGCCGCGTCGTAGCCGATGGCCGGGTTCAGTGCCGTCACCAGGCCGATCGAGTTCTCCACGTAGCCGCGGGTGACCTGTTCGTTGACCGTGATGCCGGCGACGCAGCGTCCGGCCAGGGTCAGGCACGCGGCGCGCAAGTGATCGATGCTCTTGACCAGCGAGTGCAGGATGATCGGCTCGAACGCGTTCAGCTGCAGCTGGCCCGCCTCCGCGGCCATCGTCACCGTCACGTCGTTTCCGATCACCTCGAAAGCCACCTGGTTGACCACCTCAGGGATCACCGGGTTGACCTTCCCGGGCATGATCGACGACCCCGCCTGCACCGGCGGAAGGTTGATCTCGGCGAGTCCTGCCCGCGGGCCCGACGAGAGCAGCCGCAGGTCGTGGCAGGTCTTGGAGAGCTTCACCGCGACCCTCTTGAGCACCCCGGACAGGTGCACGAACGCCCCGCAGTCCTGGGTGGCCTCGACCAGGTCGTCTGCCGTCGTCAGCGGCAGCCCGGTGATCGCCACGAGGTGCCGGCACGCCGCTTCGGCGTACCCCGGGGGCGCGTTGAGCCCGGTCCCGATCGCCGTTGCACCGAGGTTGATCTCGTGCAGCAGCAGGGCCGCTTCCTCGAGTCGCAGGCGGTCCTCAGCCAGCATCACCGCGTACGTGCCGAACTCCTGGCCCGCCGTCATGGGTACGGCGTCCTGGAGCTGGGTGCGGCCCATCTTGACCACGTCGCGGAACTCCACAGCCTTCGCTGCGAACGCCCCCTCGAGCACCTTCATCGCTTCGGACAGCTCGCCCACGGCGAGGATCGCGGCGATGTTCACCGCCGTGGGATAGGCATCGTTCGTCGACTGGCTCAGGTTGACGTGCTCGTTCGGGTGGACCCGCGCGTAGTCCCCCTTCGCGTGCCCGAGCAGCTCGAGGGCCCGGTTGGCGATCACCTCGTTGGCGTTCATGTTCGTGGAGGTCCCCGCACCACCCTGGATGACGTCGACCACGAACTCGTCGTGCAGTGCGCCACCTCGGATCTCGGCGCACGCGGCTGCGATCGCATCGGCGATGTCGCCCGGGAGCAACCCGAGGTCGGCGTTCGCGCGGGCGGCCGCCTCCTTCACCGACGCGAGCGCACTCACCAGGTGGGGGTACGCCGAAATCGGCGTCCCCGTGATCGGGAAGTTCTCACTCGCCCGTGCGGTGTGCACCCCCCAGTAGGCGTCGGCCGGGACGCTCAGGTCGCCCAGCAGGTCGTGCTCGATGCGGGTGTTCACGATGGTTCCTTCCATGATTCTGATCTGATCCATTCGGTTCGTCGTGGAGCTCGAGGGCGAGGTCGGGAACCACCGCGAGGCCCTCGAGGCGCGGCGTAGCGGCCAACGGCGCCAGCAGCTCACGGCTGACCCCGGCCCGCATCAACGCGGCCAGCGTGATCGGGAGGCGGGCGCGGTCGGCACCGTCCGCGATCTTGACTGCGAGCGCGGTGCCGTCGGCGAGCGCAGCCACCTGGACGGCTTCGAACCCGTCCTTGGCGAGCAGCCCTGGCACGGCCCGCATCAGCCCGGCTACGTCACGTCGGGTGCCCGCGACCATCTCCGGATGGTTGCGCATGGCCGACGCGACCCGGTGTTCCGCGGTGCCGGGGCCGGCTGCGCCAATCCGGCCGACCGCCCTGGCGAGACCGCGCAGCGACACGGCGTACAACGGCGCGCCGCAGCCGTCCCGTGCCGTGTGCGCGATGCGCTGGCCGGTCAGGTCCTCGATGGTCGCGGCAATCTCACGCTGCAACGGGTGCCCGGCGTCGAGGTAGTCCTCGAGCGACCACCCACGCTGCGCCGCCACGTGCAGCATCGCCGCGTGCTTTCCCGAACAGTTGTGGGCAAGCTTGCGTGCCGGACGGCCTGCAGCGATCCAGGCGTCACGCTCGACGGCATCGGTCGGCCGCGTGGCCGGGTTGCCGAGGTCGTCCTCGGTCAGCCCGCATGCGTCGAGGATCCGCTGTGCACCGGCGAGGTGGAACGGCTCGCCCGAGTGGCTGGCCGCGGCCAGCGCCAGCAGGTCGTCGGGAAGCGCCAGGCCGAGCCGGACCATCGCGACTGCCTGCAGCGGCTTGGCAGCCGAGCGTGGGTAGATCGCGGCCTCGACGTCGCCCGCCTCGAAGAGCACCGAGCCGTCCGGGGCGTGCACCACGACCGAGCCGTGGTGCACGCCCTCGACCATGCCGGCGCGGTGCAGCTGCACGAGAGGCACGTGCCGGGGCTCGCGGAGGACTGGAACGTCCATCAGTGCAGGTTGTCCAGCACCGAGGTGTCGATGCGGCCGCGGACGGCGTACCAGCCGGCAACCATGGCCGCGATGATCAGCGGGAGGGTCATCAGGGTGATCCGGCCGATGTCGTCGAACGCCATCAGGACCACGACCGACATCAGGAAGACCAGCGTGAGGATC